>ERZ827037.623-NODE-623-length-45006-cov-4.555427_pt1 | contig 45006 bp, 45 predicted proteins | sample MGYA00519924_ERZ827037 | MGnify/ENA primary metagenome ERZ827037 (study PRJEB31778, sample SAMEA3449250) | human gut metagenome | biome: human gut; feature: human-associated habitat; material: faeces | place: United Kingdom | collected 2010/2012 ... | reverse complement strand
GGGGAGGCGGAGCCAGGATGAGAGGGAAGGCTCCGGATATAGGGGGGATCGTCTCAGCCGCGGAAGGAATAAGAGGGGGCGCCCTTGATCCCGGCTTTCACCCGGAACACGCTGCCGGCCAGGGGATAGGCGGAAAGGTCCGTGCCCTGGGCGCCGGTGGTGATGAAAAGCTCATCCATATCCCGGCCGCCGAAGCAGGCGCAGGTGACGTTGGGGCAGGGCAGCTCCACCCGGTCCAGAAGGGCGCCGGTGTCCGGGTCGAAGCACAGCACGGCCCCGCCGCCGAACATGGCGATCCACAGCTTGCCCTGGCAGTCGATGGTCATGCCGTCGGGCAGTCCCAGCTCCGCCGGGATGGCGAAGGCTTCCCGGCCGTTGGAGAGGGTCACCGTGTCCGGGTCGAAGTCAAAGACCTGGACGTTATGGAGCATGGTGTCGATGTAGTAGAATTTCCGGCCGTCGCCGCTCCAGGCAAGGCCGTTGCCTAAGTACAGCCCCGTCAGCATGGTCTTGACCTGTCCGTCGGGGGTCATGCAGTAGAGGCCGGCCTCCGGCTGGGCCTCGCCGGCGCCGGAATCCAGACTGCGGCTCATGCAGCCGATCCAGAGGTTGCCGAAGGGGTCCGCCTTGCCGTCGTTGCAGCGGGTGCGGGGATTGGGCTCCGGGTCGCAGAGAAACTGCTTTTCCCCGGTTTTCAGATCCACGGTGTACCAGCCGCTGAGCAGTCCGGCCACCATCCCGCCGCCGCTGCGGGGGACGGCGCAGCCGATGTTCTCCCCCACCTCCACGGTGGTGAGTTCACCGTTTTCCCAGGTGTGGATGCGGTTGCCCAGCACATCCACAAAGTGCAGGCACTGGCGCGCCTCGTCCCACACGGGGCCTTCGCCGTTGACGCAGCTGCACCGGATATACAGTTCCGCTTTCACGTCAATTCTCCTCTTGCGTGTTGTTTTTCATCTTCTCCGCCGAGGCATCGAAGGCGTAGTACTTGGGAATGGTGCCAAACTCCATACCGCCGGAGACATTGAGGGTCACGCCGGTGATGTAGCTGGCCCAGGAGCTTGCCAGGAAGAGCGCCGCAGTGCCCACCTCCTCGGGCTGACCGCCCCGGCCCAGCCAGGAGTAGTGGTTGCAGCGGTCCAGATAGGCCTCCGGGTCCGCCACCCGCTCCATCTCCTTATAGACGATCTCCGTCATGATGTGGCCGGGGCAGATGGCGTTCACCCGCACGCCGTGGCGGGCCTCCTCGATGGCGATGGTCTGGGTCATGGAGTTGATGCCGCCCTTGGTGGAGGAGTAGCCGGCGGTCTGCTCCTGGCCCACCTTGGAGAGGATGCTGGACATATTGATGATGGACCCCTTGGTCTTGCGCAGGTGGGGGATGGCGAACTTGCAGCCGTAGAACTCGCCCATCAGGTTGGTGGCCAGCACCCGCTGATAGCTCTCAATGCTCATATCGCAGGCGTCCATGTGGATGGGGTTGTAGCCGGCGTTATTGACCATGGTGTCCAGCCGGCCGTACTTTTCCACGGCAAAGTCGATGAGGGCCTTCACTTGGTCCGGGTCGGACACGTCGCACTGGAAAAAAGTGCACTCGCCTTTTCCGGCGGCGTTGAGCTCCGCGGCGGCGGCCTCGCCCTTTTCCTTGCGCCGGGCGGCCATGACCACATTCATGCCCGCCTCGCTGAACACCTTGGCGCAGCCGAAGCCGATGCCGGTGTTGGCGCCGGTGATGACGGCCACCTTGCCCTTCATTTCTTCTTCAATGGGAATCATGGAATCGTCCTCCTTGTCTGACCGTCTGAGGGTTCACTGGTTTTTGATGGCGTCGTCAAAGGCCACGTCCGAGGCCGAGAAGTTGATCTTCTTGGTAAAGGCGCAGGCCTCGGTGCCGCCGAAGACCCGCTCCATGCCGCTGTCCTCCCACTCGATGGACAGCGGGCCGGTATAGCCGATCTGGTTGAGGGCCCGGATGATGTTGTCGAAGTCCACGTCTCCGTGGCCGGGGGAGACGAAGTTCCAGCCCCGGCGCTGGTCGCCGAAGGTGATGTGGGAGCCCAGAATGCCGTTGCGGCCGTTGAGGTTGAGCTTGACGTCCTTGACATGGACGTGGTAGATCCGGTCGGCGAAGTCCAGCAGGAACATCTGGGGGTCCAGGCCCTGCCAGACCAGGTGGGAGGGATCGAAGTTGATGCCCAGGGTGGGACGGCGGTCGAACACGTCCAGCAGCTTCTTGGTGCTCCAGTAGTCAAAGGCGATCTCAGTGGGGTGGATCTCCAGGGCCAGCTTCACGCCGCAATCGTCGAACTCGTCCATGATGGGGCTCCACAGCTCCTTGACCTGCTGGTAGCCGGACTCCACCTGGGCCTCGGAGGTCTGGGGGAAGGAGTACCAGAGCTTCCAGATGGGAGAGCCCATGAAGAAGGTGACGGTGTCCACGCCCATGGCCTTGGCGGCGTGGGCGGTGTCCTTCATCTCCTGCACGGCCCAGGCCTGGATGGCGGCGGGGTCACCGGCGTACTGGGCGGGGGCGAAGCCGTCCAGCCGGGAGTCATAGGCGCCGGGCAGGGTGTCGCACACGCACTGGCCGGCCAGATGGTTGCTGATGGACCAGCAGCCCAGGCCGTATTTGGCCAGGGTGTCCTTGACCTGCTGGACATAGGCGGGATCGGAGGCGGCGCGGTGCATATCCAGGTGGGCGGCGGAGAGTTCCAGGCCCTCGTAGCCCATCTTCTGTGCCAGGGCGCAGATGTCCTCCAGGGACAGGTCGCCCCACTGAATGGTAAACAGCGTAACAGGTCTTGCCATGATGATAACTCCTTTCTTACCGGTTGATGGGAACCCACACGTTGCCCTGGCGGTTGCTCTCCAGGCAGGCCTCCACGAAGGCCAGGCCGTCGGCGCCGTCGGAGACGGTGGGGTAGTCGATCATGTCGGGGGTGAAGGTGCCGTCGGCTTTGGCGGCGACGCACTGGGTAAAGCTGCGGTAGAGATTGCCCATGGCCTCCAGCCAGCCCTCGGTGTGGCCGGCGGGCAGGCGGCCGTACTGGGCGGCCTTGGGAGTGACGGCGCCGTAGCCCCGGTGGATCTCCCGGATGGTGCCGTCGTTGTCGATGACGGTGATCTTCTCCGGCGTCTCCTGGAACCAGAGGATGGTGCCCTTGCTGCCGTAGACGCGCAGGCGCAGGCTATTGTCCGCGCCGATGGCCACCTGGCTGGTCCAGTAGATGCCGGAGGCGCCGTTGTCATACTCCACCAGTACGGAGTCGTTGTCATCCAGCACCCGGCCGGGGACGATGACGTCCATCTTGGCCAGCACCCGGCGGATCTTCAATCCCGTTACGTCCGCCACGATGTTCTCCACATGGGTGCCCAGGTCGCCCAGGCAGTTCACGCCGCCGGAGCGGGCGGGATCGCAACGCCACTCGCCCTGCTTGCCGCCGTGGTCGTCCTCATGGGCCAGCCATCCTTGAGGATACTCCGCCATCACGGCCCGGACCTCGCCGATGGCGCCGGAGGCCACCAGATCCCGGGCGTACTTGGTGGTGACATGGCCGGTGTAGGTGTAGGTCACCATGAACAGCCGGCCTTTTTCCGCCGCCAGCTGCTCCAGCTCCGCGGCCTGGGCGTAGGTGACAGTGACGGGCTTGTCGCAGGAGACGTGGATGCCCGCGTTCAAAAACGCCTTGCAGATCTCAAAATGGGAGATGTTGGGAGTCACCACCACCACAAAGTCGATGCCGTCGGGGCGGGAGGCCTCCTTCTCTGCCATCTCCCGGTAGTCGGCATAGCACCGGGCGGGGTCCAGCCCCAGCGCTTCCGCCGTTTCACGGGATTTTTCGGGATGGGAGGAAAAGACGCCGGCCACCAATTCGGCCGTGCTGTCCAGGGCGATGGCCCGCCGATGGGCGTCGCCGATGAAGGAACCGGGGCCGCCGCCCACCATTCCGTAGCGCAGAACCTTTTTCATGCTCACATGCTCCTTTCTGACTTCCCGACATATGCGGAAACAGCCCTGAGGCCTGTTCCGCTTTCTCTGCCCTCATTGTAGCATCGCACCGCCGGAGGCGCCGCCACAAAGTTGCAGAAAAAAGATGACAAATTTGCGGTTTTGGAGTATGCTGGGCACATGAAGTACGAGTACGAATTGATCTCTCACAACTACATTCGTGGATTTCACCTGTTTTTGGTGCGGATTTTGTACAGAACGCCCCATCTCCACCGGGAATTTGAGGTAAATCTGATTCTGGACGGCTCCGTGGAGATCCTCTCCCAGGGACGGGGGTATCACGCGGAGACAGGGGACTTCTTTGTCTTTGACCCCTATCAGCCCCACGAGCTCCGGGCGCGGGAGGGAACGGTCCTGATCCTCTCCATTCAGATCTCACCGGCCTTTTTCAGCGACTATTTCCCCCAGATGGAATCCGTCCGCTTCGGTACGGAGATCTTCCATCGGACCGCCTCGCCCCGTCATCAGCAGCTCTACCGGCAGCTTCTGGAACTCACCTGCTGCTACTGCCAAAAGGCGCCCTTTTACGAGCTGGACTGTGCCCGGGACATCAACGCTTTGTTCCGCGCCCTGCTGGATGTGTCCGCCTTTACGGTGGTCAGCGAGGCGGAGCGTCCTGCCCAGCGGGCCCGGCAGGAGCGGGTGCGCTATCTGGCGGAGCGGATCGAGGGGGGCTTTTCCGAAAAGCTGCTGCTGGGAGATCTGGCCAAAGAACTGGGCGTGGACCTCTACTATCTCTCCCACTTTTTCCGGGAGCACTTCGGCCTCTCCTTTCAGGAGTATCTGGCCAAGCTCCGGTGTGAAAAGGCCCGGCGGGAGCTGCTCCTCACCGACCGGTCTCTGCTGGACATCAGCCTCTCCTGCGGCTTTTCCAGCCCCAAGTATTTTCAGCGGGCCTTTCAAAAGCAGTACGGAGCCACGCCCAAGGAGTACCGCCGTCAGGCCCCGCGGGAGACCGGGGAGCTGCCCGCCGCCTCCGTGCTCACCTCTCAGGAATTTCTCAGCGACCACGAGAGCCTGCGCGTCGTCCAGCGGCTGCTGGAGCAGGGATGAGCGGTAAAACAGTCCGGCCGCAGGCCGTGTGCTTTGGATAGGAACGATAAAACGGATGCAGAAAGCGCCCTCCTGATGGATTTCCATCAGGAGGGCGCTTTACCGTTTGGCGGGAAAAGCGGCCCGGCGGATCAGGCCTTTTGGTAGAGCTCCAAAATGGCGCCGTCCTTCCACACAAATGCCAGACGGTCGCCCATGTCGTTGGCGTCCATAGGCCCGCAGATGACGCTGTCGGCGTCAGCGATGTAGGCCTCCAGGTCATCCACCAGATAGGCCACATGAGGATTGCGGTGGAGGACCTCCGGGAAGGGGGTGCCTTCCTCGAATTTCAGATACTCGATTTTATAGTCGTAATCGTCCACATTGCTGAACCAGAATTTGGCACCTTCATTGTAGACCATGCCGGGCTTGCGGTTGGTGATGGGGATCCCAATGTGCATATATGCAGCGGACATATGACCGTCCTCCTTTTTATTTGCGCGGGCGGCCCTTTCGGAAAAGGGCTTTTGCCGCGTTATTCAGCCTGATGGGAGAGATCCTGATAGAACTGATAGGCTTCCTTGTCCGTAAAGTGTTCGTGGACCACCTTGGCCACTGCCTGACACATGACGGCGGGGTGTTCGCTCTGGAAGATATTGCGGCCCATGTCTACGCCCCGGGCACCGTCACAGATGGCCCGGTAGGCCATGGTCAGCGCTTCATCCTCCGGAAGCTTTTTGCCTCCGGCGATGACCACCGGTACGGGACAGGCGGCCACGACCTTTTCAAAGTGGTCGCAGTAATAGGTCTTGACGAAAGAGGCACCCAGCTCTGCCAGCATGCGGGTGGCCAGCAGGAAGTACTCCGTGGTGCGGGCCATTTCCTTGCCTACGGCGGTGACGCCCAGCACGGGGATGCCGTAGCGTTCCCCGGCGTCCACGGCACGGCACAGCGTCTCCAGAGACTGGGCCTCCCCGGCGCCGCCGATGAAGCACTGCATAGCTACGGCGGCGGCGTTCATGCGAATGGCGGCTTCCATGTCGGCACCCAGTCCATTGCCGGTGCTCATATCTTCCACCAGAACGCTGGCGTCATGAGTGGCCCGCAGGCAGATGGCGTTATGGACCGTGGGGGGGATGCAGGAGCGGATGGCGCCCCGGGTGGCCATCAGCACGTCGGCGTACTGGCACAGCGGGGCGATGGAGACATCCATGCGCTCCAGTCCCGCGGTGGCGCCCATGATGTAGCCGTGGTCAAAGGCCAGCATCACGGTGTTGCCGCTTTTGGGATTGAACAGGCGGGAGAGGCGGTTTTTGGCGCCCCAGTCCCCGTGTCCCAAACCTTTTGCGAAAAACCCCTGTTCCGGGGCGGGCACGTCCAGATGGTAGTTGTGGGCGGCCTTGTTACCGATCGCGTCTGCCATGGCTTACTCCTTGCTGTACGCGGGGGTGTGGCAGGGGGTGTTCCACAGGCGCAGGCACTCGTCGTCCCACTTGGCGATGTTCATCTGGAAACCGCCTGCCTCCTGGACCGTGAGGATCTCACCCACCATACTGGCGACCACTTCCACGCCCTTGGCCTTCAGGAATTCCACGGTGTCCTTGAAGAGCACCAGCATCTCCATCATGGTGGTGGCGCCGCAGCCGTTGATCATGACAAAGGCCTTGTCTCCGGCCTTCAGATCCAGATTCTTGGACAGCGCCTCGGCCACTGTGGCCACGGTCTCCTTGGCGGACATCATGGGGACCCGGATACCGCCGCCCTCGCCGTGCTGTCCGGCACCGATCTCCATAAGGTCCGTCTCGCCCAGATCGCCGAAGGACATGCCGTTCTGGGGATGGGTGGCGTCGGTGGATTTGACGGTGATGGAGGCCATGTTGTCGGCATAGTGCTGGGCGATCTCCGCGACCTCATCCAGGCTCTTGCCCTCCCGGGCAGCGGCGGCGGCAATGTGATAGAGGGCCACGGCGCCGGCCAGGCCGCGCTTGTTGTCCTCTCCGTTGGGATCGAACTGGATCTCCTCCCCGGTGACCACCTGCCGGACATTGAGACCGGCCTTCTTGGCCAGCTTCATGGCCTGCTTGCCGGCCAGCTGGTCGCCGGCGTAGTTGAGGGTCAGCAGCAGCACGCCGTGGCCCTTGTCGGCAAGCTTCATGGCGTCGAACACCAGCTGGCCGTTGGGCGCGGCGAAGATGTCGCCCACTGCCTGCACGTCCAGCATGCCCTTGCCCACAAAGCCTGCCTGGGCAGGCTCGTGGCCGGAGCCGCCGTAGGTGACGATGGTCACCCGGTCAGCGTTGGCCAGATCCTTGCTGATGACCAGATGGCCGTCCACCTCCACGATGTCCGGATACGCAAGGCCCAGGCCCACCAGTTCCTCATCGGTGATGGTCTCGGGGGCGTTGATGAATTTCTTCATTTTCATAGTAAGCATCTCCCATTCACAATGATTGTACGAAGCTCAGGCCTGTGCCAGGCCCTGGAAGAAATATGCCATGGAGACGGCGCCGGCGTCCGGCGTTCCGATGGTCTTTTCACCGTAGCTCTTGGCCCGACCGAATTTAGAGACGAACTGCTTGGTGTCTTCAGCGCCCTTGGCTGCGGCCTGGGCGGCGGCGGTGAACAGCGCCTGCTCATCGCTGCCTGTGTACGCGGCGATGGCGCCGCTTGCGGGGATCAGGGCGTCCATCATAGTCTTGTCGCCCACCTTGGCGCCGGACATGTCGTCGATCTCCGCAAAGCCTCCGGCAAAGATGGCCTGGATGCCGGCGATGTCCACGGTATCGCCCTCGGGTGCGGCCTCCTGCATGCCGTCCAGCCAAGTGTTCCACAGGGGAACGGCGCTGCCGCCGTTGAGGGACATGACGGCCATGGCCGCGTCGTCCAGCATGGTCTGGATGCCGCCGTCGGAAGCCTCTACCGCTGCGGAGATGGCTTTTGCGATCTTGGTCATCGTCAGCCCGTGGTCGGCGTCACCGAATTTTGAGTCGATTTCCGTCAGTTCCTGCTCTGCCGCCATCACAGATGCACAGGCATGCTGCAGCCGCAGTGCAAATTCGTGCGTTGTCATCAAAATTCACCTCCTTAGCATTGCTGTGTTTGTTACGTTTGTGCATAAAACGTAACACCGCAAGTTACAAAAGTCAATAACGCTGGGCCGTTTTCTCTACATTGGATATAGCGCGGGGCGGTGGTTTATTCAAAATGCGCAAAGAAAAGCCGCCCGGATGCATTCTGCATCCGGGCGGCTTGAAGGCAGGGTCATTGGCTGAGCAGGGTCTGCACCAGTGCTGCTCTGGCCACAATGTGGGTGAAGGCCCCGGTCCGGAGCGCTCCCCGGAGGGCCTTTGCACTGGTGTTGGCAGAGCAGACGCCGATGATATTGGGGCACTGCATTAAGGTCTCCAGAGGGACCTGGATGGCAAAGTCCTGCTCCGACTGGATAATGGTGCCGGTCTCGTTGAAATAGTAGACCAGCATCCGGCCGCAGGCATGCTGCTGCTGGAGCAGGCTGCCGTACCGGACGAGGGAGGCAAAGTCCGGGCTGGAGGGATAGTCTCCGATATTGACCAGGGCGGTGTCGATCTGCTGCCACTGCTGATGGATCTGGCGGTAGATTTCCGAGGAGCAAAGCAGTCGCTTTTCCTCCAGACTGTCCGGCAGGGCCGGCAGGTAGAGGAAATGGGGAGCGGCCCCCAACTGCTGCGCCATCAGCCGGACATTTTCGTTGGACTGGTAATTGCGGGCGGGGATGCTGGCGTTTCCCACCAGCGGGCAGATGTCGGTGACGGTGCTTTCCGGCTGGGGATTTTCCTCCAGCCAGGTCACCAGCTGCCCGATCAGATAGCCCCAGCCCACCCCCAGACGGCGGGTGCCGATCTGCCGCAGCAGATCCACGGCCCCCTGGGAGAGCAGCTGATTGGTGGCGTCGTCATCTGCGCCCTCCTCCACCAGGATGCCGCCGCGGATGGCATGGGACCGCTCCAACTGTTCCAGCAGCCGGGCTGCTTGGGTGCCCGGTTCGTGGATCACGATCTCCACCACGCCCAGCTCCCGGGCCTCGGAGAGCATACGGCTGACCATCGGACGGGACACGCCCAACTCCCGGGCAATGTCGCTTTGCCGCTGATCCTCCAGATAATACCGGCGGGCCACATACGCCAGCTTCTTTTGCTTTTCCAGACTGATCTTCACAAAAACGCCTCTCATTAAACAGGTTACATATGTTACTTGTAGCATAAAAGAGAGGGCTTTGCAACAGGGAATCCGCTGCAGCGGCACGGAGGAGAGGCGTTGGTTTACTTCCCGGATATATCTTTCCTCATCCGGGACATGCCGTGCTCCGCGACTCTGATCAGCTCCAGCAGGCTCTGGAAGGGGACCTGTTCCCCGGAGGCGGGGAAACGCACCGTGCCCTGCCATTCCCGGTTTTCCACGCCGGTGACGGTGATCTCAAACAATGGTGTCTCTTTCATGGTTCGTTGGCTTCTCCTGTTCCGCATCGTGTTTTCTGGTTCGCTCCCGGTATCGGATGCACAGTACGGTGATGACGACCGCCACTGTGAAGGCAGTCACGCCCACCAGTACGTAACCTCCGGCATTTTCGTGGAGCAGCATGGCGCCGTACAGCCCCTCCAGAGCGGGCGGCTCCGGGGAACTCACCGCGTTGAGTGTTCCCAACAGGGAGCCCAACAGTGCCATGCAGAGCACGAAGAGCCCCTGGGTCTTCCGCTGCTCCCGTTTTCGGCGCCGTGTCCGGGCGCACTGCTGTGCCAGCCGGACCCGCGTGGCCGTGTCGTACATGAAGGGACCTCCTTTCCATTGACCGGCGTAAAATACGCTTTACTTCCTTAGGTACAGGAAATCAAAAAAACTCTCACCTCAAAATAAAAATTTTTTCAAAAATTTTTGCATGAAAAAAGAGCCGCCCCATGGCGGCTCTCCGGAGAGGGGTAAGATCAGTTTTTTTGCCCCTGGGTCAGCCTGGACAGCAGATGTCCTGCCGAAAACCCCAGGGCCAGAGTCACAAGGGGCATGGCGTAGGCGATGTACTGTATCCGGCCGCCGTAGGCGATCAGCAGGTTGTAAAGTCCGTGGAATGCCACTGCGGCACCCAGCAGACCGCAGGTGCCGGCGGCTTTCAGCCAACCCCGCTGCCACACATAGGTCAGTCCGCAGGCGATAAAGGCGCCGCAGACGATGTGCATGGCCCCGGCGCCGAAGCCCCGGACCAGGAGAAAGCGCAGGTCCTCTGCGCCGTTCTGGATCAGATAGCAGATGTTTTCAAAGGTCGCGAACCCGGCGGCCACCGTCAGCGCGGCGGACTTAATGTACCTGCTCTCCGGCTCGAATACCAGCAGATAAAAAAGCAGCGGCAGCAGCTTCATCACTTCCTCCACCACCGGTGCGATCTCTGCCGTGGTTTGAAAAGCGGTCGCCTGATAGAGGGCGGCAACGAAGGTGTTGATGTATGCCGACAGCAGGCATGCCCCCATCCCCGCAAACGCAAACAGGAAAATACGCAGGTAGCTCCGCCCCATGCACAACGCAGCCACCGCCAGCGGCGCGACGATGCAGACAAAGATATTTTCGATATAGGTCATGCCTCCACCGCCTTTCTCACTGCGGGCAGCAGGAAAACAAACAAAGCGGCCAGGGCAAAGTCAATCCAGAAATAGGGGTTGGTCCAGGTGTCGCTGATCCACGGATAGCTGGAGATCCACAAGCCGTGCTCCAGTATCACAAAGCACAAAACGGCAAGGTGGAAAAAACGCTTCTTTCGCCCTCGGCCTGTCTGGTTCCGCCAGTAGGCAAAGCCCCGCAGTGCACGCCAAAAAAGCACGAACATAATACAGCCGACGAGCAGTGTGTAGATCACATAGCTGATGGTGATGAAATAGAGCGTCAGCGGTATGATGACCAGCGGCGCAAGCCACATGGCCCGGCACCGAAAGGCCCGCTCCCGGGCATCGGAAAGGGAGTCCTGCAGCAGGCACAAAAAGAGATACCCAGCCACCCAGCCAATCTCCGCCACATAGAAAATAGGCGGCGCGTCGGAGATCAGGACCGTATAGAGCAGCCAGTACAGTCCTGCCAGCATAAAGCAGCCGTAAAAGCAGGTGAGTAGAAAATAGGCCTGCGCACGGCTTTTGAGATACAGGATCCCGGAAAAGATCCCGCCCAGGGTGGAGACCAGGACCTGCGTCAAATTGTCAATGAATTCCATCATCGCAGTCCTCTTGCCGGCGGTCTGGATCGTTTTCCTCTTCCCGGCGGCGCAGTCGGAAACACAGGATCGTCACGCAGACCCCCAGCAGAAAAGCCAGCAGCGCCATGACCAGATAGCCCAGGGCCCCGCTGCTGCCCAGCATGGTGGCAGCCGTTTCAAACCCGGCATAATTTTGCGCATCGATGTCCGCTGTGATGCCGGGCATCGCCGCCGCCAGACCGATGATCAGGGCAAGACAGGCCGCGGCGGAGGCCACCGCCAGCATACGGCTGCGCAGCCGTGTCTTTCTACGTTCCAGCTGTGCCGCCCGCCGCTTTACCGCGGCGATCCGCTCCTCACTGCTCCGCATCCGTGATGCCCTCCTTTTCCAGGAATCCCCGCAGGCTCTGCTTGCCCCGGTAGACCATGTTGGTGATCTGCTTGACGCTCTTTCCCATGACTGCAGCGGCCTGTGCATAGCTCATCTCTGCAAAGTAGACGAGGTACAGGGCCTCCCGGTAATCCGGGTTGAGCTGCTCCATGCATCCGTGGAGGATACGGTTGCGCTCCTTGGTTTTGATGACTTCTTCCAGCAGCATCTCCCCCTCCGGCTCGGTGGACAATGCCTCCAGGCTGAAGCATCGGCGCAGCCGGTGCCTGTGCCGCAGGGCCGAGTGCCGGGCCGACTGGTAGAGGTAGGCTTTCAGGCCGCCGTCCCGGATACGGGGCTTTTTGGTGAGCAGATAGGCGAACACCTCAATCATCAGGTCCTCGGACTCGTGGACGTCATGGAGGTAGCCGTCGATGTAGAGCGTCAGGGGATTGCCGTACCGCTCCATCAGCTCCCGAAGCCCCGCCTCATCTCCCGCCAGGCAGCAGCGGTATGCTTCCGCATCGTTCATTCCTGCCGCCTCCTCCCGAAAAGATCCCGTCGAAAAACACCCGGTATAATTATGTTGCATTATACATGACTCACTGCATTTTTTTCAAGTCCGGGAGCTGTAAACCGCAAAAACTGGGAAAATAAGGATCCCCATACGCAAAAGCCGCACCGGACGGAAACCTTGTCCGGCGCGGCTGTTGTGTATACGGGGACCATCGCTGGGAGCGGCGGGGAGCCATACCGGCGCAGGCTCAGGGGCGCTCCTGCAAAAGGATCTCGGGTGCCAGCTGTTCGATCCGCTCGTCTTGAATATGATCCACAACCTGTATGAAAGCACCGCCTTTCAGAACTTCCGGAAATCTCCGGATTTTTACAGCCGCCATCAGGCAATCCTGGAGGTGGTCCTGATAAAGGGTGACGATCTGATCGGACAGCGCTGCTGTCTGCATATCAGAAGCGGCAGCCAGGAGGGAAAACTGCTCTAAATTCTGCAAAATCCGCTGAATGTTGCCGTGACGCATCCGCATTCCGAAAAAATCAGTCGATTTGCTCCTGATACAGTTCCTCCGGCAGGGCGATCCGCAGCTCCCGGGCGGGGCGGCCTTTGCCCTCGGTATGCTTCCCCACTGTGGTGATGCAGCCCGCTTCCTCCAGACGGGAGAGAATCCGGTTGGTGCTGCGCAGCGTGATGCCCAGGCGCTGGGACAGCTGCAGGGCCGTGATCGACTGCATCTGCGGCGGCACAGCCCGGGCCAGCCGGCGCAGCGTACTTACGCTCAGGTGAGTCTGCTGGGTGAAGCGTTCCAAGCGATGCTCGGGGGAATCGCCGCTCCAAGACTCCACCGGACCGGAGTGGCTGTCCTCACTCTCCACCAGATAGGAAGTGCCGGGGCGGTCCGCGATGGCGCGGTTGAGGGCCATGGCAGCTCGGGAGCGGGATTCCAGCATCGTGCTGCCTACGCCGATGCCAAGCCATACCCGGTATTTGTAGGACCGATGGCCGAACTGAAGCAGTTTGGCGTTTTCGTGCCCCTTCAAAAAGACGTTCTCTACCATATCACGGGTAGTCACCAGGAAAAAGTGCCCGCTTCCGCCTTCGAACACAGCTGCCTCCAGCCGCTGGGCAATGGCGTAGATGCGCTCTTTAAGCTCGTTTTGATAGCGCATTTTCTCCCATTCCCGGATGTAAAGATCCCGTTCATCGTCAAATACATAGTCAAAGGAAATGGCGATGGTTGCCAGCCGGCCCTGATTTTTGGCGGCGGACATGTGGAGTACCTGCAGGTGGTAGATCTGTTCCAGAATAATTTCGTTTGCCGGATAGATCCGGACACAGGGAATTCCCTCGTCCAGCAGCGGGCGGCAGATGTGCTCCATGCTGGTAATGCACACCGACACCTGGCCCGAACGGTACAGCTGCCGGTGAAAGTCCAGATGCTTGCGCTCAAGATCGTACGTCTCCAGGTCGTAGGGGGCCTGATGCACCACCGAATCATGGATCCCAACTCCCCGGAGGACCTCCTGCATCATCTCTGGCTCATACCGGTCCACGCTGATGGCCCGCAGATCGCTGTGGTGGATGGTAGTGGCCTCAAACAAAGCCTGCATGATGGACAGGCGGTTGTGAGGCAGGTAGGTCCACGGAATGGTGGGGGAAAGCCGACGGCGTGCATAGGCATAGTTGGTGGGACCGGTAAAGAGCAGCGCGTCAATATCCCGCTCGGCCTGGAACCGTTCTGCGATTTTGGCCGATTCCTCAAAAAATTCCGAGCAGCGCAGCACCAGCTGCACATCCGGCAGTTCCTCTTCCACCAGCCTCTCAATGACCACGGCTGTGGTTTCGGGCCCGATAATCCCGATTTTCATGAGATTGCCTCCCTGTTGCAATTAAGGACATCTAAAAACAATTTAGGACCTCATTTTACTCCTTTTATGGGCCTGCTGTAAATGGTATTTTTAGACTCATATTTTTTGTGTTTTGCAAAATTAGTTCGTATTTTGCAGAATTGGGGGGAGATATATGATGAATAAATCAGAAATGTATCAGGAACTGCTGGAATTGATCTCCACCGACTCCGCCACCGGGAAGGAGACCCAAATTGCCGAAAAGCTCATTGCCAAGCTGAAAGCCATGGGCTTGACGGTGACCACGGATAAGGCCGGGGACACGTTCGGCGGTGAATGCGGAAATGTCATTGCCGTTCTGGAGGGCACGCTGGACGGCTCTTTGCTGCTCAGCTCCCACATGGACCGGGTGCCCAACGGCTATGGGATCAAGCCCCAGGAGCGGGACGGCGTTCTCTACTCCGACGGCTCCACCATTCTGGCCGCAGACGATATTTCCGGCGTGTGCGCCATTCTGGACGGCCTGCGCCGGGTGCTCCGCTCCGGCAAGCCTCTGCCCCGGCTGGAGGTGGTGTTCTCCGTAGGCGAGGAGACCGGCCTGTATGGCGCCAAAGCACTGGATATGTCCCAGATTCACTCCCGCATCGGCTATATTTTCGATTCCCCCGGCGGCATCGGCCGTTTTGTCAACGGTGCGCCCGGTATGTTCCAGATGAATGTGGAGATCACCGGCCGTCCGGCCCATGCCGGCAATGAGCCGGAAAAGGGCATCGACGCCGCGCACACCATGTGCGAGATGATCGCCACCTTGAAAAAGGGCCGGCTGGATCCCATGACCACCGCCAACTTCCCCATCCTTTCCACCGGCTCCAAATCCCGCAACGTGGTGTGTGACTTTGCCTCCTTCAAGGGGGAAGCCCGCAGCCGGGACCTGCAGAAGCTGATGGACTATGTGGCCTACTTTGAGCAGCACTGCCATGAGGTGGCGGCACGCTACGGCGCCGGCATCACCATTGAAAAGTTTCAGAATTTCCTGCCCTTCCTGATCCCTGAGGAGGACGAGGTTCTGGTGTGCGCCAAGGAGGCCAGCGAAGCCATGGGCCTGAACTACCGTGTGGAAGTCGGCGGCGGCGGAATGGATGCCAACATCTATAATGCCCAGGGCATGGCCACCATCGGAGTGGCTACCGGCTATACCAAAAATCACACCAAGGACGAGCAGCTGGTGCTGGAGGATTTCCTGCGCTCCGGCGAGCTGTGTGCCAAGCTCATCGAGGCATATGCGGCGCGCTGCAGCTCGAAGTAAATGGATTTTGTGTGTTCGGGAATAAGGAGGAACTGAAATGGAAATGACAACCTATCAGGCAGTATTTGCAGTACTGCTGATCTTCTTCGTGGGCGACCTGGTGGGCGCCCTTACGAAGGCCAAGATCTCGTCTATGTTCGTGATTATGATGGGCTTTCTGGTCCTGTTCATGACGGGCATCTATCCTGCAAATGTGATGGAAATCTCCGGCTTTGCCGGGGTGGCCAGCCTGGGCCAGTATTTCCTGCTGTTCAACATGGGCACCTCCGTGGATCTGGTGACCCTCAAGAATGAGTGGCGCACGGTGCTGTGCGCCATGGTGGGCATGGCGGCGGCCATCCTGGGCTGCGTCGTGGCCATTCCGCTGATCGGTAAGGAGTTTGCCCTGGCCGCGGCGCCGGTGGTCAACGGCGGTATCGTAGCCACCACCACCATGGTCCAAGCCTGCGAGGACCAGGGCCTGTCCACCGCTGCGGCGCTGGCAACCTTTATCTATGCCGTCCAGAAATTCGTGGGGACCCTGCCTGCCTCCAACTGCGGCCTCAGCGTGGCCAATGCCCTGGTAGCCGACCTGCGCTCCAAGCACGCCGCCGATCCCAATTACAGCTGGGCCGCCGAGCAGGCCGCGAGCTCCGGTGCTGCCAAGAAGACCTGCTTCTGGGAGAAGCACAAGAAGTACTACACCACCTTCATCTGCCTGGCTGTGGCTGCCGCGTTCCTGTGGCTGGCCCAGATCCTGGGAGAGCTGTGCCAGGGCTGGGTGAATATGTCCATCTGGTGCATGGTGTTCGGCATGGTGGCCCGGAACACCGGCCTGGTGCCCTCCAATTTGCTGCGTGATTTCGCCAAGGCCAACGGCTTCTTTTCCTTCCTGTCCCTGTGCACCATCATCCCCTCTCTTGCCAAGGTGGATTTGTCCATGCTGCCGACCATCGGCTTTGCCACCGTGGTGATCTTCGTGGCGGTGCTGGTGTTCACCTTCATTGTGTTCTATGTGACCCCGGCCTGGAAGATCGTGGGCAGCAAGAACCTCTCCGTCGGTATCGCCATGTGCCAGATGATCGGGTATCCCGGTACGGAGCTCATTGCCAACGAGATCACCAACGCCGTGGCCCAGACGCCCGAGGAGCGCGAGGCAGTATCCGCCAAGATCCAGACGGCGTACGTGATCTCCGGCTTCACTTCTGTGACGATCCTCTCCGTGTTCATCGCCAGCTTCCTGGCAAAGCTGCTGTAAGGTATGGTTGGAATCTTATTGAAACAGATCGCCATTATGGCGCTGCTCATTGCAGTGGGCTGGGTACTGCGCCGGAAGAATTTTCTCTCCGAACAGGGCACGAAAGAGCTGGGTGCCATTTTGCTGCGCATCATCATCCCCTGCGTGATCGTGAAATCCTACATCGTCCCCTATTCCAGAGAGCGCCTGCTGGAGCTGGCGCTCTCTGCGGGACTGGCCCTGCTGGGGTTCATTGCGGCCATGCTGATCGCCTATGCGGTTTACGGCAAGCGGCGGCGCATCGAAAATTTCGCCGCAGCCTTCTGCAATGCCGGTTTTATCGGGATCCCCCTGGCACAGGCTGCCATTGGGGAGGACGGCGTTTTTTATGTCGCGGCGTCTGTGGCGCTGCTGAACCTCTTTCAGTGGACCTATGGCGTGTACATCATGACGGACCGGCGGGATGCCATTCGGGCAAAGACCATCGCGACCAATCCGGTGGTCATTGCGATCGTCGTCGGTGTGGTGCTGTTTGTGGGGCGGATCCCGGTTCCGGAGATCCTGACCAGCACGCTGGGATACATTGCAGGGATGAATACCCCGGTGGCAATGATCCTTATGGGGACCTACCTGGCCCGCGTGTCCTGGCGGGAACTGCTGGACCGCCGCGCATACAGCTGTGTGCTGCTGCGTCTGGTGGTCATCCCGGCAGTGGTGCTGATGCTGTTCTGGCTGCTGCCGGTTTCCAATACCGCAGTGGTCATGGCGGTGTTCCTGGCAGCTGCCACTCCCGTGGGCGCCAATATCTGCGTGTTTGCCCAGCAGTACAACAGCGACTATCCCTTCAGCGTGGTGACGGTGTGCCTGAGCACCGTGCTCTCCGTGGTGACGGTCCCGCTGCTCTCGACCCTGGCACAGGCACTCCTTTGACTTTTGAACCATTCGGAAAGGAGCTTTATCAATGCCTCAGTTTGATGCGATGAAGTATGCGTATCCCTCTCACCGCAACGTGGTCTTTGCCCGCAAGGGCATGGCTTGTTCCGTCAGCCCCGTAGCATCCCAGGTGGGTCTGGAGATCCTAAAGTCCGGCGGAAACGCGATGGATGCAGCCATTGCTATGGCAGTGACATTGCCCTTGGTGGAACCCACCGGCAATGGCTTGGGTGCCGATTGCTTTGCCCTGGTTTGGAGCGCAAAGGACCAAAAGCTCTACGGCCTGGATGGCTCCGGCGTGGCGCCCATGGCACTGAGCGCCGACATTGTCAGGGCCGCCGGCTATGACAAGATCCCCCTAGAGGGATGGTTCCCCACCATGGTGCCCGGTGCGCCCAGCGCGTGGGCACAGATGCGCAGAAAGTTTGGCACCAAGACCATGGCGGAGCTGATGGCCCCCGCCATCCAATATGCGCGGGAGGGCTTCTGCATCCCGGTGAACGTTTACAAGCAGTGGAAAGCAGAGGTCAAGCGTATCTCCGCATGTGCGGCCAAGGAGCCGGAGGTGTATGGTCCCTGGATGGATTATTTCACCCGGGACGGTGAGATGTTCAACGTGGGAGAAACCTTTGTCAATCCCGACTATGCCAAGACGCTGGAGTCCCTGGCTGCCAGCGATTGCGAGAGCTACTACCGGGGCGAGATCATGGAGAAGATCGTGGCTTTCTCCAAAAAGACCGGCGGCTTTTTTGAGGCCAGTGACTTTGAAACCTATTGCGCCCGGTGGGTGGAACCCATTTCCGTGGATTACAAGGGCTATACGGTCTGTGAGATGCCGCCCAACGGCCATGGCATCACGGCCCTTATGGCGCTGAACATGCTCAAGGGCATGGATTTGAGCGATGAGCGGGAGTGCGCCGATACCTATCACAAGACCATTGAGGCGGTAAAGCTGGCCTTTGCGGACACCAAGAAGTTTGTGGCGGATCCCCGCTATATGCGCACCAAGGTGTCCGATATGCTCTCCGACCGCTATGCTGATGCCCGCCGGGCCCTGATCGGCGACCAGGCGGTCTATCCTGAGGCGGGAGATCCCTCCTGCGGCGGCACGGTGTATTTCTGCACTGCGGATGCCGAGGGCAATATGGTCTCCTTTATCCAGTCCAACTACAACCGTTTCGGTTCCGGCATTGCCATCCCCGGCACTGCCATCACCCTTCAGGACCGGGGCGCCAACTTCTCTCTGGATCCCGCCAGCGATAACTGCCTGGCCGGCGGCAAGAAGGTCTATCATACCATCATTCCCGGCTTCCTCTGCAAAGACGGCAAGGCGGTGGGCCCCTTCGGCGTCATGGGCGGCTTCATGCAGCCCCAGGGTCATGTTCAGGTGATCGTCAATACCATTGATTACCACATGAATCCCCAGGAGGTCCTGGACGCCCCCCGGTTCCAGTGGGTCGGGGAGAAGAAGGTCCAGCTGGAACGGGAAGTTCCCGCTCATATCGCCATGGAGCTGGCGGAGCGCGGTCACCAGGTGGAGATCGTCAATTCCAATCTGGGAATGGGCCGCGGCCAGATCATCTGGCGCATGGACGACGGTACCCTGGTGGGCGGCACAGAGCCCCGCGCGGACGGCACCATTGCCGCCTGGTAAAGCCATGTTTTTCAAATGCTTGTCAGTTTACCATGTTCGGCAGGCCGCACAGCAAACGCTGTGCGGCCTGTCGTTCAGAAGTAGATGTATAACCAGCTTTTGCTGTATTTCCGGCCGGCACAGCTCACATGAAGGATCGTCGATATGCAATCTCCTGTGCGATACGCTCTTTGTGAAGGACGAGGCCACTGCGCATTGAGTTGTTGTGCGCAACGTCAAGTCTAACCGATGAGGCCCTATTTTACATTTCGTTTTCTGCCCCTGTCCAATATGTATTGTACACCTGCACCGTTTCCGACGCAGACCTGGGGGCCTTTACGAGCGGAAAGAAAGCGGGGATAATAAAACGCCATTACCAGTTTCAGGAAAGGAGCAAGGCATTGCAGAAGATCCTTCTTATCGCCACCGGCGGTACCATTGCCTCCACAAAGACAGAGTACGGTTTGGCTCCAGGCATTACCTCTCAGGAATTGTACGACAGTGTGCCCGAGGCGGGGCGGTTCTGTACCGTCGATACGGTGCAGCTTTTGAATATCGATAGTACCAATGTCCAGCCGGAGCAGTGGATTCTCATGGCAAAGACGATCGAGGAACATTATGACGACTATGATGGTTTTGTTATCACCCACGGTACCGATACCATGGCCTATACGTCGTCGGCACTATCGTATCTGATTCAACATCCCAATAAGCCCATTGTTCTTACCGGTGCCCAAAAGCCGCTGCTGGACCCCATTACCGATGCGAAAAAGAACCTGCTGGATGCGCTGTACTTTGCCTGCCAGCAGCGCTCCGGCGGCGTGTTTGTAGTGTTTTCCGGAAGGGCAATTCTGGGTACCCGGGCCAAAAAGTTAAAAACGAAGAGCTATGCGGCCTTTTCTAGTATTAACTATCCGGAGGTTGCCCTCATCGATCAGGGACGTATCATCCAATATGTAACGTTTCATCATGAGGAACCGGTGGTCTTCTATCATAATTTGCTGCCTAAGGTGTTTCTCTTGAAGCTGATCCCCGGCATGGACCCGGGTATTCTGGACTATATCGGTGAATATTACCGGGCTGTGGTAGTGGAGAGCTACGGCGCTGGCGGCCTGCCCTTTGCCCACCAGCGGAACTTTCTTGATAAATTGCAGACCCTAAAGGCGCGGGGATGCCATGTGGTGGTGGCTACTCAGGCGATGCTTGAGGGCAGCGATTTGGGGGTCTACGAGGTGGGCCGCAAGGCTATGGCCGCCTATGATGTGATGCAGGCCTATGATATGACTATCGAGGCGGCGGTAACAAAGCTTATGTGGCTTCTGGGCTGCAGCCTTTCTTATGATGAGCTGCGGAGGCGGTTCTATATGCCGGTGGCTCAAGACATGCTGGCAGGTAAACTCTAATTTCGGGACAACGAGCCTGCCGTACCCGCACAGCCACGACTGCACATCGGCTGCAAACGGACGCGGGAGCTACGAATTGTTCTGGGATACCATCCCGACGACCACAAGAAAAAGCAGAACCAAACCTGGGGTGGCACATCATGCGTGACTATATGAAAGCCCTCTGCTGCAGGTTCGAGATGACATCCCGGAGGGCGGAGTATCTGGACAGGAAGATTGAACGGACACACAGGCAGCTCACCCGTCTGCTGAATGAGCCGGAGCGGAAGCTGCTCCTGAAGATGGCAGATCTGGAAGATGCTCTGCGGGAGGAAGCCTGTCTCAACAGCTTCATCTCCGGTTATCGACTGGCCCAGGGCATCCAGCAGGAACTTCTGGCAATCAGCCGCCGTACAACTTTGAGAACGAGGACGAACAGTGGGCCTGTGAGCTGACGGGAAAGGAGAGCTGATGGATGGGAAAGAAACGCGCCGATGGCGAGGGCGGCATCCGCAAACGGAAGGATGACCGGTGGGAGGGGTTCTACACGGCCTCCTATGACCCGGCGACTGGGAATATGCCGAACCCCGGCTCCGGGAGAACACCAAGGACTACTATCTGAACTACATCAACAACCACATCATTCCCGAACTAGGGAATATCAAGCTGGACAAGCTCACCACGATCCAAATCCAGAAGGTCTACAACGATCTCCAGAAGAACGGTCGGGTGCAGCGGTACCAGCACATCGAACTGAAGAATAAGGGCCTGAGCGTCCGGGCGGTCTACGGCATCCATACTTTGCTGAATAACTGTCTGGAGCAGGCCGTGTCGGAGCGGCTGATCCTGGTGAACCCCGCCAGGGGCTGCAAGCTTCCAAAAATGGAAAAGCGGGAGATGAAGGTCCTGCCGGTTTCACAGCAGGCGGTGGATCTGCTGGTGAAGGAGTACAAGAAGCATCCGGGAAATCCCTACATGTTTCCGTGACCCAAGACGGGAGGTATGTTCGATCCGGATTCTTTCCGGCATACCCACGAGAAGATCCTGAAAGCCATTGGCGCAGAGCATATTCGGTTTCACGATCTCCGGCACACCTTCGCAACGCTGTCTTTGAAGAACGGGGTGGATGTGAAGACCCTATCCAGCACTCTGGGGCACTACAGTGCGGGTTTTACCCTCAGTACCTACACCCACACCACGCCGGATATGATGCGGGAGGCTGCGGATACGATGGGGGAAGGCAATGTAAGTGATAGGGCTCAGATACTCAATAGCGTATCTGAGCCCTATTGCCTCATGTGATTATGATGATGTTCCTCGGAAAAACCAGACCCGGATCATAAAATGTCGCAGCCAATTTCTTTCAGCTTTTCTTCGACCCAGGGACGATTGTATGTTCCATCGTTGATAATATGGGACATGACATCTGCTTCTTTTGCCTCTACTGCCAATGTGGCATCTGCCAGTGCGTTTGCAATTTCCGGTCTGATGAATAGCACGCCGTCATCATCACCTACCACAATATCACCGGGATAAACAGTTTTCCCGCCAATTACCACAGGAACGTTGATTTCTCCAGGACCATTTTTATAAGGCCCGTTGGGCGTTGCGGCGCGAGCATAAACATGGAAATCCTCCATGGCGGCCAGACCTCCGCGGTCCCTGATCGCTCCGTCACAGACGATGCCCTTGATTCCCCGGGACTTGCAGTAGGTTGCCATCAGTTCGCCGAAAATGGCTCGGTCTGTAAAGCCGCCGGCATCGATGACGATGACATCGCCGGGCTTTGCCAGATCCATAGCAGCGTGGAACATCAAATTATCACCCTGGGGGACCCGAACAGTAAATGCAGTTCCCAGCAGTTGGCCCTTATAGCCAATGGGTTCGATCGCCGCATCCACCGCCGCGATGCGGCCCATATTGTCGTCAATATTTGCCACCGGCATGTCCTTGAACTGCGCCACCAGTTCCGGCACGGGCCGGTCAAAGTCCTTTATGATCTTACACCCGATCGACATGATGAAATCCTCCGTTTTTAAACAAATTCATAGCCGGTTTCTTTTTCCAGAACATCGCGGTCTGCAACGCATCTGGCCGGCACCTTCCCGGTCGTGACGGCGGCGGGAACCAAATCGCAGACCATTTGAATCTGCGTCTTTTTGCTTCCTACGCCGTAGCTGCCGCAGTGGGGATTGATGATAACGTTGTCCAGCGTTTTCAGCGGGTCATTTTCCGGCAGAGGCTCCCGCTCTACCGTATCCAGACCGGCATACAGGATTTCGCCTGTTTGCAAGGCCCAGGTGAGGTCGTCATTGTCGATGACGGGGCCGCGGCTGGTATTGATGACCATGGCAGTGTTCTTCATCCTCTTGAAGACTTCTTTGTTGAATACATGGGTAGTCTCGGGTGTCAGGACCACGTGGATGGAGATAATATCGCTGCGGGTGATCAGTTCCTCAAAGGATACAAACTCCACATCCGGGTACTGTGCCCGTACAGCATCACTGATGTAAGGATCACAACTGATAACCTTTGTTCCGAACCCGTTGTGGAAGATGTCGTGCAGGTGACGACCTGCCAAGCCAAATCCATACAGGCCCAGCGTCAGCTCCCGTACGTCAGGAGGAAGCAGATACTGACATTTCGGCCAGTTTCCCTTTCTCACTTCCCGGTCATAGTAACCGGTGTTTCGAATCAGTCCCATAATCATGGCGGTAGCCACATCTGCCAGTTCTTTGGCACAGAAACCCGGCAAATTCAGAACGATTACCCCGCGATCAGCTGCCGCGGTCAAATCAATGCTGTTGACGCCAGCACCAAAGCGCTGTACAAAGCGGAGCTCCGGCAAAGCATCCAGGACCTTGCGGGTAATGGGGGGATTTCCGGTTGCCAGAATAATCTGTGCACCCTGGCAGCCTGCGATAATCTCCGCTTCTGTGGGTTCCTTCTGCTGGGCGGGATCTACCCGGTAATCCAGCAGGCCTACCTGGATTCCGGCAGCCTCATAGGCTGCTGTTACCCGCTCTAATTCTGCCGCAGACACACTGCCGTAGTCCTTGTCTACAACAACTGCTTTCATCGTTGTTTTAACTCCTTTCCCTGCATTCACAGAGGCCAAAACACCGGAATGAAGATCATGGACACCACCAGGATTACAACGGAAAGTCCCAGGCCAGGCCGGAAGAAGTCCATGAATTTCAGGTTTCCGGGGCGAACGATCAGTGTGTTCGTACCACTTCCCACCGGGGTCAGGAAGGGAGACGAGGCCGCCACGCAAATAGCAACAGCCACGGCGGCGGTGTTCATGCCGAAGGCCTGCGCCACTGGAATAAACAGAGGTGTCACCAAGGTCGCGCAGGAGGTGTTCATCATGGCGTTGGTCAGGATTGTTACCAGAACCAGAATCACAAACAGCACGATCAGCTTGTTAGGATGCTCTCCCAGCAGACGCACCGCCGTATCGGTAATCAGCGCACCGGCGCCGCTCTTGCTCATACCGGTAGAGACTGCGCTCATGCCTGCTACGATAAAGAGCGTAGACATATCAATCGCTTTATAGGCGTCAGACTGTTTGATGCAGCCGGTCAGGACCATAATAAATGCTGCAAGGGCAGCCACCAGATACATTGGCAGTGCGTCGCTGTCTACCGCCATGGCCACCAGAAGCACAGCCATGATCACCAGACACAGGCCCGCCTTCACAGGGTTAAACTCAACCGCCTTGTTTCTGCCGGTGTATTCCTCCAGATATTCTTTGTCAGAGGTATCGCCAGGGGTCAGGAACCGCTTGCCGAAAGTCAAGAAGAACACCATGCCGGCAACGGAAATGGGGATTCCGACCTTGCCCAGCTCGAAAAATGTCAGAGCAGGAACACCCATGTCTTCCAGGGCACCATTGACTACAACATTGCTGGCAGCGCCCATTAATGTCAGGTTGCAGCCGAAACTGGCGGCAAATGACATGGGAATCAGCTGGCGGGATACGGAGACCCCTGCCCTCTGGCTGACACTGATGACTATAGGGAGTAGCATGGCAACTACCGCCACACCGCTGCATACGGCAGAGATAATGGTCGCCACCAGCATAAATGCAATCATGATGCCATTTTCGGAAGTGCCGGTGAACTTGACCAGAATATCTGCCATCTTTGCAGCGATGCCTGTATGGAACAGGGCGGATCCCACCACCATCATTGCAGCAATCAAAACGATGGTGCTGCCGGAAAATGCGCTGAATAACTGTGACGGTTCAATAATTCCGAATAATACCAGAACACTGCCGCCCAGCATGGATACCAGGGCTGCCGGAAGCTTTTCTGTCACAAAAAACACGACCATAACGAGCAGGACCAATAGAGTAATCACAGCAGGACTCATAAAACTTTCCCTTCCTTTTCTCCGTTTTTGGATACTGGGAATTCGCTGGCCTTGCAAAATCCCTTATTGCGTTTCCGTTATTGGATTAAAATTGGAAAATCTTGACTTCTGTATGCGTTTTCAGCAAAACATGTGCACTTTTTTGCTTTCTGGCTTTTATTTTACTGTCTCTTCTTGCTTTCGTCAAAGACGAAAGGTAATATAAAGATTATAATGTTAACATTATATCTGGAAGGGGAGTAGCCTGTATGGTTTTTCGTAATTACGAATATTTCGTTTCGATCGTAGAGGCAGGGAGTCTGACAAAGGCTGCCGAGCGTTTGTATGTCTCACAGCCCTCTCTCAGCCAGTACTTAAAACGCCTGGAGACAAACCTGGGAGTGGAATTATTTGACCGCAGTACATCTCCGCTGCGGCTCACCTACACGGGGGAACGTTATTATCAGTACGTCCTCCAACTTATGAAATTGGACGAGAATGTCCGCCGGGAATTTCAGGACATTCAAAATCAAATAAGCGGTCGCTTACGGATAGGTGTGGCTTTGTGGCGGGGCGCCTGCCTGCTGCCGGATGTCTTTCCAATCTTTCATCAGCAGTATCCGGATATTCATATTGAACTCACAGAGGGGCGGTCGGTTCAATTGGAGAGCGCCTTGATGAATGATAAAATCGACCTTGCCGTTATGAATTTGCCTCGAACTTTGGACTACAACAAGCTGACGTGCGAGATTATTTGCGAAGAGCGTATTTTGTTGGCAGCGCCCACCCGTCATCCATATGTGCATGATTTGCTTGCGGATTGTTCCTCTTCTGAGGGATATCCGCTGGCACCGTTGGAACTTCTCGAACATATTCCTTTGATTCTGACAAAGCCTGGTCAAAATTTGACGCACGAGGTCAGACATATGCTGGGGAAAAACCACATTGAACCGAATATCCTTCTCGAAACCGGAAATCTGACCACGGCTATCAATCTTACCGCCCAAGGAATTGCCTGTACGTTTGTACCCGAAGAAGGAGCCAAGGTTTGTCAGCATCCCGGTGCAGTTACCTATTTTGTGACAAACTCCTCGGATCTTGTCTGGGATTTAGCTGCAGTGTATCGGAAGGATACGTATCTGACCCACCTTTCTCGACTGTTTATTGAAGTGATGAAACAACAGTTTCAAAAAGTTTCTTAAGGGCTATTTCGTTTACAATCTGCAGACAAACATGCAAGAATTACCCGAGGTTATCACCAGACAGACTTACACTGTATCCTGCAAGCAGTTCGTAAAGAATTGGGTCTTTCAAAAATAAGTGGTATTGTTTTCTGGGATAGTGCTATATCAATAAAAAATTAATTATACCAATGCGTAAACAACGGTGCAGCATCAAGTAAAAAATCACTTGATGCTGCACCGTTCAAATTAAAACAATTTAAAGTGCTCCCCAAGTCAAGGTCATTTTTATTTGACCCATGACGGCAGCATGCCGTCGGGGTATTCGCCTGTGGCGATATAGTGATAATATTCATCCGGTGGCAGCTTTGCCAGATCCCACTGGCAGCGGTCGCGGTTGCAGTATTCCATCCAGCGGTCAACGGAGGCCTTGGCCTCTGCGAAAGATGTCCACCCTGGCATCTCGCTCGCCAGCTCGTCCTTCATGTGCCCGAAGAAGCTCTCCTGGGGCGCGTTGTCCCAGCAGTTTCCCCGGCGCGACATGGATCGGCGCAGCTCCCGGCTCTCCACCAGCTGGATGAACTTCAAACTGGTGTAGTGGGTCCCCTGGTCGCTATGGATTACGGTCTCCTTGTTCAGTGAGACCCCATGGTGCTTCACCATTTGCTCCACCGTCTCCAGGACGAAATCCACCTCCAGAGATTCGCTCATGGCATACGCCAGCACCTGTTTCGTGCAGGCATCCAGGATCGTGGACAGGTAGCAGAACCTTCCGTTCAGGGGGATGTAAGTAATGTTGGTCAGCAGCACGGCTCTGGGGCCGCGGGACTCAACACCCGATGGACCAGATCCTCCGCTGTTGTGCCCATCCGGATGGACTTGCACAATCCACGGTAGGGGTTCGGCTTCCGGATGGGGCAGGACAGGTTATATTTCCGTATGAGCTGTCGGATCTTCTTCACGTTCATACGGATTCCCATGTGCAGGAGCCGCATATGGATTCCACGGACGCCCTTGGCATAGCCCCGGAACCGATACGCCTCCAGAATCTGCTCGAACGCCGCCCGGTCCCGTTCCTCCCGGAGCTCTCTGGCCCTCTGGGAACTCATCCAGTTGTAGTACCCAGAGCGGGAGACGCCGACCAGCCGGCACAGCTCCTTCACCGTCAGGACATTGCTCCGGTACCGCCAGCCCTGTGCCTCCTGTGAGACGCACGCCGCCTCGGGTGCACTCGCAAAGTGCCTCCGGCGACTTGGTTGCCTGCCGGATGCGCTTGGTGGTGTTGTGGATCCGTTCAAGGCCCAGAACTTCCGTGTTGTAACCCGGCTTGCGGAAGGAAGCCATGCCGGTGCAGCCCTGGAGGCTAAGGGTCCAGAACGCCTCCTTGAAGGCGAGGATGTAGGAGATGCTGTCCGGGGTTGCTCGCTGCGTGTAGGGGTTTGCTCTGAGGTGTTTCAGTTTCTCTGGTGTGAATTTCTCTCTCGTGCCCATACTGTACCTCCATCCGTTGACTTCATCATACCACAGATGAGGCCATTTGACCCGATGGGTCAAATGAGTGTCCACCAAACGAGGCCGTGGGTCAAATTTCTGTGTCCACTTTACGGGGTACAGTTTATTCGCCGTATGGGTCACGATATGGGTCAACCAAAAATCCAAAAGAATTGGCATCATTTTTTCACGACAGCGCAAAAGAAAAGTTCCTGATTTCTTGCGAAATCAGGAACTTTTTGGCGGAGACTACTGGACTCGAACCAGTGACCTCCTGCGTGTGAACAGCCCTATGAAACTTTTTTTAACGGTTTTCGGTAGTTTTTAATTGTTTCTGCTCCAATCCGATTGTTTTCTGGACGTGATTTACTGCACAAAATCCGTTTGTTCCACAAACTCCTGTGGTACAAGCTGTGGCCTGAAAGCTGTTGTGGCAGCTGGGTCTCCAGTTTCAAGACGGTATTTTAGACCCTGCCAAATGTGGGGAAATCAAACAACACGGGGAAAGAGTATCCGCATCGGGGACTCCAAACCCTCAAAATTTGCGCCGCAGTAAAGGATATAGGACCCCGGTTCGTAACTGCGGAAAGCTCCTTTGCTAGGGGCCTATTTTATCCTCTGGCTGTTTTCTGGAAAAGATGATATAGTGAACTTCGATACCCAGGTAATTGAGAATAAGGCATGATAAAGAGATCCGAAGGAGTTGTCAAATGAAAGCTTTCTTGACAAAACAGCAGGTTGAAGATTATGCGAAATTGTGCCGGGCGAGGGACAAAGGGCAGCTGCTCACCCCAGATGGGCTGCGGTTCATCTGTGAGGCATATCAGTTCAATCCTGAAGCAATCGGAAAGCACATGCTGGAGATGTACGCAAAATTCAAAGCAGAAAAGGTTATTTAAGAGCGCACAGACGGAGAAAATTTCTCTGCTTGTGCGCTTCCTCATTTTCCAAGGGCAATATAATGGATAACCTTGGTAGAATTTATCTGGAAAGAAGCGGAAATGTGCGAATCATCTGGTAGATACTTGGCTGATGCTATGTTATACTATAAAGTGATTTTTTATAACCAAAAGTCCTGCAGTGAAAAAGGGTGCGGCATGTCATGGAAGGGTCAGAGATTAGAATGACCGAATTCATGGAAGACGTGGGTAAGCGATTCATCATCCCAGTCTATCAGCGGAAGTATGACTGGAAGCAAGAAAACTACTGTCAGCTCTACGAAGACTTCAAGAAACAGAATGGCCGCTCCAGCTGTTTTTTGACTGATCTTTAAGCCGATGGGGACAGAGGTATGGCTATCCCATGTAAGAAGTTGTCATAGGACTAGATCTCGAAGAAAACGATTAGCAGGACACAATGAATATCAGCTATATCGCATTATATAAACAAGGATGCGGGAAATTTTAGCCGATAACCAATACGTTTTTAGAGGAAAATGTAGCTATGAGTCATAAAAATAATGGGAATCTTAAAAAAGAAAGTCCATATTCTGCAGTTATTACAAGAGAGCAGTTCCTTTTTTATGAGATGCGAACGACCGCAAAACTGATATTCCAAGGAAAAACTGATACAGAGGTCGTAGATACAATTGCAACAGAAAATTTATTCCAATATCCAACAGAAAAATCAGTGCGGAAAATGGCCTTTACTTGTATCCGGAGATTGAAAGCCCTAACTGACTCGGAATTGATTACGGCAATCGCAACCCAACCAAGCGATGTGGCCAAACAAATCTGTCTATATGCCATGATGAAACAGTACCGCCTTGTGTGGGACTTTATGATTACTGTGATCGGAGCAAAATTTCAAAGCTGCGATCTTTCTTTTAGTCGGTTGGATCTGAATGTTTTTATGATGCGTTTGCAGGAACAGGATGATTGGGTAGCATCCTGGAGCGATAGCACGATAATGAAAATCAAGCAGGTCCTCGCCAGAGTATTGGTGGAAAACGAATACTTGGATAGTGTGACTTCTGACCACCTGAATCCGGTCCTAATTAGCCCATTTCTGGAAAATGCGATTCGGAATAGCGGCGATACAAAGACCCTGGCTGCATTTAACTGCTTTACCTGAAGGAGATAGAAATGATGAGCAAGATAAAAGAGCGGTTGGACTTGCTGCGGGAAGAAATTCAAAAGGATGATTTCCTGGACGGAAAGGGCCTGAGCAACGAGGTTAATATCCGCATTTTTTGTTACGATGCTGCCGAAGAAATGACAGTGAAACATTTCCTAGATCGGCTGCGAAGCGATCCGACTCTTAAGTGCCATGTGATTGAATGTAATCTCTACAAAATTTTTCTTTCCCTCTGTGACGATCTGGATATTACCGATGCGATTCCCGAGATGGAAGAAAACGAAGGCAGCGACTTCCTTCTGGAGCAGCTTCATTCCGCCATCGGTGAATCCGAATTCATCGAAAATATACAGTATGCGCCACATAGGCGCGGCGATGTCCTGTTGCTTACCGGCGTAGGTGATGTGTTCCCGTTTATGCGGGTTCATTCTTTGCTGGAAGCCTTGCAGCCGCATTTTTCGGATATACCCATTCTTGTGATGTATCCCGGCGAATTTGACGGCCACTATTTGAAGCTGTTTGGTAGGCTAAAACCCAACGACTATTACAGGGCATTTAATTTCTTCGCAGAGGAGGACACGAAACAATGAGAATTCGTGATATGTTCGCCGAGGATATCAACCGTCCAATCAACGGTGTTATCAAGGTCGATCAGGATGCGGCTGATGTGATCGAGCAGGAAGTGCGGGAATATGTTATCACCAAGGAGTTGAAGAAGCATTTCATCTCGTTCTTTGACTATTATAGTGACGCTTTTGACAAGCCTACCGCCGACATTGGTGTGTGGATATCGGGTTTTTTTGGAAGTGGTAAGTCTCACTTTCTAAAAATGCTGTCCTATATTCTGGAAAACAAGTCTGTCAATGGAGTGCCCACGGTTGAGCGTTTCCGGCAGAAATTTGTAGACGATCCAGCCACATTTATGCTAATCGACCGCTCCACCCGGGGTAAGACCGAAACCATTCTGTTCAACATTGACATTGAAGGCTCAATCAACAAGGACAAGACGGCAGTGCTCCGTGTCTTTGCGAAGATGTTCTATACCCACCGCGGTTTTTTTGGTGAAAACTTGAAAGTTGCCATGCTGGAGCAATATATCGACCAGCTCGGCAAAACGGATGAGTTCCGCCGTATCTTTGAAGCAAAGAAAGGTAAGCCCTGGACTGAGCAGCGCAAGGCGTTTGCGTTTAACGGCAAGTACATCGTCCCAACCTTGATGGAAGTGTTGGACATGAGCGAGGAAGATGCAAAGCGTTGGTTCAATGATAAGACGGCTGTCGAGTTTTCCATTGCGCAACTGGTGGAGGACATAAAAAACTATGTGGACAAGCAGTCAGATGATTTTCGCCTTCTTTTCATGATCGACGAAGTAGGCCAGTATGTAGGCACTGATACCGATATGTTGTTAAATCTGCAATCCCTGACCGAGAAGATTGGCAGTGAGTGCGGCGGTAAAGTGTGGGTGATGTGTACTGGCCAGGAGGCTATTGACGAGATCATCAAGGTTCGCGCTGATGAGTTCTCCCGCATCCAGGCACGTTTCAAAACGCGCCTCAGTCTGTCCTCCTCCTCGGTGGATGAAGTCATTCAGAAGCGTATCCTGAAAAAGAAGCCGGAGGCAGAGCAGAAATTAGAGGCATTGTACCAGGAGAATGACTCCGTACTCCGCAACCTGTTCAGTTTCACCGATTCCATCCTGGATATCAAGGGGTTTACCGGTTCTGGTGAATTTGCGGTGAATTTTCCCTTTGTCCCCTACCAGTTTATTATCATGCAGAAAGTGTTTGCGGAAATCCGCAAGCATGGCAACTCCGGCAAGCACCTGTCCGGCGGTGAACGCTCCATGCTCTCCGGTTTCCAGGAGGCTGCCCAAAAGATTCAGGATCGGGATGAGCATGCACTGGTTCCATTCTTTCGCTTTTATGACACGGTTCATACCTTCTTGGACAGCTCTATCCGCCGCGTGATCGAGCGCTGCCAGAACGCGGCGGATATTGGAGCTGGTATTCAGCCGCAGGATGTGGATGTGCTTAAGCTCCTATATCTAATCCGCTACGTGGATGATATTCCCGCCAATGTAGACAATATCGTAATTTTGATGGCGGATGATATCCGCACGGACAAGATCGTTCTTCGGGAAAGAGTGAGCGAATCCCTGGGGCGACTGATGAGCCAGAACTACATCGGGAGATCTGGGGAAACTTACAACTTCCTCACTGATGAGGAACAGGATATTCAGCGGGACATCAACAATACTGTTGTGGATACGGCATCCATTGTGGAGCGAATCGCCCAGATGATTTATGCTGATATCTACCAGACTAAGAAGTTCCGCCGGGATAAATACGACTTCGACTTCGATAAGATGGTAGACGGCGTGACTACAGGAGCTGTGACCGGCGGTATGAAGCTGCGCTTTTTAACCGTTGCCACCGACGCCGTAGATAAATCCGAACTGCGCCTGATGACAGAATCTTACGGACAGGCCATTGTAGTGCTCTCGGGGTCCTCCTACTATGAATCGCTGGAAAACGCCATGAAGATCCGCAAGTTCGTAAAACAGCGGAATGTGGCTCAACTGCCCAAGTCCATGCAGGATATCATCCGTGACCAGCAGGATGAAGCTACCCGTTATGAGCAGTCGGCCATGGAGGATTTGAAGCAGGCTATTGTTAACGCGGCGTACTATGTAGATGGAGAGCACATCGAAATTCGGGGAGGAGATGCCAAATCCCGTATCGACCAGGCACTGGACTATCTGGTCACTCATGTTTACAGCGAGCTGGATCTGATTGCTAAAAACATGGACACAGATGAGGACGTGGCGGAGATCCTGACAGGGAATTTCCTGCCTGGCGCGGAGCCAAACCGTGATGCCGCCGCCAAAGTAGAGGAATTTCTGGTGGTGCAGGACCGCACGAAGCTGCCTACTTCTATGTTCGATGTGCAGAGCCGGTATCAGGGGATTCCCTATGGCTGGCGGGAGATCGACATTGCTGCTGTCGTGGCTTTGCTTATCAATCAGCAGAAGGTGACTATTAAATACGGCGGTGCGACCATCCAGCCCAATGACCCAAAGCTGCCGGATATGCTGCGGAAAAAGAGTGAGGTAGGAAAAACCAGTATTTCCATCCGGCAGGCCGTGACTGTCGTCAAGATGAAAGCAGTAAAGGAACTGCTGCGGGAGTTCTTTGATGTGATGGATGTCCCCGATGATGAGGACAGCCTGGTTGCGTACATCGTCAAAAAGTTTGAAGAACTGAAAGCCCACTACGAGACCCTGAACCAGAGGTATACCTCCGGACGCAGGTATCCGGACCAGGGCAAGGTACAGGAAGCAATACAGTTGGCAAATGATATCCTGTCCCAGAAAAAAGATAACATTGCACTCATCGACCGGGTATTGAAATTGGAGGACAAGCTGTTTGACAGCAAAGAGGATCTCCAGGCTGTGGAGGGCTTCTTCAAAAATCAGGTGCAGGTGTTTGACGCCGCGGCCCAGATGGAGGAGAACCTGCGCAACGAGCTGGACTACCTCTCCCGCGAACCGGATGCCAATAACGCGCTGAACAAGATTCGGCTGATCGTTGCCGTACAGGGTGGGTTCAGCTATCAGAAAATCCCCGAACTAAACAGCCTGATGGCCACGGTTCGGGAGGGCCATGGCCGTCTGCTGGAGGCAAAGCGGGCCGAAGTGGAAGACATGATCACCCAGTGCATGGGCGCGGTACATCAGGCCGCGAACGGCGATTTTAAGGCCAACGATCTGGTCGCACGGGCAGATGAATTTTACATCCAGCAAAAACAGAAAGTCCAGGATTATCAGAGCCTGGCTTTGCTGGATGGTCTGATCCCTCCCATGCTTCAATATAAGGACAACACGCTGGAGAGGATAGAGACGTTGCTGGCTCCCCCCGCACCACCCAAGCCTCTGGTTCAGACTGCTGGCGGTGCTACGCCGCCTGTCAAAAAGGTGATCCGGGCCTACAACCGCTCCATCATCTTCCCGGCAAAGAAGCTGGAGACGATGGAGGATGTGGACGACTATGTGGAGAAGATCCGGGAGCAGCTCAAGCAGCTTTTGAAAAACTGCGACGGCATCCAGCTGAAATAAGAGTTTTTCGTGGGTCCCCGGATATGGAGAGGTATAATGTCTGAATTGCTGCAAGTTGCAATGAGCGTGGGCTGTGTCATCATTGGTTGGATGCTGAATGAAGCCAGTGCAAAACTTCGGGAGAAGCCAAAACTCTGCTTTCGCTTGACTGATACACCAGAAGCAGAATTGACGGAAAAATCCCTGAGAACTAAAACAAGCCCATCAGAATATGGAGTTGAAATCTACAACCTCGGCCATAATCCTGTTATACTGGAACAATTTTCTCTGAATGCGAAAAAGACACGGATGGTGGACTGCTTTATCGCGGATGAGGAAAGAACGATTCTCCCATATAAAAGTATTATCTACACATTAGATGAACAGGAAGCGAATGCGTTGCTGCGCCACTGTAAGCGGTTGCGTATTGAAAATTGCAAAGTAGCGGCGGTGGATGTGAGTGGAAAGAGAATTACCGGGAAAATGAATTTAGGTATCATTGGCCTGAGAGTAAAATTGTTGGATAGAGACAATGCATTTGTGCGTTAGATAGGGGTAAACGGAATGGACAAAAATGCGATCAAAAAATTCGCGGTCTGGGCACGGCGGGAGCTGATCTCCCGCGTCGGCCAGCGGGCGGCGTATTTTGAAATTACAGAAGCCGGATTTGGCGACCCGGCGGCAGATATTGTTCTCGGCCGAGTGCTGTCCGATGAGGAAAAGGCCCAGCGGCAGGCGCTGATTGCCCAGATTCGTCAGAAGGGCTACCAGCAGGTGATGGAGGAGGTGGCCTATACCTGGTTCAACCGCTTTATCGCCCTGCGTTTCATGGAGGTCAATGGGTATCTGCCCTCCCATGTGCGGGTATTCACCGACGAGGCCAACCAATTCAAGCCCCAGATCCTGACCGAAGCCATCCACATGGAGCTGGACGGTCTGGATATGCAGAAGGTCTATGCCTGCAAGAACGCCAATGACGACGACGGCTTGTTCAAGTACATGATCATCGTCCAGTGCAACGCCCTTTCGTCCATCCTGCCCGGAATGTTCCAGCGGATCTCCGATTACACCGAGCTGCTTTTCCCGGATAACCTGCTGCGGGAGGGTAGCGTCCTCCAGCAGATGATCGAGCTGATCCCCGAGGAGGACTGGAAGGATGCGGTGCAGATCATCGGCTGGCTGTACCAGTATTACAACGCCGAGAAAAAGGATGAGGTTTTCGCGGCGCTGAAAAAGAACGTGAAGATCACCAAGGAGAACATCCCGGCCGCTACCCAGCTGTTCACCCCGGACTGGATCGTCCGCTACATGGTGGAGAACTCCCTGGGCCGCCTGTGGGTGGATGGGCACCCCAACGACGAGCTGAAAGCCACCTGGAAGTATTATCTCGAGGAAGCCGAACAGGAGCCGGATGTGCAGGTGCGATTGGCCGAGATTCGGAAAGAGTATGCCGCCATGACCCCGGATCAGATCAAGTGCATCGACCCCTGCTGCGGTTCCGGGCATATTCTGGCCTATCTGTTTGATGTTCTCATGCAGATTTACGAGAGCTACGGCTACACCACCCGGGAGGCGGTGACCAGCATCGTCCAGAACAACCTCTATGGCCTGGATATCGACGACCGGGCCGCTCAGCTGGCCTATTTCGCGGTGATGATGAAGGCCCGCCAGTATGATCGCCGTTTTTTCAGCCGAGGGATTCAGCCCCATGTGTACGCCATCCAGAACAGCAAGCCCATGCCCGCCGAGAGTTGGGGATACCTGGGCGAGGAAGAAAAGATCGCCCGCCGTCTGTGGGACTCCTTTGCGGATGCCAAAGAGTACGGAAGCCTGGTGAAGCCGGAAGTCACCCTGGAGGAACTGGACCAACTCCAGGCGCGTCTGGTACAGATGGACGAAAGGTCCGGGGATGGTTCCCTCTTTACCCTGGCTCTCACCGACACCGCCCTGGGTGTGCTGTGTCCACTGATGGAGCTGGCGCAGGTGCTGGTGCGGAGATATGATGTGGTGGTCACCAATCCACCCTACATGGGCAGCTCTGGTATGGGGGCCAAACTGGCGGAATTTGTGAAAAAGGACTATCCTGACAGTAAGAGCGACCTCTTTGCCGTGTTTATTGAAGCCTGCGGTAGGATGACAAGGAAGAATGGCTATCAGGCCATGATTACCCAGCACGCCTGGATGTTCCTGTCCAGTTTTGAAAAACTACGCGTCAAACTACTGCAAAAGGATACCGTCAACATGGCCCATTTGGGTGCGCGAGCCTTTGATGAAATCGGCGGCGAGGTGGTGCAGACCACCAGCTTTGTGGTGCGGAATAGTCATATTATAAACTATAAAGGAACCTATTGCCGCCTGATTGAGCCGACTACTCAGCAAGGGAAAGAGGATATGTTCCTATCGATGGACAATCGCTATACTATTGCGCAATCCGATTTTTCCAAAATTCCAAGTAGTCCAACTGCATATTGGATAAGTGAAGGTTTATTATCTCTTTTTGATATGAAACCTATTAGCACCCAAGGAAAAGCTTGTATCGGTATGAGGACTGGTGATAATGAGCGCTTTTTGAGATTGTGGTTTGAGGTCAGTTCTAAGAAAACTTGCTTTAATGCTACTTCCGCTTCTGATGTCGTAGAACGAAGAGCAAAATGGATTCCTTTTATAACAAAGGTGGCGAATATCGAAAATGGTACGGTAATCAGGATTATGTTGTTAATTGGGAGAACAATGGCTTTGAGATTAAAGAAAATACTCGTAGAGTATATCCGCAACTTGGGGATGACCTCGGGTGGAAAATCAGTAATGAACCGTATTATTTCAGAGAGCAAATCTGCTGGACTGATTTGACAAGTAAGGGGTTATCATTTAGAGTGTTTCCAACTGGCTTCATTTTTGATGCATCTGCAAATGTCGTGTTTACAGATGAATCAAATTCATATAGCATTCTTGCCTTTCTGAACAGTGTTATTGTGAACAAACTTGCAGAGCTAATAAATCCGACTCTCCATTTCAAACTGTGTAATTTTAACAGTTTGCCTGCCCTACAGGTTACCTCTACAACTCAGGCTGATTTGTCAAAAAACTCTGTTGCATTGTCAAAAAAAGACTGGGATTCTTTTGAAACCTCCTGGGATTTTGAAACCCATCCTATGGTTCGATGGAGCAAAGATTTGTGGGATACCACCGCTATTGGTGCTGCAATGCGGTGCTACTATGGTGACCACCCAAAAGCCAGTTGCCCGCTGGAACTTTGCTGGATGCTCTGGAAGGGCCAGGCCAATCAGCAGTTCCGGGAACTCAAGGCTAACGAAGAAGAGCTAAATCGCATTTTCATCGACATCTACGGCTTGCAGGATGAGCTGACCCCGCAGGTGGCCGACAAGGATGTGACCGTCCACTATCTGGTGGATACCAAAGACGATATTCCAGTATCGTTGCAGGGTTCCAATTATGTGCTTACCCGGCGGGACGCAGTGGTTTCCCTGATCTCCTACGCCGTGGGCTGTATGTTTGGACGCTATAGCATTTATGCGGACGGCCTGCTTTATGCCGGTGGCCTCGGCGGGCATTACAGCCTTCTTGTAGAAAAGATACAGGATCTGCTGAAGGCGCAGGGCAAAAGCATGTTCCCGGAAAACGAGTTTTATCCGGATGAGGACAATGTCATCCCGATTTGCGATGACGAATACTTTGACGATGACATTGTGGGCCGGTTTGTCAAATTTATCGAGGCGGTCTACGGCAGCGACACCCTGGAAGAAAACCTCAAATTCGTTGCCGATGCCCTGGGCGGCAAAGGTACAGCCCGCGATGTGATCCGCAGCTATTTCCTCAATGACTTCTATGCCGACCACTGCAAGACCTACCAGAAGCGGCCCATCTACTGGCTCTTTGACAGCGGTAAGAAAAACGGCTTCAAGGCGCTCATCTATATGCACCGCTATCAGCCGGACACCATCGCCCGCATCCGCACCGACTATGTTCACGAGCAGCAGAGCCGCTACCGCACCGCCATTGCCGATCTGGAGTCTCGCATCGCGTCGACGTCCACTGCCGAACGGGTGAAGCTGAACAAGCAGCTGAAGAAATTGCAGGACCAGGACGCCGAGCTGCGGACCTACGAGGAAAAGATCCACCATTTGGCTGACCAAATGATTTCCATTGACCTGGATGACGGCATTAAGGTAAATTATGCAAAATTCCAGGATGTTCTGGGTAAAATAAAATAGCGCAAGGAGGCGATTGGCATGTATCTGCAGCGGATAACTCTGCACAATTTCAAATGCTTTGAAGATATTAGCATTGATTTCAATAAAAAGCTCACCGTAATTGTGGGTATCAATGGCGCCGGTAAAACGTCGATTTTGGAAGGAATTTCTATTGCTCTGAGTACAATGTTTACGCCGTTGGATGGAGCGAGAGGACGTGGCATTGATAAGTCCCAGGCTCGATTGAAAGCTTATACGATGGGCAGTACAAGTGATGTACAACCTCAGTATCCGGTTAATGTTTCTGCGACTGCGGTATTTGGTAACAACCAAATTGAATGGGAACGAAGTCTAAATACAGCCAAAGGTTCCACAACCATTAAAGAGGCCAAAGATATTATTTCTATTGCAGAGGAGTATCAGCAACGGCTGCGCAGTGGTGATACGACATTGGTACTTCCCATTCTCGCTTACTATGGCACGGGGAGACTATGGGACTATCATCGCGAAAAGCAGAGCGATGTATTTGAATCCAGCACCCGAACCAACGGCTATATTGATAGTGTTGATGGAACTGCCAATATTAAACTGATGATGAATTGGTTTGCCAAAATGACCGTTCAAAAATATCAGAATCAAGAAAACGGACTGGATGGAATTCCTGAACTGGAAGCAGTGTTTTCTGCCATGGAAAAGTGTTACAGGCGGATTACAGGAATCGATGATGTGAAAATCCAGTACAATATGGGCACGAAAGAACTGGACATTTCTTATACAGATGAAACCGGCGCAAAGATGCGCATTCCAATCAATCAACTGAGTGACGGATATAAAAGTACAATCAGCCTCGTTGCAGATATTGCCTATCGTATGGCGGTTTTGAATCCGCAATTGCTGGGGGATATTTGCAGTGAAACAGACGGCGTCGTATTGATTGATGAAGTGGACTTGCATCTGCATCCTTCGTGGCAGCAAAGAATTATTGGGGATCTTACCAGTGTCTTTCCCAAAGTGCAGTTTATTGTGACTACCCATGCACCGGCGGTTATTAATACAATACGGAGTGAAAACCTCGTTATGCTGGATAACCACGATGTATATTATCCGTCTGGGGAAGTTTACGGAAAAGATGTAAATACCATTCTCCGTGGTTCCATGAGAACAGACGAGCGCCCTACAGAGGTAAAAGCTTTGTTTGATGAATTTTATAATTTGCTGGCTGAAGGGGACTATAACAAGGCTGAACATGTTCTTGACAAGCTTGAGAGTCTAATCAAAAATGATGATGCCGATCTCGCCGCTTGCAGACTAAAGCTGAAACTGAGAAAGCACAGAGGGGCTCAATTATGATACCAATAAAAAAGAAAGCTTCTCCAGCTATTTTGCTGGAGAAGCAAAGAATAGCTCATGAGCGAGGTCTGAACTCCAATGATGCCTACGAGTTACTCAATCATGAAGACAAAATGGTTATCTTAAAAAGTTTGATGGAAGAGCAAGGACATCTCTGTGCCTATTGTATGCGCCGAATCCCAGATGAAAGAGAGCTGCCTGCCAACATTGACTCCGTGACAATTGAACACTGGTTTCCACGGAATCCACCTACTCACGAAGAAAAAGGCCAGGGTTTGGATTACACAAATATGTTGGCTGTTTGCTCTGGGAATAAAGGTCGCAAACATACACGAAGACCCAGAGATCTCACCTGTGACGCGAAGAGAAAGAATACCTATCCTCAACTCACTCTGAATCCTTGTGATGAAGCTACATTGCAAAGTATTCAATACAAGGAAAACGGGGAAATGTTCTCAAATGATGTTGCTGTTCAAGATGATATAACAGTGAAACTAAATTTAAATTGTATTTCAGAAGCGGTTCAATTACCCGAGTCCAGGAGAAAAGTACTTGAAGCACTGCAATCTGAATTGCCTGCAGATGATGAAGAAGAAACCAAGAAATACTGCATATCTGTTCTTGAAATGTTAGAACAGGAGACTGACCCAAAGTCTGAATATTCCGGAATTCTCATCTGGTGGTTAAGGAACTATATCGGACGGCACTAAGAATACATACTGAGAGTGAAATAAATGGATATCGAAGTAATTACGCGGGAATTAAGTAAACGATTTGCCGCTCCTTTGCCTGAGTTTTACCAACGCCGGATTATCTTCTGGTACGATGAGGAACGGGAATTTGAGGACCAGATCGGGGAACTGTCCCTGGAAGGCGCCACTGTTGTGGCGCTGACCGGCAGCAACACCTTCGCCGTCAAAAAGCAGCTCTGCGAGGATGACCTGGCCTCCAACTATCTCGTCTACGACCCGCGCCCCTTCACCAAGGACGATGACAACTGGCTCATCAATGTGCAGCTGTACAGCGAGGAGTTCCGCGCCGACCTCAATTCGATTTGGATGGACGAGATGGGTCTGCCCGCCAATCCTATCATCCGCAATCAGGTGAAGCGATACCGGAAATTCTTCCGGGCAAAAGACCGGCGAGACGCCGTAAAAAAGTTTAGTGATGGCATTTCCACAGCCCCACAGATGCACCTTGCGGTTATGGCGGCGCTCAGCGACTGCAGTAGCTTGCAGCCGGGGGCAATTCTCCGGGCCGTCCTCCACGCCGGGCTGGATATGGGGGCGAATAGCGTCTATCAAAGCTTTGTGAACTATGGAGCGGATCAGGCGTTCTGGGTTATGGTATCCCAGGGCACCGGGTATAGCGAGGGGGAGGACAGCAGTCTGGGCAGGCTGGCCATCCACTTGCTGCTCACCGCCGCCACCCGTACCATGCACACCGATCTTCTGGCCGGGCTGGATGCCTTTTTGTCTGTTCCCCATCAGGCGTACTGCTACGATTTCGTCTCGGACTGGCTGCACAGTCAGGACACCGCGCAGCTGTATGAGACTGCACGGTATGTGGAGCAGGAAGCCCGTCTGCCCCAACGTTTCTCCAAGCTGCCTGTGGCCGATTTGGTAGATACCGCCTGTTTCCCCTGTATTGACGAGTGTATTCTGACCGACCTGATGAAGGAGATCAGCGACCACATCATCCAAGTGGAGTATATCCGGAAGGTAGTGGAAAAACGTCGCACCATGGTCTGGTACAAAAGTGTTGCCAGTTACTATGAGGGCTTGCTCCAAGTGGCCAATATGCAGGCGTTCTTTGCGGAGCACTCTACCGGTTTTCACACGGTTGAGCCGCACCAAATTTGGAAGGAGTATACCTCCGACTACTACCGGATGGACACCTACTACCGGCTGTTCCATCTGTGTTTCCAGAGTAGCCTGAAGGAGTCCCATCCGCTGTTGGATGACCTGTTCAAGCATGTGGCGGACAAGGTGGAGGGGTTGTATACCCACTGGTTTCTCGGTCAGCTGGGCCAGAACTGGTCGGATGCCTGCGCAGAAAATCTGGAAAAGTACGGCCACATTCTGGAGGTACCCCAGCAGACGGATTTTTATGCTCAAAAGGTGAGACCCAGTGAGAATCGAGTCTTTGTGATCGTGTCGGATGCCTTCCGGTATGAAGTGGCCGCCTCGCTGGCAGAGGACCTTCAGCGGGAGATGCAGTGCAAGGTCAACCTCAGCAGTTGTGAGGGGCTGTTTCCGACCGTAACCAAGTATGGCCTGGCTGCACTGCTACCCCATAAGAAGTTGGAGGTTACCCCTCGCGCCAACAACACTTTAGCCGTGCTGGCTGACGGCGAACCCACAGATGCTGGATACAGGGACAAGCGGTTGAAAGCAGCCAATCCCGCCAGCGTGGCACTGAAGTACGAAGACATTCTGCTACTGAAACGGCAGGAGCGTCAGGCACTCGTCAAGGGGATGAGCGTCATCTATATCTACCATGATACCGTGGATAAGGCCAGCCACACTTCGGACAGCGCCGTCTTTCCCGCTTGTGACGAAGCCATCAGCCAGATCAAGAACCTGACAAAGATCATTGTAAATGACTTCGGTGGGACAAATATTATCATTACCGCAGACCACGGGTTTCTCTACACATACAGCCCGCTGAGAGAGGACGACAAGGTGGACCATACCACTCCCAGCGAAAAGGATGTGGAGGTTGACCGCCGATACCTAATCACACAAAAAGGTGCACAGCCCAAATATCTGCTGCCGGTTCGTTTCCTGGACGGCAACACCGGCTATGAGGCTTTCGCACCGAGAGAATATATCCGTATCAAGAAAAAAGGTGGCGGTCTCAACTTCGTGCATGGCGGCATCAGCTTGCAGGAGATGGTGGTGCCGGTGCTGGAATTCCAGTTCCTGCGCAACTCCTACAAGATGTACCAGCGCAATCGGGATAAGATTGACACTAAGCCAGTAACGGTCAGCCTGCTGTCTGCCAGTCGGAAGATTAGCAACATGATTTTCTCTCTGAACTTCTACCAAACAGAGGCTGTGGGCGGAAACCGTGAGGCGGCGCAGTATCTAGTGTACTTTGTGGATGAGAACGGTCAGAAGATCAGCGATACCGGAAAGATCATTGCCGACAAGAGCAGCGACAACGCCCAGGAACGGATCTTCCGATGCAATTTCAGCCTACGTTCGCAGAAGTACAGCAACCGCCAGACGTATTTCCTAGTGATTGCGGATGAGAGTGGGCTGCAAGCGCCGGTAAAGGAAGAATTCCAGATTGACATCGCTTTTGCAGTGGATGATTTCAATTTCTTCTGAGAGGGCATCTCCAAGGAGTAACAAACAATGGATGAATTTGAAGCGAGTGTGGATACCCGAGGGATGATCAAGGAAAAACTCCGCCAGAACTTTGATGGAAAGATCGTCCGCAAGGATCTGACTAAAAAAATTAAAGAAGGGGCAAATGTCCCCACCTATGTCCTGGAATTTCTGCTGGGACAGTATTGCAGTACGGATGACGATGAGATTGTCCAAAAGGGCGTGGAGACCGTCAAACGTATCCTAGCCGACAATTATGTGCGGCCAGACGAGTCGGAGAAAGTACTTTCCCGGCTGCGCCAGCGCGGGACAATGACCATTATCGATCAGGTAACGGTAGAACTAAACCTGAAATATGATTACTACGAGGCGAGATTCTCGAATCTGGGTCTTGGCGGAGTTCCTATCTCCGAGGAATATCCGGAAAAGTTTGATCGACTTCTGTGCGGTGGCATCTGGTGCATCGTCCAACTCGAATACAACAATGAGCAAGAGTCGGATATTATTCTTCAGGACAGGAAGCCCAAAAAGAGAAACGAATCTCTTATCAGCATTCGCAAGCTGACACCAATTCAGATGCCCCATGTGGATATAGACGGTTTGAAAAAAGGCCGCAAGGCATTTACCAAAGAAGAATGGATTGATGTTCTGCTGCGCTCCATCGGTATGGAACCGGATCAGCTGACCTATCGGGAAAAGTGGCTGTTGCTGTTGAGAATGGTGCCGCTGGTCGAGAACAACTTTAATCTCTGTGAGCTAGGGCCACGCAGCACTGGCAAGTCCCATCTGTATAAGGAAGTATCTCCGAACAGTATTTTGGTCTCCGGTGGTCAAACTACGGTCGCCAATCTATTTTACAATATGGGCAAGCATACGATGGGTTTGGTGGGCCTGTGGGATTGTGTGGCCTTTGACGAGGTAGCTGGTATCCGCTTCAAGGATAAGGACGGCATCCAAATCATGAAAGACTATATGGCGTCTGGTTCCTTTGCCCGGGGGAAAGAAGAAAAGGCTGCAAACGCCTCAATGGTATTTGTGGGCAACATCAACCAGAGCGTGGATGTCCTACTGAAGACATCCAGCCTCTTTGATCCCTTTCCGCGGGAAATGGGCACGGATACTGCCTTCCTGGACCGTATTCATTGTTACCTTCCAGGCTGGGAGATCCCCAAATTCCGCCCGGAGCATTTCACTGACGATTACGGCTTCATTACAGATTACTTGGCTGAGTTCTTGCGGGAGCTTCGTAAAGAGCAGTATGGTGATGCCCTGGATCGGTATTTCCGCCTGGGAAAAAATCTCAACCAGCGTGATACAATTGCAGTGCGAAAAATGGTCGGTGGGCTTATCAAGCTGGTATATCCCGATGGTGTCTTTGACAAGGAAGAACTAGAAGAAATCCTCCAGATCGCGTTGGAGATGCGCCGCCGGGTCAAGGAGCAGCTGAAAAAACTGGGCGGAATGGAGTTCTATGATGTGAACTTCTCTTATCTGGATAATGAAACATTTGATGAGCATTATGTCTCTGTGCCGGAGCAAGGCGGCGGCAAACTGATCCCCGAGGGACAGTGCAATCCCGGTCAGGTTTACACGGTGAGCCGGGGAAAATCTGGAATGATTGGTGTGTTCCGGCTCGAGAGCCAGATGCTACCGGGGAGCGGAAAGTTTGAGCGCACCGGAATTGGTTCTGACAGGGATGCAAAGGAAGCTACCAACACCGCATTCAACTACTTAAAAGCAAATGGCGGACGCATCAGCGGCTCTATCAGCACATCCACAAAGGACTATATCATCAACTATCAGGATTTACAGGGGATTGGCATAACAGGCAAGCTGGCGTTGCCCACGCTGATCGCGATGTGTTCTATCGCTCTTGGCAGGCCGGTTCTGAGTTCAACTGCTGTTTTGGGAGAGATTAGCATTAGCGGTACGTTGATACAGGTCGATGAGCTGCCGAATGCCTTACAGGTCTGTTTGGATAGTGGAGCGAAAAAAGTGCTGTTGCCCATGACCTCAGCGGCGGAATTAGGGACGGTTCCCGCAGATTTGATTGGAAGTTTCAATCTCATATTTTACAGCAGCGCTGAAGATGCAGTATATAAAGCATTAGGTGTCGAATGACTCCAATACAGCTACATATTAACTGCAAAATCTGCATCGCAGTAAACAATACAGAAGCCCGGAGTTGGTTCATACCACCAGTTCCGGGCTTTTCTCTTCCTGAAGATCCCAAAAGCCTCTCACATTCGATACAATTCGAGTGACAATTGCTCCCGATATGATATAATCAAACTAGGCGCAAGCCTAAACTCGCAGCTTTCCGGTGAGGTCCACACCCCGGTGGGACCTCAGACGTTCATGGGCCTCTTAGGGCACCATCACCACCCCTGTACAAAGGAAACTTCCATGAGGGTCTTCAGTTTTTGGCGCTGTGCCGGCAGCGCGGGTGTGTGACTTTCCGTCGAA
>ERZ827037.621-NODE-621-length-45068-cov-10.156222_pt1 | contig 45068 bp, 47 predicted proteins | sample MGYA00519924_ERZ827037 | MGnify/ENA primary metagenome ERZ827037 (study PRJEB31778, sample SAMEA3449250) | human gut metagenome | biome: human gut; feature: human-associated habitat; material: faeces | place: United Kingdom | collected 2010/2012 ... | reverse complement strand
ACATACTCAACTTCTATGCCTGCCAGTTTTGCTTTGTATTCTATAAATGTAGCTAGCCTATAGAACGACCATGTATGCAGGCTATGATTGTTTTTTCGACTTGTTCTTGTCGTAGAACGTATGTTTTGAAGTCGCTCTAATTTGATTACTGATACGTCATGAGCTTTTGCCGTATTTACGATTTCACGACTTAGCTTATGATCTATATCTTTCATGATACGTTGTTCTTTGTTGTTGATTTTGACAACCACCTTTGGCTTCTTAGCTTTTTGAAATCTTTTTCTAAGATTATTGTAGTGTCTTCTTATATATTTGTTTTTTCTACCATTTCCATAAAATTTGACACTTCCATCTGGACAATAGCTTACAGCAGGACATTTGATTCCAAGATCAACGCCCATGACATTGTCATTTGAAGAAGCAGCATCTTCTTTGGCATCATAGACGATCTGTGATACGAGATCATATCCTTTTACAACAATGCGCATCGTTCCTAATTTACTGGATGAAAAAATTGATTTCTGTCTTTTGGATATTTTTGTTTTGACTGATATACGTTTTGACTTTCCATTGATCATTACCGGAAAGCTTATACAGTCATCATTGATTCTAAAATTTTGATTGTTGATATAACAACACATTTTTTTCAAAACAGGAAGTCTTACTTGAGTATTTGAATTTCTTAAAGCCTTATTATATTTTCTTATGATGGACTTGGCGTCTCGGATACATTGATTACATAAGGCACTTGGAAGAATAGCATTCACATCTGCTGTTGTTATTTTTGTAATAGCTCTTCCATTGATTGCATCAAGAACAAGATGATTGACTGTAGAAATATATTCCGACATCGTTGCCTTGATTAATTCTGTTTGATATTTATTTGGATAAAGCTTGACTGTTTCTGTTAATTGCATAGATATCACCTAAACGTTTTTTTGATCTTCAATATACTGCTTGATCACAGAAAGGGGTGCACCACCTACTGTAGATACAAAATAGCTATTAGTCCATAGCGTTGGGATCCTTGATTTCAACCAAGGAAACTCCTGTCTCAACACTCTAGAAGAATAGCCCTTGATTCTTTTAACTGCTTTGTGAATACCATATTGTGGATCTACTTCCATAAGCAAATGTACATGATCGGGCATGATTTCCATTTCAATGATTTCGACATTCAATTGATCACAGGTTTCTTTAATCAACTCCTTTAAGCGATCATCAACACCATCTACAAGAACGGGACGTCGATATTTTGGACAGAATACAACATGATATTTGCAGGAATAGGTCACATTATTATTTGATTTGTACTTCATGAATATATTATACTACTAAAAGATATCTAATGATATATATTATTGATAAAAGCTTAAAAAAGTTGCCTTATATCTCCACAGCTAAAACTGGGAGCTTTACGGCAACATTTGGTAAATGATCATAAAAAGGTAAGCATCGAAGTTCTCCCGCAAAATGACTAAAGCCATTATAAAGTTTCCCTTGAATGATCATTCCACAGCCTACATAATCAACCGCAGGCTGATAAATCAAAGCACTATTTTGATAGTGTGAATATTGATGATAAAAACCAATGCTGGCACAATTGACATCATTTTCAATGATTATTCTTTGTTTAATTTCTTTTTTTAAAATTTCTAATATATTTTTATTTTGAAAATCTTCAAAATCACACAAATCAATCATTCCCTGATCACAAACCCCTGGCAGTGATAAACAAATGACAACGATTTCTTGATCTTTCTTTAATACCTCTTTTAACATCTTTAAAAACTCTTCAACTGTTCCTTTTAAAGAAGAATAATTTTTTTGATAAACAATTTGATCATATAAATCTATGATTTCAAAAATAAATTCATAACTCTTCTTATTCTTCTTTAAAACTATCTTTAACAGATGCTTATAATCCTTATATAACTGATATTCTTTAGACTTTCTACCACCCGTTGACTTAGAATCACTTACATATTCAATTTCATGATTTTTCAACATTTCTTGTAAAATATTAGTAGTTGTCGCCAATGAAAGACTTGTTTTACACGCTAAGTCATTTTTTGTCCAAATTTGTCCATCATAAAGGCATTCTCTTATTTTTATTTCGTTTTCTTGTTTTAAATCATTTACTTTTGACACTCTATCACCTAACTTTCATCAACTCTTATCGAAAGATATTATAGTACAAAAGGTATAAAAAAAGAATGACCTTTCGATCATTCCTTATTTTCTACCATAATAAATATCTCGATCAACTGCTTTATTCATTGAAGCAACAACTGTTGTACATACTGCATCTCCAGTAATATTAACGGCTGTTCTTGTCATATCTAAGATACGGTCAATTCCCATAATTAAAGCAATTCCTTCTACTGGTAAACCAACGGAATTAAAGACCATGGTAAGTGTAATTAATCCAACACTTGGTACCCCTGCTGTTCCTATTGAAGCAAGCGTCGCTGTTCCAATAACTGTAGCATAATCCATCATAGATAGATGAATTCCAAAGGCTTGAGCTGTAAAGACAACCGCAACACCTTGCATGATGGATGTTCCATCCATATTGATTGTTGCTCCTAATGGAATTGTAAAGGATGAGATCTTTTTAGAGACACCCATTTTTTCAGCTAAAGTATCAATATTCATTGGAATTGTTGCATTGGATGTTGATGTTGAAAAGGCAAAAGCCATTACTGGGAAAAAGTTTTTAATAAAGATAATTGGATTTAATCCTGAAAAAATCTTTAACATTGACATATAAACCCCAAAACATTGAACTCCTAATGCAAGTAATACACAGAACATATATTTTAATAATGGGATGAAAACATCAAAACCTATTTCTGCAAATGTTTTAGAAATCAAACAGAAAACACCTATTGGTGCTAACTTCATAACAGCCATTGTCATTTCCATCATAATATCATTAAATTGACTAAAGAAGTTTTTAACAATATCTACACGATCTGACATATTTGCAAGAATAACACCTAAAATAAGCGCAAACAAGATAATTTGTAACATTGTTCCATTTGCAAGTGATTCAAAAATATTTGTTGGAATAATATTTAACAATGTTTCTGTCACACTTGTTGCTTGTGTTGACTCTGTTACTTTTGAAGTGATTTTAATTGCTGACATATCTAAACCAATACCTGGATTAATAACATTAGCGATACATAAAGCAACAACAACGGCAAGTGCTGTCGTACATAGATAAAAAAGCATTGTTTTAAGTCCTACAGCTCCTAATTTTTTAGTATCTCCTACTGCCATACTTCCACAAACAATTGAACAAAAGACAAGTGGTACAACTAACATACGCATTAAACGTATAAATCCTTGTCCTACAACATAAAATAAACCACTAACAATAAAATCATCAACGATTTTATTACTAGGAATACAATAATTAATAATAATTCCGGTAATTGCACCTGCAATAAGTGCTATAAAAATCAAAGTTGTTAAACCTAACTTCTTTTTATTTTTCATTATATAAACCCCTTTCTTTAAAATATTCTTTTAAAGATTCTTTCCATGAAGGAAAAGTATAAACTGGAGTCATTGACATAATAAAATTATCTAAGACACAATAAGCTGGTCTAACTTTAGAAAAATCAGATAAATGAGTAGGTACTGCCTTCATTTGAGCTTCTTTTCCTGTAAGTTTTAAAATCTCATGAGCGAATTCATATCGACTACATACCCCTTTATTTGTCGCATGATATGTTCCATATTCATTTGTATCAATTAAATGTAAAATAAAACGTGCAAGTTCTTTAGCACTTGTAGGTGATCCAAATTGATCAGAGGCAATTGCTAGAGATTCACCTTTATTTACTTTTTCTAATAAATCATTAATAAAATTATTTCCCAAACCATAGACCCATGTACTTCTAATAATAAAATGCTTATAAGTAAATTCTTTAACATATTGTTCTCCAGCTAATTTAGATTTACCATAAGCTGTTTGTGGTCTTGTTTCATCAAACTCATTATAAGGTTGATCACTTTTTCCATCAAAAACATCATCTGTAGAAATATGAACCAATTTAGCTTCTAATTTTCTAGCAATAATAGATAAATTTCTAGCACCTAAAGCATTAACTTTATAAGCTTTAGAAATATCATTTTCACATTCCTCTATATTTGTAAGTCCTGCACAGTTAATAATAATATCTGGTCTATTCATTTTCCCAAAACGTAAGACCTCATCTGTGTCTGTAATATCCAAATCGTCTATGTCAGTATCAAGAACTTTGAATTCAAGTTTATCAATAATTTCATTGATTGCTTGTCCAATTTGTCCTTTAGCACCGCATATCCAAATTTTTCGCATAATTTCATCCTCCTTTAAATCTTGAATATTATATCTAGAGGATTATTTGATGTCAAATTCAAACCTAGTTCATATTTCGTGATATAATAGTATTGAGGTGATTTTTATGAATGATTTATCTAAAATGTATCAAGTTTACGTAAATAAAGAATTACAAGTAAACAAAAATGAAATTTTAAATGTCGCTCGACTTAAGCAAAAAACATTATCTTTCTTACATGATTTAGGAGAAGTTTGTCAGGATTCAAGATGTTTTATCTTTTGGGAAAAAGAAGAAGCTATTCATCACGATGAACTATTAGAACATTATTTAGATGGTTTAAAAATGTTAATGTCTATTGGTTATGAATTAAGAATTGATACTATTAAAAATCATACTGAAATTCCTAATCGTTTATCTTTAGAAGACTTATTTTTAAAAATTTATCAATCAATGATGAATGTTTCATCAACTTATTCTAGTCAAGATTACCAAAATACAATTGATGACTATTTCTCTTTAGGATTTCAATTAGGTATTGATTTAGATGAAATTATTGATCATATTTAATTTGTGAGATGGAAACATCTCACTTTTTTATTGCATATGTTTATACTTAGATTTATAATATGATGATTTAAAACTTTTTGTTTTAAATGGCATAAAAAATAGGAGGATTAAAATATGAACCATTTTGAATATGTTTCTAAATCAAAATCCATGCCAGTAAAAAAAGAACTAATCAAAATAATAAATCAAGTTCAAGATGATCTTAGAGAACAATTTACATTTGATTATAAGTTTATAGGAAGTTCTAGCCGAAATATGATTACTTATGACCCGAAAACAAATAAAGGATATGACTTTGATATCAATACTGACATAATCCCAATATTCCATGATTTTTTCCCATTCTTCCCCTTTAGTTGAATTAAGAGCTTTTAATTTTTCAACTAATCTTTGAATATCTGTTTTTGCTGTACTTTGATAAGTACTGTAATAGCTAATCATTTCATTAATAATATCAGTTTCGCCACTTTCACTAGCAAAAACAGGTATTGAAAAAGAAAATGATAAACATAAAGAAACAACAACCGTCATAACAAATTTAAATATTTTTTTCATAATGTCTCCTCTTTGGATATATTACACATTATTTGTAACCACTTACTTTGAATATTTAATTTATCACATAATTTTATAATTTATAAAAAAATATTGCGGTTATCGCAACACTTTTTTATTTTTGACAGATGCCACAAGGACTGTATCCTTGTTGTTGTAATTTTTTTGAAGTTGAAGTAACTACTTCTTTATTTTGTTCGCTCATTTTTGAAACACTTGAACAATTTGGATCATGATATTTTTTATTTTTTATATTAATAACATACTTTTTACTTTTATTACTTAATTTATTATGATAATCAAATGGATCCTTTGTTTCTTTGATGCCATAAGTTGGTTCTCCTTCTTTGGCTTTTCTTGAAGTTCCATTTTGATAATCAATAGTAACACCCGGTTGTACATTATAAATGTAAACACAAAAACGAATCGTTTCATCTTCAATAGAAGCTGCTTGTAAGATCAAACCTCTTGCTACTAATTCATCTTCTTTATATACAGGAATAGCTTCATATAAAACATGATGATTCGTATTTTTAATATAATCTCTAACCTCTTCTTCAAAAGGCAACATACCTGTAACATTAAAATAACGTGTTCCCGTCATTAAATTTCTTTCTTCAGCATTTAAACCACTTAAAGCAAAACCAATTTGATGACAACGATTATATAAATATTTTGTAGAAATCAAATCATCATATCTTTGTGTTTTCCATCCGGACGGTTTAACCATTCCAATAGATTCCCTTTTATTTGTTGGAAGTGTTTCAGGACCTAAACAAGCTTGATCTTTTTGAGTACGTCCATATTCATCTAAATCATTTAATTGAATATATGTTTTTGTAGTATATTCATTTTCTTTAAAAGTAGGAGTATTGTTATTGATTTCAATATATGGTTGTCCACTATATTCTTCTATTTGATTTAAAATATCTTGAACATTATTTTCATCAAAAGAAACCTGATCTGTTTCTATTTGTAATTGGTTTTCTATATTTGTAATTTGATAATGTAAGGTTTCTTTAGAGTCTACATAAAACGATTTTTGAGTTTCTTCACCATCTTGTACAACTTTTAACTCATGATTTCCTTTAGTTAACTTTAACTCATAAGTTCCTGCACCTTGACTTTTTAAAGTATCAATTTGATCTTGATCAACATAAACATCTACATCCTGACTACTTGTTTGTTCTAAAGAAAGTGTTACACTTTGCTTAGAAGATGCTTTTTCTACTTGTTGATTACATCCTGTTAAAGTAAATGTCATCAATAATGAAAGTAATAATAAATAGAGTTTTTTCATCATAGTTCCTCCTTGGAGTACAAGTATATCATAAATTTATATTTTTTCTTTTCTATTTTTTTTAAACAGAAACCTATTTCAAGGTTTTATTGGATAAAATATAAAAAATAGAAAACATGATCAAATACAAAAAGTATCACGGCAATCTACTTTTAATCATTGCTAAATAAAGATTAACATATTAAAATAGTAATAAAAATATTATCTTGCTTAATCAGATAATTAGGAGAAAAGAAATGATAGATACTAAAAAAATTAGAAATAAACATGGTTTTACGCTTGTTGAAATAATAGTTGTTCTTGTCATTATTGCAATTTTAGCTGCTGTGGCTATTCCATCCGTTTTAGGATATGTAGATGAAGCAAAAAAAGCAGGTATTATACAAGAAGCACATGGTATTTATGAAGCAGCGCAAATTGCTGCTACAAAATGCTATGCAACAGATGAAGATGAATTTAAAAAAAAATCAATTTTTAAATATAACTACACATTACCTGCAGATTTTCCTTATAAAAAGACAACAACAAATTCAGTTGGAAGAGTGTCTGATTCTTTAATGAGTCATGGACAAAAAGAGCCTGACAAGTATCTTAGTGATAGCTACTCTGGCGCATCATATATTGATAAAGAAATTGTAAAAAATGTATTACATTTTTTACAAAGTGAAAATAAAAATTCAGCTATTTATAAATACAAAGTACCAACTGACTGCCTCAACGGTCAATCCCTTAACGATTATAATCCTAGTAAAACCAATGGATTTGCTATTAATATATTCTATAACCAACAAGGTAAGATAGAAGCTATAAATTTTGCGAGAGATAATTATATGGTTACTATTTATAATGGAAAATTAAATTGTGTTAAAGGTGGTAAATCAATAAAATCAATAGAAAAGAAATAGTATAAAAAATAATTTTTATGTAAAAAAGGGGATGTTACGAAATAATTTAAAATCGTAACATCTTTTTTTGTTATAATTTCTAACTAAAAAATAGGATATTGATATCTTACCAATGATATTTATTTCCTACTAATTAATTTCTCAACGATAACGTTTGAGGAATTATTGTAATTAGAAACAATTGCTTCTTATAGTAGAATAATTTTATTATATAGATATTTAAAATTCCTATTTTTAATATATTTTTATTTTACAAAAGAAAAGGCTGTATGAAATTAATTATTTAATTTCGTAACAGCCTCTTTTTTATATGGTTTTAAATTTTTTATGATATAAGATATAAGCTACAATACTTGCAATTGCTTCAGCAATAACAAATGATAACCAAATACCTTCAATCCCCATGATATTTAATAAAATGTATGCTAATGGTACTGTAATCAATAATTGTCTAAGTAAAGAAACTGTTAAAGAATATTTTCCTAAACCTAGAGCTTCAAAAACACCTGACATTAAAACTCCAAAAGATGAAACAATAAAACTTAAAGATAAAATTCTAAGCCCTGTTTCTCCTATTTCTAACATGCCACTACTTGCATTAAATAAAGAAAGTAAAACATTTGGAACTATAAAGAATAATAATGTTCCTGCTCCTAAAATAGCAGCAATGACCAAACCAGATACTTTTAAAATTTGATGCATTCTTTCTTTTAACTTAGCTCCATAATTATAACTCATTAAAGGTCTCATCCCTTGTACAATTCCTGATGTTGGCATATAAATAAATGTTTGTAACTTATAATAAACCCCGAAGAAAGCAACTGCACTTTGTGAAATAGATGAAAGTATACCATTTAATAAAGAAACAAGAACAGATGGTAAGCACATCATCACACTTGAAGGAATAGCTATACTATAAAGTTGAGAAATAACATGAAAATCTACTCTGAATTTCTTAAATGAAATATGAAGATGTGTATTGTATTTTTTAAATAAGACAAATGCTAAAGAAGCTGCTGAAAATTGACCAATTACTGTCGCAATAGCTGCTCCAGCAACACCAAAAGCAGGTAATCCAAAATAACCAAAAATCAAGATTGGATCTAAAATAATATTAATAACAGCTCCAAAGATTTGCATGATCATGGGCATCATCATGTTTCCAGTTGCTTGAAACATCTTTTCAATAGCTAGATGAATAAATTGACCAATAACTAATGAGACAACAATCATTCCATATTGCATTCCATAGTTAATTACATTTTGACTTGTTGTAAACATATTTAAAAATGGTCGAATAAAAAATAAACCAATAATTAAAAATAATAAAGAATGTGCAAATGACATCACAATTCCTTGAGTTGCATAATAAGATGCCTTATTATCATCTTTAGCTCCTAAATGTCTTGCAATAAAGGCATTCATCGCAATCCCTATTCCACAAGAAATAGCTAATGATAAATTTTGTAAAGGGAAAATCAATGATACTGCTGTTAAAGCTTCTTCTCCAAGTTGAGAAACAAAGATACTATCTATAATATTGTATAATGATTGAATCAACATTGAAATCATTGGCGGAATCGCCATTGACATTAATAAAGGAAATACAGGCTTGTATTCCATTGGGTTTCTATTTTCCATATAAGTCTCCTTTCCATAAAAAAAGCTATAGATGTCTATTTATGATCAGAAATAGAGAAATCTATAGCTTACCTAAGCAATATTCAATTTGCATGTCTATATTAATAAATATCTTTATCTTTGTCAATTGTTTTAAGCAGAAATTAATTCTTGATCCAAAGCTTCTAAAGCCATAATAGCATCCCAACAGAAACTTTCTTTACCAACGTATTCATCAAAATGATTACGTTTAAATTGAATCATCACTTCTTCTTGAACACCACTGAATTTAATGATACAGTTTTGTGCTTTTAAACGATCAACGATATCAAAGAATTCATGAATACCTGAATCATCAATAGAAGGAACACCTCTCATTGAAAAAACAATAGCTTCTAATGAATCATCTAATTCATCTAAAACATGTGTCATTTGTTCTTGTGTTCCAAAGAAAATAGGTCCACTTAAATACATAATTCTTGTTTTTTGATGATGATGTTTTAAATCTTTTCCTACACGATCTTTATCAATATCACGTACTTCTATATGTAAATGAGAATTATTTAAAACAAATAAGATAATTGAAACCATGACTCCAATAACAATCGCAACAGTTAAATCAAAAACAACAGTCGCACACATTGTAATTAAATATTGTGAAATATTTGTTTTAACTCTATTATGAAATAATGTTTTAATTTCTTGCCAATCATTCATACGCCAAGCAGTAACCATTAAAACACCAGCAAGTGCAGATAAAGGTATACGGGACATAAGTGAACCAAGTAAAAACATCGAAATCAAAATAACAATTGAATGGAAGACACTGACTAATCTTGTTTTTCCACCTGCTTTAATAGCTACAGATGTTCTAGCAATCGCAGCTGTTGCAGGAACGCCACCAAATAATGGAATCAACATATTTCCAATACCCTGTGCCATTAATTCACGATCAGCATTTAATTTTTCATTTTTCATTTTACCAGCACTTGCTCCACATAAAAGTGATTCAATCATTCCAAGTGCAGCAATACTTAAAGCAGGTAGCATCAATTGTGTAATTGTACTTAAATGTAATGAAGAAAATGATAATCTTGCTTCTGGAAACAAAGTACTTGGAATAGTCCCTACTTCATGAACCGGTAAATTTAAACATAATTGACAAATTAAAGCAATAATAATCCCTGCTAATGATGAAGGACAATATTCTCCCCATTTTTTAGGCCAAATAAGCATGATCACAACAACTAAAATTCCAAAGAAAACAGTTGGAAGTGATACAGGAAAACCTAATTTTAAATATGAAAACAGTTTTTCTAAAGCACTTGAACCAACAGATGTTGTCCCAAAGAAATTATCAATTTGTCCTAATGCAATAATGATTGCAATTCCACTTGTAAAACCAGTAATAACACTAGTTGGAATAAAAGAAACAATTTTTCCAAACTTAAATAATGAAGCAATAATCAACATACATCCAGATAAAAAGCTTGCGATGAAGACACCTTGTAAACCATATGTTGTTGAAAGTCCAATTAAAATAGCTGACATAGCACCTGTTGGTCCAGAGATTTGGTAACTTGCTCCCGATAAAACACCAATCACTAAACCAGCAATAATCGCTGTAATTAACCCAGCACCTGCATCAGCCCCACTACTTACACCAAACGCTAAGGCAAGTGGTAAAGCAACAGCAGCTACTGTTAAACCTGCTAAGATATCTTGTAAAAGAGTTTGCATGTTATAACCTTTAAACTCATTTTTCAAGTCTCTTATATAATCTTTAAACATAAAATCCCCCTTTTTTACCCCGTGTCATTATACACATTAAACTGTCTTTTGTTAAGTTTATGTAGAAATAATCCTATTAAAATTATAATAATAAATAGGTTATAGCGATTTAATTCGTTATAACCTATTTTCATTAATAAATGATTTTTAAAACATCTTCTTCACTATTGATGTTAAAAATATTTAATATAAGTTCATTCAATTTTTCTAGCGATGTTGTTGTAAGTCTTTCTTCTAAAGGATTTGATAAAGTTCCTAGTTTTACTTTAAGTTGTTCTTTTAAAGTATTTCGTTTTTCTTCTTGTCGACCTTTTTCAATTCCTTGATTTTCAAATCTTTGAAATAATTGATCCATTGCCTTACACATGTTGATTTCATCTCCTTCTGGTAAGTCTTCTTCTTTAATGTCCGTATGTGTCAGGATGGATGCCATCTTATAATTTTCTACACTGATCATACGCTTTGTCCTTAACTTTTCATAGTCTCATTCAAGCATGCTTTGACTGATCTCTACCACTTCTTTTCCTCTTTCTACCTGATTGATATAAAGCTGTGCATCATAGTTGAGTATACGAATAATCATATTCTTATCCAAAGTACTTTGATGCTCTACACCAATGATCATATAATCCCCATTGATACTTGCTTTTCTGACGATATCCTGATATCTTTTCATTTTCATTGGTAAGGGTTCTTTACCTATCAATGTGGAAACATCATTTTCCTGTGAAATCAGATTTTCTGGTTTGATGATCTGTCTACCATGAAAATAGAGAGCATTGCATAGATCTGCAAAACATGCTTCATCTCTTAATAACTGTTTACAGGTTGTATCACTTGCATTTCTTATTTGACTCATTTTTTTACCTCCTTACATGAGTGTTTTATAGTTAGTCATCATCGCTTTTTTATATCTTTTTTTAATATTGATGTAAGGAGCTTTCTTGATTTAATTGTATCATATGTTTAAATATAATTCGGCTCAAATTTGTCTCACATTTAATTCACAAATATTTCTTTTTTATTATTTTATCTTTCTCTTTTCCTTCTTTCAATGGACGGATAGTCCAAAAAAAGAAACTGCATACTATCTGCAGTTTCATCTTAACTATATAATTTTTTAGCTATGATAAATTTCTCCATCAAGCATTTTTTCTTTTTTAGCAACGATTACAGAGGTTGCTGCATCTCCTGTAACATTGAGGGAAGTTACAAGCATTTCAATTGGTCTATTGATTGCAAGAATCAATGAATAAGCAAGTAAAGCGGCATCATTTGTATAACCCATACCTGTTAAAATCGTAAAGAGGATAACAGCTCCTGCACCAGGTGCAGCAGGTGTTCCAATAGAAGCAATTAAAGCTAAAATAGCAATAATAGCCATTGATATAAAAGTTACTTTATAACCTGAACTAACAGCTACAAACATGGCTGCAATAACTTGCATAATTGCTGTTCCATCCATGTTAACTGTCATACCTAGAGGTAAAACAAATGAAGCAATTTGATCATGTACCCCTAATTCTTCTACTGTTATTTTTCTATTTAATGGTAGTGTTGCTGCAGATGAAGATGTTGAAAATCCAAATAAAGCAACTTTAGCAGCTTTTTTCATAAATGGTTTAGGATTAACCCTTGCCATTGTCATTAAATAAATTGGATAAGCGATAAATAAATAAGCAAATAAAGCAATAATAACTGTTACTACATAAGCTAAAGCCGGTTTTAATGAATCAATTCCATAAATAGCAAATGTTCTTGTAAGTAAGCAGAAGATTGCATATGGGGCAAATTTATTAATTACAAACGTTAGAAATAAACTAATAACTTTTGAAACTTCTTCAAATACTTTTTTTAATGTTTTTATTTGTTCTTCAATGGTATTCATAGCAAGTCCAGTAACTACTGCTAAAAATACAATTGCTAGGACATTCCCATTTGTTGTAAAGGCACTTACAAAATTGTTTGGAATAATTGATACAATAATATTTAATGGATTAGATCCTGTTGTTCCTTGTTGAACAGTAATCTTTCCTGCGTCTACTGAATTAAATAATCCTAAATGATAGATAATTGTACTTACAATACCAGCAAAAATCAAAGCACATATTGTTGTCGTAAAGAAAGTTAAAATTGTTTTAGAAGAAATTCTACCTAATTTCTTAGTATCAGTAATTGTACAAATAGCAAGTGTAATAGAAACAAAAACCATTGGTACTATAATTAACTGTAATGCATTAACAAATAATTGACCTATAATATAGAAAATTCCGATAGCACTTGTAGCACCTTCTGCTGTAATATCTTGGAAAAAGATATTATTAATCGTTTGCCACAAGTCTCCTTGACCACTTGAATTTAAGTGTTCTCTCAATAAAATACAACCAAATCCAGCAATTAAACCACATACTAATGCAATCAACATTTTCTTAGCTAACTGCTTTCCACTATTTTCTTTCATAACCATCCTCCTAAAAGTTCCCAAATTGTCAACATTATACATTATTTTTTTTAAAATACAATCCCTTTTATAAAAAATGTTAAGACCCAGCGATTTTGTCACGATAAAATTCAGCGAAAATGTCACCATCATTTCTCTTTTCTAATCTTCTCCATTATCATGTTATATGAAGGAGGTTTTTATATTGGACAGATTGTCCAAAAAAAATAATTGGTCAGTATGACCAATTATTTCATATATTCTTTTAGTTTATCAGGAATAGCTTCTATTAAATAGCTAACTATTTCTTCTTTTTTGATAGGTATATCATTTAAGACCCATTCTACTGTCATATCTACAGAACCTCGACAATACATATTTAATAAAAAATCTATATCTGAAGATAATGTCTTTCCTGTATTTTTATAAATATAATTTTTATAAAAATCATAGATACAACAAAAATCATAATGAATTAAATTATTATAATCATTTGATTTAAAAGCTTCTTTAAAGAAAGCATGTTCTTGTTCAATAAAAGCAAACTTTAAATTAAGTGCTTCTTGTAACGAACCACCTTGATTCATTTCTTCAAATGATTTTAAAACTAATTTTTCAAAATACCAATTAACCAAATCATATTTATCTTGGAAATGTCGATAAAATGTTTGTCTGGTTTTTCCTGCTGTTGAAACAATATCTGTTACAGTAATTTTATCTAAAGGCTGTTTTTTTATTAAGCTTTTGATTGCTTTAGCAAACAAAAATAAAGTTTCTTCGTTTTTCATAATAGACCTCTATAATAAATAATCATATTTTTCTATTTCATCAGTTTGTGCTAAAACAAGGAAAGTATCATTTAATTCTATTTCTAAATTAGGATCTACAGGAACTTCTAACTTATGTGTATGAGGATTTCGTTTACCTAAAACATTGATACTATAAAGTTTTCTTAAATCTAGTTGTGATAATGTTTTTCCTACCCATGCTTGAGGTACTTTCATTTCAACAATACAATTTTCTTCATCTAATTCAATTAAATCTTTAATATTTTTTCGAAGTAATGTTCTTGCTACTTTTTCTCCCATTTCTTTTTCAGGACGGACAACATAATCAGCACCTATTTTTTCTAAAACAACTTTAAAACGTTTGTTTTTAGCTTTAACAATAACATAAGGTACTCCCAGTTCTTTTAGATTCATTGTAGCTAAAATACTATCTTCTAATCGATCTCCAATAGCAACAATTCCTACATCCATATCATCTAATCCTAAATCTGATAAAAATTGAAAATCTGTGACATCACCAATAACTGCTTTTGTCGCAAAATCAGCCACTCTTTGTACATTTTCAGGATTTTTATCAATTGCAATGACTTCTCTACCATATTGAGAAAGTGTCTTAACAAGTGTAGAGCCAAAAATTCCAAGCCCTAATACAACAAATTGTTTTTCCATCTCATTATCCTATTAAGATATGTTCTTTTATATAGTTCACATCTTTTCCTTTCTTAGCGTTATATTTTCTTACAAAAATCAAAACCATAGTAATAGGACCAATACGTCCTATATACATCAAAATAATTATAACAATTTTTCCAACAAATGTCAGTGTTGGTGTAAGACCCACTGTTAATCCTACTGTCGCAAAAGCAGAAAAAACTTCAAAAAGTAGATCAATAAAATCTGCCTGCTCACTTATTGATAAAATAAATAAACCTGTTAAAGCAATCGCAAAACTAATCAAAATAATTGTTAATGCTCTTTTAACAATTTGATCATCAATTGTTCTTTTAAAAACATGAATATTTTCATCACCACGCATTAATGCACGGACGTATAACAATCCAATAACAAAAGTTACCGTTTTAACACCACCAGCAGTTCCTGCAGGAGAACCACCGATAAACATAATAATAGACATAAAAAACTTCGTTGCTTGATGTAAAGAAGCCATATCTACTGTCGCAAATCCAGCTGTTCTAAGTGTTACTGATTGAAAAAAACTTGCGAGTATCTTTTGTGAAAATGGTAAAGATTTTAATGTTAGCGGATTTTGAAATTCTAATATGAAAATAACGATCATTCCTCCAAAAATTAAAACAAATGAAGAAATCAATGCAATCTTTGTATGTAAAGATAAAGATTCTAAATACCTTTTCATTTTAAAATATTTAAAATGTTCTCTATAATGAATCAAAGATAAACGTAAATCGATCCACACAACAAAACCTAAACCACCAGCAATAATCAAACCACAAATAACTAAATTGATCCAAACATTGCCTACATAAGGAACCATTGAATTATTTCCTAAAATATCAAATCCAGCATTACAAAATGCTGAAATTGCATGAAATAAACTATAATAAATTCCTTTAAGGATTCCAAATTGTGGAATAAAAACAAAAGCAAGACAAATTGCTCCAATAAGTTCAAAACAAACTGTATATTTAATAACTCTTTTAATATAAATACCTGTTTCATTTAATGAATTTCTATTTAAAGCTTCCTGCATGACAATCTTATTAGCGTAGGTTAGTTTTCTTTTTAAAAGAACAAAGAACATCGACATCAGTGTTAAAAATCCTAACCCACCTATTTGAATCAATAAAATAATGACTATTTGTCCAAAAAGCGTATATTCACTAGCTGTTACATGAGTCACTAAGCCTGTTACACAGGTTGCTGAAGTTGCAACAAATAGATGATCTAAATAACTACTTGTTGAATGAACACTATGACTCATTGGTAAACTTAATAAAATCGATCCTATTAAAATAACCGCAAAAAAGCTAAAGCCAATTCTTCTAACTGCTGATATACCTAGTTTTTTATATTGTTTATGAAGTGTTTTTCTTTGCATATTTTCCCCTCAGTTCTATTAAAAAAAGACATGTTTCCATGCCAATTTAAAACAAATGATAATAAGCCAAGTTCTGTATTAGATAATCATTTATCTACGTTTACACGTCCTCTATCCCGTTCAATTCCGTTTTAAAGGTTCCCCTACCAAATTTGGGTTTCTGCCTTGCGGAGCTTTCCTCTTTTCAGCCATAGTTTCCTATGGAATTGTCTCTGTGGAGCCATTTATGAAGTTCTACCATAGTTGCCCTTAGGTTTTCCTTCTGTCGTTAGTTTACACTACCCTCACTTATTGATTCGTGAGGCACAAACACTACAATCATCGCAGATTGTGGCAGCCTGGACTTTCCTCTACTTCAATGAAGCAGCGATTATCTGTCATTTGTTATTTATTTTGAAATACTGCTTTTTCTAATAATGATAATCTTTTTAAGATATCTACATTGGAAGAAACATTATCTTCTAATGCTCTTAAATTATCATCTTGTAAAGCTTTTTCTCTTTCTAATCGAGCTATCATAGCTTTTTGATCAGCAAGACGTCTTTCAAGCTGTTCTATTCTATCATAAGAATTGTTTAATAGTCCAGCAAAAGCTTCATAATCTTTTACAACTTGATCTAAGAAGTGATCAACCTCATCCGCATTGTACCCTTTAAAATCAACTTTAAATTCTTTACTGACAATTTTTTTTGGACTTAATACGACTTTATATTCCATGCTTTTCAACTCCTTTACCTCATTGTACCAATTTATTTCCTTTTTTCAAGATAAAATATGATTTCTTATCAAAGAGTTGTTATCACAAAAAAAATATGTGTTATAATACCCATATATATGCAAATAAAAAGGAGTTTCTATGGTTAATTATCCAAATAAGAAAAAAAATAATCATTATACATCTATGATTGAAGGTAAACATAATACTGCTCACCGTGGAATGAACTTAGAAGAAGATATTAACTTAACAAATGAATATTATTTATCACATGATATTGCAGTTATTCATAAAAAACCTACCCCTATTCAAATTGTCAAGGTTTCTTATCCAGAAAGAAGTTCAGCAAAAATAGTAGAAGCTTATTTTAGAACCCCTTCAACAACAGATTATAATGGTATTTATAAAGGAAAATATATTGATTTTGAAGCAAAAGAAACAAAAACATTATCTTTTCCCTTTACGAACATTTCTTTACATCAAATTAATCATCTCGATAAAGTCATTCATCATGGAGGAATTGCTTTTTTAATTATCGCCTTTACAAAAGTGAATGAAGTTTATCTCTTAGATGCTTCTTTTATGGTAGAAGCATATAGAAAAAACGATCGTAAATCCCTTCGTTATGAAACAATAAAAGAAAAAGGTCATTTGATAAGGCAAGGATTTCTTCCTCGTCTTCATTATTTAGAAATTATTGATCAATATTATTGTGAGGTATTTAAATGAAAAGACAAACAAAAAAATTAAATTCAAAAAAAATCATTCAAGTAGTAACAATGCTTATTCTTTGTTTAATCTTAGTTTTTGCATGTATATTTGGTTATAGTGTATATAAGGATACAGCTGCTTTTGATTCAAAAAAACTTTTATCCTCTGGAGCAAGTGTCATGTATGACAGTAATGGTGATATTATGTACACTTATGGTAGTCAAGAAAACGGTACACGAAAAAATGTGACCTATGATGACTTACCACAAGTTTTAGTAGATGCCATTGTAGCTGCTGAAGATTCTCGTTTCTTTGAACATAATGGTTTTGATTTACCACGTATTGTTAAAGCGGCATTATCTAACTTAAAAGCTGGAGGAATCACTGGTGGTGGTTCTACAATTACTCAACAGCTGATTAAAAAGACTTATTTCCCTGATGCACAAAAAACGTATTCTCGTAAATTAAGTGAAATAATTTTAGCCATTCAAGCTGACAAAGCTTTAAGTAAAGAAGAAATCTTAACCCTTTATTTAAATAAAATCTATTTTGGTAGAAGTACAAGTTCGATTGGAATTGCTGCAGCAACTAAATATTATTTTAATAAGGATGTAAGTGAATTAACACTTCCAGAAGCAGCCATGCTTGCAGGTAGCTTAAATTCACCCTATAACTATGATCCATATTATTGCCTTAATAAAGCAACTGCTAGACGTAATACAATTTTAAAATTAATGGTTACTCATGGCTATATTACACAACAAGAATATGAAGAAGCAAAAGCTACCAAAATAGAAAACACGCTTTGTGCTTCACCAACAACAAATAATAACACACTTGCTGCTTATGTTGACATTGTAACTGCTGAAGTTAAAAAACGTACTGGTTTAGATCCTTTAAAAACACAAATGAATATCTATACGTATTGTGATGTTGATACACAAACATTAGCAAGTGCCATCGGTAACGGTGAAAAATATGATTATAGTGATGAAGATATGCGCATGGGTGGTGCCGTCCAATCAAGTCAAGATGGCCGTATCGTCGCTGTCATTGGTGGACGTAATTATAATTTTGGAAATTATAGCTACGCAACAAGTAAGCAACAACCCGGTTCTTCTGTAAAACCGTTTTTAGATTATGGTTTAGCTTTTGAAAACTTAGATTGGTGTACTGGTAAAACATTAGAGGATACACCTTATTCTAAAGGTAAATTTACTCCTAAAAACTGGGATGGGCAATTCCATGGAACTGTTACACTTACAAGTGCTCTAGAAAATTCTTGGAATATCCCAGCCATTAAAACTTATGAAGAAGTGACTAAAGAAATTGGTAAATCAGGCGTTACTTCCGCAATGGAATCAATTGGTATTGATATGTCTAGTGAAAGTAATGTAACCAATTTATCTTATGCTATTGGTGGATGGAATAAAGGAATTTCCCCTCTTGAAATGGCAAGTGCCTATGCAACGATTTCTAATAATGGACTTTATACAGAAAGTCATACAATTAATTATGTAGAAGTTGTCCAAACTGGTGAAACTTTTGAAATTGATAAAGAAATTCAAAACAATGCAAAACAAAGTGATTATTCAAAAGCGAGTGCTTTCATGATTAGACATGTTATGCTTGATTATACTAAAAATGGTAGTGGTAATTACGCATACCTATCCGGTCTTTCTAATGTTGGAGCTAAAACAGGAACATCCAACTGGGGAAGCAGTGCTAAAAAAGGCATGGCTGGTAAGAGTCGTGATTTATGGATGACTGCTTATACTTCTAATTATATTTGTTCTGTATGGATGGGATTTGGTCAAGAAGGCATTGAAAAAGGTAAAACAACAAGTCGTTATAAAGCATATCCTGGTAAAGTAGTACAAACTTTGTTAAAGCATCTACAAGGTAAAGGTGGAGATAAATCATATCCTTCACAACCTTCTACTGTTGTAAAAGATGGTGATGAATATTATAAAAAAGGAACTAAGCATGAAGGACATGCTGCAATAAGCGAAGAAACAACTGAAGAAACACAAACAGAAGAAAATCAAACTGATACAAATGAAAATCAATCTTCTGAAACTAATAACAATTCAAATAATCAAAACAACAATTCAAATACAAATACTGAAAATAATGGTTCTTCTAATAATGGAACCTCAACAAATAATAGTGGTACTTCTAGTGGTACTACTGGAGGTAATACAAGCGGTGGTACTACTGGAGGTAATACAAGCGGTGGTTCTTCTGGTGGTAATAGCAGTAACTCAAGTGGTGAAAGTAGTCAACCAAATCCAAATACGAATCAATAAAAGTCAACAATGTTGGCTTTTATTTTTGGCTAAAATTTGCTTTTAATATACAAAATAAGGTATACTTGTATAAGAAAAACATGGAGGTATCTTATGTCTTCGAAAAAAAATAAAACTCAAAAGAAAATAAATAAAAAGAAAGTATTTATCGCTCTTACTATATGTACCTTAGTTGCTTTAATTGGTGGTGTGAGTGTTCTAGCCTATGGTGTCTATAAAGATACAGAAGCCTTTGATGCAAAGAAACTTTTATCATCCGGTGCAAGTGTGATGTACGATGATCAAGGGCAAGTTCTTTATACTTATGGTAGTGAAGAAAACGGAACAAGAGAAAATATCACGTATGAAGATCTTCCGCAAGTTCTTGTCGATGCTGTTGTCGCTGCTGAAGATTCTCGTTTCTTTGAACATAATGGTTTTGACTTACCACGTATTGCTAAAGCAGCTATGTCTAATTTAGTAGCCGGAGGTATTAGAGGTGGAGGTTCTACAATCACCCAACAATTGATTAAAAAAACTTACTTTCCTAATGCTGAAAAAACATATACGAGAAAGTTTAGTGAAATTATTCTTGCTATCCAAGCGGATAAAGCTTTAAGTAAAGAGGAAATTTTAACACTTTATTTAAATAAGATCTATTTTGGTAGAAGTACACGTTCAATTGGTATTTCTTCTGCTTCTCGTTATTATTTTGATAAAGACGTTAGTGAATTGACCCTACCAGAAGCAGCTATGCTTGCAGGAAGTTTAAATTCACCATACAACTATGATCCTTATTATTGTTTAAATAACGCTACGAAAAGACGTAATACAATTTTAAATCTTATGGTGAAGCATGGTTATATCACTCAAAAAGAATGTGATGACGCCAAAAATGTGAAGGTTGAAAACATGTTATGCTCATCTAAAATTACAAACAGTTCCGTTAATGCAGCTTATGTAGATATCGTAACAGATGAAGTAAAGAAAAGAACAGGATTAGATCCTTTAAAAACACAAATGAATATCTATACATATTGTAATAGTGAAACCCAAGCTTTAGCTGCTGCTATTGGTAATGGTGAAAAATATGATTATAGTGATGAAGATATGCGTATGGGTGGTGCTGTTCAATCAAGCCAAGATGGTCGAATTATTGCTGTTATTGGTGGACGTAATTATTCTTATGGGGATTACAACTACGCTACTAGAAAACAACAACCTGGTTCTTCCGTAAAACCATTTTTGGATTATGGACTTGCTTTTGAAAATCTTGATTGGTCTACAGGACATTCAATTAATGATGATGATTACTATAATGGTAAATTTAAAAACTGGGATCGTCAATTCCATGGTTTAGTGACAGTTGAAAACGCTCTTGAAAATTCATGGAATATTCCTGCTATTAAAACATTTGATGAAGTTCAACAAAAAATTGGTAGTGATAAAATCAAAGAAGCCATGGAATCTATAGGTATTTCAATGGAAAAAGAAAATATTGGTCTAGCAAGTGCCATTGGTGGTTGGTCTTATGGTATTTCCCCACTTGAAATGGCAGGAGCTTACGCTACTATTTCTAATAATGGTCTTTACACAGAAAGTCATACGATCAATTATGTAGAAGTTGTACAAACTGGAGAAACCTTTAATATCGATGAAGAAATCCAAAATAATGCAAAACAAAGTGCTTATTCAAAAGCAAGTGCTTTTATGGTAAGACAAGTCATGCTTGATTATACAAAAAATGGTAGTGGTAATTATGCTTACGTTTCTGGTATTAATAATGTCGGGGCTAAAACGGGAACATCTAACTGGTCAAGCAGTGCTAAAAATGGTATGGCTGGAAAAAGCCGTGATTTATGGATGTCAGCTTATACATCTGACTATATTTGTTCTGTATGGATGGGATTTGGTAAGGAAGGTATTGATAAAGGTAAAACAACGAGTCAATATAAAGCTTATCCTGGTAAAGTTGTTCAAACACTTTTAAATCATTTACAAAGTAAAGGAAGTCAAAAATCTTATCCTGATCAACCAGATGATGTTGAACAAGCAGCGATGGTCAAAGGTATTTATCCATATGTTTCACCAAGTGAAGGAATGAGCGAAGATATGATTATTCAAGCTTGGTTTAAAAAAGGAACTGCCCCTACTCAAAGCGTTGATAGTGATGTCTTTAATTTAGCTGAACTTTCTTCATTTGATGTAAGTTTAAGTGGTCAAAGTATTACCTTTAACTTTGCTCCATATAATCCTGAAAACGCCGTTACTGATGAAAATGCTAATGATGCAACGAAAACATTCGGTAAAGTTGTTTATACAGTTGTCGTTCAAGATCAAAATGGTCAAGAGCTTCATCGAGAAAACTTCTCTACTTCAAGTGGAACCCTAAACTATACAGTCAATCAAAATGTAAAAGTAATTGGTTTCTATAGTTATGAAAGAGCACCAGAACGTACATCTAATCAAATAGAAAAAGATTTATCTATTAATTTATCAACAGTAAATGCATCACTTTCTTGTGATAGTGGTCAAATAAATGATGGGGCAACTATTTCATCAACCTCTATTCAAGCAACCATTTCAGTTCAAGGTCAAGGTCATAGTGTGACAATTGCTTTATATGATCAAAATGGAAATGTACTTTCATCTGTTAATCATCATAGCGCTACATTTTCTAATTTAAGTCATGGACGTTCATATTCTATTAAATTCTTAGAATCTAATGGTTCAGCATCTGTTGAAAAAACCATTCATTTTACAGTATCTTAACGAAAAACCATTCATTTGTTTAAATGAATGGTTTTTATTTTAGATAATGTTATAATAAGATAGCGAGGAAAAAGAAAATGGCTATTGAAAATTATGAAACATATACAAAAAATATTCTAGAAATGATTTTTAATAATCAAGATATTGAACAATTACTACCCTATTTATCTAAAAATATCAAAGCTATGGGGTTAAATACAGAAGGTGTATTAACATATGATGATATTATTAATCATTTAAAGCAATACAAATCTAATCAATTTACATTCTTTATTGATGAATTTAATGCAAATATTATTTATCAAAATGATTCAGTATGTGTAAGTGAAGGTAGTTTTATTCTTCATATGGAAGAATATCAAGCAACAACTCAATACTTTTATAGTATTGTACTTAAAAATAATCAAATAGAACTTCTTCATACGTCTATAGGAAATAATACTTCCCATAAAAAAGAAACTTTTTCATTACCTTCTTGTTCTTTTAGATTAGATAAAAATCTAACCATTATAGATATCAACGATCATTTATTAAATCTACTTCTATATAATAATAAAGAAGAGTTTTTAAATGATGTTCAAAACCAATGGATTAATTGTATTCATAAAAATGATGTACATCATGTTATTGAAACTCTTTCAAAAGATGTCTCTTCTCTTGAAAAACATCAAATAGAATATCGCATTAGAAGAAAAGATCATACTTATTTATGGATTTATGATCAAGGACAATTTATTTTTAATTTACAAAAAGATGTACTTGCTCAAAGTTGTATTAGTGATATTACCTCTATTAAAAATAGAGAATTAGCTTCTTTAATTGAAAAAGAAAAATATCAAATGGCTTTAAAAGATAACTCTATCTCTATATTAGAATACCATATCCATGAAGATCGTATGATTATTGATATTTTAGATCAATCTAAAAAAAGAGTTTATAATCATTATTTAGATTACATTACTTCATCAAAATCTACTGTCTTTGATGAAGATAAACAAAAATTAGTTGATTTATTTACTCAAAAAAGTAAAGGACCAATTATTTTTAGAGAACATCAAAGAAATTCAAAAGATTATTATGTTAAATCATTAGATGCTACTACTATTTATAATTCAAATGATGACCCTGAAATCATACTAGCAACAGCTTCAGATATTACGCATCGTTGGCATGAACAAAATACTTTAAAACAAAGAGCTCAAAGAGATTCTCTTACTCATTTATATAATTTAGAAGCTGGAAAATATATTGTTAATGAATATATTAAGCATCATCCTGGTCAAAAAAATGCTTTAATTGTTTTAGATATTGATCATTTTAAAGAAGTTAATGATACTTATGGTCATTTATCAGGAAATGAATTATTAATTTCACTAGCTAAGTATTTATTGTTTTATACAAATCAAGATGATATTGTAATTAGATTGGGTGGAGATGAATTTGTTATCTTTGTGAAAAATATTCAAAATGATTTAAATTATTTATGTAAAGAATTAATGAATCATTTAGATGAAATTACTTTATCTCATAATCGTCTTCGTTTTTCTATGAGTATGGGTATTTATGCATTTAATACATCATTAACTTTTGATGAAGCTTTTAAAGAAGCTGATGAGGCTCTTTATCATTCTAAAAGAAATGGTAGAAGTCAATTTACCATTAAATATCAATCATAAGGGATGCATTTCCCTTTTTTTGTATTATAATATAAAAACATAAAGGGGGAATTTTATGTCTTGTACAACATTATTAGTAGGAAAAAATGCATCCTATGATGGTTCTACAATGATTGCTAGAAATGATGATTCTGGAGCTAATGGTTTTACACCTAAAAAATTTATTGTCATTTCTTCAAAAGAACAAAAAAGAAAATATAAAACAGTTCTTTCACATTTAGAAATTGATTTACCAGATCATCCTATGTCTTATACAGCAATGCCTAATGCGGTTAAAGGAAAAGGAATTTGGGCTGCCAGCGGTATTAATGAAGAAAATATTGCGATGACAGCAACAGAAACAATTACCTCAAATCCAAGAGTATTAGGGGCTGATCCATTAGTAGAATATGATCAAGAAAACAATATTCCTGGTGGAATTGGTGAAGAAGATATCGTTTATATTGTTTTACCATACATTCATAGTGCACGTGAAGGTGTTGAAAGATTAGGAAGTCTTTTAGAAAAATATGGAACTTATGAAATGAATGGGATTGCTTTTCAAGATCATGATGAAATTTGGTGGTTAGAAACAATTGGTGGACATCATTGGATTGCAAAAAAAGTACCTGATGATCACTATGTAGCTATGCCTAATCAATTTGGTATTGATAATTTTGATTTAGAAGATGCACTTACTTCCAAGAAAAATCATATGTGTTCTTCAGATATGAAAGAATTCATAGAAAAATATCATCTAGATCTTTCTTTAAATTCTAAATTTAATGCTCGTGACACATTTGGAAGTCATGATGATTCTGATCATATTTACAATACACCACGTGCTTATGATATTGAAAGATATTTTAATCCACATACATTTAATCATCAACCATTTGATGATGATATTCCATGGTCACAAGTACCAGAAAAGAAAATTACAGTAGAAGATGTTAAATATGTTTTATCTTTACATTTCCAAGGAACTGATTTTGACCCTTATAAAACATATGGAGATTTATCAAAAAAAGGAATGTACCGTCCTATAGGAATTAATCGTAATGACTTTTTATCAGTTATTCAATTAAGAAATGATGTACCTAAGTCTTTCCAAGCAATTGAATGGATTGCCTATGCATCAAATGTTTTTAACGCATTGGTTCCTTTCTATGGAAGTATCAGTGAAACACCAGATTATCTATCTAATACAACAGATACTGTTTCTACAGATAATTTCTATTGGTCAAGTCGTTTAATTGCAGCTATGGCAGATGCTTCCTATAAGAAATCATCTATTCATATCGAACGTTATCAAAAAAATGTTATGGCTAAAGGGCATCACTTAATAAACATCTATGATGAACTTTTACAAAAAGAAAACGATTTAGACAAACAACTTCAACTTAAACATCAAGCCAATCAAAAAATAGCTGATATGTTAAAAGAAGAAACAAATAAAACAATTTCACTTGTTTTAAACGAATTAAGTCTTTCAATGAAAAATAAATTTGAACGTTCAGACGCATAAAAGAGGTTCATTCGAACCTCTTTTAACTCCTATTTATTTTCATAAACAGCAATAATTTCACCAATATATCTTTGATGATAATCTTTTTGTGGATACCATCTTTCATCTAAAGATGAATCAATAAATTGTTTAGGATCAATCATATCACTATAAATCTTTTTACATACAAATACCATCTTACCTTGTTTAAAAGTTGGTTGATTTTTTACTTCCTCTATATCAAAAGAAACTTCAGCAATTTTATCGCCATCTCTACCAGATTTAGAACCTAAAACACCTAATTCCTTTTTATAACCATCAAATAGAGTAACTGTAAAATAATCTCCGGCATCTACAAATTCTTTCGTATATCTTTGAGGTCGAATATAAACAGTCATTACATTTTTACCCCATAAATGCCCAAGTTGTCCCCAACTTGCTGTCATTGTATTAACAACTCCATCTTTTATAGCTGAAATAAGTACCCAATGATTACTAATTTCATCAAAAGGATTAAACTTTAAATCTTGAATATTTACTTTTTCAAACATAGTATTACCCCCTAATATCCTAATTCTTCATTTATAACAAGCACCGTCATTCTACTTAACGGTTGCCTTGCAATCTTCACATAAGCACTACATATACGATCGTCACTTTGACAATCTACGCATTTTCCAACTTGAACACATGGTGTGTTCTTATGTAAACGTAATGCATTGGCTGGACATGATATGTTTTTAATATGTTGAATAGCTGAATCTTCATCATCAAAAATCTTATTCATGCCAACAATCACAATCACTTTTTTAGGACCATAAATCATTGCTGCTACTCGATTTCCATTTCCATCAATATTATAAAGATTTCCATTTCTATCGATTGCATTTGAACTTGTTAAATAAACATCAGCGAGTAATGATTGATGAAAAACATCTTCAATTTCATCTCTAGAAAGACCTTCTTGATAACGATCTAAAAAACGAACAGGTTTATTTCTTAAATAATTAATAACTCCTGTTTCAAATAAAGTCATTGAACCACCAACACCTACTGTTTGATTATCTTTAATTAAAGTATCTAAATAATTTAATAATTCTTGTTTGTTATCTAAAAAAAGTAATTCAATATGATTTTGATTAAATGCTTTTTGCATTTTTTTATTTTTTATTTCTAATATTTTTTGAATATTTTGATCCATGCTTATTTTCTCACTTCTTTTATTTTATCTTTACACATATCATATAAATGACATTCTTTACAATTTGGATTTTGTGCTTTACAAAAATATCTACCAAAGAATATGAACTGATGATGCGCTTTATTCCATCTATCTCTAGGAATAGAACGACAAACCTTTCTTTCAACATCATTTACTGTATCATCTTTTTTAGCAAAGCCTAATCTTTTAGAAATCCGTTCAACATGTGTATCTACAGCAAATGCAGGTTCATCAAAACCAACAGATAAAACAACATTCGTTGTTTTTCTACCTACTCCTGGTAAACTTTCTAATTCTTTTCTTGTTTTTGGCACTTCACTATTGTATTCTTCAAGCAAAACCTGTGCCATTTTCTTTAAATTTTTAGCTTTATTTCTATAGAGCCCAATAATTTTAATATCATCTTGTAAATCTTCTAAAGATGCTAAAGCAAAAGATTCAACAGTAGGATACTTTTTAAAAAGTGAAGCTGTCACTTGATTGACTTTTTTATCAGTTGTTTGTGCTGAAAGCATGACAGCTACTAAAAGTTCAAAGACATTTTGATGATTGAGTTCACAATGAGCATCAGGAAAGAGTTCTTCAAAGTAATCTAATACTTTGTTTGTTTTTTCTTTATTCATCTTCCCACCAATGATAATGACTTTCTTTTACTTTTCTTTCTTGTGGTTTTTCATCAATATATCTTTCTTTAACTCCATTTTGAGCCCAATTAATTAAAATACCTTCAATATATCTTAAAGTCAAAACTTGACTTTTAACAGCTTCTTTTAAAGCTTTTAAAATCATTTCTTCACTATAACCGCTTTGAACCCACTCTTTAATACTATCAAATTCCATCGGTGTTAATGGTCTACCAAATTGTTCTTCAAAAATATCAATCATATTCATTTTTTCTTCTACTGGAGCTTCTTTATTTTCTAAAAGTTTTTCTTCAAAATGATTTAAACATATCGCTCCATTTTTATTAAAAATCCATTTTTTCTTTAAAAGAGAATCTAAAATATGATCCATTTCATGAGGAGTAAGTGATGAATATTTTAATAATAATGAAGGTGTAATCATTTTTTTATGCAACGTAACAAAAGTATCAATCAATAGTAATATATGACATTCTTCATCTGTCAAAGAGAGTTCTTTCCCTCTTAAAAGTAATAATCTTTCTAAATTTATACATTCTAAATCTTTTAAATATTTAATCATATCTTTTTATAATTTATATGCTTTCAAAAATTCTCCATTATCTAAAGAATAAAACGCATATAATAAAGTATCCTTTCCTTTATAAGTTAAACAATAAACAAATTGATCATTTTCATATCCTATCTCTACTTTTGTTGGATTTACTTGATATTTTTGAACAAAAGCATTCTTCACTTCTTTTTTAGAAATAGTTTCACCTTCAAAAGTATCCACCTTTTTTAATTTTTTATTACATACAACATACATTGTTTTCTTTTTATTTTTCACTTTAACAATATAATTTATTTTCTTATTTTGATAAGCATTAAAATAGTCATCATAGTCATAATGGTATTGACTACATATTTCTTCTTGTATACTTACTAAATCATTTTTATGCTTTGTGTAAGGAACATGTACCCAAAGCATGTAAAAACATATATATACAAAAACAATAACTAAAAATGTTAACACGATTTTAAAACGATGTTTTCTAAAAAAAGCTTTCATACATTATTCCTCCATGCCACCTTATTATAACCTTTTTAAACAAAAAGAAAAAGCCTTTTGGCTTAGTCTCTTCCTCGATCATTTCCTAAAACAACTAAGACAATTCTAAGTAATGAAAGAAGGGTCGATAACATTCCTGCAACATAGGTTAGCGCTGCAGCTGTTAACATTTTTTTAGCTCCAAAATATTCATCTTGAACTAAATAACGATCATTTAAAATACTCAAAGCTCTAGAAGATGCATCAAATTCAACGGGAAGGGTAACAATTTGAAATAATAACATTAAGCTTGTAAGTAAAACACCAATCCAAGCAATAGATGTTCTTCCCATAAAAAGACCAATCATAATGGCAACCCATCCTAAATTATAAGAAAAGTTACATACAGGAACGATAGCATTTCTAAATGTCAATGGTCTATAACCTTCTTGATGTTGAAGTGCATGTCCGCATTCGTGAGCAGCTACCGCAAGTGAAGCAATACTTGTCCCATGATAAATATCACGAGATAGATGTAATGTTTGGTTACTTGGATTATAGTGATCACTTAAGCGTCCTTGAACTTCAAAGATTTGAACAGAAGACAAACCATGTTGATCAAGAATTTCTCGCGCCACATCATAACCCGTTAAATGTCTGCTATTTTGAACCTTTGAATATTTATTATAAGCACTTGAAACTTTCATTTGTGCAAGTGCCATCAAAGCAATACCAACTAGAACAAGTATATTCCCTAACATATAATAAGAATTTGTATAATAGTAATAATTAAACATTTTATTCACCTCGATTTATAGTTTACACTTCTATTATGAACAGAAAATGAAAAAGATGCTTAATTCATAGCATCTTTTAATCTATTACTAGGTTTAAATGTCACTGTTTTACTAGCAGGAATAATCATTTCTTCTTGAGTTTTAGGAGAAATTCCTTTTCTAGCTTTACGATCATTGACTTTAAAAGTACCAAATCCAGAAATAAGTACCTTATCTCCTTCAACAACGCTTCTAGTAATCGTATTAAACACAGTATCTACAAGTAGTTCTGCTTCTTTTTTTGTTAAATTACGTTCTATTGAAACTGATTCAACTAATTCTTTCTTATTCATTTTCACACCCCGCAATAATAAAATACTAGGTTAGTATAGCATCTAAAAAACGTTGTTTCAAGAGATTTTTAAAGAACTTTTTTAAAAAATTATAAAACAATTGCTATCACATTTGATTTACCTTTATTTACAATTTTTGACAATATATCATGTATTTTTAAACTTGCATTTTCTGGAATCATATTCAATTTATAATACATCCCTTCTTCTATTAAATCACCTAATTTTCTGCCAAAAACATCACATGAAAAAATAGCTTCCTTATCATTTCCATTATGATTTAAATAATCAATAAAGCTTTCCGCTTGTTGCTTTGAACCAATAATTGGTTCAAATGTACTTTCAATATCAATTTTAATCATATAAGTGGTTGCTGCTTTACTTTTTAACTTCATTCCATATCTAGAACCTTGTTTAATAATTTCTGGTTTTGATAATTCTATTTCTTCTAAACGAGGAATCGCATAACCATAACCTGTTTGTCTTACCATACTAAGGGCATTCGAAATACCATCATATTCATCCTTGATAGTCATCAATTCTTGTAACAAGGCAAGAATAGAAGAACGATCTACTTCATAACCAACAATATTTGTTAGTAATTCATCATATAAACCATTTCTTTCTTCAATGCGAATCGTCGCTGAAGAATGAGATGTATCGACACTTTTTAAATAAGCTCTTTTAACAAAGTCATACGATTCAATACCTTCTGTAAGATGTTTGACATCTTTTATTTTTTTGATTTCTACTAATGAATTTTTTAGTGCTTCATCTAATGTTTGTTTTAACCAATGTTTTTGATTTAACATTGCAATATAACGTGGAACTTCAATTTTCACCTCATGAATTCCAAATTCATTAAGTGCTTCTTGTAAAAGATGCACGATTTGAGTTTCTAACATGTTGGTTGTATCAATAGCAATGATTGGTACATCGTATTCTTTTTGATAACTTTCAACAACATTTTGACATTTTGAACTTGAAGGATCTTTACTATTGACAATCACAATAAATGGTTTCCCTATATCTTGTAACTCTTGAATGATTTCTTTTGTTGCACTGTGATAACTTTGTTCATCAATATCTAGAAAACTACCATCACTAGTAACAACGATTCCAATCGTTGAATGATCTTGAATAACCTTTTTTGTTCCAATTTTAGCTGCTTGATCAAAAGGTATACTTTCATTATACCATGGTGTTTTAACAAGACGTATCCCACTGTCATCTTGATAACCACTTGCCCCTTCAATCACATATCCTACACAATCAACTAAACGTACATTGATTTTAAAATCATCTTGTAAATCTATCTTAACGGCTTGATTCGGTATAAACTTAGGTTCTACAGTCATAATCATTTTGCCTTTTCCTGATTGTGGAAGTTCATCGATCGTTCTTATCTTTACATCAGGATCTTCAATATAAGGAATAACCGCCATTTCCATAAATCTTTTAATAAAAGTCGATTTCCCACTTCTTACAGGTCCAACGATTCCTAAATAAATATCACCTTGACATCTTTTACCAATATCTTTAAGAATTTGTTTCGTTTCCATTATCATAACTCCTTTTATTCCAATATATTAAAAACTTACGAAATCATTCCTAAATAATAAAAACAAAGCATAAAAACAAATGAAAGAAAATCTAAGAAAAAGCCTAACCATAATGTATAGCTATACTTCTTTAAATGAATACTTCCATAATATAAAGAAACAACATATAAAGTTGTATCACTTCCAGTTTGTAAAATTGATCCCATTAAACTATAAAGATGATCTATTCCATAATGATCATAAATTCTTTTTAAAATAATAAGAGAAGTTTGACTACTTATTGGTCTTGTAAAAGCCATTAATAATAAATCAAGAGGAATTGAAAAAAATCGAATAAAGAAAGTACCTATTAAAGAGATAAAACCACTACTTAAAAAAAGATTGACCCATAAAGTAAGAAGCATTAAAGAAGGAAAAAGAATCATTAAATAATGCATTCCTTCTTTGACTCCTGTAATAAATTCTTCATAAATAGGTATTTTTTTATAAGCACATTCTAAAAAACTCCATAAAATAATAAGTAGAATTAAATTAGACATGTTCAATCACCTTAATAATAACAATTCCTATAATTGTAATTGAAAAACCAATAAATAAACTATAAGGATAAAAAGCTAAAATATTTTGACTATGATAATTTTGTCTAATTGTCATCATGGTAGTTGGTAAAATAGAAAAACCTGCCGTATTGATTACTACTAGTATTTTTATTTGAAGAGGATAATTCTTTTCTTGTAATTTAGAAATTGCTTGTAAACCACTCATTGTAGCAAGTGTTCCAAGTCCTAATAGATTAGCAATCAAATTTGAAGATAGTGCTTGATAGATTTGTTCATCTTGAATACATCGTCCATAGATCCAACGTAATAGTGGTTTAAATAGAAAATTTAAATGATTCACCATATTTGAAGCCTGAATGACTTTTAATAAACCATTCCATAAACAAATACTTAAAATAAGTGTTTTACAAAGTTCAAAGACATCAAAAGGTGTTTGTAAAAGAGCTTTTAACATGGCTTCTTGTTTATTAAAAATCAAACCAACAATAATAAAAAGAATAATCCCATAATGAAAGATCTTATTCATAAACTAGATCCTTTAAGATCATTAAATAAAAATTTCTAAACCGATATCTCTTTAATTTAATTTTTTTAATATATGTTTGATTTCTATAAATAAACATTTCTTCATTATGAATCAAATAACTTACACTTTCATCCTTTTCTTTTGACATCAACAAATCATTTTCAAACAAGTACCAGTTTCCTTTAATATTTCTAACCCCTTTATCAAACAACACAAGTTTTTCATAATTTTTAAAACATTCCTCATACTTTTTTTGATGAAACTCAAAATCATTTCCACAATTAAAAGTAACAATAATTAAATCAACTTGTTTTTTTATAGCTCGTGTAATCAATGTTCTTTTGGCTTTTTTGGTATAACCTGTTTTACCACCAACACAATAAGGGTATTCTTTTAAAAGACGATTTTTATTATGCCAATAACCTTTTCCATCTAGTCTTTTATACTCTTTTGTTTTAACAATTTGATTAAAAAGAGGATTTTGGCAACAATAATGATAAAGCATCGCCATTTCTTTAACTGTTGATAAATTTCCTTCATCTTCTTCATCTAAACCTGAAGGATTAGAAAAATGTGTCTGTTTCATTCCTATATCTCTAGCTTTTTCATTCATCATTTCCACAAAACGTTCAACACTTCCACCAACACTTTTAGCCAGCATTAAAGCACAGTCATTCCCGCTTCGAAGCATTAAACCATATAAAAGATCTTGAATCGTAATTCGATCTTTTATATGTATATAGACACAACTCCCATAAGCTTTATTAATCGTTTCATCAACCGTAATCTTTTTATCTAAGCGACTATTTTCAATAACAACGATGGCAGTCATAATTTTAGAAATTGAAGCAACACTTTGTAAATAATCTATATTTCTGCCTTCTACAACATATTGATTTAAACTATCATATACAATATAACTCTTTCCATAAAACTCGACATTGGTACAAATCATTTGAAAAATCATCAAAAAACTAATCAATAATTTCATTATATCACCTATATCATTCTATGTTTCTTCTTTCCATTTAACACAAATAGATTAAATACACTACATAGGAAAGTAACATCAAAAGACCACCTATTCTATTTAATTCATGTCGATAAATCGTTAAAAGCCATAATAAACAACCACTTCCTATTGCTACAAACATATCTACAATAAATTTACTTTCAAAAGGTACTGGACAAATTAAAGAAACACCTCCAGCAATAAATAAAATATTAAAAATATTACTTCCGACAATATTTCCAATCGCAATACCTGCATGATCTTTTCTAGCTGCCTGTAAAGAGGTTACTAATTCAGGCAATGATGTTCCAAAAGCAACAATCGTTAAACCGATGAATCTTTGAGAAAAATGTAACCAATAAGCTATTTGAGTGGCTGCTTTAACAACCAGTTGACTACCAATCATAACAAAAAAGATGCCTAAACCAATCAACAACACACATCCTATAAAAGAGTATTGTGGAGAGACTTCCTCCTCACTTTCTTTTTGTGACAGCCAAAACAAATAAAGTAAATAAATGATAAACATACCTATTAAAATAAGTCCTTCTTGAAACGATACAACTTGTTGACTTTTTCCCATAACAAGTAAAACAAGACTTGAAAGCAACATATAAGGAATTTCAATGAACAATGTTGATTTTTCAATCTTTATTTTTGTAATCAAAGCGCTCATTCCTAAAACAATCAAAATATTTAAAATATTACTTCCAACAACATTCCCAATGGTAATTCCTGAATTTCCTTTTAACCCTGCTACTAATGAAACAGCTGCCTCTGGCAAACTGGTTCCCATCGCACAAATCGTCAATCCAATAACTAATTGAGAAACATGAAAAATACTTGCCAGTGAAGATGCTCCATCTACAAACCAATCCGCTCCTTTCACTAAAACAAAAAAGCCTGCTGTTAGTACAATAAGCGAATAAATCATTTTATCCCTCCTGTTTTCATTCTATTAAGATTTATTCATTAAATGAAAAAGAAGGGTAAATTTCCCTTCTTTCAATGATTATCGCTTGATTGAAATAAAATGACTTCTATCTATATATCTTATTTTCTTTTGTTCAAAAAGATCAATTATTTGTAAAAAACGTGCATCTTGTTTACATTCAAAAGAATATTGTTGATTTCTTGTTGTTACTAACATACAAACTACCTTTTGTTTTAAAGATAGATCAACTTCATAAAAATCATCATAGTCTATTTCAAAAAGCTTATGTTTTTCTATATCATAACATTCAACTTTATCACTTGAAAAATATAAATATTTTTCAAAATCTTTATCTTCCATTATTTCTTGATGAATACCAAAGAATAACCCAGAAAAACGAAAGGCTTTTTTATATTCCTTATATGCTTTTTCTAATTCATCAAGACTTAAAATAAGTTTTACTTTCATCATTTTTTCTCCTTATATAAAATACTATCGTTATAATTAAACAAATAACTACATAAAAATCTATAGCAGGTAATGGAAAAGAAAGTTGAACTTGATTTCCATGAAATAATTTATTAAAGATAAATAAGATAATAAGTAGAATTATATTTTTTCGATAATCTATGACATCACTATTCCATAAGGCAATAAAATATAAAATAGGTAAAAAATAAAATAAACAATAAATAATAAAACTAATATGAATACTAATATATCCTAAAGGATTTAAAGAATTTGTAAGTAAGCTTTGACCACAAACCATGGTCATGATCATAAAAATTTCCATTAAATAATCAAAGACCCATACTTTATCTATTATCTTCATATAAATCTCACATTCCTTTCTACATATATTCTAATAAATACTTTATTTGCCTAGAGATGTAATTTATCTTTTCCTTACTTTTATTATATTATTATATTATTTGTATATCAATATTATTTTTATTATTTTAATATAAAAAAGATCTAAGAAATTCTTAGACCTTTAATCGTTGATAATATTTAATATATTTAGAAAGCGGTAATCCTTCTTTGTTATTGATATAAAAAACTTCTTGACCCTTTAATACAACATATTTTTGTTTATATTTAAAACATAAATCACTATCTTTTTGAGTTATCAGAGGATATTGCTGAATAATTTTTTTATAAGCAATTTTATTTTTAAAAATATTTTCTACTTGATATTCAAAAATATCTTTTGAAATAGCTGCCGTATATCCTTTATAATAGCCTTCCATCATTCCATGATCCCCTTCAATAGAATATCCTTGATATAACATTCCACCATCTTCATAGCTATAAGGTTGTTGTAAGCTTTGGACAGGTTCAATAGTGCTATAAAGATCGCCATCTGCTGGATGGTCATACAAACTTAAAGCAATTGTAGCAATAACACAAAGATAAACAATCGCATTAGATTTTTGATGTTTTTCTTTATAAAGATGTCCAAGATAACCAATTAACCAAGAAATAAGTAAAATCAGAAATGATTTGAAACCATTTTGTTTTAATAAATCTAATAAAATCAAAATAATCCCAACATAAAGATTTATTTTAGATAAAGTATTAAAAATATTTTCTAAATAAAAGGGCTTATTTTTCATTACTTTTTTTAAATGTGATAGATTACATAAACCAAAAAAGAACAAAGAGAAGCTTATAAGACTTACAGCAGTATAAAATAAATAAGTACCAAAATAAAAAGTCAAATAAGGTAAACTTGGCAACCCATGTATTTTAAAAGGTTGATAAGCAATTAATAAAACAATGGCCATGATCATTAAAAAATAATGAGTTGTAAAATTATAGATCGTTGATAAGATTTCTTTTTTATCACCTACATCTTGTTTTAAAGGTTGAGCAAAAAGATCTTCAACTTCTACTACTTGTAACCCGAAATAATTAACAATAATACGGCATCCTGCTTCTTTTATATCTTTATTTATTTGTTTGTTTATAATATATTTTATAATGCTTTCTTTGTGGTGTTCTTTTTTCAAATGTTAAAAAATTTAGACTTATATTTTTTAAATACCATCCTTCTAAAGCTTTATTTTCTAATAATTCAATAAATTGATTTTCATTTACTAAATAATCTTTTGTAGATATTCTTTTATATTTCATAAACATCACCCATCTTTATTATATCAATATATTATATTTATTCAACAAATATTATTTTTATTATAAAGTATATAAAAAGTTGCCTAAGCAACTTTCTATGGTAGTGGTTTTTCACTTGCAAGATAGAGATCATACCATTCTTGTCTTGTAAGCGTAAAATCACATGCTTTAATTGTTTCTTTTAAATGTTGAGAGGATGTTGTTCCTACGATTGGTTGCATATGTGCAGGATGACGAAGTAACCAAGCAATCGCTATTGCCGGTTTAGTTACTTGATATTTATGAGCTAATTGTTGCATAACATCATTTAATTTTTGATAATTTGGATGATCAATAAAAGTTCCTTCCGCCCAAGAAGCTTGGATTGAACTCCATGGTTGGATCGTAATATCATTTAAACGACAATAATCTAAAACACCACCATCTTTATCTTGCGCAAACGCTTCTTTCATATTCATATTTAATCCTGAATCAATCATTACTGAATGAACGATTGATAATTGTAATTGATTAATAATAATTGGATATTTTAAATATTTCTTTAATAATTCTATTTGTAAAGGTGTGTGATTAGAAACACCAAAATAATGAACTTTTCCAGCTTCATATAATTCATTAAAAGTTTCAGCAACTTCTTGAGGATCACATAAAGCATCTGGTCTATGAAGCAAAAGAATATCTACATAATCTGTATGTAATCTTTCTAATGATTCATTGACACATTTTAAGATATGTTCCTTAGAAAAATCATATCTTTTTCCAGGAATAATACCACACTTTGTTTGAATAATCATCTGTTTTCTATATTCAGGATGTCTTTTTAATACTTCACCAAATAATTCTTCTGATTTTCCTCCACCATAAATATCTGCATGATCAAAAAAATTAATTCCTGATTCTAGAGCAGTTTTGACAAGTTCTTCCACTTCTTCAATGCTTTTATCAGCAATTCTCATACATCCTAAAGCAATCTTTGATACCTTTAAATCCGTTTGTGGTAATGTTAAATATTCCATAGATAGCTCCTTTATAATTTTAATAAATTTAAACCAATTTCTTCATCAAAGTAACGATCTACTTGTCCATTGATGACTTGAATAACCATTTCACATGTTGCTGAAACAATTGCTTTATTTAAATGACCACCAAAAACTTCTCCTTGATCATTTCCAGCAGATAGATGCATATGACTATAATATTCACCATTCATTGTATTAATAGTTCCCGTAAGAGATACAATTTCATAATCACCTTTAAATTCATTAGCATAATATTTCTTTTCCTTTGTTTTAAAAACACCGACTGTAAAATCATTAATTGCACCTAAAGCTTGAATACTTGCAAGTTTGATATTTTCTTTTAAAGCAATATTTTTAACTTGTTCAACAATATCTTCACCCTTATCAATTCTTGCGATAATTGTATTTTCAAATTTTTTATATTTCATTTTCTTTCCTCCTATTGATAAACCCGATATTTCCATTTTCCTTTCAAAAAACGTGTTGATAATAATAAACATCTAGAAATATTATCTAAAACCATCATGATCCAAACACTTTCAAGTCCAAATGAAAAGACATTGATCATGAGCATTGAACCAAAAATCCTTATTCCCCACATCGTAATCAAAGAAAATACAAATGGTGCTTTGGTATCCCCCATTCCATTAAAAGTTCCTTCTAAAATAATCAAGATACCATAGATTGGTTCACTAATAGAAACAATCCTTAATACCCTAGTTCCTAAAGCGATAACTTTTTGATCAGGAGTAAAAATCGACATAATATTTTGAGCATTTATGAATAATAAAACACCAGCAATAACCATGATACTTAAAGTAATTGCACATGTAAGATACGTCATTCTTTTAACTTTAGATTCATCTTTTTCACCAACCGCATTTCCTACAAGTGTACTTGCTGCTGATTGGAAACCATACCCCGGTGCATAAAACGCTTGTTCTGCTTGAATTGCTATCGAATGTGTTGCCAAAGAAACAACTCCTAACTTAGCAATCAACGAAGCAAAAGTAACATGTCCTAAACAAATAACACTTCTTTCCATAACAACAGGAATAGAAATTTTTAAACATTCTAAACATACTGGTTTATGAAAATGAAATCCTGTATGTTTAAAATCAAAGATTTTATTTTGATAATAATGTCTAAAAATCAAAATTCCTCCAACAATATAAGAAATAGCTGAAGCTATCGCTGCTCCGGCTACGGATAAACCAGCTCCATAAACAGTTATACCAAATATCTTTCTTGTCGGATAAATTAAAAAGAAATTTAAAACGATATTGATTATATTCATATAAACATTGATCATCATTGGTGTTTTCATATCTTTAACAGCTCTTAAAGTTGAAGAGAGAATAATAATAAATGTTCTAAATATAAATGGTGCTGATACAATTAAAAAATATAAAAAAGCATCTTGCCTTATTTCTTTGACACCATTGAGCCAACCAGGTAAAAATGGAGCAATTATGATACTAATAATAGTTGTTATCAATCCTATAATAAAAGAAATAAATAAGGCTTGTTGACCCGCAATCTGTACTTTTTTATAATCTTTAGCGCCATCTGACTGAGCACATATGGCTAAGACACCTACTCCAAAGGCAACCGAAATACTTCCTAACAACCAAGTAACAGTAGATGTTAAACCAACTGCTGCAGAAGCTGTTGCTCCCATATAACCAACCATTGCTGTATCTACATAAGTTACTACCGTATTCATTGCTTCTTGAATAATAGCAGGCCATGCAAGATGACATATATTTTTTATCTCATTTCCATATTTCATCCTATAACCTCCAATAATTCTATTATACAAACAAAAAAAGGAATAAACAATGTTATTCCTATAATTCTTGATACATTCTTGTACGTTTCACATCTAAATATTTCCAATATTTTCTTTCCCTACCACCTACAGCTATTACTAAATCATCACTGTATCCAAAAACTCTGGCAATTGTTCCTTTTTTCACTTTAGAAATATGAGTTAATTTTCCATCTAATATTGCATACTTCATAATAGCTACCCCCTTTATCTATCTTTATTATAGATAAATAAAAGAAATATTGTTTTCATAAGTATGTATTAAACACCTAAAAAACGTATTTATAGTATATATACATAAAAAAGAGGTCCTCTATTTAGGACCTCATTTATTCTATTAGAAATCTACTTCTGTATCATAGTAGCAAGCTTTTAATAAAGCAACCATTTCATCATGGTTTGGAATACGTGGGTTTGATCCTGTACATGCATCAGCAATTGCATTATCAGCAATTTCATCAACACGTGCTAAGAAGATATCTTCTGGAACAAATCCAGTTTCAGCTGGCATACCATCTGCGCCATATTTATTGATTCCATGAGGAATATTTAATTCATCATTCATACCTCTCAAATATTTAATTAATAAAGCAACTTTTTCATCATCATCTGCTCCACCTAAATGCATGTAATCAGCGATGACACCATAACGTTTTTTAGCTGTTGGATCTTTTGCATTGAAAGCAATAACTTTTGGTAAATACATTGCATTAGCTGCACCATGAATAATATGTCCACCTTGATCAACGAAAGCAGCACCTGTTTTATGTGCCATTGAGTGAACGATACCTAATAAAGCGTTAGAGAATGATTGACCAGCTAAACATTGAGCATCATGCATTGTATCTCTTGCTGCCATATCTCCATTATATGATTTTACTAAGTTAGCTTGAATTAATTCAATTGCATGAATAGCAAGTGGATCTGTATAATTACAGTTTGCTGTAGAAACATATGCTTCAATAGCATGAGTCATTGCATCCATACCAGTATGAGCAACTAATTTAACTGGCATTGTTTCAGCTAAATCAGGATCAACAATAGCAACATCTGGTGTAATTTCAAAGTCAGCGATAGGATATTTAATTCCTTTATTATAGTCTGTAATAATTGAGAAAGCAGTAACTTCTGTTGCTGTACCACTAGTAGATGGGATAGCACAGAAATGAGCTTTTTTACGTAATTTTGGAATACCAAATACTTTGCACATATCTTCAAATGTGATATCTGGATATTCATATTTAATCCACATAGCTTTTGCTGCATCAATTGGTGAACCTCCACCCATGGCAACAATCCAATCTGGATTAAATTCTTCCATAACAGCTGCACCTTTCATAACAGTTTCAACTGATGGATCTGGTTCAATACCTTCAAATAATTTAACTTCCATTCCAGCTTCTTGTAAATAGTTAACAGCACGATCTAAGAAACCATTACGTTTCATTGATCCTCCACCAACACATACAATAGCTTTTTTTCCTTCTAATGTTTTAAGGGCTTCTAAAGCACCTTTTCCATGATATAAATCTCTAGGTAATGTAAATCTTTGCATAACTTATTCTCCTCTTTTCCTATCTCTAATGATAACACTTACATTTATTTTTGGTTAGATACTAAAAAGGCATAGTGATATGCCTTTTTTTATATATCAAGTTATTTTTTTCACATTACATGTGCATTTTTTCACTTCACTTGTTCGATTACATTTTTCAAACATTCTATAAAATTTTGATCTTCTTTTGATAAAACATATCCTTTTCGATAAATTAAATAATCAACATATGGTATTTTCTTATCTTTACATGCTTTTAAAACAAAATCATTTTGTTTTAAAAGCTTTTTAGGCATTGGGGCAACCCACATATAAGTTTCTGGAATCTCACTTAAAAGTTCAAATTGTATTCCTCTTTCATAAATGTTCATATGCTTATGATTATGATGATCTTCTTGAATATGAATATCTCCATGTTTTAATTCAATTTGTTTCTTTAAATCTTTCATATAGATATCTTTATCTTTAAGAGGATTACCTTTTGAAATAAGAATTTGATAATCAAAAGTAAATAGTTTTTCATAAGTCAATTCTTTTAAATTTAAAATATTGAAATAATAATCTTGATCTCTTAAAGGAAAACGTACAATTCCTAAATTATTTTCTCCATCATAAACATTTTGAATCGTATCAATTGAATTCGTTTCTCGATAATTTAGATTCAATTCCTTTTTCATATTATTATCCATTTTTAAATATTCAATAAAAGCTTCTGAGATGTAACTTGAACGAGGGACACAAATATCTAAATTCAATTTATGAGGATCATCCTGATACATATTTTTTAAATAATCTACTTCTTGAACAATTTTTTTAGCCTGTGATAAAAATTCTCTTCCTTTAGTTGTTGGAACAACCCCTTTATTATGTCTTTCAAAGATTTTTATATTAGCTTCTTCTTCTATTTCTTTAATAATTTTAGATAAACGTGGTTGATTAATATAGAGATGCTGTGCTGCTTTAGAAATAGATTCATATTTTTCAACTTCTATTAAATATTTTAAATGTAAAAAATTCATCTTCAAGCTCCTTAAATATAATATAACTATTATATCATTTCTATAAAAAAATTCTATGCAAAACATAGAATTTATAAATAAGTTTCTTTAATATAATCAATTGTTTCTTCTAAATTACTTTTAGATAAATGAACTAACATATCTTTAATCATTGCATCTGTTTCTTGATGAATGACATAATAACCATGTGTCTTATTATAATAATCTAAAGGAGCCGATACATCAAAATTTTCTCCACGGTAAACCATTGTTGCTGCTACTCGATCACAAAACATTTCCACAACATACTTTGTAGGCATTTTGGCAGGAACAACCCCTTCTCTTGAAAAATCAACCCAATATTCCCAATGATGTTTATTTCTTCCTTTATGATGAAGCCAAGCGGAAGAATAACCAATCGTTTCTCTTTCAATTGAATTAGGTGAACGCGTCCCTACCCAATATTTAGCACCTGTTTTTAGTTCAGTTGGCGAATATTTTGATAAATCATGTAGTAATCCTTGCTTATATAAACCACATTTAAAACAAAGCATTGTTACATAGTATTTATGTTTATTAATTGTTTTTAAATGATTGATGAGTTTCACTATAAATCCCTCTCTTGATATTTCGTTTTAAATATATCTTCATCACTTTCTGTCTCTACAACATCACCAAGTTCTGGAAGTTCATCTAAAGACGCTAAAGAAAAAGCATCCATAAATTCATCTGTCACCCCATATAAAATAGGAAGTCCTGGACTTTCTTCTCTGCCTACTTCTTTAATAAGTGCTTTAGCAATGAGTTTTCTAATCATGCCATCACAACCAACTCCTCTAATATCTTCAACTTTAGCACGGGTAATTGGTTGATTATAGGCAATAATAGCGAGTGTTTCTAAAGCTGCTTGAGAAAGTGTTGCTTTTGATTGTTCTACCATTTTTTGATAATAAGGAAAATATTGAGGATTCGTTGCAAGTTTATATTTACCACCAAAATCAACAACTTGTAGGCCATCAAAGCCTCTTTTTGAATAAGCTTCTATAAAATGATCCATAGCTTCCACAGCTTCTTTTTTAGAAATTTCTAAAATCAGTGATAATTCTTTTATATCAATACCTTCATCACCTTTTAGATAAAGGATACCTTCTATAATATTATTATAATCTTCCATTACTCTTTCCCCTCTACATAAATATCATCAAACAATCCTTCTTGGATAATTTCAACTTCTTTATCATTAGCTAAAACTAAAATCGATAAAAATGTCACGATAAAATAATAGCGATCTCCTCTATCAAATAATTCATCTAATTTTACCCTTTTATTAACTCTTACTTTAAAATAATTTCTAATTTGATCACTTCTTTGTTCAATGGAAATATCTTTTTTAGAAATATGTGTATCTAATGGTCGTGATAACATTTTTCTTTGATACATTTTTTGCATAGCCTTCATTAAATCATATACTTCTAACCCCTTTGGAATCATTGTTGAAGTATCAATGACATATTCTTCCATATTATTAGAGGGTTTAATCAACATAGATTGTCTTTTTTCATATTTTTCTTGAATCTCGTCTAAAACATCTTTATATCTTTTATATTCAATAAGTCTTCTAATGAGTGCTTCTCTTGGATCTTCTTGATACTCATCTTCAATTTGTACTTTTTCTTTAGGTAAAAGCATTTTACTTTTCATTTCAATAAGCTGTGCAGCCATGACTAAATATTCAGACATCACTTCAAGTTGTGATGATTCCATCATATGTATATATTGTAAATATTGATCTGTAATAACTGATAATTCAAGTGTTTGTAGATCCATCTCTTTTTCTTTAATTAAATGTAACAATAAATCTAAAGGGCCTTGAAAATCATCTAATATAACTTGATATTCCATTGTTTCACCTCTTAGGTATTATAACATAAATTTATATTTTGTATTTATTATGTTGATTATTTCCTATATAATACGCCTGAAAGGGGTTATAAAATGTTTTCATTATCATCAATTATATTAGCTTTTTTTGCAGGAATTTTAGGAACACTAATTGGTGGAACACAAACCTTTATTTGTACAGGTTTTGTCGGTCTCCTTATATTTTTATTAGAACATGTTGGTGTTAATACCACATTTTTAAATGAAGCTTTATCAAATAATTTATTTTTACCATGTATTATCTTTAACGCTGCAGGACTTGCAACTGCCTATGCAGGAACAAAACATGAAATAAGAGGCGTTGAAACTTCTAGATCACTTGCTTTTACCAATGATCCAAAGGTTTTACTCGTAGGTGCTATCGGTGGGGTTTTAGGTTATTTGATTTTTGCTTTTGAAAATTATTTTTCATTTCCAGTAGATACCGGAGCAGTTTCGGTTATTCTTGTAGGAGTTTTAGGAAGAATCTTATTCAATCAAGAAGATACATATAATGAAAAGAATTTAGATTTCTTAGAAAAAGCATCTCCTTCATTTTGGGGATTTCAATTTTTAATTGGTTTAGCTGTATCAACAGTTATGGCTTATTTTGCAAAAGAAACAGGTCTTTATACAATTGGTTTTTCAATTAGTGCTTTAACACTTATCTTTGCTTTAAGTGATCCTGCTTTCCCTGCTACACACCATACAACTCTTGTTGTAGGTTATGCAATGGCACAAACAGGTAATATTTTGATTGCTGTTATTTTTGGTATCATTGCTCATTTTATTGGATTAATTTTTGGGATGGTGCTCAATACAGATTGTGGTACACATATCGATCCACCAGCTGTTGCTATTGCTACATGTAGTTTAATTATTTTTACTTTATTTTAAAACAGAGGTTAAATGAAGTGAACCGACTTTGTTGGACAAAAAATAATTAACTTAATGATAAGGCTTGA
>ERZ827037.620-NODE-620-length-45083-cov-18.611442_pt1 | contig 45083 bp, 34 predicted proteins | sample MGYA00519924_ERZ827037 | MGnify/ENA primary metagenome ERZ827037 (study PRJEB31778, sample SAMEA3449250) | human gut metagenome | biome: human gut; feature: human-associated habitat; material: faeces | place: United Kingdom | collected 2010/2012 ... | reverse complement strand
AAGTAGAAAAACCTCATAATACCTGAAAAACAGGCCCCCAGTTTGGGGGCCTGTTTATATATTGAGAAAATAGGTAATCTTCCACTTTCGAAGCTGCTGGCCGCTAATGTGGAGCGGTTGGAGGCTTATCCGGCTGTCAAAAGGATCTGGCCCGTCTGACGTGAGGGTGTGCGGTCAGGTCAAACCAGGACAACACACGTGCGGGAACACCTGCTATGTAGCTTATGGTTTTGCCTTCAGTAAATTTCTTCGCTAAAGTGACGGCCTTTTTGGTTGGGTTTTACTATCCGGCAGTAATCGGTCTATTAAGAAAATTCGTTTAGGGATGTTTCTCTTGGGCGGCTTCTGGCTTGATAATGGATTTCTTCTTCCAGCGGCCCATTCGGTAGGCAACGGAGGTGAGGATCGCGCCCATTACCCAGCTGATGAGCAGGGAAATGAACAAGGGGTCCGGAGAGCCGGACCCCATAGCTCCTCCTTCGGGACGGGTGAGGAATTCCAAACCATAGGCCATTGGCACCCGGATGATTACCGTGGTGATGATAGAGATCCACATAGGAGTCATGGTGTCTCCAGCGCCCCGCATGACGCCGGAGAGGATCTGGGTGACGCCCATTGCGATGTACCCCACCGCTAAGATTTGCATCATTCGTACACCGGTGGAAATAACCTCTGGAGTAGAAGTAAACATTTCAATCAAGTAGGGCCCGAAGAGCAAAATTAAGGCTACCAGTATCATGGACACTGTCAGTCCGATCTTCAGCCCTGCCTTGGTCCCTTTCACACACCGGTCCAATTTGCCGGCACCAATGTTTTGGCCGGTGTAGGTGGTCATGGTGGTTCCAAAGGTGAAGTTGGGCATCATAGCAAAGCCGTCCACTCGCATGACGGCCGTGTTAGCGGCGATGACCACTGTGCCAAAGGAGTTGGTCAAAGACTGGACAATGATCATGGCAAAGGAGAAAATGGCCTGGGTCAGTCCACTGGGCAGACCAAGCCGAATGAGCTGTTTTACATATTTGGCCCGGGGCCACAGATAGGAGGCTTTCACTGTCAGCACATCCCGCATCCATAGCATGCGGACCAGGCACAGTCCGCCGGATACGATCTGGGAGATAATCGTGGCAATGGCCACACCAGCCACGTTCCAATGGAACCCTGCTACAAACCAAATATCCAGCCCGATGTTCAACAGGCAGGCGATGATGAGAAAGATCACCGGCATGACAGAGTCTCCCAGCCCCCGCAGTACACCGGCAAGGATGTTGTAAAAGGCGCTGCCGATAATGCCCCCAAAGAGGATCACAAGGTAGGTGCAGGACATCTCGTAAATTTCTTCCGGGGTGCCTAAGGCGGTCATCACCGGGCGGGTGATCAGAGGCCCGACAATCATGATGAAAATAGAGGAGACTATGGTGGCGGTGATGGTGGTGCCAATGGTGGCTTCCAGCCGGTCACGGTCCTTTGCTCCGAAATACTGGCTTACCATGACGCTTGCTCCCACGGAAATGCCCATAAACAGCACCAGCAGCAGGTTTAAAATGGGACCGCTGGCCCCCACGGCCGCCAGGGCTCCATCACCCACATACGCTCCTATCACAATGGAGTCAACGGTGGAGTAGAGCTGTTGCGCTAAATTCCCGATGAGCAGAGGTACTGAAAAGCGCAGCAGGTTTGCGGCCGGACTGCCCTGGGTCATGTCCTGGGCAGAAAACAGGTTGGTAAGTTTTCCTGACATAAGTAGTGTTCATCCTTCCTTTACTTCTCCAAAGACTTTTATTTAGCACATTATACCACAAAAATCCATGGGAGTAAAAGATTTCGTAATGCCATTTAAAGTCTTGTTGATCGATCACCTCCTCCGGAAAACACTGGGTTTGAAGGCTGCTGCTTAAATGGATCATTTCGGCGAGGGCCTGCGCCTGCTGACCGACCAGCTGGATTCCAAAAACTTTTACGCCTTTAACCCCTCCTTCGATAAGATGTGAGAACTGTTTAGGGGGCCGTCCTGCCAGCCGGGGCGGCCCTCTTTTTTCTTGACAGCGGCCAGACAGCATGGTAAACTATATTTAACAATTAGGCTAAATGTTAAATAAAGAGGAAGGAGGGATGCCCCCTGGGATTTCAAGATACCATGAAGGCCCTGGCGGATCCCACCCGCCGGGAGATCTTAAATCTGCTGAAACATGGCAGGCTTTCCGCTGGGGAGATCGGGGAGCATTTCCCGATGACGGGGGCGTCCATCTCCCGGCATTTGTCCGTGCTCAAAGAGGCCGACCTGATCCGGGACACTCGGGAGGGAAAGTACATTTACTACCAACTTAATGCCTCGGTGCTCGAGGAAGTGATGCTGTGGCTGGCACAGCTGAGAGGAGGAAGCGATGAAGGAACTGTTGAGAAAGAATAGGGGGAAGCTGCTGCTGTCCTCCCTGGTGATCTTGCTGCCCATGATCCTTGCAGCGCTGGCGGGGAGGACGGTGCTCTTTTGGTACCCGATTGCCCTGCTGGCCACCCAGTGGCTGGTAGTTCTTTTGGTGTTCCACGATTGGAAAAATAAAGATCAGAATCCCAAAGCTCTGGGGCTGGTGGTGTGGATCCTGCCGGCAATCTCCCTGTTTTTGCAGCTGACGTCAGGAGCGGTCCTGCAAGGCGGTGACGCAGCGGATGCGGTGATCGCGGCGTTTTTCTTCTTTTTCGGCGTGATGTTCCTGGTTTTGGGAAACTATATGCCAAAGATCCGCCAGAACCACACCTTGGGAATCCGGGTCAAGTGGACCCTGGAGGACGAGGAAAACTGGGATGCCACCCATCGATTTGCCGGGAGGGTCTGGGTGGCGGGGGGACTTCTTTGCATGGTCAGTGCCCTGATCCCCAGTATCGTGGTGGTTTTGACAGCTTTTGTTGTGCTGCTCTTAGTGATGGTTCTTGCCCCCACGGTGTATTCCTATCGGTTTTACCGCCGCCAGCTGGAGGCGGGCAAGGTGGAGAAACGGCCTGTGCGCCCTGCCAGTGTGGTGCTGGTACTTTTGGTGATCTTGGCTTTTTGCGGGTTCCTTGTCTTTACTTTGTTTGCTGGAAGCCTGGAGATCACCTGTGGCACGGATTCCCTCACGGTGGAGGCTGGGGGATGGGGGGACCTGACCGTGGACTACCAAGCGGTCCAAAGCGTGGAATACTTTGCCCGCGACCCCTCGAAAGACGTTTCCGGGAGGCGTACCAACGGCATGGGCAATTTCCGGTTTTCCATGGGTACCTTTCAAAACGACCTCTACGGCAGTTACACCCGTTATACCTATGCTTCCTGTGACGCCTGCGTGGTGTTGGAAGTAGACGGCCAAACTGTGGTGCTCAACGGCCCGGACGAGGCTTCCACCCAGGCACTGTACGACGCCATCCAGGAGCACGTTTCCCAGTAAGAAACCAGTGGGGAGCAGGCTTGAAAAAAGCCCCTTGCCTTTTTGACAAATACCGCGTAAACTCTAATCTAAGAAAAGAGTTTTGGAGGTGTTTTTGTGAAGGAAGATTTGCTCCCCATTGGAAAAATGGCGGCTTTGAACCGGGTCACGGTTTCCACATTGCGGCTGTATGATGAAAAAGGCCTGCTCAAGCCCCGCTACATCGACCCGCAAACAGGTTACCGCTATTACGATATCAACCAAAATGCCCGCCTGGACATGATCGCCTATATGAAAGAACTGGGTATGAGCCTCTCCCAGATCGCCTGGGCTTTGCAAAAAGAGGACATCTCCCTGATTGAGGAACTGCTCAGCCAAAAAAACGAGCAGATCCACCAGCAGATGCGCCAGTTGAAGGCCCAGCACGATGCTGTGGAGCGGGCCATCCTCTCCCATTGAGCGCTACCGGAAATCCCCCGTCACCGGCACGTTTTCCCTGGAGTATATCGACCGCCGGTTTGTGTGGGGCATCCCTTGCTCCACCAATTTCTACAGCGATGATGTCCACAGTTACGAGCGGCTTTTGCAGGGCTTGCGCCTGAAGCTGGAGGAGGCTGGTTTCCCGCAGATCCACTCCTACAACACCGGGACATCCATTGCCCGGAAGGATTACGAAGAGGACCGCTTTTTGGCGGACCGCATCTTCATTTTCACCACCCGCCGGGATGAGTGGGAATCCCCTGCCTTCCACGTGGTGGAGAGCGGGATGTACGCCTGCGTGTACCTGGACAATTATGACGAGGAGATCTACTATGCCCGCCGCCTGCGGGATTATTGCCGGGAAAACCGCTACACCATCGCCGGGGACTACATCTGCGAAGTGATGACTGGCTTTCATGTGTTCGACAACGATCCCCGGACGATGTTCATGCGGCTCCAAGTGCCGGTGACCTTTCAGAAATAAAGTTTCTGGAAGAAAATGCCAAAAATTTCACAAACCCTCTTGACCCTCGTCCTGCATGAGGGTTTACACTGTGGGTAGAACAAATACAGGGGGCTTTGCCCTCAGAAACACAGCGGATCTAAAGGAGGTTGTTTGTTATGGAAAAAATCAAAGTTGTCCAGTATGGCTGCGGGAAAATGGCCAAGTACACCCTGCGCTATCTCTATGAGCACGGCGCGCAGATCGTAGGTGCGATCGATGTGAACCCGGAAGTTGTCGGCATGGATGTGGGTGATTTTGCAGGCCTGGGCCTGAAGACTGGCGTGATCATTTCCAACGACGCGGACAAGGTCCTGGATGAGTGCGAGGCCGATGTGGCCATTGTCACTTTGTTCAGCTTCATTGGCGATATTTATGACCACGTGGAAAAGTGCGTCCGCCGGGGCATCAACGTGATCACCACTTGTGAAGAGGCCATCTATCCCTGGACCACTTCCGCCGCCCAGATCAACAAGCTGGACGCCCTGGCCAAGGAAACCGGCTGTACCATCACCGGCTCTGGTATGCAGGACATTTTCTGGATCAACATGGTGGCTATGGTGGCCAGCGGCTGCCACAAGATCACCAAGATCAAAGGCGCTTACAGCTACAATGTGGAAGATTACGGCTTGGCCCTGGCCGAGGCCCATGGCTGTGGACTGACCCCCCAGGAGTTTGAAGAGCAGATCGCCCATCCGGCCGAGTTTGAGCCTTCCTACGCTTGGAATGCCAGCGAGGCCATCTGCAGCAAACTGGGCCTGACCATCAAGTCCATCGACCAAAAGCACGTGCCCTATATCGTGGACCACGATGTGTACAGCTCCACCATGGGCAAGACCATCCCTGCGGGCAACTGCATCGGTATGTCGGCGGTGGTCACCATCGAAACCATGCAGGGCATCACCATTGAAGAGGAGACCATCGGCAAGGTGTATGGCCCCGAGGACGGCGACCAGTGTGACTGGTGGATCAGCGGCGAACCGGACACCGAGTTCCATGTGGTGAAACCTGCCACGGTGGAGCACACTTGCGCCACTGTGGTCAACCGGATCCCCAGCCTCTTAAACGCCCCCGCCGGGTATGTCACCTGTGACCAGCTGGATCCCCACTGCTACCTGACCTATCCTATGGAATATCATCTGTAAGGAAAACACGGTACGAAAAAAGTGCTGTTGCATTTTGCAGCAGCACTTTTTGTATGCTTTTTGAGGATTTTCCCCCCTCCTACAGCGGGGAAGGGGGCACTTAGGAAGCCGGCTATATTGCAGCGCGGCTTGTCCAACGCTTACTCGGTGATTTCCAGGGGGACAAACTGGAACCGGACGCAGTCCACCAGGCCCCGGTCGGTCAGCCGCAGCTGGGGCAGGCAGGCCAGGGGGATCAGCGCCATGGTCATAAAGGGGGAAACCATCTCGCAGCCGATCTTTTCCCAGGCGCTTTCCAGCTGTTCTACCAGGGCGCTCACCTGATCCACAGGTTGGTCGCTCATCAGCCCGGCAATGGGCAGGGGCACAAGCCCCAACACCTGCCCGTCCTGGACCACCACCATGCCGCCCCCGCATTGGATTAGGGTGTTGGCAGCCAGGGCCATGTCTTCGTCGTTGGTGCCGATCACAAGCAAGTTGTGGGCGTCGTGGGCCACCGTGGAAGCCATGGCGCCCTTCTGGATTTGGAACCCCTTTACAAAGCCCACGCCTTTCTTGCCGGTTTCGTGGTGCCGTTCCAAGACAACAGCTTTCAGCACATCCTGGGCAGGGTCGCTGTGGAGCTGCCCGTTCACCACCGGCAGTACGGCACGGGTTTCCCGGTTGTCCACTTTGCCGGAAGCCACTTCCATCACCCGGACGGTGGCAGTTTCCCCTTGTGCGGGGATCTGGAAGGATTCCGGGGTGATCTCCCCGGCGACGTGCATGGAGCCAGTGGCCCATTGCGGGTAGTGGAAGGGGGCAAATTCCAGGGTCATGCGGCCGTCCTTTGCCACAGTTTGGCCGTCGATGAGCACTTGGAGCACTTCCATGGACTTCAAGTCTTTCAGCAGCACAATGTCCGCGCACTTGCCAGGGGTGACAGAGCCCATTTCGTGATCCAGCTGGAAACACTGGGCGCAGTTGATGGTGACCATCTGGATGGCCGTGATGGGATCGATGCCCTCTTCCAGAGCCCGGCGGAGAATGTGGTCTATGTGGCCTTGGGCCATCAGGGTGTGGGGGTGGTTGTCGTCGGAAACCAGCACTGCAAACCGGGTGTCGATCTCTTGCTGGGTGATACTCTTAGCCACTTCATGAAGGTCCCGCCATCCGGAGCCCTCCCGGAACATGGCGTACATCCCTAGGCGCATTTTTGCCAGGGCATCCTCCGCCCGGGTGGATTCGTGGCAGCAGCGTACTCCCGAAGCGATGTAGGCGTTGAGCCCGGGGCCTGTTTCCGGCAGGGAGTAGTGGCCGGTGACGGTTTTGCCGGCCTGGAGCGTTTCGCCCACAATGGCATGGGTGCGCTCATCGGAAGAGAGGATGCCGGGGAAGTTCATCATCTCTCCCAAGCCCACCACGTTGTCCCAGCCCATGGTTCCCCGGATGTCCTCAGGGCCTACGGAAGACCCGGTGTCCTCAAAGCCGGGGACGGCGGGTACACAGGAGGGGGTGGTGACCATGGCCTTCAAGGGGGTTCGCTTGGCGTCTTCCACCATGCACTTTACCCCCTCCAGGCCCAGCACGTTGCAGATCTCATGGGGATCCATAAAAATGCCCGTGGTGCCGTGGGGGATGACAGCCCGGGCGTACTCCCCTACAGAGATCATGGAAGATTCCACATGAATATGGCCGTCCAAAAAGCCCGGGGCAATGGCGGCGCCGCAGGCGTTGATAATGTGGGTGTTCTCCCCGATGCAGTGAGAGGCGTCCCCCACCAGGGCGATGCGGCCCATGGAGATGGCCACATCCATGTGTTCCTGTAGTTCATGGGTGCATACGTTCACCAGTGTCCCGTCACGGATGACCGTGTCCGCGGGCGTGTGCCCCTGGGCCACTGCGGCCAGTGTGGCGCTGGCCTCCCACAGGGGTGTTTTGCAAAAGCGGTTGATCATAGGGCCTGCCTCCTTTTTTGCCATGAGAGGGCGCCGGCGCGCCGCCCTCCTTTTATGTGTTCCCTGCCTGTTTTGGGCGGTTTGCATGGCAGGAACCTTTTGGCCATTATACCATGGATCCCCCGGGGAAACAACGGTGTTTTCCCCGGAAAAAGCGGACAGCTGTTTCCTTGTTTCTTGGCAGTAGATGACGCTGTGATGGCTGTTTTGGGGGGCTGTCCCCGAGAGGGAGCTTGATTGGGAATGAAAAAACTTTTTCTGGTATGGGCATAGGTGGCATCCGATGCCGAGTTGTTTAAATAGACTATATTTTTAAAAATAGTGGAAATTTTAGCATCTATCCTTTATAATAAACAAAAGAGACCGTTTTTACCGGTAAAGGAGGAGCAATTTGCTTATGGAACCGTATGAATTGGAACATCAGGCGGCGCTTCGCGGTTTTGCGCCGGAGTGTATGGTTTTGCTGAAGTCCGATGGGAGCTTCCCATTGGAAAGCCCCTGCAAGGTGGCCCTGTATGGCAGCGGTGCCCGTGAAACCATCAAGGGCGGCACCGGCTCCGGGGATGTGAACGTGCGCCGTTATGTCACCGTGGAGGAAGGCCTCAAAAACGCCGGGTTCACCGTCACCACCTCGCCCTGGATGGACGCCTATGAGGAGATCCGCTCCCAGGCCCATCAGGAGTTTGTGGCTGGGATTAAACAGCGGGCAAAGGACATGGGTGTGCCGGCGCTGATGCTGGGTATGGGTGCCGTGCTGCCTGAACCGGAGTATGAGCTTCCCCTTTCCGGCGAAGGAGAGGCGGCTGTCTATGTAGTGGGCCGCATTTCCGGGGAGGGCTCGGACCGCAAGCCTGCTCCCGGCGATTTCCAGCTGACAAAAACAGAGATAAGGGACATCTTGGCCTGCCGGGAGAAGTATGCGAAATTCCTGCTGGTGCTCAATGTGGGCGGCGTGGTGGACCTGTCCCCGGTGATGGAAGTGGGGAATATCCTGCTGCTTTCCCAGACGGGTATGACCATTGGCGATTCCTTTGCCGATGTGCTGCTGGGCAAAGCCTATCCCTCTGGGAAGCTGGCCTCCACCTGGGCCAAGTGGGAAGAGTATTGCCCTGTGGGAGAGTTTGCGCAGCCAGACGACACTCGCTATAACGAGGGCATCTACGTGGGCTACCGCTATTTTGACTCTGTAGGCAAAGAACCTTTGTTCCCATTTGGCTTTGGCCTGGGGTATACCACCTTTGAGGTGGGCCGGCCCCAGGTGGAGGTGGCGGGCACTCAGGTGCGTGTCACCGTCCCCGTGAAGAATACAGGCGCCGCCCTGGGCAAAGAGGTGGTGCAGTTGTACGTGTCCTTGCCCAGCGGCAAGCTGGACCAGCCTTACCAAGTGCTGGCGGCTTTTGGCAAGACTGGCCAGCTGGCTCCCGGCCAGGAGGAAGCCCTCATCCTTACCTTCGCTTTGGAGAGCCTTGCCTCCTTTGATGAATCCACCGCGGCTTCCGTCTTGGAAGCCGGGGACTATCTGCTGCGCCTGGGTACTTCCAGCCGGGATACCCGGTTGTGCGGCGTGGTCCGCCTAGAGGGGGAAGTTATGGTGCGGCAGCTGTCCCATGTGGGGGGCAAGCCGGACTTTGAAGATTGGAAACCGGAAAACCCCTCCCGTGTGCAGGAGGACCTGGCAGGTGTGCCGGTGTTCCCTGTGAAGCCAGAAGCCTACCAGCCCAAGCTCATCCCTGCCCAGCCGGAAACCTCCCAGGAGGTTCGCCAGCTGGTTGCGTCCCTCTCCGATGAAGAGTTGGCCTACGTCTGCTTGGGCAACTTCCAGGATCAGGGCAGCGACAGCGTTATTGGCAGCGCTGGTACCCATGTGGTAGGCGCTGCCGGGGAAACCACCGGCCGCTTCCAAGAAAAAGGGTTGCCGGTGCTGGTGATGGCTGACGGGCCTGCGGGGCTGCGGCTGAGCAGGGATTACGGGAAGGACGAAAACGGCGTTTACCTTCTGGGGGACACCATGCCTCCTGGATTTGCCGATTTTTTGGACGACAGCGCCTTGGCAGCTCTGGGTGTTGGGGAAGTTTCGCCGGAGCGCCACGGTCAGGTGCTCCATCAGTACTGCTCGGCGCTTCCCATTGGGACGGCTTTGGCTCAAAGCTGGAACCTGGCCCTGTGCGAAGCCTGCGGTGATTTGGTAGGCCAGGAGATGGAGCGTTTTGGGGTACACCTGTGGCTGGCCCCTGCCTTGAATATCCACCGCAGCCCCCTGTGCGGCCGGAACTTTGAGTATTATTCCGAGGATCCCTTGATTTCCGGGAAGGTTACCGCCGCCATCACCCAAGGCGTGCAAAAGCATCCAGGGCGGGGTACCACCGTCAAGCATTACTGCTGCAACAGCCAGGAAACCAACCGGATGCGTTCAAATTCCATCCTCAGTGAGCGGGCCCTGCGGGATATCTACCTGAAGGGCTTCCAGATTGCCGTGGAGGAGAGCCAGCCCCACGCCCTGATGACCTCTTACAACCTGGTCAACGGGGAGCACGTTTCCCAGCGCCGGGACTTGATTATGACCGTGCTGCGCCAGGAGTGGGGCTTCCAGGGGGTGGTGATGACGGATTGGGTCATTGCCTCCTTGGCCGGGGCGATGCCCGGCAAGCACCCGGCGGCCTGCGCTGCGGGTTCTATCCAGGCCGGCAATGATATCCATATGCCCGGCAGCCCCCTGGACCATCAAAACCTGATGGACGCCCTGAACAACCCCCAGGCGGCCTATCCTATCACCCGAAAAGATCTGGAGGAGTGTGCCCAGCGGGTGATCGACTTGGTGCGAAAATTGGTGGGCTGAACCCCCTGTTGAGAGAGCCGGTGAAAAGACCCGGCTTTCTCCTTTTTTGAGGGAATGAGTTGTCCCTCGATAGAAGGTGTGATATACTGACATAGACTTTGTATGGGAGGTCGTGTGATGCTGCAAGTAGCACGGATTTTTGGAAACGATATGGTTCTCCAACAGGGGAAAGTATCCCCTGTTTGGGGAACGGCAGCCCCTGGCGCTCAGGTGACAGTGACGGTCCAGGGGAAGTCGGCTTCTGCCATTGCTGGGGAAGACGGCGGTTGGACTGTCCCGTGCGGGCCTTTCCAGGCGTCCTTTCAGGAAACAATGGTGGTTTCGTCACAAGGGGAAACCGAAACGTTTACCGGCGTCCAGGTGGGGGAAGTATGGCTGGCTGGGGGCCAGTCCAACATGGAGTTCTATATGCGCCACGACCGGGACATGAAAGAGGAAGCCCCCGGCTGTGAGAACAGCGCTATCCGCTTTTTTGATTATCCTGAGGTGTCCTACCCAGAGCAGATTGACGAGGCCCCTTATGGCAATGCCTACGCCTTTTGGCGCCGGTGCAACCCGGAAAACTTGGAGTACTTTTCCGCAGTGGCCTACTATTTTGCCAAGGAACTGCAAAAAAACCAAGGGGTGCCGGTGGGCATTGTGGGCTGTAATTGGGGCGGCACGGCGGCCTGCTCCTGGATGGACGAAGCCCACATCCGGGCGGGCGGCGGACAAACCTACCTGGACGAGTACGCCAAAGCGGTGGAGGGCCTGGACCTGGAAGCCTATGACAGGCAGTTCCGGGAAAACCCCCGCAATTTCCGCACCGACATTTTAGCCGACCCCTTTAACGATCTAATGATGTTCGGCGTCAAGCCGGAGGAGATGGGGGAGAAACTGAAAGAACTGGGCATTGAGCTGCCCAAAGAACCCACGGTGCCTGTAATGGGCCCCAAGAACGAGCATTGTCCCGGGGCCCTGTACCGGGCCATGCTGTCCCAGGTGGCTCCCTATGGCCTGCGGGGTGTGATCTATTACCAGGGCGAGTCCGACGGCGACGCCCACCCGGACTGCTACCGCACCCTGTTCCCAGCGCTGATCCAGAACTGGCGGGACCTGTGGGGGGAGGAGCTGCCCTTCTTCTTTGTGCAGTTGGCGCCCCTGGACCACTGGATGATGTGCGAGGGCACGCCTTACGCCATTGTCCGGGAGGCCCAGCAGCACACGGCGGACACCGTCCCCCATACGGGGATGGCCTCCATTGGCGACGTGGGCATGGCGTTTGACATCCACCCCAAGAAGAAGCAGCCGGTGGGCTACCGGCTGGCCCTGTTGGCAGAGAACCGTGTCTATGGGGAGAACATCCTGTGCGACGCCCCGCGCCTGGCTGGGGGAGAGTTGGAGCCAGGCAAATTGAACCTGCGATTTGACCACGCCGGGGAGGGCCTGGAACTGCGTTCCTACCTGCCCGATGGCATCCAGGCTGACCCCGCGAGGCTGGGAGGCCTGCAAGTGTTCCAGAACGGCCAAGAGCTGCCAGCGGACCAGCTTTCCGCCCATGCCCAAGGGGATCGGGTTGTCCTGGAAGGGGAAGCTATCCGGGCAGGGGTGCCCACCCAGGTGTGCCTGGCCACCACGGGCTGGTATGCTGTGAACTTGTGCAACTCCGCCGGGATTCCTGCCGTACCTGCAAAACTTTCCCTGTAACCAACATATAAGCCCGTAAAAACAGGCTGCCTGACCCACGAAAGGGTGCAGGCAGCCTGTTTTGTGTGAGAGGATTCCAGGGTAAAAGTCAACCCGTCCTGGGAAAAGTGGACACACATTCCCCGTTCCCCGTAAAAATCCCGGATGCAGGAAAAGGCATCCCGGGTCATAGCAGGGGTGAGGCGGCAGGCGCCGGGAGGCTCAATGCTGGCCGCGGCGCTCCTCCCCTTCCACATAAAAGACGATTTTTGTCAGGTATTCGCTTTCGTCGCCAGTGGTGATATAATCGTTGATGCAGAATTCGTAGGAGTCGGAGGCCACCGTCAGCCCCTGCTCCCGGCAGAAGGCCAGCAGCTTTTCGTAAGATGCCCCGATGGACAGGTAATCCCCCCGGTGGTAGATGGCGGCACACCGCCCCGCCGGGAGCCGCTGGATGTTATTTGCCCGTCCTGTTTTTTCCGTGGGGAGGAAAACCAGGTCCGCCTGGGTGTAGTCCCCACGGAGGATCCTCTCCAGCGGGACCCGTACCCCGCTTTGAAAGAAAATGGGCAGCGACTCCTGGAAGGCCTGGGCAAAGCACTGCTTGGTGGCAATGCTGATCTCCCGCAGGGTGAAAGGCGGTTCCACTGGCCGGGTGAGCACATATTGCTCTTCCATTTTCTCCACCCTGGGGCCCTCTTGGTGGAGGTTGGCCCCTTCCAGTTGGGCACAGCGTTGGGAGAGCCTGCTGCGCACCAGGCGGAGCTCTTCCATTTGCCGGTCGATGACCCCCAGCTGGCTTTTTAACACCTTCAGGCTGCTCTGGGTGGTATAATGGCTCAAAAGTTCCTTGATCTTTTGCAGGGAGAGCCCGCTTTTTTTCAGGATCAAAATGGTGTCCAGCTCGTCCAGCTGGCTGGCGCTGTAGTAACGGTAGCCGTTTGACGGGTCCACATAGGCGGGGTGGAATACTCCAGTCTTGTCGTAAAAGATCAATGTCTGTTTAGAAATGTTCTGATAGCGGGAAAGTTCCCCGATGGAGAAAAGATTTTCCATAAAACCACCTTGACTCTATAGTTGCTATATCCTTTATTATACTCTTGAAGGCGGAGAATACAAGGAGGTTTTTGTGTGCGTACGATCATTCGCTGGAAGACAAAGCTTTTCCAGGGGCTTTCTTTCAAAAACATTTTGTGGATTGTAGCAGGGGCCGCTATCTGCACGTTTGGCATCCACAACATCCACCAGCAGGTGGGTATCACCGAGGGAGGCGTCATCGGCGGGATGCTGCTTTTAGAGCACTGGCTGGGGATCTCCCCGGCTTACATCACCCCGGTGCTGGACATTGCCTGCTATCTATTGGCTTTGAAATACCTGGGGGCTGGGTTTATCCGCACTTCCATCCTCTCCACGTTGAGCGTGTCCCTGTTCTACAAGCTTTGGGAGCAATTCCCGCCCATGCTGACGGATCTTTCCGGGCATCCTTTGGTGGCGGCTGTTTTGGGGGCTTTGTTTGTGGGGATCGGCGTGGGGATCATCGTCCGGCAGGGCGGGTCCAGCGGCGGGGACGACGCCCTGGCCTTGGTCATCTCTAAGGTGTCCAAGTGCCGCCTTTCCTTTGCCTACCTGTTCACCGACCTGACGGTGCTGGTGCTGTCACTCAGCTATATCCCGGTGCGGCGCATCGTGTTTTCACTGGTCACCGTGACTATTTCCTCTTTTTTGATCGACAAAGTGCAGAGCCTCCGGCTTCCTTCCCCTCAAAAAGCGTGATCAGCCCGGAGAAAATATGCGGTTTCTCTTGTCAAACCAGTGGGAACGTGCTATCATAATTGGGCGACGTCTGACCGTCGCAAAGGGGATGTTATGGCCCCTGGTTCGGACCATTAGCTCAGTTGGTTAGAGCAGCCGGCTCATAACCGGTCGGTCCGGGGTTCGAGTCCCTGATGGTCCACCAAAGAATAGCCGCAACTTTGATACAAGTTGCGGCTATTTTCTTTTTGTGGTACAATAAAGGAAAAGGCGGTGATTATTTGAATTTGGTTGAAGAGTATTTCATGTTGGCAAATGAAGTTGTTTCTTGGAGAGAAACCGTATATGACGGCGTGACTGCAGAAAAGCACAACTGCAAAGTAAAAAGAATGGGCACCATTGCAACGGAAATTGAGCAAAACTTTCCAGAACTCAAAAATGATTTTTATCAATTACTTTCAAATAACAACAAAGAGATTCGCCTTTGGGTTGCACACCATATTCTCGAACATATGAACTGCGATCAACCTATGCGAAAAAATGCAATAAAGGAAATTCGTCGCATGGCTCGAACAGATAGAACAGCGTATGGCTTTGGAGAAAAAGTATGGTTGAAGGAGTGGTATAAGAACCATCCCAGGGATAGATGGATCTAAATGCACCCCCTAAACCCAATTTGCACTCCCTGACAAGAAAATGTCCCCCTAAAATAACTTTGAACCCCCTAATACCATAGGGGGTTCACTTGTATCACAATTAGGGCCATTTGCCAAACAAAATTCAATCAAAGCTCCTAGGATGGAATATGATCCTGGGGGCTTTGCCATTTGTCAGGGAAGACTTTTAGAAGGGCCCTTGTCCTGGGAACGGCTTCCAGATATAATATATAGTATCTGAACCCCGGGAAGCTTGCCGGCAGTCAGGGCTGCGTATGTCCTGGGAGAGTAATAGGAAAGGAGGGAGTCCGATGCTCCCCGTGCTTATTTGGGCTGCCCTGTTCCTGTTGGTTGGGCTGGTGGTTTACAGGTGCCTGGCAGCTTGTGGAGTGGAGCTCCCCTTGTCTGGGAAGGGGGCCGCTCATTTCCAAAGCGGAAAGGAGCGAGCGCTTTCCTGCCGGGGCGCGGCGGCATGGAAGGTCTTTTTGGCCGCTTTGGGGTTCCGCTTGGGGCTTTTGGCCGTAGGTTTGTTTGCTGCAATGGTCCTCACAAGTGGGGAAAGCACTTTCCGGGATTGTTTTCAACGTTTTTGCCAGCGTTGGGGTGGCTACCACTATGTGCAGCTGGTGGAAAAAGGCTACACCGGCTATCAAGAGAACGGCCAGCACTTGTTTTTGGTGTTTTTCCCTGGTTTCGTCTGGGGTACCCGTTTGTTGCGCTTGGTGATCCCCGACACCTTGCTAGCCGGTGTGGCCCTCTCCACCCTGTGTGCGGCAGGGGGCAGCTGCTACGTGTATAAGTTGGCGGCCCAGTGCTATAATCCCCGGGTGGCAAAAGACACCCTGCTTTTCCTGTCTTTGTTTCCCTTTTCCTTCTTTTCGGGAACGATGATGACGGAGGGCCTGTTCCTGCTTACCACCGCCGGCGCCTGCTATTACGCCCTACAGGGAAGATGGTTTTTGTTCGGGCTGTTGGGGGTGGGGGCTGCCCTCACCCGGATGACCGGTGTGCTGGTGGTCCTTGTGGGGGCGATGGAGCTGCTGGAGCGGGAAAAACCCTTGAAGGCTCCCGTGGGAAACTCCTTGCGCAGGTGCTGGAAAGGTATATTGGCGAGGCTGCCCTTTGTGCTGATGCCCCTTTTGGGCACCGGCTGTTACCTGCTGCTCAACCAAGTGGTGGACGGCGACCCCTTTGCCTTTATCACCCACCAGGAACATTGGTACCAAGGGTTCCAGTGGATGCCCTTTGTAGTGGAATATATGTTCCGTAACTTCGTGGGAAATATGGGTAATTCCTTTGGATGGTCCACCTGGTTCCCGGCGCTGGCACTGTTTGGGATGTTTTTGGCCCTGCTGTTTTGGGCGGCCTGTAAAAAATGCCACCGGGCCAGCTTGCTGGTATACGACGGGGCTTATTTTGTAGCCACATACTCGCTTTCGTGGCTGCTCAGTGCTGGGCGGTACCTTTCCTGCTGCTTTGCATTGTTTTTGTTTTTGGCAAAATTCACGGAAAAACGGCCGGTTTTCCGGGACGGGATCCTGGCGGGTGAGGCATTGCTTTTGGGCGTCACCCTTTGCGGGTATCTCAATGGAGCTCAAATTATGTAAATAAAATGGGGGTCTCTTCCGTGAATACAGTATCTGCCGGTCAGTGGGCAGCGGGATAGGCATCCTGATACTGGGAAGGCGTCATGCCGGTTTTGCGTTTAAACACCTTCAAGAAGTAGAAATAGTCCTCAAAACCGCAAGCCGCACTGGTTTCGGAGATGGTGTAGCCGGAACTGAGCATGCGCTTTGCCTGGTCCACTCGCAGGATCCCCTGCATTTGCTTGATCGTCACGCCGTACACTGCTTGGAAGACAGAATTCAGGTGGCGGTAAGTCATTCCAAAGGCAGCGGCGTAGTCCTGATTTTGCAGCTGCTGGCTTTTGTTGTTGTCAATGTATTGCAGAATCCGGAGGGCCGTCCTGTTTTCCCGCTTGGACCACAGCTTCTTTTTTTGCATGGCCAAGCTGAGTTGGTACAAGATCGCCTGGATTTGGGAGGAGAGAAAATTTTCGCTGAAAAAGGGAGGGGCCCGGTGGCAAGCCGCGTACTCCATCAGGTCGAAGCAGGGGAGCTCCAGAGGGACCTGCCCCCACAGGGGCAGCAGGATGTGACCTGAGTCGAGCTCCGACGGCGGCGGGATCTCAGCCCCCTCTGCCTGGAAATGGGCAAAATACGCCTCGTGTTCATCATACCGAAGCCCGCAATGCCGTACATGGGGCGGCAGCAGGAAAAATTCGCCGCCGTGAACCACATGGTCCTCCCCATAGATGCGGAAGGTCCGTGTCCCGCTAATCATCAGCACCAGAACCCACTGGGCCATCACCCGGTCCGGGTGTACGTTCCCCCCGCTGAATTTGTCCACGATTTCCACATGGATATCCCCTGTCAGGCGGAACCACCGGGGAATCCGTTGTCCGGTATCCATAGATGCTGCACGCTCCTTTCTCAAAGGGCCAATTTCGTGTTAGGTTGCACTGAGGAGAAAACTCAGATAGGTACATGGAATAAATGTCCATTTATTCCATATACCTTTTGTTCTCTCCATAGACTTTTCCCCAGGGGCGCGGTATGATGCTGCCAAAGCACCCAAGGAGGGATACACAATGAAAAACGGAAAGCTCAGAGTGGCGCTGGTAGGCGTTTCCTTCGGCGCAGAATTTGTACCCATCTACCTGAAACATCCAGATGTGGATTCTCTGGTACTGGTGGATACCGACCAGGCGCAGCTGGACAAGATCGGCGACAAGTTTCTGTTAGAAGAGCGGTTGACAGACTTCGACGCCATGCTGGCGGACGAGACCATCGACGCGGTCCATCTGGTGACGCCCCCGGCTACCCACGCCCCCCTGTCTGTGAAGGCGTTGAATGCGGGCAAGCACTGCGCCTGTACCATACCTATGGGAATGAGTATCGACGAACTGCACCAGGTCATCGAGGCCCGAAAAAAAAGCGGGAAGCACTATATGTTCATGGAGACTTCCGTCTATGGGCGGGAATTCCTGTATGTGAAGGACCTTTATGAAAAAGGGGAGCTGGGCAGGATCCAATTTATGCGCTGTGCCCACTACCAGGACATGGAAGGCTGGCCGAAGTACTGGCTGGGTTTCCCGCCCCTGATGCACCCTACCCACGCGGTGGCCCCCTGCCTGATGCTGCTGGGCAAGCGCCCAGAGACCGTGTACTGCAAGGGCTCCGGCAAGGTGCGCAAAGAAGTGGAAGAGCCCTACGGCTGCCCCTTCGCCTTCGAGTCGGCCCTAATCTCCCTAAAGGACAGCGATGTGGGCATCGAAATGGCCCGCTTCCTCTATCATGTGGCCCGTGGCTACACAGAGAGCTTCAACATTTACGGCGAACGGAAGAGCTTTGAATGGCAGCAGCTGGAATCTGAGCGTCCGGTGCTGTTTTCCATGGCTTTCGACCCCAACGCGGAGCACGTGATGAATGACTACGGCCGGGGAGGCCTGGTGACGGAGGAACGCGTTCAGATCCCTGACTACGCGGACCGCCTGCCCGCGGAGATCGGGCGCTTTACCCGGCAAACGGTGTACGATGACAGCAACCCTCATCTGGCGTTCCTCCAGGGGGGTGGCCACGGGGGTTCCCATCCCCACTTGGTTCATGAGTTTGTCCGCAGCATCCTGGAGGACCGGGATCCGGTCCCCAGCGACATTGACGGTGCTTACTGGACCGGCGTAGGTATCTGTGCCCATCAGTCCGCTATGGAGGGCGGCGTGGTAAAGCGCATACCTGTTTTCGAATAAAAAGCCTAGCAAAAAATCCATAAGATTACAATCTACCATTGGTTGAGAGGGCTCTGGGGAGGAGAGCGCCCGGGATGGGCGAAGGAGCCCTCTCCACATAAGAGAAAGGTCGGGAGCAGCCCCGGCCTTTTCCTTTTTCCCGCCGGATAGGGGGAAAGTTTATTAAATCTTGTCCGTTTTTTTACAGCTTGGAACACTCTACCATCAGTCGGTTGCTGGCGCGAGTGGACTATGTTATGCTAAAGAAAATTTCTTTTGGGAGGAAAATCTATGAACTTATCACAAATTGGGCGATTTATCAGCCAGCGCAGGGCGGCTCTGGGGCTTACTCAAGCACAATTGGCCCAGAGGCTGGATGTGACGGACAAAGCAGTTTCCAAGTGGGAACGGGGCAAAAGCCTGCCTGATACGGCGCTTCTCAGCCGCGTGGCCGCGGAGCTGCGGGTCAGCGTGGTGGAGCTCCTCAGCGGCGAGGCCATGAACGTGGCCCGCAGCAGCAATTTGTACGAGGCCGATGGCTGGGAAGGGGAAGCCGCTCAGGCTACGCCCATCATCCTGCGGCGGGAAGCCCCGGCCGACCTGCTGGTTTCGCCTTATCTTTTTGGCAGCAACCTGGAGCACACCCGTTCCTGCCTGTATACGGGCTTGTCCGCCCAGATGGTGCGCAACCGGAAGTTTGCCGGGAAGCCCACCGCCTGCGAGGGCTGCGCGATGGAATGGTTCCCCTTGGGGGACCGGGCGGTATTTACCCTGGGCGAGCCCTATACCCGCCACGGGGAGGGTTACCACATGAAACGGACCACGGAATGCAATTCCGTCAGCGTCTTCAATCCTTTCCAGGGGGAAGCTGCCGGCATGGGCCAGCATGGTATCGCTATATCCCAAGGACAGCCGTATCTGTTCGGAATGGTGGTTAAAACCCAGGGGCCGGTGGAGTTTACGGTTTCTTTGACAGACCGGGCCGGGAAGGATGTCTATTGCCGCGCCACATTCGCAGGGGAGGGGGCCGATTGGACCCGTTTTGAAGTGGAACTTACCTCCCGGGCCGCGGACCCCGACGCCGACCTGCGGATCTGTTGGGAAGATGCGGGCCATGTCTGTGTGGGGGCCATCTCCCTGCTTCCCAAGGACCACTTCCACGGGATGCGCCGCGATGTGGTGGAAGCCATGAAAGAACTGGGCCTCCAGGTGCTGCGTTGGCCGGGTGGGAATTTTGCCGGAGAGTTTAATTGGATGGACGGCCTTCTGCCCGTGGATATGCGCGCCCCCTTCCAGTCCTATTTGGGTTTGGAGACTCAGCCCCACACCATGGGCTATGATTACAGCGAGATCAATACGGATGATTTTATCGCCCTGTGCCGGGAAATCGGCGCCGAGCCGTTTATCACCATCAACCCCTGTTGGAATACGCCGGAAGAGAATGCTGCCTGGGTGGAGTATTGCAATGGCGGCTCTTCCACCCCCTACGGGAAGCTGCGGGCCCAGAGAGGCCACCAAGATCCTTACAATGTGCAGCTTTGGTCCTTGGGCAACGAATTCGGTTATGGCCACATGGAGGGCGACAACACCCCCGGTGGGTACTGCCAGGTTGCCCTGGAAAACGGCAAGAAAATGCTGGAGGCATCTCCCAACCTCAGCCTGTGCTCCTCGGGGCCCTATCCCAATAAGGAATGGTCGGAGCTTTCCGCCAAGCCCCTGGCGGGGATCTCCCAGATGATCTCCCAGCACTATTACGGCTATGACCCCCATTACACTGACCTTGCCACTGTAGAGGAAGAGTATAACCGGTGCCTGGCCTCCATTCCCCGGATGCGGGAATTGATCCATCAGTCCCGGCAATGGTTGGAGCCTTCTATGCGTATCTCCATGGACGAGTGGAACGTATGGTACGCTTGGTACCGCCCCTCCAGTGTTACCGACGGCATTTATGCTGCCCTGGCCCTGCATATGCTGATGGAAGAAGCAGAGAAAAGCGGGATTGCTCTTGTATGCCACTTTCAGGCTGTCAACGAGGGGATGCTGCGCGTGAAACCGGACAATGTGAGCATGACGGCCCAAGGCCAGGTGTTCTCCCGGATGCACCACTGGCACATGGGCAACCGCCTGTGCTCTGCGTCTCAAGAGGCTGTTGTCACCGTGGACCGGGAGGGCCGGGTGTCCGCCACCGTGGTCAATGCCGCGTTCCGCAGCGGTAAGCCGGTGGACTTCTCTTCCTTTGGGCCTTGCAGTGAGGCAGTGCTCTTCTCCAGCGAAACCGTGCTGCCGCCCTCTGAATTCACAGTGACAGATGTATTGGAGCAGGCCGCAGGCGGCACCTTCCAGATGCCGCCCCACAGCGTTTTGTTTTTGCGGTTCCCCAGCATAGATTAAGTAAGAAAAGCCGGAAATGAAGAGTGGGGTATTATGTTTTTACCAATAAAATTTTTAAAAAACGTAATTTTGTAGGAATAAAAGAAAAAATTGTCTGTTCTCAATGCTATGCAAACATGATATCCTATAATCAAATCCATTAAGGAAACCCCATTATTTAGGGAGGAGCTGAAAAAATGGCTGTACGTTATAATCCCAATCCTGCAAGGATTACAGAGCCGTTATATCAAGTTGAGGAACTGGAAAAATCTCCTTTGTATACGGTGCTCAGCGGCGGCAAAGAACTGACAGTTTATCACACCGATAGCTTCGACTATGTAATCCCGGTTGTGGACGACGATTCCCCGCTGGATTTTCAGGTAAATGTGTCTAAGGATTTTCAAAAGGCGGTTTTCCGTCCTGCCAAGACCAATGTCCAGGCACAGGTTTCTGGCCGGGAACTCCGATTCCAGCTGAAAAAACCCGGGAAAATTACCTTGGAGCTGGATGATGATCTGAAGACGCCCCTGTTCATCCTGTGCACAAAGCGTGTCCCTAAACCCGAAAAAGTGGACCATCTCTTTGAAAGCGGAAAAGTTTACAATGTCGGTACCTTAGAGGTTAAGGCTGGAGAGACTGTCTACCTGGAAGAGGGCAGTATTGTCTGCGGTTGCGTGAGCGCTCTCTTCGCTCACGGCATGAAGATCTTGGGAAATGGCATCCTAAATGGCTGTGTGTGGCATCCGAAAGATGAAAACGGCGGCGGGAGGCCCATGATCCGAATGGTATTTTGCAACGATGCAAAGATCCAGGGTATCACCATGGTGGATGGCGGCTCGTGGCATATGGTCCCAGGTGCCTGCCGGAACCTGGAGATCGAGGACGTAAACATTATGTCCCGGGTCTGCACCGGCGACGGTATTGACATTGTAGGCTGTGAAGATGTGACCCTGCGGGATTCTTTCATCCGCGCCTCGGATGACTGTGTGTGTATCAAGGCGGCAAGCTATCCCGATCCCGCCGCCAACCGGAATGTGAAGAATATTCTGGTGGAGCACTGCGTTTTGTGGAACGCCGAGCCTGGCAACGCTGTGGAGATCGGCTATGAAGTGCGCTGCGATGAGATCAGTGATATCACCTTCCGGGACCTGGATATTGTCCATTGCCAGTATGAGGGTAACCAGTCAGGCGGCGTGCTGACCATCCACAATGCGGACCGTGCCTACATCCACAATATCGTGTACGAGGATATCCGCGTGGAAGATGCCCAGGAAAAATTTATCGACATTAAGGTGTTGGATTCCAAATATTCTCTGGACCGCAGCCGCGGCCGTGTGGAAGATATCTTTTTCCGCAACATTGAGATTTTGAACGGGAATTTCCCCGTTTCTATCGTTCGAGGTTTCGAGATGCACACGGAGATGAGCCGGCCCCAAAATATCCATTTTGACAATGTAGTGGTTTTAGGCGAACAAATCAATTCCCCCAGTGACCTGCATATGGTGGTGGAATTGTCCAACGACATTTGGTTTAATGGCAAGGATCGTGTAAAAAGGAATCCTTTCTAATGGATATGCAGGGATTCTGATAGATAGGTGACAAAGGCAAAACATCAGGAGGAAGACCTCTTGGTGTTTTGTCTTACTTTGGCATATGTTATTTTGAGGATGGCGGGAAAGGATGAAAGCTTATGTATACGGTTGTAATCATCGACGACGAGCCATGGGCATTGCAGGGACTGGCAGAGATTATTGACTGGAGCAGCCACGGTTTTTCAATTATAGGCCAGTTTACAGATCCGGATGAGGCCTTTGAATTCCTGTGCGAAAAAGAGCCTGATGTGGTGTTTACAGATATTCGGATGCCCGGCCTTTCCGGACTGGATCTCATAGAAATGTCTCATAGGGAGGGACTAAATTGCGAGTTTGTGCTCATAAGCTCGTATGAGGATTTCGATGCGGCACAAAAAGGGATTCGTCTGCGAGTGTGGGGATATGTTTTAAAGCCTTACAATGTGGAAGAGATCCATAATACCATTAAGATGCTGCTGCATCATTTGGGTGAGAGGAATAATCTCGTCAGTGTGGAATGGGACGATTCCCCGGAAGAAATCTTGCGCAAAGCGAAGCCGCTTCAAAATGAGATGGAGAACAGTCAAACGAAGTCCGTAGTCCTTTGCTCTTGCCTATGTGAAGAGCCAGAGACGACGAAAGAAGAAAAGTGGATCCCTTTTTTTGTCAAAGGCGTTGGGGGAGCATATCTGAGAATATCTGCCGAAGCCCGAATGGCTTGGTTCAACGCGCCTCAGGAGGATAATCGAAAGTGGGGGATTAGCCGGGAGCACAAGGGAGCAGGATTAACCGATTTACCTCAAATGCTCCAAGAAGCCTGGTACTCATTGTGGGGGGATTTTTCTTATTCTAGCAAACAAAATGTGGGGGAAATTCAGTTCTATCTCTGCGAAAATATGAGAGAAGAGCTTTCACTTGGGTCTGTGGCGGAAAAGTTTCATTTTTCCGAACCGTATTTCTGCGCTCTGTTTAAAAAGGGGACTGGTATGTCAGTGATTCATTTTGTTCAACATATGCGCATCCATTATGGAGCTTACCTTATTCGGAGCAGCGAGAAAAAGTTTCAGGAGGTCGCGGAAGAAGTAGGGTTTGGAAATTACAGCTATTTTGGGAAACTGTTTAAACGATACATTGGCCAAACCCCCGAAGCCTACCGGGAAGGCTCCGAAGGTAGTTTAGGGATATAAAGAGAAATGGCGGTGTAATGGTTTTCCTGGGAAGACAAAGAAAAACGGAAGTCTTCCCCATAAAATAAACGCAGGCGGTGTAGTACATTGTCAAGACCGATGTGATCACTATGAAGAGCTTCTCTTTCCTGGAAACAGCACTGCTTTAGATCTTGGAGTTTTTCTGAGGGGATTCCTACTCCGTTATCCACAATCGTAAGGCAGAGCGTACCGTCTTCTTTATTTACCGAGCCCCGTATAAGAAGAATACATGGCTTTCTTTTTCTTCCGAAACCATGGGTGATGGAATTTTCAACCATAGGCTGTAAAACCATGGAAAGAAGCGGGTGGTGTAGTGCTTCCGAAGATACCTCTACTCGCAGCTCATAGCGTTGAGGGGAGCGCATATCCATCACGTTGAAATAATGCTGCACGTGGTCCAGTTCTTCTTTTAAGGACACCACGGGGCTGCTCCGGAGGCTGTACCGAAAAAGACTGGCCAAGGAGGTGAGCATATTCTCCAGGATGGGGACTTGATAATGATGGGCCATACTCCGCACACTCTCCAAAGTATTAAAAAGAAAATGGGGACTAATCTGGTTTTTGTACGCGTTTAGCTTTGCTTGCTTATGAGCAAGCATGGTTTGATACAGTGTGTGGGACATTTCCAGCTGCCGGCGGTTGGAAGTTTCCAATACATCCAACGTTCGGTTGACAATTTCTGCCACATACCGTAGGTCACTGAGTTTGGGCAGGGTCAGTGCTTTTTTCACACCCGCTTGAATGTCCTGCATATCAGTGACCATCTGCCTTACTGGTACGGAAATATGGTGGAGAATAAACCAAGTGGAAAAAATGAGACAAGCGCATGTGACTAAGAGGACGGCAGTGCCGACGTTTCGCACCATGACGCTGTTTTGCAAAAGATCGGCCGTAGGGATCAGGTTCACTATAGACATATCTAGGCTTTCCAGTATCGCCGTATGGCAGGTGAATTCAACACCACCCAGCCGGAATTTGCCTTGGTTTCCTTTCTGCAAAGCAACCATTTCTGCCGGAGACACTTCCTTGCTGGTGTACACTACATCATCGCGGTAAAGGATTGCCTTGACTTCCCTCTCATAGTTCCCCGAGGACAGACCGGCTAAGATGTTGATGTCGATTAGCGCCATCCCAAACGCGTATTCATTGGAAACATAGCCTGAAAGCAGTGTGTTATGCACCTGGAAACAATAAACCAGTTGAGGAAGTTGATTAGAATCATCTCCGGGAGGGATGGTGAGGAAGAAAGAATCATGGGTCATATTCTTATTTTCCTGGATGATTTTTTCTGCGAACTGCTGATAGCGGCATTTTCCAGTGGTACCGGAATAAAAGGTGTGGCCGTAGGGACTGGTGATGATGACTTCGGTGATCATGGGGGAGGCCATTTTCAAGTAATTCAAAAGTTGGTTGCAGCCGGAGATGTTGCTAAGGTAAACAAGAGGATCTTTACTGAAAAGAATTTCCTGCATATTAGAGAAATAGGAGAGCTGGATAGCGCTTTCCTCTACACTGTGAAATTGGGCGTCCAGCTGTGTTTCAATACTTTCGGAAAAAGTTTGAAAAGAGCTTTCAAACTGGTCTTGGGAAAAAGTATAAATGAACAGATAGCATAGTATGGAAATGATAAATAAGAAGAAAAGCATTATGGCGAGGCTGATTTGCAAAAGACGTTTGATGGAAAGCGAACATTTAACAGCCATGGGAAGTCTCCTTTGCATGAGAGAAAAGAATCCTTTTAAGTATATATTTCTCCTAGGGGAAAGTAAAGAAATAGATTTATGCTTTATTAACAGAATAAAGACATAACTGTCGTACAGAAAGGGAACTGTCAAAAAATCTAGATTTATCTTTAAAACGAGCAAGTTTTTAGGAAAATATTAATTTTGTGAGAGAAGTGCAAAAAGTTGTTTCTGTGCAAATCAAAGACCTCTCGATATAATATAAGCATAGATTTCTGAGGTTTCCGTGAGGGAATTTTCAGCAAATATCCTAAAACGAGAGGGCGGAGGAACGTGAGCAAAAAGGAAGGAACAATAAAACAAAAGTCTCTCTGGCAAGAGATCTGGAAGAACAAAGCAATTTATCTTATCATGCTACCGGGTATTGTGTGGTTTATTATTTTTGCCTACGGGCCTATGTCCGGCCTGCAGCTTGCTTTTAAAACGTACAGCATGAAGGCAGGGATTTGGGGGAGCCCTTGGTGCGGACTGGAGAATTTCCAATATGTGTTCCGAGACCCCTCTTTTTTAAAATCCGTGGGGACAACTTTATGGATTAACGCTGGGCGCTTGATCTTTCAGTTCCCCATCCCCATTATCCTGGCGTTGCTGATGAACGAGCTGAAAATGAAGCGGTACAAAAAAGTTGTGCAGACAGTTCTGACGTTTCCGCAATTTTTGTCCTGGGTCATTGTGGCAAGCATCGTCATCAATATCCTCTCCTATGATGGTTTGGTGAACAGTTTGATCCTTTCTTTTGGGGGGGAGACAGTAAACTTTACGGGAAATGCCAACCTGTTCCAACCGCTGCTGTATATTACAGAAAATTGGAAATCAGCTGGATGGAGCGCCATTATTTATATGGCCGCCATTTCTGGGATTGACATGGATCAATATGAAGCAGCGGATCTAGATGGGGCCTCCCGGGTGCAAAAGATTTTCCGTATCACCCTCCCCAACATTTTGCCCACTATTTCAGTGATGTTTGTGTTGCAGATGGGTAACATGATGTCCGGTGGCTTCGACCAGATCTTCAACCTGTCCAATCCTGCGGTGAAAGATGTATCGGAAATCTTGGATATGTACATCTACAACATTTCGTTCGGATCCACTCCTGATTTTGGGTTTTCCACTGCGGTCAGCTTTTTCCGTTCTGTGGTTAACTGCGTATTTTTGATAGCTGCCGACAGAGGCGCGAAAGCACTAGGCGGAAGCGGCTTGTTCGGTTAAAGGAGGTAATGGCTATGGAAAAACAGAAAATGATTCGCAAGTGGCGGTTTGATGCTGTGGATATTTTTGTTGTCATCTTGCTGACTTTTTGGATGTTTTTAATCATCATTCCATTTGTCAATGCGATTTCCATTTCCTTTGCTACACAGAAGGAATATGTGGACAACCCTTTGATGCTCTTTCCGTCCCAGCCTACGTTGCAAAGCTACGAAATGCTTTTCAACGATTACCGTATCTGGACGGGATTCCGCACTTCTTTTTTGCTGGTGCTGGTGGGAGTTCCGCTAAATATGCTTTTGACTACAGTGCTGGCGTATGGCACCAGCCGGGGAGATTATCCGGGGAAAAGAATTATAATTGGGGGCATCCTTTTTACCATGCTCTTTAACGGAGGCATCATTCCCCTGTACTTGCAAATGAAGGAGCTAGGTTTGACCAACACGATTTGGTCGGTAGTCCTAGCCGGGACGGTGAATGTGTTCTATTTTGTGATTATGCGAAATTACTTCCAGTCCCTGCCGGAGTCGCTGATTGAGTCGGCACGCTTGGACGGGGCAGGGGAGGGGAGAATCCTGTTCCACATCATCCTTCCCTTGTCAAAGCCAATTATCGCGACCTTGACACTGTTTTATTTGGTTGACCGCTGGAATGAATGGTACAATGCGCTAATTTTTATTCGGGATACAGAAATGCAACCATTGCAGCTGGTGTTGCGCTCCATTGTGATGGAATCCAGTATTGTCAATAACGTGACAAGCGCTGCGGCTATGGAACAGATGAAGAATTTTGACATGGGTGTGAAAATGGCAGCTGTTATTGTGACAATCCTTCCTGTTATGTGTGTGTATCCCTTCCTGCAAAAGCATTTCGCTCAAGGCGTAATGGTGGGAGCGGTGAAGGCTTGAAAATACATTATGTGTAAGGATAAGGAGGGATAGCTAATTTATTAAAGACCGATTGGAGAAGCAAGGAGAATAAAAAAGAAAGGATGAAAGAAATGAAAAAAGCAAAAAGCAAAAAGCAAAAAGCTGATGGCGGCGTTGTTAGCAGCTGTTATGGTACTGACCACAGCGGCCTGCGGCGGAGACGCCAACCAGAGCAGTTCTTCCCAGCAGAGCGCGGCGGAAGGTTCCAGCACGGCGGAAGTGTCTGATACCGGAGCCCAAGAGAGCGGGTATGATACTCATGTGGACCTTTCTTGGTACAAAGAGGGTATTACCGGCCATGAGATCAACTACGACGGAGACGCATTCGGCCAATTCTGGCAGGACAAGTTCAATGTAACATTTGACCTGACTGCTGCTACCATGGATGATTCCGATTGGAATGAACGTCTGCGTATTTGGATCAACTCTGGAGATATGCCTGATGTAGCCCATTGGGGTTTCAATTATGGTGAGTTGGCTGATTACGCTGCCCAGGATGCTGTTTACCGTTTCCCAGACGATTGGAAGGAGCGTTGGCCCAACGTGGCAAAGACGCAGTCCTTTGTTCCCGGTGCGGCTGTAGCGGAGGAAAACCTGGGAGGCACTTACGTACTGTTCCGTACGATTTTTGCCAATCACCGGCCTTCTGAGCGGTTGAGTTACCATGCTCTTTTGTATATGCGGAAAGATTGGATGGAAGCCTGCGGCGTAGAGATCAAGGATACATACAGCCCCTCTGAGTTGGAAGAGATCGCCGCGAAGTTCAAGGAGATGGATCCGGGTAATGTGGGAAGTCAGTTGGTACCTATCAGTATCCGAACTTATGATGTTCCTAAGATTTACCCCGGCACAGTTTTCCCGGAATCTATCAATCTTGGTGATGGTTACTACCAGGATGAAAACGGCCAGTTCCAGTGGGCTCCAGCGGATGAGCGTACGCTGGAAGGCTTGAAAAAATACCAGAACCTCTATACTAGTGGCTTGTTAGATCCTGAATTCTACACCTTGACCCGGTATGAAGGCACGGAAAAGTTCTATATTGGGGGTACAGCGGGCATTGTTTTGGATGACGGTATGGGTTACATGATCCAAAGCCGGATGGAAAATGGACTGCAGAAAAATTTGGGATTGAATCCTGATGAGGCCTTGCATATCGCCCAGCTGGTAGGTGAAGATGGAAAGTACTACTATCGTGAAGACATGAACTTTTATGGTTCTATCATCTTCTCCCCGGATATCACTGATGAAGAGTTTGAGAGAGCCATGGATATCCTGGATTTCTGCTCTACAGAGGAAGGCCAGGAGATTATCAACATGGGATTTGAAGGGGAAGACTGGGAAGTGGATGAGAATGGCGAGTATGTAAGCCTTTTACCCAATGAGATCACTGGAAATGCAAGTTCGATTTTGGGTAGCAAATATCCTTCCGCAGATGTGTTCTTTGGAGGCATCATCCTGGGTGATGACTTCCAGTTTGTGACTCCCAACTATACTAAGGAAACCCGTGATACCATTTCTCACTTCTATCAGCTGCGGGACGAGATCAGTGATGAAACCACATTGTTACCCAGAGAGTACGATTACGAGTTTTACAGTTCTCGCGCTAAAACCCAGGCCAATATGGATCTGTCTGAAGAATACGCTCAGCTGATCCTGAAAGACGGGGATCTGGAAACCAATTGGCGCAATTGGGTAAATGAGAAAATGCAGCTGGTCCAGCCGCTGCTGGATGAATTGAACCAGCAATAAAGGTCCTCTTTCTTGAAGAAAAATGGGATAATAAAGTACTGATAAGACGGAAGCCTGCCCTGTCTGTGTGGGCAGGCTTCCATATTTTGTGAATGTCAAGCGAAGGGTGGGAAAAGGATTTTGGAGTATGAACTATATACAGGGAGATATACAGGAGGCCCCTCAGGGGACGGGGTATGTTCCTGGACTTTTGATGGGGAAGTCCTCCGGCAGGGAAGAAAGTATGGGGAGTTAACAGATCCTTCCTATGTCCTGCCTCAGGGAGATCGTTTATATGTGGTGGAAGAACTCCCTGATAAAGCGACTGTGGCCTGTTTTTCCTTGGATGAGAAAGATGGATCGAGTGTTTTGTGGCATAAGGAGGTTCCGGGAGCCGGTTTATGCCACGGAGTGATCGCCGGGGACAGCCTGTATGTTTCCGGGTATGCTGGAGGGACGCTTACAGGACTGGACGCCGCTTCGGGAGCAGTTACATTTTATAAAGAGTTTTCGGGGAATGGTCCTAACGCCTTGCGGCAGGAAAAGGCCCACATCCATTCCGCTCAGCCATCTCCGGACGGTTCCCGTCTTTTGGCGGCAGATTTGGGCACTGACCGGCTTTACCAGTTTGTGATAAATTCCCAAACTGGGCTAACGCCTGACAAGAACCAACCGTGGTTTCAAGTAGGACCGGGACGGGGGCCACGGCATTTTGCGTTTCATCCAAATGGCAAATGGTTGTATCTGGTGACGGAATTGGACCGTTCCCTCTTGGTATTCCGATATCAGGACGATCGGCTGGATCAGGTGGGAGAATATTCGCTGCGGGGAAATTACGATCCTGACAGTTCCTTAGCAGCAGATATCCATGTTTCTCCGGATGGAAAGTTCCTGTATGTTTCTGTTCGCGGACCGGGATGTTTACAAGAATTCGAGATCCAAGGGGAGGGTGGAGTGTTATATCCCTTAGGAAGGTTTTCCACTGGTGGCTGGTGTCCCCGGAGTTTCCATATCAGCCCTGATGGACGCTACGTGGCGGTGGCTAATCAGGAGCCAGGAACGCTGGAGGTGTTCCCCAGGGAAGAGAAGAGCGGACGGCTGGGAAGGCCGCTGTGCAGTGTGGATGTTCCCCGCGTGTCCTGCGTGAAATGGAGAGAGGTCCTTTCAGTGATGTAACGGATAGGAGGAGTACTATATGGAAAGAAAAAAAGCGGTGGTGACAGGAGCCAGCCGGGGCATTGGGAAAGGGATCGCCCGGTGTTTGGCCAGAGAGGGATATGACCTGGCAATTTCCTACGCCACTAAGCAGGTGGAAGCCCAGGAGCTGGCTAGCGAACTCCAGGAGAAGTACGGTGGGAAATGTTTTTGTTTCCAGGCTTCCCTGGAGCAGGAAGGCGCCGGGGTGGAACTATTGGAGAAAAGTGTTGAAGCATTGGGCGGGTTGGATCTACTGGTGAATAATGCTGGGGTGACCAAGTTTGAGAATATTCTGGATTTGACGCCTAAAATTTTCGATCTGCTGTTTCATCTGGATTTCAAAAATTATATAATGATGATGCAGGCAGCGGCACGCTATATGGTAAAGAATAAGGTACGGGGGAACTTAATTAACATCACTTCGTCCCGGGGTGAACGTGCCTACGCGGGGGATTTTCTTTACGGGGGGCTGAAAGCCGGGCTCAACCGGGCAATCCAGTCCATCGCTCTGGATTTGGCGCCTTACGGCATCAGGGTCAACAATGTGGCCCCCGGGGCCATCCGGGTCCGAGACAAGCAGGAATTGGCAGCTCAGAAAAGAACCGATTTTTGGGACGATCTGGGAAAGAAGATCCCGCTGGAGCGTTGTGGTGTTCCTGAGGATATTGGAGAGGCCGTGACCTTTTTGGCTTCGGAGAAAGCATCCTATATTACCGGCGCTACTCTGAGGATTGATGGAGGTCTAATCCTTCCCGGTATGCCGGAACACGTTGTACCCGGGGAAGATTCCAATGGATGGAGCAAAGCCCATTCTCAGTTCGCAGAAGAAGTGCTTGAAAAAACAGTTTGAGAGAGGAGTTCATCTGGTATGGTCACTATTCGGGATATTAAAACGATCTTGACGGCCCCTCGGGGCATCGACTTGGTGGTAGTCAAAGTGGAGACAAGTGAGCCCGGATTGTACGGATTGGGCTGTGCCACCTTTACCCAACGGTGGGCAGCTGTGGCAACGGCAGTAGAGGAATACATGAAGCCCCTGCTAGTAGGGCGCTGTGTGAACGATATCGAGGATATTTGGCAGACAGCTATGGGTAGTTCCTATTGGCGCAATGGGCCGGTGCTGAACAATGCTATCTCTGGTGTGGACGAGGCTTTATGGGATATCAAGGGTAAAATGGCGGGTATGCCAGTGTATGACCTACTTGGTGGAAAATGCCGGGAAGCAGCGGCAGTTTACCGCCATACCGACGGTGCAACTCCAGAAGAGGTGGAAGAAAACGTCTGCCGGTACATGGAAGAGGGCTATCGCTACCTGCGGTGCCAGATGGGGACCTACGGCGGGCAGATGGGGAAAGGGAAACAGCGGATCATCTCCCCGGACAACAGCAAACCCGGCGCCTACTACGATCCAGCTCAGTACTGCGCGGGGGTGGTGAGGCTGTTCAGCCATCTGCGCGACAAACTGGGATACGAGGTGGAGCTGCTTCACGATATCCACGAGCGGCTCACCCCCGTTCAAGCGTTGGGGCTTGCTAAGCAGCTGGAACCATACCGGCTGTTTTTCCTGGAGGATGCCCTGCCGCCGGAGCAGGTGGAGTGGTTCAGCCATTTCCGCAGTCAGACGGCTGTACCTCTTGCCATGGGGGAGCTGTTCAACAACCCGATGGAATGGAAAGAGCTAATCTCCAAGCGGCTGATCGATTATATCCGAGTCCATGTTAGCCAGATAGGCGGCGTGACCCCTGCTCGGAAGCTGGCGGCTTTGTGCGAGGCTTTCGGCGTGCGTACTGCCTGGCACGGGCCTGGGGATCTTTCCCCGGTGGGCGCCGCCGCCCAGCTCCATTTGGATCTTGCCATTCCCAATTTTGGAGTCCAGGAGTTTTCTGGATTCTCTCCCGAGGAGGAAGAGGTGTTTCCCGGCTGTCCTCAAGTGCGGGGAGGCTATCTATACGCCAACGACAAGCCCGGATTTGGCATAGATATTGATGAGAAAAAGGCAGCCAAGTATCCCTGCCGTTACCGGAAACCAGGTTGGCTGCTCGCTCGAACCACCGATGGCACCGCAGTAAGGCCCTAACTGACAAAGCGTAATTTTGGGAAGGAGAGATGGGTTTGAAAACCATAGATATTCCGTCTGAAAATGGAAAGTTGACTTGCTTCTGGGAAGAGGGGGCAGGTCCTGGGGAAAAGCCGCTGATCGTCTGTTTGGCCGGCGGGGAAGAAGAGGCCCGTGAGAGCCTTGCTTTGGTAGTTCCTCAGGCAAATGGGGCAAGCGCTGTGGCCTTGGTGGTCAGTACGCAAACTGAGGAGCAGGATGTGGGGGATTGGCTCTACTCCCTGCGGCAGAGAGAAGATGTGGACGAAAATAGGATCACTCTCATGGGGACACTTTCCGCGGCTGACTGGGTCTGGCGTCTGGGAAGCCACTTTCCCCAGTGGTTTGCGGGGATCTGTGCCGTGGGTGGCCATGGGGATCCCTATGAAGCCAGAGCCATGAAAGATATTCCCGTTCGTGCGTATCCGGTGAAAGAAGAATCACTGATCCTGCGGGATGGAAAAGCGGCGGTGGACGTGGAGCGGCTTGTCATGGGCCTGTTGACCGCAGGTTCTGAACATGTGCAAATGCGTGATCTGTACGAGGAAGAACCTTGGAAGCAGGCGATCCGGGAAGACGAGGCAGTCTCGTGGCTTTTGGAGCAGGACAGGAGGAATCAATTCCAGGTGATGTGGTTGAAACCTGGGGTGTGGCGCATTGACGATTGGTTTTCTTCCTCCTGTTATTTGGTTGAGGGCCGGGATAAGGCATTGCTTATTGATACAGGCATGGGGGAAGGGGACCTGGTTGGTCTGGCGGCGTCTCTCACCAACTTGCCTGTGGAAGTGGCCATCACTCATCCCCACGGTGACCATATGCACTGGGTGGATAGCTTTGAGCGGGTGTACCTGCACAAAGAGGATATCGCCCTGATGCAGAAAACACCTGGAGCGTTTCCTGCCGCGTTCCGCTGCCCAGAAACTTCCCATACCGAGTTTGTCCCAATTGAGGAGGGGTCAAAGCTGGACTTGGGGGGCATGGAAGTGGAAGTGTGGGAATTGCCGGGCCATACTCCTCATTCTGTGATATTTGTGGATCGTACCCATCGGTGCGTTTTTACAGGGGACGCTATTGGATCTGGTTACATTGTGCTGTTAATCTGCCCTGAGGAGCAGGCGATGGAATTGGTAGCACAGTACCGGGAAAGCCTGATGAAAATTGTGCCCCGCATGACAGAATTGAGAGATTATGCATGGCTGGGTGGCCATGGAATTCAAGAGAATGGCTGCGATGAGCGCCGCCAACAGGATTATTTGGCGGGGGGATCCCGGTACTTTAATCCTATCCGTCCAAAGGTGGTACTGGATATGATCCGGCTGTGCGATGATCTTCTGTCCGGGAAGATTCTATGGGGATCTGTGCTGGATTCACCGGCCCATTATTGCAGCGCCGGTTCCGCCGGGATTTTCTTCCGGTTCCTTTAAGACATTAATATTTTCGTGATAAACCTTTACTCTTTAGCAGATTGCTTAGAGCGCAAAACCGATGACATGGTGATCTCCCTGCCCATGCCCGAAGGAAAGGAATAAAATGTATTGCCCGATTTTGAAGTTTTGTAAACTTGTGTGTCGTGGGCTGGCACTGCTGTGCCGGGCAAATTGCCGGGGATCCTTCTTGCGAACTTAGACATCTTTGAGGACGAGAGCAGCCTGAGAAACCGGCTCTTTTATCTTGTACCGGACACCTTTTCTGGGAGAGTTATGCTACTTCTTTTACTTTGAGGACAACCTGTTCGCTAAAGAGTCCAATGAGGATATATTCTCTGGGAGTCCTCTCTCCGCCTTTTTACCTTGTAAACCTGACACTACATACGAAGGAACCAGCTATCCCTCCCGGGGTGGCTGGTTCCTTTTGTCCACTGCCTTGCTGGAGGGGACGGTTACGATGGACCGGGCCATGCTGAATATCTGCATTGTATTTGCCCAGCTTGAACGCGAGACATTTCAGAAGCGTGTCACAGACGCCTATTATTCCCAGTACCTGAAAGGTTTCCACATGAGCGGACAGGCACCATACGGTTATCAGTTAGAGCCTCCTGTGGTAGAGGATATCCACACAAAGAAAATGGTTGCCGGCCCCGCAACTGCCAACCATGTACGCCTGATGTTTGAGATGTACGCCAAGCCGGAAACCTCTTTGGGAGACATTACCTGCTGCTTGGAGGAACAGGGTATCAAGATATACGAAAAGTCAATGGTTCGGAGTTTCCTTTCCCAGCTTTTACGGAATCCCGTTTACGCACAGGCCAACTTGGAACTATACGAGTTTTTCAAGAGCCAGGGCGCGGCGATTGTCAATGACGCTTGGTATCCTTGCGGATACAGTTCCGCACTTGGCGGGGACTCACCAGGTACCATTCCGCAACTTCTAGCTGTCCTTTGCCGCATACGCAGATGCGGGAACGAACTTTGGCTGCACAAAGAAGCGTCATTTTGCGGATGGAAAACAACCGCAGGGCGAAAGCTCTGTGATTTGCGGTGTGTTTGATCATCGTTTTGATGATCGTCATAGCATTTGCCACAACAGCGTGTGAGCTGCTTGCGCCAATGGCTAGCATAAGAATTTTTATGTGAGCGACATGAACTAAGCGATTTGCAACAGCGCCCTTTCTGCTTTTATTATACTCGGTAGGGTGGACAGCATTGTACTGTTTTGTAAAAGTTGCTAAATAAATCCGAGTTTTATTTTTGCTACTGTGGAAGATGTGCTATAATAAGTTAAGTTTTGGATCGGCTTCTAGCTGGCACAGAAAATGCTTTGATTTTAGCTCTCCCAATACATTTTTGTTTTGGTGTTGAGATCCCCCGTTTGGATGGTGAAACGGCACACGGGAATTTCTGGACCAGAGAGTCCGCTCACAACAGGCAAAGTGGAATCGGCCGTTAGAGTTAAAGCGTCCTTTTCAAAACAAAAAACCAGCCGGCGGCCGCTGGCATAGCTGGCGCAGCGGAATTCTATTTCGAGTTTGTTAGGAGCCCGCCAACGGCTATTGGTGCCATAGGTGACCCCTTGTTCTGCAAAAGAAACAAAGTGGCCATTCATTCCCAGGGGGATTTCCAAAGAGCCCTGTTCTTGCTGGCAGTGCAGCCAGAGATCATCTTCATGACTGAAAAAGCGTAGGGACTTCATGTGATTCGCATGAGTTTCAAATTGTCCCACACCTCCGGCTAGGTCCAGCAGGTCTGGTAAAGTGCCTATAGCCGTGTAGACCGTCTTTTCCAGAGAAGCTTCGGCCCCAGGGTTTCGCACCCCTAAAACAGGGTGGAGCTCCAAGGCGTTCAACCGGCGGCGAAGCTGGTCAAAAGCAGTTGGTTTTTCTGGCAGAGGAGTGTCTGCCATGCCGGGAAAGAGATTTTCCCAAATAGCGGAAAGCTCATCTTGAGTGCGCAGCGAGGCAGATTGTATGAGCAGGAGAGCGTCCTGTTTGGTGAACATAAATCCAAATTGCCCAAAAGCCCCGTCAGCACGGAAAACTCCCTGGGGACGGCACCGCCAATACTGATAGCCATAGCCCGCTTGCCAATCGGGGCCAGTGTCGTTAGAACTGCTGTCAATGTGGCAGGCAGTTGCCTCTTCAAACCAGCCGGAGTTCAGCAGCTGTTTTCCCTCCCAGGCTCCTTTGTTCAACACAAACTGGGCAAAGCGTGCCATGTCTTCCAAGGTTAAGTAAGAGCCGCCTCCGCCCATTTGGGTGCCATCGGGCAGGGCGTGGCAGTATACGTCTTTTATGCCTAGGGGCTCGAACAGGCGGGGATTTAAATACTCTGTCAAGGTTTGCCCCGTCTTTTTTTGCAAAATAGCACATAGGAGGTTGGTGCCCGCTGAATTGTAGAGAAAATGCGTACCGGGCTCATACACAAATGGGTGAGCAAGAAAGGCTGAAATCCAATCTGGATTCCTCTGAATTTGCGGCTCTGTTTCATGACCACAGCCCATCACAAGCAAGTGATAAATTTGACATTTTTTTAAATTCTCACTGGGGTGCTCAGGAAGCTTTCCGGGAAATAAATCCACAAGTTTCTCATCTAAAGAAAGCAGTCCCTCCTGCCGGGCGAAGCCAATGGCAGTAGAAACCAAGCTTTTGGTAAAAGAAAACATGATGTGGGGCGTCTTTTTGTTGTAAGGCTTCCAATAACCTTCGGCGCAAACTTTGCCGTGACGTACCAGCATAATGCCGTGCATTTCCACGCCAAGGGCATCCATCGCGTCTAGCGTGTTCAGTATAGCCTGGGAGGAGATACCCACGCTTTCTGGTGTGACCCTAGAAAAATCCATGAACCATTACTTCCTTTCAAAACAAAAAATAATTGCTTCCGGGCGTAAAATGAAATAGATGCTTTTGTTACCCTACTTGAAAAATTATAGAAATCAACAGAAAACAAAAGTCAAGGTTAAGGGAGCATTTTGCGTACAGAATTTCTGCACTCCAAATAAGGCAATATAACGTGGTGATCCACCTTAGTGTAGCGGCCGTCAATCAAGCCTGTTAGGCGGTCCACGGCGTACTGGACCACCTCTTGGTCATCGTGCTTAATGACCGTGATTCCCATAGCCTGGGTCCAGGCGGTGTCATCGAAGACGATCAAGCTCACATCTTGGGGAACCCGCAGGTCCAGCTGGGATAAGGCACTGTAGGTGGCCAGGCCCAGCATTTCGGAAACCGCGATAATGGCCGTGGGGCGAGCCTTTTTGATGCGCTGGAACACCTCTTGTGCGGTGGCCCCTACAGGCAGGGGGACCACAGGAATTTCCGGGGAAGTGATGCCTGCTTTGCGGTAAGCTTGGTGACATCCTTGGATGCGGTCCACGTCATCTGAAACAATTAAAATGCGCCGGTGGCCCTGACCAAGCAGGTAAGAGGTAGCCATCTCCATACCCAGCACATCGTTGTAGGCAATGGAATCCACCTGGGGATAGCACTTGCTATGAAGCTGTAAAAACTTGCAGCTTTGCTCCTTGGTCAGCAGTTCTGAGAGCTGGGGGATCAAGCGGCTCATTATAGGTGAGAACACAATGGCTTCCACCCGGTAAGAGAGAAATGTTTGAATAGTGGGGATCAGCCGTTTATCATAGTGGGTATCAGGCGCCATCAACAAGGAAAAGCCGTACTGTTCTTGGAGGATCTCCCCAATTTGAGAGATCATCTGGATATAAAAGGGGTTGCGGGGGTCAGGATCTAAAAAGGCTACTGTGCGGTTGTTGTTCTTTTTCAACACACTGGCGGCGTGGCTGGGGGTATAGTTCAGCTGGCGGGCTGCCTCTAAAACCAACTTTGCGGGTCTTTTCTTTCACCACTGTTTCCCCTCGGAATACCCGGGACACAGTGGCTGGCGATACTCCCGCTAAAGCGGCAACATCTTTGCTGGTGGGCATATTAAAACCTCCCTCATGAAAAAATAAACAAAAAATTTCAAAGAATTTTCAAAAGCTCTTGACACCCAAGTGAAACGTGATTATAATGGCTACATAAAGCAATTTGACAACGTAATCATTGTGTAAAATGCTTTATCCACTGTGAAATACACGGAAAAGTAGAAGAGAATTAAAACTTTTCTTTTTATTTTTTAGTGTATTATAGCCTGGATTGACAACGTTGTCAAATGTGGACTTTTCAAAAATTAACTTTTTTGAGAACAGGGGTACCCCTGTTCTACTCTGGAATACACTTTCCAGAGTAGAACGTGCTTCTGCTGGCAAAAAAGAAAGGGGAGGCGTTTGGCGTATGGAGTTGTTTTACGAGCCCAAAAACGCGGTGGTAGGAGATGTGATTCCCTTTTACGACAAGGGCTGTTTTAAGCCCTTTTATCTCAAGGGGAACAGAGGCTACTTTGGAGAGGATAGCACCTCTGGCTGGACTATGCTTACCACCCAAGACCATCTGCACTTTACCGAATCTCCCACGGGAATTCGAGGGGGGACAGGCTCTGTGCTGCTGGTGGATGAAACGTATCATCTTTTTTACTGTACCTTTAAGCAAAATCCCAAGCGGGAAACGGTGAAGCACGCTGTCAGCAAAGACCTGGCCTACTGGGAAACCTTGGAGGAAGAGAGCTTTACCGCCGATGGGGAGATCTACGAATTAACCGATTGGCGCGATCCTTTCGTCTTTTGGAACGAGGACGCCAAGGAGTGGTGGATGCTGCTGGCAGCTAAAGAGCGGGGCAAAACGGCCCGCCGCGGGTGCACAGCCTTGTGTGTTTCTCAAGACCTGCACCATTGGGAGATTCATCCGCCCTTCTATTCCCCCCATATGCACACCAGCGCTCATGAGTGCCCCGACCTGTTCAAAATGGGAGACTGGTACTATCTTATTTACTCCCAGTACACGGGACGTTTTCAAACCTATTACCGCATGAGCAAATCTCTCAACGGCCCGTGGACCGCCCCGGCTAATGACAGTTTCGACACCCGCTGTTTTTATGCGGCCAAAACCGGAACCGATGGCCAAAACCGTTACCTCTACGGCTGGAACCCCACCCGGTATTACAACAACTGGAATTACAATCCTCCTATTTACCCTGGCAAGGATTACAATTCCTTCGATTGGGGCGGGGCTATGGTGGTTCACCGGCTGGTGCAAAATTCCGATGGTACGTTGGGTGTCACTGTGCCAGATGTGGTGGATCAGGCCCTGAAAATCCATAACAAAACTCCGCTGTCCCCCATGAACGGTCCCTGGGAAGTGGGAGGGGCCTTTGCCGCCACGGGAAATCCTCACGGGTTTAGCACACTGCTGTTCCAAAACCGGGTGCCGGAGGTGTGCAAGCTGGAAATGGATCTCACCTTCTCTGAAACGGTGCGGGAAATTGGCGTGGCTCTTCAGGTAAACCAGGAGTTCGGTACGGGATATTACCTCAGCTATCAGCCCCACAGGGCCCGGCTGGAGTGGAAATCGGGCCTGCGGATGTATGACGAGGGCGGCTGGACCTTCCCCTTCGATGTGGAGATGGAACGGCCCATTGCTCTAGAACCCAATGTGCCCCATAAGCTTAAGGTGTTTATCCAAGGCTCTATCGTAGTGGCCTATTTAGACGGGCAGGTTGCCCTGAATACCCGAATGTTTGACTACAGCCATCAGCTGTTCGGCCTGTTTGCCTCCAATGGAACGGCCCGTTTTGACAATATCCGCCTGTGGACCTGATAAAGTATCGCATGAGAAAGAAGGGGAACCTATGGAGTTGTTTTACCGACCTGGAAAAGCCGTTTTGGGAGATGTGATCCCGTTTTACGACAACGGCAAGTTTAAACCGTTCTTTTTGAAAAATACTCGGGGCAGCGCCGGCCACGAGGACGGCTGGCATATGCTCACCACCCAGGATCACCTCCACTTTCAAGAGCACCCCACCCACATCCAGGGAGGCACGGGCTCGGTTATCAAAGTGGACGGTGTGTACCATATGTTCTACTGCACCTTTAAAGATAACCCCCGCCGCCAGTTTGTCCGCCACGCGGTGAGCAAAGACCTGGATTCCTGGGAAATCCTAGACGAGGTGCTCCCGCCCGATGGGGAGATCTACGATCTTTCCGAGTGGCGTGACCCCTTCGTTTTTTGGAACGAAGAGGCAGAAGAGTGGTGGATGCTGTTGGCCACTTCGGTGATAGGAAAAACTGAACGCCGGGCCTGTGTGGGCCTGTGCGCCAGCAAGGAGCTGAACCTGTCCGCGTGGGAGTACAGGCAGCCCCTGTACGCTCCCATGGCTGCGGCTGGCGCTTGCGAGTGTCCCGACCTGTTTAAAATGGGCGATTGGTATTACCTGGTGTTCTCCAACTACTGTGACCGGTTTACCACCATGTACCGCATGAGCAAGTCTTTAAACGGCCCGTGGATTACCCCGGAGCAGGACACTTTCGACTCTTGCGCCTACTATGCCGCCAAAACTGGAACTGATGGAAAAGACCGTTACATCTACGGCTGGAACCCTACCAAAGAGCTGCCCAAAAAGATGTTTAACCCAGCCAACCGTATCAGCCAGGATGTATGCGCCTGGGATTGGGGCGGCAACATGGTGGTGCACAAGGTGCTGCAAAATCCCGATGGCACGCTGCGGGTGGCGCCAGAGCCCCACGTGGACACCGCCTTGGGGCATAAAACTTCGTTAAAGGTGGAGCCACTGTTGGGAAGCTGGCAGCCGACGGGCCAGGGAGGCATTCTCTCTTCGCCAACAGGCTTTGGCGGCGTACTGATGGAGCAGGTGCCACGGCAGTGCAAACTGGAGGCCACTTTAAAATTCAAGCCGGGGACCCGGCAATTCGGTATAGCCCTGCAGGTGGATGAAAACTATGACACTGGCTACTATCTGGTGTTGGATCCAGCCCGCAATCGTTTGGAGTATGTTTCGGGCATCCGCTTTTGGGGTGAGGACGGAGAGGGTGGCAAAATGTTCCCTTACGCAGTGGAAATGGAGCGTCCCCTCCGGCTGGAAGCCGGGGAAGAATATAAGTTGAAGGTTTTTGTGGAAGGGACCGTCCTGGTGGTTTACATCAACGATGACATTGCCATGAATGCCCGGATGTACGACTATCAGGACCGCCGGTTTGGTTTGTTTGCCATCGACGGGGAAGTCAAGGCCGAGGCCCTGGAGCTGTTTACCTTGTAACGTGTTTTGCGTTGCTAGAGACCAATGAGAGAGGATGGTGCCCAATATGGAGGGCAGAAAACACAAGTGGACAGTCAGAAAAGTGTTGGGAAAGTGGCAACTGTATGTGCTGCTGCTGCCGGCCGTGGTTTGGTTGGCCTTGTTTGCCTATTATCCCATGTATGGCCTGCTGATTGCCTTTAAGGATTACAAGGGAAACATCGGCATTTTGGGAAGCCCATGGGCGGACCCGATCTTGAAGCATTTCGAAACGTTCTTCAGCACCAGCATCGCGGTGAACGCCATTTGGAATACCGTTATCATCAGCCTGCTGACGTTGGTGGTCGGGTTCCCAGTTCCCATCATCTTTGCCCTGCTGCTCAACCAAATTCGCGGGGGGAAGCTGCGTAAAACCATTCAGACGATTTCTTACGCGCCTTATTTCCTTTCTACTGTTATCATCGTTAGCATCATTTCGGTGTTGTTCTCGGCGAATGGTTTGGTCAACAGCATCATCACCGACCTGGGTGGAAAAGAGATTTTCTTCACCAGTCTGCCTGAGTGGTTCAGGCCCCTGTACGTTGGCTCCTCAGTGTGGCAGAGTATGGGGTTTAACGCCATCATCTACATTGCGGCCTTGGTGGGTATCAGCCCCGACTATTACGAGGCGGCCATAGTGGATGGCGCCACTCGGTTCCAGCGGATTCTCCGTATCGATTTGCCGCTGATCCTTCCCACCATCATCCTGATGCTGATTTTAAACGTGGGCAACATTATGAACGTTGGCTACGAAAAAGCTTTTTTGATGCAGAACAACATGAACACCACAGTCAGCGAGCTGATTTCTACCTATGTGTACAAGGTGGGATTGCAGCAGGCGCAGTACAGTTTCGCCACAGCGGTGGGTCTGTTTAACTCGGTTGTCAACTTTATTCTGTTGGTCTTGGTAAACTTCGTGTCCAAGCGCTTTAGCGATATCAGCGTATTTTAAGGGAGGAGGGAGCATTATGGCAGTTTTTAAAAAGAACACAGGACCGATTAAGCAGTCTGCGGGTGACCGTGCGTTCAACATTGTCAATGCCATCATCATGACACTGGTCACCATTGTCATTGTCTATCCGTTGTACTATGTGTTGCTTGCCTCCATCACAGACCCCACGGTGGTTAACACCGGCAAGCTGTTGCTATATCCAGAGGCCCCCTATTTTGATGGGTACAAGCGCGCCTTTAATTACGCCCCGCTGTGGACGGGCTATAAAAACACGCTGGTTTACACCTTTGTAGGCACCGTTATTTCGCTTATTTGCACCATCCCAGCCGGTTACGCTCTGTCCCGCATGGACCTGCCGGGCCGCCGGGTGATTATGTTCCTGTTCACTTTTACTATGTTTTTCAACGGCGGCATTGTGCCCTTGTACTTAGTGGTGCAAAATCTGCATATCTACGACACCATTTGGGCGGTGGTGCTGCCGGTGGCTGTTTCGGTGTACAACCTGATTGTGTGCCGGTCATTCTTCGACACGGGTATTCCCATTGAAATGCTGGAGGCCGCCAAAATTGATGGATGCAACGACTTTATGTTTTTCTTCCGCATCGTCATCCCCCTTTCCTCCACCATTATTGCGGTGATGTGCCTGTTTTACGCCACATCTCTGTGGAACCAGTTCTTCAACCCGCTGATGTTTCTGGCGGGTCAGGAAAAGATGCCCTTGCAGGTTGTGCTTCGCAACTTAGTGCTGTCCAATCAGGTTAACTCCATTACCAGCAATGCTCAAGAGATCGCCATGCGCCAGCGCCTGGCGGAGCAGCTGAAATATTGTATCGTCGTACTTGCCGCAGCGCCGCTGCTTATTGTGTATCCGTTTTTGCAAAAGTATTTTGCAAAAGGTGTCATGGTAGGCGCGGTAAAGGGGTAAGTAGGAAGGATAGAAAACATAAATCCAAAGGAGGAAATTGTGATGAAAAAAAGATTGTTGGCTTTAGCTCTAGCATTGTGTATGCTGGTCAGCTCTGCCGGTTGCGGCGGCAATGGAGATTCTTCCGCAGCTTCCAGCGAGGGCTCTGGCACGTCCTCTGCTAGCACGGGGGGGTCCTCTTCCGCGGAGGTTGATGAAACTCAGTACCCGGGGTTGACAGAACAGGAAAAGGAAGCAGTCAGTTTGGGGTTAATCAACCTGGATGGCACCATGCCCATCATCCCAGACCCTGATGCCTTTGAAGAAAAATACGGGAAGATCAGTATGTTTGTCCATTACACCGGCAGCCGCACCCGGCCTGTTACCGAGTTGGAGATGGTCAAGCAGTGGGAAGAACTTACCGGTATCCGTTTTGAGTGGCAGGATGTGCCCTACGATGGCGTTGCCGAGAAGATCAACTTGACCCTGTCCGCCGGCGGCGACCAGCTGCCCGACTGTTTCTGGAACTTTGTAGACGGCCAGTCCAGCAACTTTGTTACCCAGTACGCGGATCAGGGTGTGTTCCTCCCCACCGAGGACATTATCAACAATTATATGCCGGAGTACAAGGCCCTGCTTGAGAGCAAGCACGAATACCGCAAAATTGCCACAGCGCCAGACGGTCATATATACGGCTTCCCCTACATCGAGGAGATGACGGGAATGGTGCTTACCCCTGGTCCCTTTGAGATCAACGCCGATTGGCTGAAGCAGGTTGGTTTGGATATGCCCACCACGGTTGACGAGTGGGTAGAGGCCCTGAAGGCTTTCCGTGATGCCGGCGACTTGAACGGCAACGGCGTAGAGGATGAGTATCCTTTGGCAATGCAGTTTGGCGCCCACGACACTTTCGGCTCTAACGACTTGTTTTATCGCTTCACCGCCTGTTTTGGCCAGGCAGATTCCTACTGCGGCGGCAATAACTATGCCGATCACCTGTATGTGGATGAGAACGGCAAGGTCGCTTTCTCCGCCACTGATGAGGCTTTCCGTAAGACCGCGGAGTTCTTCAATATGCTGTGGAACGAGGGCCTCATTTGGAACGGTTCTTTTGAGGCCGACACCAGTTTGTCTTATGAAAATTCCTTGTTGAAGCAGGATGTGGCCACGGTGGGTAGCTTCAGTACCTGGGGTGGCCGTGGGTCCATCAACAATATCGATGTGCGAAACCAGTATGAGGCCTTACCCCGCCTGGAGGGCGAGAGCGGCAGCACTGGTTTCCGCCTGAATTATTCCGAGTTGCAGGATACTTCTAACACAGCCATTACCACCAACTGTGAGTTTCCCCATGTTATTGGCCTGATGGTGGAAGCCATCAACAGCGATCCCAAGCTGGCCATCACCTCCAACTGGGGTTCTGTCGGATCTGTGTTCGTGGAGGAAGAGGACGGCTTCCTTTTGAAGCCTACCGATGAGAACGGTAACCAACTTCCTCAAGGCGAGTTTGCCGACGGTCAAGAGTCCGCCCGCGAGAATACCACACCCTGCCGCGGCTCCTTCATCATCAAGGACTCCTACTACGATATGTGCACTTTTGATGCTCCTCTGATTATCAATGGCCAAATCACCAATGGTAAGGAAGAGATGATGGAAGAGTACGCCGACAGCGTTATGCCCAAGGTGATGCTCTCCGTGGAAGAGTCGTCCCGCATTTCTCAGATCCAACCCACGATTTCTGATATTGTGGACCGCTATGTGGTGGATTGGGTTCTCAACGGTGTGACCGATGAGTCTTGGGCGAGCTACCAGAATGAGCTGGAAGGTGCTGGCCTGGCAGATCTGATCTCCGTGTGGCAGGGTGCCGTGGATCGCTATAACGCAGAGTAAAACTCATCTTTTCTCATTGTTAATATAGGTACAACTCCTAGCAGAAACCCTATTAGTCAAAGCGAATGTTTGGCTGATAGGGTTTTCTGCATAAAACAGGTATTTGAAAATAATTCATTGACATTTCGGAATCGTTAAGTTCAAGGAAGGATAAGTGCATCGTACAAGTGCAGGTGGGGAATGACTTTGCCCTTTCAAACCCCACTGTTTGGGCCGAACGAGGTGAGTATGGGTTTGCCATGACAGAGGACGGTGACGCATATATACCGGATTGTTTACTATATATCTACTTCATGACCGTCCCGTATGCGTGTTGGAAGCTGGCAAAAATAAGGAATACCTCTATATTACCGCCCGCAGAGATGTGTACGCTTTGTGCTTGAAATAATTTGTAAGACTAAGTTGAGAGGCACGGGAAACGCTCGGGCCCCTCGAAACGGAGGAGCGAAAGGAAATGAAGTATAAAGAGCTGGGAAAAAGTGACGTGCTGGTTTCAGAGCTGATTTTGGGCTGCTGGGCCATGG
>ERZ827037.616-NODE-616-length-45388-cov-3.926698_pt1 | contig 45388 bp, 46 predicted proteins | sample MGYA00519924_ERZ827037 | MGnify/ENA primary metagenome ERZ827037 (study PRJEB31778, sample SAMEA3449250) | human gut metagenome | biome: human gut; feature: human-associated habitat; material: faeces | place: United Kingdom | collected 2010/2012 ... | reverse complement strand
CAGCGACTTCCCGCTGGAGCAGGGATTTTTTGTATCGGTAGTACCGCAGCTTGTCTGCTGTTGTCGTGAGCATTGCCGGATTGGGATACTGGATATTGAACTTTTCGGCGTCGGTGAGCTTCTTCGGACGAAGAAACAAGAAACTGTGGATTGCAAGGGGACTGTAAATCGTCTGTCCGTTTCGCTGTTTACTGAACACATAGAGATTATCGCTGATTTTTAAGAACAACCGCCATTTTGGAGCGCTCCGGGAAAAAGGAGCTTCTTTTTCCTGTTCGGAACCCCAAAAAGCCGTTATGAGGGGATTGGTTTTTCGATGCATCTCGCCGCATAAGTCGCCAGCCGGGTTCCCTTATCCGCATCAAACGTCCGGATGCCTTTGATCAGCCCGATTGTGCCGATGGAAATCAAATCCTCCTGCTCAGAAAAGCTCGAGTAATATTTTTTGATAATGTGCGCCACCAGGCGAAGGTTATGTTCGATCAAAACATCCGCGGCGTCTTCATCGCCCTGCTTCATCCGTTCCAGATACTCCTGCTCTTTTGCCGCGCTCAAAGGCGGGGGAAAGGAGCTGGAAGAGCTCAAATGCAGTGCAAAATAGAGTAGGTTTGACAGAAGCTGCCCCCAAAGCGTAGCAAACATAAGTTCTCCTCCAGATCATTAAGGATAATGCAGTATATGTGAAAATATAAAATTTTGTGCCAGTCCTTCTCCAAAAAGCGGGAGGCCGGCATAGCTCGCCGTACCTCCCGCTGTTTGGGTTTGGCTTATTTGTAGGACATAATTTTGTAGAAATTCGGATACTTATTCAAAAACTGCTGCAAGTTGGTCACCGTGTTTGAGCCAGGGTCATTGACTAGAAACTGCGAGGCGGAAAGCGTATTGCCACCTTGATAGCCGGTGACTACCACCCAATGCTGCCCACCAGAAGCCGTTTTTGCACCGATGAATGCGGGCTTGCCTTGTTTCAGAAGCGCATACAGCTTTCCGAGATAACCGTTTGCGTTGGTATCCGCCATATAGTTTGAGGGCCAATACAGTGCACCACCTGCGCTATAGCTCAGCTTTTTTGCCATCGCGTCCGGATAGATTGTCGTGCCGGTGCGGAAGGATTCCATCATGGCAAGCCCTGTCGTCGTACAGCCAATCTGGGCGATCGTCTGCCCGGAGCTGCCGAGCTTCACATTTGCCCAGCGCGGGTCGGTCTGCTTAAAACTCACAACGGAAAGCTTCACGGCCGGATACGCGGACGCGCCTGAGAAAGCCTTCAGATACTGGCTGCTGACGAAGCCGGTGCGCGTGCCATGATACAAAATCTTTGACCATCCGCCGGACTGAGAGAGTACGACCACCGTCTTTCCCTTGGGCAGTGAGGTCTGGATGGCGTAATTGGTTCCCGCGCCTTGGCGGACATTCAGGTTGCCGGAGCTCGTATTGACCTGCGCGGCAAAGCTGCCGGAGATGCTTTTGATATAATCGCCATGTACATAGCCGTATTTACCGTCCGCATACTCTACCTGCCACCAAGAGCCGCTTTTGGAGAGCAAAGTGACGCTGCCGCCGCGTGGGAGGCTGGAAACGATTTTACCGCTTGTGGAGGCGGAGGAGCGGACGTTCAAGCTGCCGGAAGCCGTTGCTACCGTGCCTGCGGTGGAAGCACTGTTTGCCGCCTGTACCGGTTGGCTGAGCCCCGATGAGAGAAGAATGGCGAAAACCGCAGCCATCCAGATTGAAAACATTTTTTTCATGACAGTCCTTCATCCTTTCGCAAATCCCGTGTGAAAATACCGTTTTTCACGTGAATGCTTCGATTTCGTTTTGCGGTTTCACCCCGCGCTGAGGATTATAACATAAAACGAGCGCTATGCAAGCGGTAAGTTGTGGAACGAACCCAATTATAGATATTTTTATAAAAAGAAAAATCAATACAGTGCATCTGTAGGGTATACGTGCGATTTAGGCAAGTGTCCATGGATGTAAAACTGCTGTTTTCAAACCGTGCTCCCTGCTTCTTTCCATCTCAACTCTCAAGAAAAAAGCGAACCGGATAAAGCGATCAGGCTCTTCAACCTGCCGCCGTATCCGGTTCGCTATTTCCAGCATGTAGCCCGTCATATGGACGGGCGGGAAAGAGAACGCTCCTGTGCCATTCCTGATCAGGCGGAAGATTACGGCGCGAGCATCCATACCGCCTCGTTCTTCAGCTCTTTGCCCTCCGCCTTAGCAACCGCTACAATTTCATTCTTTCCCTTTTGCAGCCTGCATCCCTTCCAGCGGAAGATGCCCGGCTGCTTGTTTTTTGCCTGCTCCTTTGTGCTGATTTGTTTGCCGTTGATAAAAAGCGTAACCGCACCGGTGTTGGAATAAACCTTAATCTCGGTTTTCGCCCCTTTCCGCTGTGTGCAGCGGCTCTGCGCAATTTGAAGCATGGGTGTTTTGCTCCAACGGCTTTGATAGACGTAATAGGCGTCCTTTTTCACCTTCCGGTCAAAGGAGACGAGGCCCTTATCATTCATGCCAGGGCGGTTGCCCTCGTTGCGTCCATCCGAGCCGAAGTCAAACAGGTTCCACACAAAAGTGGCCCAGAGGTAATCCCGGCGGTCGATTTGCCGCAGGAATGCTTCATGGCAGAGCGCCTGATATTCTTCCGGATGAAAATCTCCATCGTGCACAGGCTTTTTCGGCTTTTCTGCATGCTGCAAATGATTTCCGCCCGCTCCATATTCTGAAATGCCCACGGGCCGGTCGCAGCGCATTTTATCCATAAAGGAGCCGAGCTGCTTTCGGCTCATGCCATACCAGCCGGGGTAAACATTCCATGCGATCAGGTCGCTTTTCCAATGGTAGGCCGTTTTCTGGTTGGTGGCCTGCGTGGTGTAGCGGGTGGGGTCGAGCCGCTTCGCAAGTGCGTGCAGCTCGTTTGTGAAGGGGATCATCACGTCGTCGAATTGCGCTTTCACCTCGTTTTGAAGGCCCCAGCAGAAGATGGCGGGATGGTTGCGATTCTGCTCGATCAATTCAGTGAGCTGCCGCTTCGTAAGTTCAAAAAAAGCCTCCCGGTCGGCATTGGGGCTTTCATAGCTTCCGCTGCCGCCCACAAGGTCGACAAAGGGAATTTCAGCCCACGCCAGGATGCCGTGCCGATCGCACAGCCGGTAAAAGTATTCCGCCTGCGGATAGTGCGCAAGCCGGACGGCGGTAGCGCCGATGTCGTAAAGAATCTGAAAATCCTCATCATGCTGTGCTTCGGTCAGCGCGTTACCGAGAGCCTCTCGATCCTGATGGCGGCTCACGCCGCGCAGGGGATAGGGCCTGCCGTTGAGAAAAAAACCCTTTTCCCGGTCGATGTGGAAATACCGCAGTCCGGTTTCGTCCCAAAGCGTGTCGATGGTTTCTCCGTTTACGGACAGCTCCATAGAGGCGGAATAGAGATATGGATCCTCACGCCCGTTCCAAAGATGCGGGTTGTCAATCTGGAAGTCAAACCCGACCGCCAGATTCTGCTCTGCTGCGATTTGTATAGTTTTCGTCTGCGTGCTGTCCCCGAAGCGGGCGCGCACATGGATCGTTTTATCCTCCGCCTCGCGGTTTTCGAGCATCGCCTCCACCCGACAGGAGGCGGACGCATCGCTCACCTCAGAGGGGATCAGCCGCAGCCCGCGTGAAGCAAGCTGCGTTCGGGAAAAGCTGAGCTTTTCCGTTTTGATCAGCTCCACCTCCCGGTAAAGGCCTCCGTAGAAAGTGAAATCCGCCGTCAGTGGGGCGATCCGCTGGGAAAAGGCGTTATTTACCTTAACCGCGAGCAGATTGTCACCCTCCCGGAGAACATCCGTGATCTCCAGGCAGAAGGCAGTGTATCCCCCTTCATGCGAACCAATGAGTTGTTCATTGACGAATACGTCGCAGCGCATATTCGCGCCCTGGAAGCGCAGAAAATGCCGCTTATGAAACGATTCCGCGGAGAAGGTGAGCGTTGTGCGGTACCAGCCGTCTCCGCGGTAATAGTCGGTTTCATTGATATCCTTGCCGCCGGGGCAGCCGTCCTGCCCATCTGCCGCATTCCAGGTGTGCGGGATTTGAATCGGCTCAAAGCGGCTGAAGGTTGTATCCCATTTGTGTCCATCCTCCAGCACGCCTCTGTGAAAATACCAATCTGTCAGCTTCATGGATCGGATCGTCCTTTCTCTGCGATCAAATAAAAGGAGGTTTCTACTTGATTACGTTTTCCGGAATAAAGCAAACCCACAGCGCGATGACAAACAGCCCCTCCGTGGGGATCGCAAGCTTGGTATAGGGGCTTTTCCCGCCCTTGTCAATAAAGAGAAAAATCGTCCACGTTACAAAAACCGTAGTGGCGAAAAACAGGCCACCCGCGAGCGCGACCATCGGATTTTGCAGGCCGAACGTCAGATAGGTTAGAAAACCCGCCAGCGCGCCGGAGATGCCGCCATAATAAACGTGGATTTCTGTAACGCCGGCGTTATCCACCGGGCGAATGAAGAATTTTTTTGGCGTTTTTGACGGGGCTGAATACGAATACAAAAAACATGCCGGTAAAATAACCGATCAGCCCAATGGCCGCAATGCTCGCGGGCAGATGGGCGAGGATTATTTCTTTCCTGTGTCAGGTTTCTTTCTTCTCAACTTTTTCCCATTATAAAGGATTTAGGGCGGCCATGCAATGACCGGCAGGAGATTGGCGCGGCTTTTTTGAAAACAGGGCGAAAAAGCGCCCGCCGGGGATTGCCCCCGGCAGGCGCTTGTGTGTATAGAAAAATCTGATTTATATTCCGTTGACATAGGCCCCCGCCTGATAGCCCGCCACCGCTCCATCAGCCGCGGCGGTGATGATCTGGCGAAGCAGCTTCGAGCGGCAGTCCCCGGCGACGAACACGCCCTCGAGCGGGGTTTTGCAATCCTCTCCGGCGACGAAATAGCCGTTTTCATCGAGTGGGAGCTGGCGGGAGAAGATCTCGTTTTTCGGAATCAGGCCGATGGCGACGAAGACGGCGCTGACAGGCAGCTCCTGCCGCGCGCCTGTTTGGGCGTTTTCCAGCAGCACGGAGGAAACAGCGCTTTCCCCGCGGATTTCCGACACGGCGCTGTCATATTGGATTTTGATGTTTTCCTTCTGCATGACGCGATCGGCCAGCGCCTTTTCGCCCCGAAAGGCATCGCGCCGGTGCACCAGATAGACGGTGCGGCAGACGTTGGCAAGATACAGCGCATCCTCCAGCGCCGTGTTGCCGCCGCCGACGATGGCGACGTCCTTTCCCCGGAAAAACGCGCCGTCGCAGGTGGCGCAGTAGCTTACGCCGCGGCCGGTGAAGGCATCTTCGCCCGGGCAGCCGAGTTTGCGGCGCTTCACGCCGTTGGCAATGATAACGGCCTTTGCCTCATAGCGCTCCGCATGGGTCGTTACCACCTTGGGGTTGGAGGAAAGCTCCGCCTGCGTGACGGTTTCAAAGCGGATCTGCGCGCCGAGCGATTCTGCCTGCCCGTAAATCTGCTGGGCGAGTTCTGGCCCTGTGATGCTGGGGATGGCGGGATAATTTTCAATTTCGTTGGAAATGGCGATCTGGCCGCCGTAGAAATTCTCCTCCAGCAGGACTGTGCTCAAACCCGCCCGCTGCGCATAAATAGCCGCGGTCAGCCCGGCGCAGCCCGCGCCGATGATGATAACATCCGTCATATGTGATGCCTCCGTTTCTAAAATCTGATCTATCAAAATATATTCTGTCCGTTTGAAATTAGTATAGCATAAATCAGTCAGCTTTCAGGAACTTTGTCACATTTAGCTGCCCGTCTGGTTGGAGAAAGCCTTTTGATTTTTCGGTTGGGATAGCCGACCAGCCGTTCTTATGCAGCTGTTTGATCGTTCTTGTGCGCTTTTTTCAGCTTCCGGTGCGTACGCAGAAGGAAGGCGACTCCCAGCAGCGCGATCAACAGCTCCGTAGCAGGGATCGTCAGCCATACCCCATCCAGCCTGAAAAAATGCGACAGCAGCAGAAGCACCGGCAGAATCACGAGAAATCCCCGCAGAATCGATAGTGCGAACGCCTCCCGAAGCTGCGCCATGGCGGAAAGGGAGGTAATCGTGATGATGTTGAAGCCCATCAGGGCAAAGGCGAGAAAATACAGGCGGATTGCCCGCACGGCAAGCGCCGTTAGTTCCGGCGAATTTTCCTGATTGAACAGGCTGGCAATCTGCGTGGGGAAAAGGAGCCCCGCGCCATAAAAGAGAAGCCCGATCACAGCAGCGCAGGAAGCTGCCAGAAGAAATGCGCGCCAAACGCGCCGGTGTTTCAGCGCGCCGAAATTTGTGCTGATAAGGGGCTGTACACCCTGGCCGATGCCGTTAAAAAACGCGGTGCAGACGATGGCGATATTCGCCACGATTCCGTATGCCGCCACACCCGTGTTGCCTGCGAGGCGCAGGATTACACTGTTAAAGGCGAGAATGACAATACCGGCGGAAAACTCCGTGACGAAATTGGAGATGCCGCAGCGGAAGATTTGCAGGATTTCCCGAAGCTCCGGTTTCATGCGGATTAAGCGCAGCGTGCTGTTTTTACGCAGAAAATGCGTCAGATGAATTAGGAGGCCCAATACTGTGCCGAGACCTGTGGCAAGCGCAGCCCCGAACATGCCCAGCTGGAGAGGGAAGATAAACACATAGTCCAATACAATGTTGGTTAATGTGGAAACCGTCATGGCGGTCATAGCGAGATGCGGATTGCCGTCGTTCCGTACAAAAGCGGTCATAATATTGTTGAGAATAAACGCGGGGGAGAACAGGAGCACTACGCGCAGATATTCCACTGTATAAGCGATCGTTTCCTCCGTCGCGCCGAGCATGGAGGCAATCGGATCGGAGGCAAACGAACCCAGTATGGTAAACAACAGCGCGAAAATAAGGCCGAGTACGGCCGAAATCGTAAATGGCCGCCCCGCGCGTTCCGGCTCACCCCGGCCATGCAGGATCGAAAAAACTGTGCCGCCGCCGATGCCCAGCAGCGCGCCCACGCCAAAAATCAGGTTGTATACCGGCAGGCCGATATTCAGCGCCGCAAGGCCGAGCTCGCCAACGCCGTTGGCGATAAAGTAGGTATCCGCCAGAATGTAAAGGGAGAGGCCGACCATGCCGATCACGCCAGGTGTCACATATCGAAAGAAAACGCCGGTGATATTCTCTTTTAAAATTGCTTCGCGCTGCACAATGCATCCTCCTTCAGTATCCTCCTATTTATTTTACCCTATTTTTACAGCTTTCATGGGGACGGGACGAAAAAAGAGACCTCAAAGCATCCAAAGGCCTGATGATGCTTTGCAGTCTCCGTTTATTCCGTTACAGCCCCGGCGGGCAGACCGGAGGGATAATTGTATTTTTGTTACATGGAATATTTTAATGTATGCCGCCCTTGACGGGCGCAACGAATGGAATGCTGCTATTCTATCAGATCAGGCAAGGTGCGTCAATATGATACGCGGTAAAGGCTATGCATCAAATGATCCGCACGGCATTTGCGGTTTGCTCCATCCCGCACGGCTGCTTTTGCGGCATGGCCAGGGCAAAAAGATCTGTCGTATCCGCGTTCAGCTGGTAAATATATTGTGCGCAGGGGGGGAGGGTTCGCAGGCCGGAAGCACGCATCAGCACCGGCAGCTTCGCCGTATCCCGCATGCGCCGCAGAATCTCCTGCCCTCGGTCGTTAAATCCGAGCACATGCAGGTAGGGAGGGGAGAGGACGGTATCTTCCCGTGTGACGCCCAAAAAAGCATGCAGCGTAAGCCTTCGAATGCGCGCATGCGTATAGCGCTTGGTTTTCGCGGCGCTGAACAGATCACTGAGCGAGCAGGCGGAGCGTATGGCCTCATACAGCCGGTATTCCAGCCCTTCGCTGATATCTGGCAGGAGCGCCAGATCAGTGGGGGAAAGGCGTCGCAGGTGCGATAAAACGGCGGTTTCCATCGCCTGGTAGGAAACGGGCGCGCGCCCTGCGACAATTTCCCGGCGGAGAATTTCGGCAGAGGACGCAGGCAGAGCGCAGCTCCATTCCGGGTCGTTTCTCAACAGGAGGCTTCGTATCTGGGAGGCGCTCACAAAGCTGTTCATGCAGTTTGTTTCATCGTGCCGCGCGCCCCTGCGCTTTATTGCGAGCGGGCGGATCGGAGCATGCAGGCGTTCCAACGCCCGCAGATATTCGAGAGCAAGTGCGTCATTTGCGCCTTGCAGGATGCCGGCGGCCTCGTCCCCCAGGCATTGCGCAGCCGCCTTTTCCCGCGCGGCGGGCAGGCTCATCCCGTCATTCAGAAACCCGCGCAGGCAGTCGCGCATCTCTGGAGATTCCAGCGCCTGCGCCGTGTCGCACAGGCGGTCAGTGCTTCCGCATTCCGAGCCGAAGCTCAGCAGCTCCACACAGCCCATCGCGTGCAGCAGGGAAACGCCCGCCCGTGCGAAATCCTGCGCCCGGGCACAGTTCCACGGTGCCGGCAGCTCCAGCACAAGGTCCACGCCGCCGCGCAGTGCCATTTCCGCCCGCGCGTGTTTTTCGAGGCAGGCGGGCTCGCCCCGCTGCACGTAATTCCCGCTCATCACGGCCACGATATGAGAAGCGCCCACTTTGCGGGTCTGTTCGATTTGGTAGGCGTGGCCGCTGTGGAAGGGGTTGTATTCCGCGATGATTCCTGCAATTTTCATGTTGGCTGTCTCCTTTTTGGGGGTATCCGGGACATGTTTTTAAGAATTCTCCGATTTTGTGTGATGATTTTTCCTTTTTTGCGCTATTTCAGGCGCAAAAAGCCGGAAAGCCCTTGAAAAATCAAGCTATCCCGTCTATAATATATCAGCTACCGTTCCAAACGGCAACAGAGAATCTGCAAATTATTTTTGATTAAGCGGGGGAATTTTTGAATGAAAATCCTGGTCATCAATGCGGGCAGCTCATCCCTGAAGTATCAGCTGATTGATATGGATGGGGAAAATGTGCTGGCGAAGGGAATTTGCGAGCGCATCGGCGCAGGCGGCCATATGCACGGCAACACGGCGGACGGGCGCAAATTCGATTTTGATGTTGAAATGCCGAACCATACCGTGGCGTTCCAGCAGGTGAAGGCCGTCCTGACCGAGGGCGACTGCGCTGTGATTGCGAGCCTTGACGAAATCCGGGCGGTCGGCCACCGGGTCGTCCAGGGCGGCGCCACCTTCAATAAGAGCATGCTGGTTGACGATACGGTGATTGCGGGAATCAAGCGGTTGTGCGACCTTGCGCCTTTACATAATGCGGCGCACCTTCAGGGGATTCATGCCTGCCAGGAGGTTTTCGGCCAGAATGTGCCGCAGGTTGTCGTATTCGACAATGCCTTCCACAGCACGATGCCGCCGGAAGCGTATCTGTATGCCATCCCCTATGAATATTACGAGAAATATAAAATTCGCCGTTACGGCTTCCACGGTACCTCGCACCGCTATGTCAGCGCCCGCTGCGCGGAGCTGATGGGCAAGGATCTCAAAGAGATCAAGATGATCACCTGCCATTTGGGCAACGGCTCCTCGATCACCGCGATCAAGGATGGCAAGGTGATTGACACCAGCATGGGGCTCACCCCTCTCGACGGCTTCATGATGGGCACACGCAGCGGCGGGCTTGATCCGTCCGTCGTGACCTACCTGCAGGAAAAAGAGGGCTGGACGCCCAAGCAGACTGATGAGGTGCTCAATAAAAAATCCGGCATGCTCGGTATCTCCGGAATTTCGAGCGATGACCGCGATCTGGCCAAAGCGGCGGCCGAGGGCAATGAGCGCGCCATCCTGACGCGCAAAATGCTTTGGTATCAGATCCGCAAATATATTGGCTCCTATGTTGCTGCGCTCGACGGTGTGGACGCAATCGTCTTTACGGGCGGCATCGGTGAAAACGGCCAGTTTATCCGCGCGGACATCTGCGGCAATCTTTCTTATCTCGGCGTTGAGATTGACAATGAGATCAATGCGAAGGCGCTGCACGGCGTAGAGGCTGAAATTTCCACGCCCGCATCCAAGGTGCGCATCTTTGTTATCCCCACGGAGGAAGAATTGATGATCGCGCGCGACACGAAGGCGATCGTCGAGGCGATGTAATTTTACAGGTTGAAAAAGAGGATGTTGCAAATTGTTTTGCAACATCCTCTTTTTTTATTGGTATCGGTATGTATGCAGATAGAGAGCAGGATTTCTCAGGAATTCAGTTCCATTTTGATGTTCGCGCTGAAAAAAGCTGATACAATGGATAGGGATGCGTCACACATCCAAAACCAGGCAGGATGAACGGCCTGGATGGAAGCAACCTAACGCATAAAGAAGGTGATTTACTGTGATTCCTGCTGACTATTGCAACCTGAACTTTCCCAACACGATTGAAAAGTGGAACGGGGCGGTTCCTCTGGGAAACGGCGATCTGGGGTGTTTGATCTGGGGCGGCCCATCGGCACTTCGGCTCAGCATTGATAAGGGTGATTTGTGGGATTGCACCGGCGGGCCTGTGGCTGGCGGGGAGTATACCTATCGGAATTTAATCCGCCTGGTCAAAAAGAAAAGGCAAAGGGAGATTGTGCGCATTTTTGATTTGCCCTATGCTAAACGACCCAATAGGGATGGGTAGAAGTTTGAAAAAGAGATTTTTGGATATCTGGAACAGGAAAACGAAAAGGGCCGGAGTGGAAGGATAGGGTCTGGTGAAGCGCGTCTCATCAATGGCTTGTGATCAGTGGATCTGCCTTGCTGGCTGCTGGCAGGAGTATTTCCCCTTGTACATCGGGGGCATATTCACACACATATTTTGTTTTCACATCATAAGATGGTAAGGAAACAGACGTAATTTGTTTCTTAAGTAAAATAATACGGAAAGGAAGTTGTTCTATGGACTATTTGGAGTCAAGCAGCCGTGGGTGTCAGCCGAGTTGCCCCACGAAGCAAACCCATGTTCATGAGATGGTTGGCAGTGTTCAAATTGCCGAAGCGCAGACAGACCCACACAATCATAGATTTGCGGTAGTGACCGGCGAGGCCATTCCTGCGGGGAAGGGCGACCATGTTCATGATGTAAAGTTTCGGACAGATTTTTACGAAGACCATTTCCATGAATTCTGCGGCAGAACCCAGGGCGCTATCCCTGTTGGCGATGGCCGGCATGTTCATTTTCTGGATTCCGTCACTGAGCAGAGTGAGGGACACAGGCATAAATTCAGAGTCGCCACTTTGATCGATGATCCCATCGGGGAGTAGGCATAATTTTTAGAAAGACAAAGGCCGCTGACAAAAGTCAACGGCCTTTTCAATGGTTGCGGAGGAAGGATTTGAACCAACGACCTTCGGGTTATGAGCCCGACGAGCTACCAGACTGCTCCACTCCGCGATATTAAATTGGCTCTCGTTTGAGTGCTTATTTATTATAAGCGACTTTGCGTAAAAAAGCAAGTCTTTTCTCGACTAAACAGTTACAACAATACAGAGGATTAAAACGGAAAAATTATTTATTATGCCCATCACTAATCAGCGCAGCGTGCAGAAACCGCAAAGCAAAGTGCTCTCCCTACTGAGCGGCATTTCCTTTTCAAAAGCTTTGCTATTTCTTTGCTTGCTTTTCCTTTATGGAATTTTTACAATAGAGAAGAAGATATCCCCTATTTGAATAACAGGGGATGGCGATCTCTTTGGTGGATCGAATTAAGCCGAATTGATTGCCATGATGATTGGGAGGGAACGTATTCATGAAAAACAGAACCCGTGCCTTTTCTCTGGCATCCCTCCTGTTTTTGCTGACGCTCGCGGGAGGCTGTCAATTAGCTAATCCGGATGCTGCACTGCTTGCATCGGAAAGCGTCACCTCCGTTTTTAGCCCCACTGAGCCGGAAGAGAGCTTGGAAGAGGCTTCCTTCACTGCCACTGACATAGGCTCTGCGCACGAAAGCACTGCTGCTTCTGCATCAAAGCCGGAGCACACAAATGCCACCACTTTGACTGCCGGAGAAAAGGAGGTGCAAAAAAAGATACAAGCGGCGCTTTCCAGAGAAGAACATGCTTGGAAAGAGGAGGAAGTGGTGCTGACCTTTGTGGGAGATTGTACGATTGGCTCCTTCCCGGAATGCAGGGTTTCCAAGCGGTTTGAAACCTATTTTGACGCATCGGGCAGCCCTACCTATCCCTTTGATTTGGTCAAGGATTGGTTCCGGGCAGACGATCGGACTGTGATCAATTTTGAGGGTACGTTGACGACGGCGACCAAAATGGCCGAAAAATCCTGGCGATTTAAGGGCCGGCCGAAATTCGCAAAAATCCTTTCTCAAAGCAATGTGGAGATTGCAACGCTTGCCAATAATCACAGCAAGGATTATCTGGAGGCAGGCTATCAGGATACGCTCCACTATTTGACGGCGGAGCAAATCATGGCGGGAGATCGGGGCCGCCCTGTCCGCTTTTCCACCAAGGGGATGGACTTTGTCATTCTGTCGTATAATCTCTGGCCGGTAGAGGACGAGGCAGAAACCAATGCGGATGTAGCAAAAATCTGCCGGGAAATCGCACGGGAAGCAGAAGGGGAGGCGGCAGTCATCGTATGCCTGCATTGGGGTGAGGAATATGATCCGGTCACCGCGTATCAGAAGCGGTATGCACGGCAGATCATCGATGCCGGGGCGGAACTGATTATTGGGCATCATCCGCATATGCTGCAAGGCATTGAGCAGTATAAAGGGAAATATATTTGCTACTCTCTGGGCAACTTCGCCTTTGCGGGCAATGTCGCCACCCGAAGAGAATCGCTGGAAACCATGCTCGTCCGGCCCCGTTTTTCAAAGGGGGTGTGCACAGGCCTCACCATCGTGCCCTGCTTCAGCACCTCCCATGCCGATTTGAGCGTCAATAACTACCGTCCAAGGCCGGTATTTGGCGCGGAAGCGCAGCAGGTGATGGAGAAACTGCAAAAGCTTTCTTCCCAGCTTCCCAATGGGGTGCGCAAATTGGATACCGATTCGATCGGGTAAGACAAGCCTGGCGGCCAATTCAGAGGCCCTTGCGGCCCTACATTATTGCCCTCACATATGTTCGCCGCAGCGCCTCGGGAGAGATAGAGAGATGCCATTCTACCCCGCGGCGCTGTGTGTGGATTCTTTTTCCGGTTTAAAAACTGCCAAGGCTCTGCACATAGGCATGCATTTCATTACGGGATTGAATTGTATGCGTATGCGCCACAATTTCCGCTTGTTTTTCCTTTGTCTGCTTTGTAAAATATTCCATTGCACGTGGATTTTGTGCGAGTGCCATTCCAAATCCCAGCGGCAGTTCCTCCATGGGGATCCCTCCTTATCACTTTTTTTGTTTTAATTGATTGATACAATTGTGAAAATCCTGCGGTGTCCGAATGCTTTCCTGCAGGAGTTTCTGCTGTGTTTCCTCTGGGAGGGAGTCAAATAGCTCACGCTCTTGGATATTTTCATGAAAAATAGTCGCCAAGGCGAGCGGCAACCCGGAATAGTTGGCATATTCCATACACAACCTCCTTTTCAGTTCAATGGAAGTGATCTGATACAATCTATAGTATACAATTTTTTTGTGTATTTATCCGTGTCAGCTTTGTTTTATCGGGTGGGAAATTTCACCGGGGCTAGAAGGAGGCCATAGGAAACAGTTCAGAAGGCTGAAAGAAAATTTTTCAAAAAAAATGTATTGACTTTCTTAGCGGAATCGGATATTATAAATAAGCGCTTGACGCGCTGAAAGCGGCCAAGCATTGTATGAATGATCCATTAGCTCAGCTGGCAGAGCACTTGACTTTTAATCAAGGTGTCCGGAGTTCGAATCTCCGATGGATCACCAGAAAAAACCCCTGAAACGACGCTGATACGTTGTTTCAGGGGCTTTTCGCTTTTGCGAATCATTTTAGTTTGTTCGCAACGTGTTAGCAACCGTGAAAAATGCTTGATTTTTTTGCGGTTGCTAACACATTTCTGACCCATCGCTGAAGGATGAGTCGCCTCGTTTCAAGCTTTTTAGGGCACTTCCCGATCATTACTCCAAGCGCGCGAAATTACCGTGCCGTTTTGGGGAGCGCCTCGATCATCTGCATCATATTGAGATAAAACTGCAGCGTTTTCTCCCGGTCACCATTGAGGCCGATCACTGTCCCGTGATCACCCGGCAGGGTAGGCATCACATTCCAGCTTCCCTGTACAATATGGGATGCATCATAATCCACACCCGGATCATCATAAGGCTTTTGCGCTGAGACGACGCTAACCAGGCCGTCGTTTGGAAGCCAGCTTGCATCGATCGGATAGTCCGTGTCAGTATTGACTGCGTATCTGCCAATCAGGTTTGCAAACGGGATTAAAACCAGAAGGGTATTAGCGTTTGCAACCTGATAGCCGCTGAGCGCGGATTCATGCGTGGTCAGATAGGAGTAGGAGAAATAATAGATATTCCGCTCCATTCCGATGCGTTCGTTGAGCAGGGCCGCTCCGTCGGGGGATAGGTCTGTGACCACACTGTCGCCCGTCTGTTCAGAGATCAGCTTGAGCGCCTGTGTCAGCCTCGTTTCGATTGTTTCACCAGGAATAGCGGTCAGACCGAATTGCTCCAGGTGAAAATCGACAAAGCCGTTGAGATCCGACCGGCCCATAATGCCCGCATAGACATAACAGATTGTTTTGACTAAATCAGTCAGCTTCAGGTCGTCGGCAATATAGCGCAGCGTTGAGCCGTTATGGGGCGTGCAGAGCGTGGTGACGGAATGCACCCAATTGGCTTTGCCTCCCGCAAAGAGCGGGGAAAGCTCTTTGGCGGGCGTGGCTTCCCGCTCTGCCGGGTCTCCGTTGGCAAGCAGTTCTGTTAGAAGACGAACCGTGTTGCCGCCAAAGCTGTGGCCGACGAGATTGACCTTTTTTAAAATACCTTTTTTATCCTTCGTTCCCCAGCCCTCAAATAAGGGCGCGTCATAGGTGCGCCCGTAGCGGGCGTGGCTGTGCGCTTGAGAATGCGCCTCGCCATAATCTACCGTACCGCCTGTCATTTGAGCATAGAGCTCGCATGCACGGTCCCAGCAGCTTGAAATTGGTCCTACAGAGGCGTCATAGCATTCGTAGCCGTTGTCACGCAGGCGCGGCATCAGCGCTCCCGTGGTCGCACCCCAGTAGGGGACAATATCGTTGATTCCCTCGCCGGAGCCCCAACCGCCCATACCGTGGACGAAGACGTAGGGGTAATGGACATCCGCCATTTTGTCGATTGCTGCACTGGACGCGGGCAGCACCGCCATCACCGCCAGAATAGCTGCCAGCAGGAGGCTAGCAGTACGTTTTCCGATTTTTTGCTTCATTTCATCAACACCTCCGGACAGGGAGCCGCCTATTAAAGCGGCAAACGATACCATGTTTTTCGTATTTCCTTTAAATTGTAACAAGAAAACAGATAACTTACAACCGCATGCGATAATATTTCTGGGGAAAACGGCGCATTCTAAGGATGGAACACATCTGCGGGGAAGGCTTTCTTTCCCGCCAGACGAATTGGCGAAAGGAGACGTATCGGATATGAACGATTCTGAAAAGAAGCGAGTCCGTCCCGTGAAAACGGCGGGGGACAATCAGTGGACGACATCCCATCGGAAAAGCAGCCCGGATAAGCGCCCGCGGCGCGACGGGCCGGGCGGGGAGCCGGGACAGAAAACAGATAGAAAGTAAAAGGCTGTTGCAGAATAAACATTTCGAAAAAAGTGTACAAAAAAGGCGCTTTCTGAGGCTTTTATGGCCGCTGGGAAGCGCCTTTTTCTGCTTAGAAGCTTTCCTTTGTGTAGGTTGCCCTTGCAAATTCATTTTACAACAGCTCATGAATCCTTCCATTGTAAAATGATTCAAAGATATAAATTTACATTTTATATTGTAATTTTACAAAAAGTAGATTACCATAAAAATGAAGATAAGATGTTGACACTATGCTGGATTCTCCCTTTCAGCACGTTTGCCGCTGAAAGCGAAATATCGTTTTCTGTAGGAGAGTCCGTCGAAGAGTTTGAATATTATGATTACTTCGATGAGAACAAAGGGATGATCTGCAGATCGGCGAAGGCCGGGCCACTTATCAAGCGTGTTACTAAAAATTATTTGGATCAGCGGGATTTCGATCCCGCTGATCCTTTCAAGGTTGGTGGGCTTGATTGAGATGTATCAAATATCTGGTTGCCTTTTTCACCCTGTTTGCAATTGCTTTGTGCACGGGAGAATTTTATCAGGTTTATCTCCTCGAAATTCCCAACAGGGATGTTGTTACCTTTTCCCTGCCGGAAGAAGCTTCCGTGGAGCGATTTTATGCCAGCCTGCAGGAAGAGGCGGCTGTATGCGGCGTTTCTGCCTATCGCGTTGATGAAGCCTCCGACGAGAATTTGATCCGGACTGATGTGACGGTTTATTGCTCGGATGAAAAGGCGGAGCAGTATCTTCGGGAGGCTTGTCTGGTTGAGCCCGGCGTTTATAAGAGCGTTTTATCAGAGGCAAATGTCCGTTTTGCGCAGCTGAAGGATTGCCGGGTCGCCGGCAAGACAGTATTCATTTCGCTGCTTGGAGATGTGTGCGGTGAGCAGGCGCTCATTGATCAGATGAGCGTGCAATATTCGGTAGAAACGCAGTCCACCGGCAACAGGGGCGGGGGATTTTATTCTTCAGAGGCATTTCTGATCCAACTGGCCCTGTGGGGGCTGGCGTGCACAATCATAGCGGTGATGGGGCTGTATGAAGTGATGCTTGCCCGCAAGGAGACGGCGGTACAGTATTCCCTCGGCGAACGCCCCGTGCGGCTTTACCTGAAAAAAATCCTGCTGGATTCCGCCGTTTTCCTCCTGCTTTTTGCCGCCGTGTTTCGGGGGCTGTCCCAATTTACGCACTCCCTGTTTGCGTTCCCGGTTTCCATGGGGATGCTCGGGGCGCTGCTTGTGGTCAACGCCCTTGCCCTTGCGCCGTTGCTGCGGGTGGACCTGCGCAGGGCGTTCAGCGGCGTGGACGGCTCGCATGCCCTGCTATCCGCCAGCTATGCGATGAAGCTGCTCACCTGTGTGCTGACCGTGGTGGTTGCGGCCGCCGGTATCGGGGTTGCTGCTGAAATGCTGGAGTTCAAAAAGCAGGGTGATTTTTTTGAAAAATATAAGGATTATAGTTATCTTTCCATGCGGCCCGCCGTGAAGGATCTGATGGTTCGGGATGAGAGCGCCGTGCTGCTGTATCATCTCCAAAGGGAATGCTTTCGCGAGGGGAATGTTGTGCTGCAGAGTACATATACGACCTTCCAAAACATGGGTGACGGAAAATCCCGGGAGGGCATTGTTTGCAACCGCAACGCAAAGGACAACCTGCTGGAAAGCATCCCCGGCCTGAAAGAGGAAATGCTGGGGGAAGAGAAGATGTATATCATCCTGCCGTCGTACCCGGGGCAGGAGAAGGATCTGAAAAAAATCATGGATTTTGCACAGCCGGCTCTCGACGGCGATGCGGGTTATTTTTTCTGCCACAAATATGAGATTGAACTGATTTCCTATGACGGGCCTGCAAATTTGGTCGCTCTGGATGACAGCAACAGCGGCACGGGGAAGATCTGCAGGGATCCGATTATCTACTTCAGCAATTTGGACGAAAGCAAACTCACCATCCCGGATGAAAAGGGGAAGCTTTTGCGCAGCGATGGTTTCGCTTCAGAGTGGGAAGGCGGTTTGGGGTACGGGCCCTATTGTCCATATCTGATGTTTCGCCTCACGGATGCGGAGATCAGCGATTTTGCCCGCCGCAACGGCTTCAGCCTTACAGAGGACTATTATTCGAAGACGAATGTGTACGAAAGTTTTGTCCAGACCGATATCCGGGCGGAAAAGGTTCTGATCCTGCTCGGGATTCTGTTCTTTTTCCTGTTTCTGCTGGAGGTTGTGTTAATCAGCACGGTTATCCGGATGGAATACAGTGTCAACGCTAAGGAGCTTGCAGTCAAGCGAGTACTCGGCTATGGTGTGCTGCAAAAAAATTGGAGGATTTTTGCCGCCACCTTCTCTGTGATTTTTCTGGGGCTTGCCGCCGCCCTTACGATGAGCCTTCTGCTGGAACTGGCAAGCCCGCTGGCCGTGATCGCTGGCTGTGTGCTGCCGGCGGCAGCGGAGTCTGCCGTTATTCTCTGGAATATTATCAAAACAGAAAAAGCGCAGCTTGTCAAAATCCTGAAAGGAGGCAGTTTATGATCCAGATCAATCATCTCTCCAAATCGTTTGGCAGCCGGAAGCTGTTTGAAGATTTCTCCCTTGCAATCAACGATGGAGATTTTGTGATTTTCACCGGCGTCAGCGGTTGCGGAAAAACAACGCTGCTGAATATGATCGGCTCCCTGGAGACTGTGGATGGGGGAGAGATTTTCGTCGATGGCAGGGATATTACAAAGAGGAAAAACCAACGGGAATACCTGCGGACCCAAGTGGGTTTCCTCTTTCAGAATTTCGCCCTGGTGGATCACAAAACCGTGGAGGAGAACCTGAAGCTTGTTAAGAATGACTGCCGCTCCGGCGTCTCGATTGAGGAGGCACTGGAGGCGGTCGGCCTGGCCGGCCAGAAGGATCAGAAGATTTACAGCCTCTCGGGTGGGGAGCAACAAAGGGCGGCACTCGCGCGGCTGATGATCAAAAGTGCGGCTATATTCTGGCGGATGAACCGACGGGCTCGCTTGACCGGAAAAATGCCGAAATTGTTTTTTCAATTCTTGAAAAAATAAACGAGAGCGGAAAAACAATGATCATGGTGACACACGACGAAGCCTTTCAACAAACGGGGAAACAGGTGATTCCGCTGTGAGCAATGTGCAGGAACGAAAAAGTTGTTCCAAACGGGTAATGCTGCTCCTGTTTGCAGTATTGATGGCAGCATTTATCCTATGGAATGCAGCATGGATCGCCTACCGGGAGCTTCGTTATGGATCGACTCTGGGAATGGACTTACCGCCTCTCTAGGGAAAGGCGGTATTTTTTTGCACGGTTCTGCCCGATTCGATGACAGGTTAGCAGGCGGAAGCAATTATGCTGAAAATTTCGCTCCATTCGAGCCTCTCCCGCATAAAATAGTTGTAGCTGATCCCATGTTGTTCTTTTGATCTCGTTCAGAGGTAGGGCCTCCTTTGCGATTCGCCTCGAATCGCCTGCAAACTTGACAAAACGACCGAAATTGCTATAATAATCTGGTTATCAGAAGGAGGCGTCTGTATGGCACAATCCTATACCGGCCCCATTTTCGGCGGCCAGCCCGATTGGGCGCGCGTTCCGGTTGCCCGGTTGGAGAGCTTCCATTGGGAAGGGGAATCTCCTTACCGCCCCGCCTCGTTTGCGCAGCTCTGCGCTGTGCGGGGGGAGGGGATCTTTGTGCGTATGTGGTCGTTTGAGTCGCCTGTCCGAGCCGTTGCCGCAAAGCGGGATGATCCGGTCTATCAGGATAGCTGCCTGGAATGTTTCCTGAATCCATTCCCCGCTCAGCAGGATTGTTACATGAATTTTGAGATGAACCCCAAAGGCGTTTTTTTAACGGAGTTCGGCCCGGGAAGAGAAGGGCGTGAGCGCCTGACAGGGCTGACGGAGCAGTCGCCCACCGTTACGCCGTTTACGCTGCCGTCGCCGCAGGGAGATGCCTGGGGCGTGCTGCTGTTCGTGCCCTGCGAGTTGGTGGAATCGCTTTATCACAGGCCCTTTTCCATTGCACCAGGTGCGATGGCAGGCAATTTTTATAAATGCGGCGATGAAACGGCGCATCCTCATTTCGGTGCGTATTTCCCGGTGGGGAGCGCGGCGCTCGGCTTTCACAATCCCCAGTGCTTCGGGCGAATCGAGCTGGCGGAAGAAACTGATTAAACCTTTGAGAAAATAGAGAATATTATTTGTAGAGAAAGGCTGTGTGTTACACATGAGCGAGCTTCCCTTCCAGATTGAGGAGATCAAGCGTCAGTTCGAGCTGGGCGGCGACTACACCGGTTATGATCGGATCAACAACGGTCATATCAACAACACATATGTCCTCCATTTTCAGGAAAACGGCCGCTGCAATGATTTTTTGCTGCAGCAGATCAACACCCATGTTTTCCGTAATCCAGATGAACTGATGGAGAATATTGTGGGCGTCACCTCTTATCTGCGCCGGCAAATCGAGCAGGCCGGCGGCGATCCGGCGCGAGAGACGCTCACCGTTTACCACACGGCGGATGGAAAGCCCTATTACAAGGATGCGCAGGGCCACTGCTGGCGCGTTTATAACTTCATTTCCGGCGCCTACACTTGCCAAAGCATCACAGACCCGGTTGTTTTTTATAACGCAGCAAAAGCCTTTGGCAATTTCCAGCGGATGCTGGCGGATTATCCGAGCGAGAGCCTTCATGAAACGATCCCGAATTTTCACAATACGGTTTCCCGTTTTCAAGATTTACGCACGGCGATCGAAGCCGATGAAGCGGGCCGCGCAAAGCTCGTGCAGGAGGAGATCGCGTTTGCCAAGGCCCGCGAGGCGGATTGCCGCGTGCTGCTGGATTTGGTCGCTGCGGGTGCATTGCCGCTGCGCGTGACGCACAACGATACGAAGCTCAACAACGTGATGTTCGATAATGATACGAAGCAGGGCATTTGTGTGATCGATCTCGATACGGTAATGCCGGGCCTCTCCCTCTATGATTTTGGCGACAGCATTCGCTTTGGCGCCAATACGGCGGCGGAGGATGAGAAGGATTTAACCCTTGTTTCGCTGGATTTGAATCTTTTTGAGCAGTATGTCAAGGGGTATCTTTCAGCGGCGGGCGAAAGCCTGACCAAAGCGGAGAAAGACAACCTGGCCTTTTCCGCTAAGCTGATGACCTTTGAGTGCGGTATCCGTTTCCTGACGGATTACTTAAACGGCGATACGTATTTTAAAACCGCCTATCCGGAGCACAATCTCGACCGTTGCCACACGCAGTTTGCACTGGTGGCGGATATAGAACGCAAAATGGAGCAGATGCAGGAGATCGTCTCCAAAGCATAATTTTTGAGACCTGTTGGGAATCGAACAGAATCCGGAAGGGATGATGTCGGATGAAATACAGAGTGATTACGGCGACCGCAGTGTTGACTGCGGCCGCCGTTTGTCTCGGCGCGCTGACCTTCGTGGTTTATGGGCATGCGCAGGTGGAAAAATGGATGGAAAAGCCGCTTTCCCTGCCGGATGGCTTTTTGATCACCGCCCACACCGGCTGCCTGGGAACGAAGTTGAATTCGCTCGATTCCCTGCGCGCTGCGTTGGAGAGCGGCGCAAACGCCGTGGAATTTGATATCCGCTTCCAATCGGATGGCACGCCGGTGCTCTCACATGACGCCGTGCAGAATTCTGACAAAAGCCCGCGGCTGGCCGACGCTTTTGCGCTCATTGCGCAGAAGAAAGGGGTTCAGGTAAATCTGGATCTCAAGCAGACGGATCATCTTCCTGAAATCGTGCGGTTAGGTAAGGCGGCAGGCATTTTGGACCGGCTGTTCTTTACCGGCGTTGGGGTGGATGCCAGCCAAACGGTAGCGCGGGAATGCCCGGAGATTCCCTATTATCTCAATTTATCGCCGGATAGAAAGCAGAAAGACAGCGAAGCTTATTGGCGGCAGGCGGCGGATCAGATTCGGCTCTGCGGTGCAATCGGCATCAACTGCCATTATGATGCGGCGAGCGAAACGCTGGTACGCGTGATGCATGAGCAGGGGCTGCTCGTCTCCTGCTGGACGGTGGACCGAAAGGCTGACATGGCGCGCATTGCCGCGCTCGGGCCGGATAATATCACCACCAAAGAGCCGGTCAAGCTGTGTGAGCTTATTGATCATTGGGGAAACGGGTGATAACGGTCCGGAACTATACTGTATTGAAAACAAACGAATCATCCTGCTGCAACCTGTTTTGCAGCAGGATTTTTTTGTAAAAAAGTTGGGAGAAAATCTCTAAAAGGATTTCTGTTTCCCTGATGTATATTATAAGCTCCTCCATGCAAAATAAAGTTGAAATTATCATTAGGAGGTTTGCAATTCATGACGACGAAAGAATTATTGTACCTGGAAGATGCGCTGGGGCATGAGAAGTATTTTCAAACAAAATGCAATGAAACGGCCAACCAGATTCAGGATGCGGATCTGAAAGCCTGCGTGCAGCAGATGGCGCAGAAGCATCAGCAGATTTTCCAGAGCTTTTACGGTTTGCTTTGATAAGGGAATTCGTGCTTTTTAGGCATAAAGTGTAGTGCGAAAACACATTTCACCCATTGAAATTTTGGATGCGCTAAAGCCGTACAAATTCGCGGTTTGCGCAAGAAAGGAATGCTCATAAATATGGATGATAAGAACTTGATGGAAGATATCCTCCTTTTGGAGAAAGGCGTTTGCGACCTGTATATGCACGGGACGATCGAATCCCCCACGTCAAACGTGCACCAGGCATTCAACACCGCTTTGAACGACTCCCTGTGCATGCAGGATACCCTGTATGACAAGATGGCGGCGAAGGGCTGGTATCCCACCGAGCAGGCGGAGCAGAATAAAGTAAATTCTGTGAAGCAAAAGTTCAACGCGCAGTAAAAAGGGACTGTTGCAAAATGCTTTGCATTTTGCAACAGTCCCTTCAAAAAAGCCATTTTAGCCTCACAGAGGCAAATTTCGGGCTGAGCCCCGCCCGAAACCATGTCTTTTTCGGTTTGTTTGTACGGGAGGCATTTTGCAACACCTCCTTCTTCTTTTTCAACCTATTTGTCTTTCCACTTTTTTTCCACTTTCTTCATAATGCCCACAACGAGCATGCCGGCCAGCGGGAACAGCGCCGCTGTCAGCATCGCGGTTTTAAAACCGAGCTGTTCAGGCGATAAAGCGGGGTTGATGGCGGCAAAGCTTTGGCTGTTTGCAACAGCGTCTGTAATGCTCCCCACAAGCTGCGGCGCAATGGAGCCGCCAAGATCTCCGCCCGCCGCGAGCAAGGCGTAAACTGCCACGCTGGTATGGGGGATTACCTCCGCTGTGTAAATCAAAGTGCCCGGCCAGAGCATGGATACGCAAAATCCCGTAAACGCGCAGGCTATCAGGCCCACAATGGCATTTGGGAAAAGCGCGGCGATGACATAGCAGAGAAAGGCGCCCATAAATCCGAGCAGCATAAAGCGGGAGATCTGCTTGCCAAATTTCGCATAGAGGGTTCTGCCAAGCCCCAGCATCACCGCAAACACGGCAACGCCGAACACATCGCCCCATATTTTTGAAATCCCCAGCGCGGCTTCCAGGTAGCCGGAGCACCACTGCGTCATGGTGTTTTCGGAAGCGCCGCCCAAAAAGATGCAGGTCACGCATAAAAGCAGCAGCGGATTTTTGAGCGGGCTTCTGTTTGACGCACCGCTTTTTGGCGTTTCAAGAGGCGGTATTTCAGAACATAAAAAAAGTACAAAAGCAGCAAGCGGCAGAATGGCCCAAAGCAGCGTGAGAATATACCAGGTTTCCCGCCCAAACACCTGAAGATACAGCGTGCTCAGCAGCACCACAGCAGCCACGCCCCAGGCATAAACGGAGTGCGCCCGGCTCATATCACGCTCCGGGTTGTCCGACGGCAGTGCAGCGATCACGGGGCTGATCAGCACTTCCCCAAGCCCCGCAGAGGCCGAAAAAATAATTGTGCCGGCCACTAGGAATAAGTAGGCGCGCGCAGGCATCAAAGCCGGAAAAATGGCATACACCATCAGGCCGGTTACGGTGAGCAGCGGCATGGCGCGCACGGTTTTTTGAATATTGAATTTGTGGGCATAAAACGAAAAGATCAAATCCACGCACAGCTGTGTGCAGAAGTTTACCAACACCAACAGGCCGAGCAGGGTATAGGAGATCCCGTAGAGTTGATGGAATGTGATAAACAGCAGCGGCGATATTGTCGCCACCGCTGACATGGAGGCGTTGGACATATAGCAGGCATATTTGGCGATTGAATGCTTCTTTGTCATACGGTTCTGCAGTTCCTTTTTGAATGATTTTTGGATGCGGTCCGTTCCGCACGCTGTGGCGATAGAGGTGGAAAAGCACTTAATTCCGCCTGTTTTACAGGGCTGTCCCTTTTGGCGGAATAAAAAATTTTGAGGTGTCTACGCCCTCTGCTTGCAGCAGTTTCAACTTTGTTGGGATGCCGGCGGCGAATCCGGTCAGGCTGCCGTGAGCGCCTACCACCCGATGGCAGGGAATGATGATAGAGATAGGATTATGGCCGACTGCTCCCCCTACCGCCTGGCTGGACATCCGTTCCCTTCCCAGCCTTGCAGCCATCTTTTTTGCGATATCGCCATAGGTGAGCACCTCGCCATAGGGGATTTCCCGCAAAATGCCCCACACGCTTTGGCGGAAAGCACTGCCGATGGGCGCCAGCGGCAACTCCGAAACAGAGGGCTTTTCCCCGGAAAAATATTGCTCCAGCCACTTTTTTGCAGCGGTGAACACCGGGAGATCGTCTTTTGGTGCCATTGCTTCGGGCATGGCGCCCCCATAATATTTTTGCCCCTCGATCCACAGGCCAACCAGGCTCTCTCCGTCGCAGGCGAGTGTCAGGGTGCCTACAGGGGATGGGCAGATCGTTTGATAATACGTGCCGAACGCCTTCTTCCCTTCTTCTTTTTTCAATTTGTAGCCGTAACGCACGGTGGCCGTTCAGATTCTTCTATCTCCATGGAGCATTTGCCTATTTGGATGCATTATATCATTTTTCCGCTTTTTCTTCCAGATGTTTTTCGGTATGGATTTTCGGAGAAAGGATGCCTTCTCTAAAGATTAAACGCTCCGAAAACTTAAATATATCCGGATTTCAGAGCTGAAAAATGGTTGAAGTTTGAAACCCTTCAAACTTCAACCGGGGATGAAAGAAGAAACGGCAGGAAATCATTTCAACCGGGCAGTGCAAACAAAACACCCATTGGTTCTCACGCATAGGAGCCGATTTTCATCAATGCTTTATTGCGGCAAGGTCTGGAAAAAGACCCTCTACAGCGCGGGCTGCCCGTTTGGTCAAAAAAAACCTGCGGTGCGCGAATCGCTCACCGCAGGTTTGTCTAATGCGTATAAAAAAGATATTTTCGGCAAATCGGTGAGTAGTTTTGAACTCGCGCGGTGGGGGATGCTCATTTTGTGTGCTTGGTTGCAACCATTATCCATGCAAAGTCTGTTTCTATTTGTTTTACAAATTGAAGGTCAGCATCAGCCAAACAAGATTTCATCTTTTCCGGATTATCCGGATATAGCGGCACTTTGCGGTTTTCAAAGTCAAGTTCTTTTGATTGGTCTTTGCTGATAGATACTACAAATCGTCCGTTGTCCGTTAAAAAACCGGCAATTTTCCGTATTGCTTTGAGCTTTTCTTTTATGTGTAAAAAAGTAAGTGAAGAGTAAATAACATCGAACCGGTTTTTAAAAGCACACTCAAAAAAGTCACTGCAAATCAGTGTTTTGTTTTCCAATAACGATAGGTTTTCTTTTGCACGCTCTATCGTTTTTTCAGAAATATCTATGCCGGTAAAATGCTTACATCTTGATATTATTTTTATTGCTATTCTACCTGTACCGACGCCGATTTCAAGTACAGTTTTAGTGTTGTTAAGTTCTAATTCATCAATGAAAACTTGTCCGTCCCATTGATTCATATACTCTTTTAATGGTTCTGCATCATGAACGGGGTCATTATTTTCATCAATTAAACAATCATAGTGATTTTTAACGGCATTCATGAGAATGATGCCCTCCCTATTGTGTTCATGAAGACGCTCTGCGCGCTAATGAAGTATCGGCTTTGCCGAAATAAAGCGAAGCGCGCGTCCTATCGTGCGAAGCACACTTCATAACTGAAGGGCTGCTTCATTCGCTTTAGCGACTTCATGTGTCGAAAGGCGCGCTTCATGGAAAAGGATGGTTTTGTGTTTTTAGCGGAAGGAGTCGAACCTATTCTGTTTTTACGTACACCTCGGTAATTTCCGGCATGTATCTATTATAGCAGAAAGATTTTTTAATATTTTCAAAAGAAGTTTCACCATTAAATTTATTGTTTTATATTTCTAATTGTATTGCATCATCTATTGTTGCTACAGGCACCAAAACATTTATCACCTGTTGCAGCAATAATCCTCACTTATTCTCTTTTGCCGTGTTGATTGAAGCGATGAGTATACGCTTTAATTCAATACAGTCATTCAAAAGAGATTTTGCCATGTCTTCGTTCAAGTAATCCGACATTAAAAGAAGTCTTAACCAATACTCTGTTTCAGCAGTTTCCTTAGTTTCCTTTAATGCAATATGAATTTTAGAAATAAAGTCCGCTTTGCTTTGCCCATAGCTCGCTTCGTTTATATTAGCCCCAATAGATGTACCACTACGAATAATTTGTTTTGATATTATGTATTCTTTTTTGTCTTTTGTTAGATATTGATTAAGCTAAATTATTTTTGAGGCAAATGCTATAGATTTTTCTATTAGCACATTTTCTTTCATCGTTTAAATCCTTTTTATTTTATTGTAGCAAAGCTATAATTCAAAGCAATTATTCACTATTCATCAGCAAAGCGGCTTCAATATTCATTTAAAAAAGTCGTAAGAAACGAATGAATAGTGAATACGGAAGAATGAATAACACCAAAAAGAAAAAGTCACACAATAGTGCGACTTTTTCTTTTTGGTGCAGTTGAGCAATCCAAATTCGAACCTGTTTTTTCCTTATCCAGCGCCGCTTTCAGGTCATCAAAAGTGATAGTGTCCGTTCCGTCCTTGTAGTTGAAAGTTAGCACCATTTTATCATCGTACAGGAAAATGGCGTTGATAAAAGTGTCAATCAGCATCTTACGGTGGTACTTTTGCCGTACATCCAGCTTGCGGAAGCGGTGGAGCCAGAAGGTCATAAACTCGGCGCTCACCTTGGGCTTCGCCAGCTTCTCGCAGGCAATCTTGGTTTCCAGTTCCTCTTTCGTGGCTTCCAGTTCTTCCAGACGGCCTTTTGTGGACTTGGTCAAGATCCCCTGCTGGATGGCGTTCAGCAGGTTTTGAATGGCCGTGTCCGCCTCCCGCAACTGCTGTTCATAGAGGGGCAGATTGACATTCTCCCTGTCCTGCAAGTCCATCAGTATGGACACAATGGCCTCTATCGCCTCATCGTCCATCACTATTTTCATGGTTTCGCTGACCACCAAATCTTCAATCCATTCTTTGCGGACAGACTTCTTGTGGCACTCGGTGCGCTTCTTCTTCACCGATACGCACTTGTAGTAGTGGTGGACATTCCCCGTATGGCTGGTGCCGCTCTCGCCGCAGAGGTAGGCTCCGCAGTAGCCGCAGAACAGCTTGGTGGTAAGCAGATAATCGTCCTCAGCCTTGTGACGGGCCGGGGCTTTTTTGTTTTTTGCCAACTTTTTCTGTACCCGGTCAAAGAGGTCTTGGGGGACAATGGCAGGAATACCGTCCGGCACCACAATGTCCCGGTAGGTGTATTCCCCGATATAGCGGCGGTTGTTCAAAAGGTGTATGCTGTTGTAGGTCATCTTCTGGCCCCGTGTGTTCTTCACGCCCTGTTCGTTGAGCCAGTCCCGGATTTGGGTCATGGTGGCCCCTTCATCGTATCGCTGGAATGCCTCGCGCACAAAGGGAGCGGTGAGCGGGTCAAGCTTGAAGTGTTGGTCGCTGTCGATTTGATAACCGATAGGTAAAGTGCCACCGTTGAATTTGCACTTTAAGGCGTTCTCCGTCATGCCCCGGACAACCTTTTCGGACAGGTCGGCGGAGTAGTATTCGGCGTAACCCTCCAGTACGCTCTCCAAAATGATGCCCTCGGCTCCGTCAGAAATGACCTCGGTGGCGGACACCACTTTGACCCCGTTCTTTTTCAGAGCAGCCTTGTAGCGTGCGCTGTCATAGCGGTTTCGGGCAAATCTGTCCAGCTTCCAGACGATAATCATATCGAACAGGCGCTTGCCGCTGTCCTTAATCATGTTCTGAAATTCAGGGCGGTTGTCCGTCTTGGCGGAAAAAGCCCGGTCAATGTAGTGGCGCAGGATGGTGATATTGTTTTTTTCAGCAAATGCGGTACACTCCCGGATTTGGCCTTCAATACTTTCTTCCCGCTGATTATCGGAGGAATAACGGGCGTAAATCACAGCTTTCATTTTCTTCAACCTCCTTGTTTCTACGCATTTCAAAGCCGTTTTGGCGGTCAGCGTAAGGAATTATATTACCGTAGTGCTGACACACCACCAGAAGCCGCATATTACTTCGCCTTTTGCGTCTGAAATGCGTAGACATGATACTGTTTGGTGGGCGCAAGCAGCTTTCTGCTTGCGCCTACTTGGCTAGTGCACAGCAAAACCGGGGAATGACGTCAAGGGCGTGAAGCGTTCATCTTGACCCTTGCACGGCATTCCCCGGCTTTGCTATTTCTTCGTAATGGCCTGCATCAATTTGCTTTGTAAGCGGCCTTTCATATATGGGTCTACCTGCTTATGGGTCTGCTCGCTTTCATCGATTATCGTTCGCAAACACAGTTTGTTGATATAGCCATCGTAGTGCTGCAAAATCTGTTCTATTGCATCGGCTTCCCCTGAACGTGCTGCCTCGATAACAGATAGGGGTGGTGGAGGCTTGTATTTGCCATTTAACTTTTTCATAGCAGTTCCCCCGTCAGTTGTTTCCGTAGATTTCGCAAAACACTTGTGCGGCGGCGCTGGATGGCGCTTCTGGAGCAACGCATCATCCTGCCAATTTCCCGATCGTTCAGTTCCAGCACAAAGCGCAAAATCAAAAGCCGCTGTTCGGATTGTGATAGCTTTTCCATGATATTCGCCAAGCGTTCATTGCTGATTTGCAGGGTGTAGCCATCCGCTGAAAAGGCGATGTAATCGCTGGGGTACTGGTCTGCCGTACAGATGCCGTCTAAAGCCGATGGCGGCAAATAGTGCAAAGATACCAGCCATTTGTTTTGATAGGAAAATTCTCTAAAACAGGTCAGCATTTCGTGGCGCAGGACAACTTTGCAAAAAGAGTTGAAGCGGCGGCGTTCAATTGTAGAAAAATCTACCCCATAATGTCACCTCTCATGATTTGCTTTGCTCAACACAGAATTAGCCAGTTTTTGAATTTCTTCCAAATTGATTTGCGGCTCCTGAAACCCTTCCCGAAATCCGTCAATCTTTTTCAGCGATTGGAACAGCTTCCGATACACCACATTCATTTTTTCATAGTGCATCTCACCCCCAACCGCTGTTATATAGGCGGCATGGCCCAATAGTTCGCGTGGGAACAGTGTTTCCAAGAACCCCTCCGTTTCTTTCGGAGTATAGCAGCACGCAAACAGCCCCAGCCGCTTTTTGAGAAGTTCCTTGCTATGCCGCCTGCAAAAGCGGCTGACCTCTCCACGAATTTTTCCCATGTAAACAGAACTGCCGATGAAAACTGCATCGTATTCTTTCAAGGAACCTCGATACGACTTTGCGTTTTGAAGGCACACTTCCCCGGACAGGCGTTCCTTCAAAAGTTCCGCACATTTTCGGGTACAGCCGTACTTGGTGCCGTACACGATCAGCGTTCTCATTGCTCCACCCCCTTCCGGTAGATTTGATCGAACTGCTCAATATGGCGTCCCAAGGTTTCCAAAGCCTCTGCCTCTTTCTCTGGGATGCCATCGTACTGGTTCAGCAGAAGGAAAATCGGCGCAAAGAATTGTAATGCCATGATGGAAGCATCCGCCTGCCGCATAAGACCTTGTGCCATCATTTCCTCAAAAAGAGCAGCTTGATAGGAAATTGCGCTCTCCATATAAATTTCCCGATAGATACGGTCGATTTCAGGGCTTCTATACTTCTCAATGGAAAGCATCTTTCGGAACTGGGAGGCGTAGGGGTCTTTCAAATAAAATCGGAAGATTTCTGCGCTGGTCTTTTTGAGGAACTCTGTCCCACGAGTGGCATATTCTTTTGCCACTTCCTGTATGCTACCATCGGGAAGCTGGAAGGAAGCGGATGCTTGTGGAAAACGATTTTTCATAGTTTCCACCAATGTGTCAAAAATGTCCTGTTTGCTCTCAAAATGCTTATAGAGAGAACTTTGCCGGATTCCTACCTCCGCCGCAATGTCGCGGACGCTAACGCCTTCATATCCCTTGTCAGCAAAAAGCTTCAACGCTTCCAGCAGAATCAATTCTTTTGTATTTCTCTTTGCCATAAGACTTCCTCTTTCACAACAACGTAAAACGAATTGGCGCGGCATGATATAGCCAGATACGGGATGCTTCAATAAACCCCATCGAAAAGATGCTGAGGGCCGCCATGATAAAAAAGGCGGGTTTCCGAACTTGTGGCTTGAAAATAGCAAGGATGCCCAGCAGCCAGATCGCAATACTGGCGAGCCAAAATACAATGGATTGGACGCTGTTCGCTGAAAACAGACCCATTTCTGTACTGCCGTCAATGGCGTGGACAATAGAATTGGAATACCCATCCCGGATATTTGCAAAGTACCAAAACACGCCATGAAGCAGAATGAGCAGAAGAATGCTCCAGCCCCATTTTTGAATGTACGCTTTTCTCGCACAAGCCCATAAAAGATAGCCAATGTTGGCCCCCAGCAAAAGAGTGCTCAAAACCGTGTGTGGATTTCCCCAATAAAGAGCTTTGAACATCTTAACCCTCCTTTTCAATTCAGCTAACAATTGTTCACTTTTATTTTAGCTATCATTTGTTCGCTTGTCAAGTGAAGTTAGCCTGTGAAACAAAATTTTTTCAAAATTCCATTATGGTGGGTAGATTGAGGCACTTCCAACGTATTATTGGCGAAGCAAACAAGAGCGGGTTTGGGATGTTCCCAACAAGAAAAATCTCCGCTCCGGCACTCTGCCGGAAACGGAGATTTTGTGGGAGTGTGGCCACACTCCCTATGCTTGCTCTCGTTTGGTTTTCCCAGAATGGCAAGGAAGGGGGTGTGAGATTTTGTAGCAAAATTTGAAAGAGCATGGTGGAAGGCACAAAGCCTCCGACGGATCGAAAGCAGCAATGTGACCAGTAACTTGAAGCTGACAGACCGGATGGAGGGATTCTTTGGGCCGAAGGAAAAAGCTAATCAATAACACCACCATACCACAACATCAGATCGAGGCGATAGCTCGATGCATTTTACCTGATATTTTGGCTTTTTATGAGAGCGAGGAGGGGCAAATGGAATTTACAGAGTGGGAAAAACAGGAGGAAGCGGAAAGGCAGGAAGCCAAAGCGGAGTAGGAACAAAACGGGCTGGCGTAGTCGCGTTCACGATGCGCCAGCCCGTTTTGCATTTACAAATTTATAGCTTTGTTGTAAAATCTTATTAGAAATTGTTGTAAGGAGAGAATATAATGGATGCTATTTATGTAGAACCGTTGGTTGAATTAGGTGCCTCATTAACTACTTTGGCTGTAAAGGGAACAGCAACTGCTATCAATTCTCGAATTAAGGCTATCAGAGATGAAAAAAATGTCGAAAAAATCCGTGCAACTTATGACGAAATTGTGAATGAGCTTATTTCTGAACGTGAGGAAGCAGTCCGCATAGCACAAATATATAAGAACGAGATTGAGCGAATCGAAATAAGTGATGAAGATATACAGCATTTGCATAATACAGTTGAGAAGCTTCTGGAAATCTTAAAAGTTATGAGTCCAAATGCTCCAATAGAAACCTTTGAGCAAATAAAAGAATTGATTAGCGTAGATACCCTCAAAGCAATTCAATTATTGGGTTTTAATTATAAAGCAGCGATTGGTGAACCGCTAACTCAACTTTGCGCAAACGCCATTTTATCAAAATCAAAAGGCGTTAATATGGGCAATCAGAATAAAAGAAAATGATAAAATGCGGTGGAATCTGTTGATACCACCGCATTTCATTACAATATTTTATTTTTCCGTGGCCCTGTTGGTTTAGATGTAGGTTTCCGCTTCACCCCATTGCGGAAATAGGTGCTTTCGTAACGGTCAAAGAAAACAAATAATCCGAACCCATCTCCTATCGGAAACAAGTTCGGATTATGTTGGTTTGGTGCGGGTAACAGGGGTCGAACCTGCACATCTCGCGATACAAGATCCTAAATCTTGCGCGTCTGCCAATTCCGCCATACCCGCATATCTATTAATTACGGAACAACGGTAGCTAGTATAACAGATTTTGAATCCTTCTGCAATCTCTTTTTTCGAATTTTCATCTCATTTTTGCCGGAATGCATAGACAAATACGGTAGATCCGATTAAAATTAGGAACAGAGCCAAATTGCCATGCCTGCAAACGGCATTGCGCATGATGAATATGATGGAGGGGACACCATGGAACGAATCAAAACACGCTTTGCGGCAAACGTGGACGCGGCCCGCGCCCTGCCCGAATACCCACGCCCCCAGCTGGTGCGCGAAGGCTGGATGAATTTGAACGGCCTGTATGACTATGCGGTTACGCCGCGCGGCGCGCAGCAGCCGGAACGCTTCGAGGGACAAATTCTCGTGCCATTCTGCATAGAAAGCGCGCTTTCCGGCGTGGAGCGGGCGCTAAAGCCGGATGAGCTGCTTTGGTATCGCCGTACGTTTGAGCTCAGTGAGGCCTTTTACGGCAAAAAGGTCATTTTGCACTTTGGCGCGGTAGATTGGCAGTGCAAGGTGTGGGTCAATGGCAAGCTCGTCGGCACCCATACCGGCGGCTATTGCCCTTTTAGTTTTGAAATTACGGGCTATATCAATGCACATAACAATGAGCTTATCGTCTGCGTATATGACCCGACGGATGAAGGCTGGCAACAGCGCGGTAAGCAGGTGCTCAAAACCCACGGCTTCTGGTATACCGCCACCTCCGGCATCTGGCAGACGGTCTGGCTCGAAGCGGTGGATAAATGCTATATCCGCGAAGCAAAGGCCGTGCCGGATATTGACCGCGGGCTGTTTACGCTCAATACCAAGCTCTACTGCGACGAGGGCTATCAGCTAAAGCTCCGCGTTTTTGATGAGGGGAAGGAGATCATTGCCCGGGAAATCTCCACCAGCGAGGAAATTGAGCTGCCGGATGCAAAGCTTTGGAGCCCGGAATCCCCGTTTTTATATGATCTCCAATTGGAGCTTTCCACCGGGGGCAGGCTGCACGACACCGTGCGCACCTATGTGGGCATGCGCAAATGCAGCATCGGCCGCGATGAAAAGGGCCTGCCGCGCCTGATGCTCAACAACCGGCCCTACTTCCAGCGCGGCCTGCTCGATCAGGGCTATTGGTGCGAGAGCCTGCTCACCCCGCCTACGGACGAGGCGATGGTTTATGATATTGAGGTTGCAAAGCGGCTCGGCTTCAATATGCTGCGCAAGCACATCAAAGTGGAGCCTGCGCGCTGGTATTATCACTGCGACCGGCTCGGTATGCTCGTCTGGCAGGATATGGTCAGCGGTGGCGCCTATATCGGCGATTGGACGGCGGGCGTGCTGCCGAATCTCGGGATCAAAGTGAAGGATGATGATTATAAACGCTTCAGCCGCGGCGAGCAGCAGGCGCGGGAGGATTACCGCCGCGAGCTGTTTGAGATGATCGACGCGCTGGAGGGCTTCCCATCAATTTACTGCTGGGTGCCCTTCAACGAGGGCTGGGGCCAGTTTGACGCGAAAGAGATCGGCGAAGCGGTGAAGCAGCGCGATCCAAGCCGTATCGTCGATCACGCGAGCGGCTGGTATGACCAGGGCGGGGGAGAGCTCAATAGCATGCATAAATATATTCTGCCCGTCCAGCTGCCGAAGCTGGATGACCGCCCCTTTGCGCTGACGGAGTTCGGCGGCTACAGCCGGATTATCGACGGCCATGTGTGGGATCGCCAAAAATGCTTTGGCTACCGCATGTTTGCGGATGAGAAGAAGCTGACGAATGCTTACCGCCGCCTGCTGGAAAAGCAGATTCTCCCCTTGATCCCCAAGGGGTTAAGCGCCACGATCTATACGCAGGTCAGCGATGTGGAGAATGAGGTGAACGGCATGATGACCTATGATCGGGCGATCGTGAAGCTCGATGAGGATACCGTGCGCGCGCTCAATGAAAAAATGGCCTATTGAGGGGCTGGTGAAGGAGCCGCTCTTCTGGCCTTTTCCCCTTTTGGCATCATGGAGAGGGCGGGCGCTTTCGGCCCGCCGCGATCAGACATCAGGAATTGGAGTGAACCCACTTGGCAGGCAGTGCAAATGCAAAGCTGAAACCGCTGTATCTTCTTCAGATTTTTCAGGAACAAACGGATGAGGAGCACCCGCTCTCCGCGCAGGAGCTCTGTGGAGAGCTCGAAAAACGCGGCGTGGCCGCACAGCGCAAATCGATTTATGGAGATATCGAGCTGCTCAAAAGCTTCGGCCTCGATATCCTGCATACCCGCGCACCCAAATCCGGCTATTTTCTCGCCTCGCGCACCTTTGAAACGGCAGAGGTGCGGCTGCTGCTGGATGCTGTGCAGTCTGCCGCCTTTATCACACCCAAAAAAACGGCGCAGCTCGTCCAGAAGCTGGAGGGCCTCGTGAGCCGCGGGCAGGCCGCCCGGTTGGAGGGGCAGGTCTATATCGACCACCGCGTCAAGTGCTCCAATGAGGAAATTTATTATACGATTGAAATTTTGGATCAGGCTATTCAGGCCGGGCGGCAGGTCCGGTTCCAATATGCGCGGCGCGCGCTCTCTGGCCAGATGAAGGTAGAGCTGCAGGAGAAGGATTTCTGCGTGAACCCCTATGCGCTGATCTGGTCCGGCGGGCATTATTATCTTGTGTGTAACAATCCAAAATACGATAATCTGATGCATGCGCGCCTTGACCGCATCCACCGGGCGGAAGCGCTGGATGCGCCCGCGCGGGATTTTCGCGAGGTGTCGGATTACACGGATTTTTTTGACGCCGCGGATTATGTCAACCAGCTCTTTCATATGTTTTCCGGCGAAACGGAAACGGTGGAGCTTTGCTGCGGGCGGGAGTTAATTGAAGAAATTCTGGATCGCTTTGGCGATACGGCTCTGTTGCGTACCGCGGGCGAGGGGAAATTCCTTGTAAAATTTGAGGCGAAGGTGAGCGAGGGGCTGATCTCCTGGCTGATGCAGTATGGCGACCGTGCGGTGGTGCGCTCGCCGCAGAAGCTTAAGGAGATGATTTTAGAGAAAGCCAAAGATATCTATCAAAATTATGCTTTGTGAAACAGTCGTTTATAATGTCCTCTTTGCGCGGTTTCATTGGCGGAAACGTCTATCATCCGCCTCTTCCTTTGCAGAATAGAACATGGAAGCGCCTATCGGAAGAATCGCCGTTCTTCCGATAGGCGTTTGTATTACCTGCAATTATTCAGCGCCTTAACTGACACCGCCCATATAATTCACAAAGCCTACCTTTTTGGTGCTTCCCGCCGTATAGAGTACGACCGGTTTGCCTCCAACCACTTTAACACAGGTGCAAGTTTCCCACGGATCAAGAGATCCAATGGAGTTTGTCTTATTTTGAGCATCTGCCAGAGACCGGTAAACCGGCTCTTTTGTTGAGCCGTTTGAATATGTTTGAGGATTCCAATAGGGGTTGGTGTTTCCTCCTGAATATTTCACAAATCCGGCCTTTTTGGTGGATCCTGCATTATAAACAACAATATATAAGCCGTTGTAGGAGCCGTAGACATTTGCAGTTTCATAGGGATCAATATACCCGATGTAATCACTGCCCTGTGCATTGCAGGAGCTCCATGTGCTGTAGACATATTCTTTGGTGGAGCCGTTTTGATAGACATCGCTTCCGCCGGTAGAGGAGCCGCCGTAATTATCCAGATCAATATATTGGCGGGGATCCTGTAGATTTTTGTTGTATGCCCATGTGCTTGAACTTTCTATTTCCAGATGAAGATGCTTTCCTGTAACATTGCCTGTACTTCCCATTGTGCCGACCCGCTGACCGGCCGTGACCGTTTGCCCTTCTTTTACGAGCGGGGTGGAGGCCATATGGGCCATTAAAATGACCCATCCATCGTTGGTTGCAATCACGATGTAGTTGCCATAGCTATTATCCCACCTGCTGCGCTGAATTGTACCTGATGCAGGGGCGACCAGTGTATCGTTGCTGCAATTGTAGTCTTGCCCTGTGTGATATCCAGCGCTCCATGAGCCAGACTGTTTATAATAAGCGCCTGATGTGTATCCTTTGGCGATAAATGGCGAACGGTATTTTTTCGTACTTGCGGCCTGTGCTTGCATCATTTCTTCCTGAGGCTGTGTTTGTCCAAGTGCGAAGGCTCCTATCGGAAGCAATTGGAGGCATACTAGGATCATGGCGATCAAGAAGGATAGCTGTTTGGTGACGATGTGTTTCTGTTTCATTTGTTTTTTCTCCTTTCGATTTGATTGAGATATTTGGCGAATTAGTTCATTGGAATCTCCCCCCCTTGCTATATTATACTTTAATCATAACACAGTTATGTAAATATTTAAATATCATACATAAACAATAAATATAGTTTTATTTTGGCTATTACCACATATATTGAAAGAAAATACAATATCCATGATTGGTTCCATTCGAGCCATAAGGCTCTCGCTTTGCAGGTGCATGACAAACCGCCCCCTCTCCGCTATAATAGAGTCAAACAGAAAAGGGGCGGTTACAAGTGAAAGATCACATGATGCAGGCGGTCGTCTACCGGGAGAACGGCCTGTTTACATTGGAGCATCGGCCAGTGCCTGAAATTCAGGAGGCGGGGGACGCCATCGTCCGCGTGACGCTCTCCTCCATCTGTTCGAGCGACCTGCACATCAAACACGGCAGCGTGCCGCGCGCAAAGCCCGGCGTGATCGTGGGCCATGAGATGGTGGGCGTGGTGGAACAGGTGGGGGAGGCCGTGCGCGGCTTCCGCCCAGGCGACCGCGTGGCGGTCAATGTGGAAACCTTCTGTGGGGAGTGCTTTTTCTGCAAGCGCGGCTTTGTCAATAACTGTACACATGTGCACGGGGGCTGGGCGCTCGGCTGCCGGATAGACGGCGGCCAGGCGGAGTATGTCCGCGTTCCCTTTGCGGAACATGGGCTCAACCATATCCCGGCGGGTGTCACGGATGAACAGGCGCTTTTTACCGGCGATATTTTGGCAACCGGGTATTGGGGCGCGCAGATCGGGGAGATTCAGCAGGGGGATACCGTGCTGGTGCTCGGCGCCGGGCCGACCGGCCTTTGCACCATGGCCTGTGCCCGGCTGTACCGCCCGGCCTGCATCATTGCCGCGGATCTCTCCGAAGAGCGGCTTGCCCTGGCGCGGCGCATGGGGATTGCGGATCAAACGGTCAACCCGATGCAGGAGGATATTGCGGCATTCACCCGCGGCCTGACGCAGGGGCGTGGGGCGGATGTGGTGATGGAAGCGGCAGGCGGGGAGGGCACTTTTCAAACCGCGTGGCAGGCGGCCCGGCCGAATGGGACGGTTTGTGTGATCGCGCTCTATGAGCGGCCGCAGAGCCTCCCGCTTCCGGAGATGTATGGCAAGAACCTGACCTTCAAAACGGGCGGCGTGGATGCAAATGACTGCGGGCGGATTTTGGAGCTCATCCAGTCGGGCGCGCTTGACCTCACGCCGTTGATTACGCATCGCTTCCCCTTGGAACGCGCCATGGAGGCCTATGCGCTCTTTGAGGCGAAGGCGGAGGGCGTGGTGAAAATCGCGTTGGAACCACCGCGAAGCCGGTAACGGCGGATGGGGCGGCCAGAATCCTCCATAGACGCAAAAATGCGGGCCGCATATCGCGGCCCGCCAATTCTTTTTCGATCCAGCACAGAGGCTGACATATCATACAGCCATAGGTTTGGTTAGGCTGGCTCTTCCACCGGAACTTCCTCTGCCTGCTCATGAGCAGGCTGCTCTTGCGGCGCTTCTTCCAGGCCCGGCAGCGGCGTCAGATCAAGCGTCACCTGGGAAAAACCGAGCGCTGTCAGCCCGTTTACACAATCCTGTGCTGCGGCCAACACGCTAGCCGCCTGATCCCGCCGTGCGGCGATGCGCGCAAGCCCACCGTGCAGGTAGAGGTAGCAGCCATCCAGCCGCAGGCCGCGCAGCAGCCGTTCCCCATCTTCAATGAGCTTGAGCTCCGCCTTTTCCAGCGGCGTGTCAAAGGGGAGGCGTTTGGCAAGGCAGGGGGAAAGCACGGCCCCCGGCGCAACGCCGAGCTCCCGCAGCAATGCGCGCGCCTGGGCGCGTGTAACGCCGCACTCTTTTAGTGGGCTGCGCACGCCAAGCTCCCGCAGGGCGCGGAGCTTATCTTCCTGCTCTTCGCCCTCGGCATCCGCACAGGTGCCGTCGCAGATGCAGAAGATGCCCCGGTTGACCGCGAAGGCGGAGAGCGCCTCATATTGTGTCCGCCTGCAATAAAAGCAGCGGCTGGGAGAGTTCGACGCAATGCGCGGGTCCCGTAATAAATCCACTGGCAGGAGGTGGCATTCCGCGCCAAATGCCCTTGCACGCTCCTGCGCGGCCTCCGCCTCCTCCGCCGGGGCGAGGGGGGAGCGGAAGGTGACGGCCAGAATGCGCGCCTTCGTATCCGCCGCGAGCTTGAGCAGCAGGGTGCCGCCGTCGTCGCCGGAATAAGCAATGCACATCCCCCCGCAGGAGAGCTCCTTCACCTTTGCCTCCAGGGCCTGTAACAGCTTGCTTTTCTCCTCTTTCATCATAACCAATCCTTTCCAGTACCAAGCATATAGCCAGTCCTTTCCGTGCGGGAGCCTGCCCCGCTTCCCATTTTTCCTAATCCATATGATAACGGAATATCACAAAATCCTTGTTTTTACGATATCGCTTTTCTCTCCTTATTATATCAAAGCACAGGTATATGACAAGTCATTTTAGGCATGATGGAGAAAAGTGCTCTGTTTTTTTTAAAATCGCTTGACCCTGACGCCGCGTGATGGGCTATGCTTATGACAGCGGGCAACAAAACCCGCCAAATCAGGGGCTGGGCGCGTAGCAGCGGCCCAGCCCCTCGGAAGGGAATGACCACGGATGAAACCGCTCACCGTTGGGGAAACCGCCCGTCTGACGGGCGTCAGTGTGCGCACACTGCATTATTATGATGAGATCGGCCTGCTGCGCCCAAGCGGCACAAGCGAAGGGGGCTACCGCCTCTATGATGAAGCCTGCCTTGCGCGGCTGCAGCAGATCCTCTTTTTCCGGGAGCTTGAATTTCCCCTCGATGAGATCCGGCGGATTCTGGAAAGCCCTTCCTTTAACAGCCGCAGGGCGATGGAGCGCCATCGGGAGCTGCTCGCAATGAAGCGGGAGCGTCTCGAGCGCTTGATCGGGCTTGTGGATCATATTTTGAAAGGGGATATTACCATGGATTTTAAGCCTTTTGACGCCTCTGAAATTCGCAGGGCGCAGGAGCAGTATGCCGAAGAGGCGAAGGCGCGCTGGGGCGATTCGCCCGCCTATGCGCAGAGCGCCAAAAAAACGGGCGCATACACCACTGCGGATTGGGAAAGGATCCATGCGGAGATGCAGGCGGTATATGGCGGCCTTGCCTCCTGCATGGAGGAGGGGCCCGCTTCGCCCCGCGCGCAGGCGCTGGTGGGGCAGTGGCAAGCGCTGATCACTCGCTATTTTTACGATTGCACGGATGAAATCCTCGCCGGCCTTGGCGAGATGTATGTGGCGGATGAGCGCTTCACCCGCCAGATTGACCGCTATGCAAAGGGGCTGGCTGTGTTCCTGCGGGATGCCATTCGGCTCCACTGCGGCGGGGCGAAAGGCTGAACAGAGCGCCCTTCGGCAAAGCAGCGCCTCAATATGGAGTATTAGAATCATACGGCCGGTGCAATATGCTAGAATATACAAAACAATCAGTCTTTATCGGCTGTATTTGCTAGATTCAACACATGTATTGAAAGGCGGGAACGACGAATGCCGCAAAAGGTAATTTTAAGCGCGGATAGCACCTGCGATTTGAGCGCGGCGCTTATTGAGCGCTATCAGGTTCACATGTATCCGCTCCATATTCTGTTGGAGGGCCGGCAGTATGCGGATGGGGAGATTTCCCCGGATGCACTGTATGAGGCCTGGTGGCAGCGCAAGCAGCTGCCCAAAACGAGCGCGATCACACCGGGGGAGTATGTAGAATACTTTCGCCAGTGGGTGGAGGATGGCTACCAGGTGGTGCATATCAACCTGGGCTCCAACCTTTCCTCCGCCTATCAGAATTGCTGCATCGCTGCCGAAGAGCTGGGCAATGTTTACCCGGTTGACAGCTGCAACCTCTCCACCGGCATGGGCCTGCTCGTGATTGAGGCTGCCGAGCGCATCGCACAGGGGATGGATGGGCGGCAGGTTCAGCAGGAGGTAAACGCCCTGCGCCCCTATGCCCATGCGAGCTTTGTGCTGGATACGCTGGAATTCCTGCATGCGGGCGGCCGGTGCTCCGCCGTGGCGATGCTCGGCGCAAACCTGTTAAAGCTCAAGCCCTGCATTATGGTGGACCCGGCGCACAACGGCGCGATGGGCGTGGGCAAAAAATACCGCGGCACGCTCGATAAGGCCCTCGTGCAATATACCACCGATCAGCTTGCAGGCAGAAAAGATTTAAAGCTCGACCGCGTTTTCATCACGCATTCGGGCATGTCGCCCGAGCGCATCGAGATGGTGAAGAAAACCGTGGAGAAGCTTGCAGGTTTTCAGGAGATTTTTATCACCCGCGCGGGCTGCACCATCTCCGCCCACTGTGGGCCGAATACGCTCGGCGTTTTGTTTATGACCAATCCGGAAGGATAAGCCGTGCTTCGCCCTGGGGGAAAGCGCTGTTTGAAGCGGAAGTTTGGATGTATCATGCCGGAACAGGGCGCTGCAAAGCGGGCAGAACAAGTTTGGTCGGCGTGAAAAACAAAATCCCATTTTTATGCAGGCCGGAAGAAATTTTACCGTTTCTTCCGGCTGATTGTTTTTTTATCTGAATTGAGATAAATTTACAACATTTAATTATTTTTGACGTATAAAAACGCTATATTATTCTGATTAAGATATAACAATAAACATTTTATTAAATATTGATGGTGAAGTGCAACATTTTGGATTTTTTTACGTTATATAGAGTGTAAGGGTTTATGGGACAGGCCATCAAGATCATAGAAACTGGCTGCTGTTGCTTTTGCCCATGGAGAGGAGGCGTTCTCTGTGACGAATCAACATAGGGAAGAAAATGACCGGGTTCTCTGCTCCGCCCTGCAGCGCTATGCGCAGGAGGAGAGCAGCAACCTGCCCAATGCGGAGGAGCTCGCTGGCGTTACCTTTACCAAAGCGTATGAAAAGCGCAAACGGCAAATCCTTCGTGCCAAGGGCCGCCCAGCCGGGGTGAAGGTGCTGCATGGCAAACCTGGCAAGCGTGTGCTACGCGTTGGCATTGTGGCGGCGCTGCTCGCAGTGGTGGCCATGACCAGCGTGTTCTCCAACCTGAATTCGAAGCAGGATTTTGCCGGGATTGAGATTGATATGGATAACTACCTTGGGGTGATCGAAACGCCCACCACGCCGGATGGATTTCTGGTGGAAAATACAAACCCTTATCTTGAGCAGCCGGATGGCACCTACCTGCTCCCGGAGCGATACGCGCCCACCTATATCCCGTCGGATTACGCGGTGGAAACCCATCAGAGCGATGGTGAGGAATATTACTGCTATCGCAAGGATGATTACTTCCTGTTTTGGGGAGGCAGCTATATCACCTTCAGCCAACGCTATCCGCGTGGTACCCAGATTTTTTACTTGGAAGATGAGACGCTGGAGGAGATTGAAGTGGAGGGCCTCGGCAAATGCCTTTACATCAAGATAAAGAACCAGGAGAATCGCGCGGGTTTGATGTGGATGAAGGGCCCTTATATATTCCGCGTTTTTGTGGACAATTTGCCCAAAGAAGAGCTCATAAAAATAGCACAATCGACGAAATTGCAGCAAAACTAAAATTTTTTGTCAATCAAGTGCAACATTTTCGATTTTTTTTCGTTATATAGAGTGAGGGGGTTTTTAAAAAGCACCCCTCTATCACAAAAAACGGAGGAAGTTTGAAGATGAAAACATATGCAAAATCCGTAAAACGGTGGCTCTCCATCCTGCTGTGCTGCATGCTGCTGCTTCTGCCCCTGGGCATGACGGCCGGCGCAGTGCAGGAGGAAGGGCCGGAATATCAGGAAGACCTGAGCCGTTCTATGTATATCACAACGCCGACTTATGGCCTTGACCGGACCGGCACGAAGCAGCTGAAGCTGTATTTTAGGACGGATCGCGCCAGTACTGCCGTGACCAACATCAAGGTTTGGGTGGAGCTTCGCCGCTGCCCGATTGGGGGCGGGGCCAACGATTGGTATGTGTATGCCAATGAGGATACCAACAGCAACCTGCAAGGCTCTGGCTATCCGTTGAACTATAGCTACACAACCCCATCTTTGCCGGATGGCTACTATGAGGCCACCTACACGGTGCGCGCTTATAAGCTGCTGGTGTATCAAACCTATACCTATACCACCCCGATGGTTGCCATCTCCTAAGCGTTTCGGTTTTCCCCTATTTTTTTGTTATACCTCCGATCCTCTGAAGGCGGCTGGGTTTTCACACTCCTCTCCCAGTTTGCTGTGCCGGCGGGAGCGTAACGGCGAAAAAGCGTTCTCTGCGTTTTTTCGGCTCCCGCTGGCTACAAAGAGGATCGGATGTATATAAATTCTCACTCCTGGATAGCCCATATCTACACCTCTTTTCGTTGGCGGGGTGGTTGAGTAACGGCTGCCGCCCCCGCCGTCCCCTTTTTTTCTTGTGAGCATGCGGTATTTTTTACCGCATGCTCATTGTTTTTTTGGGAGGATTGTGCTAAGATACAGGCAAGCTGCCAATCTTTTTTGTTTGGATTGGCGATTACAATGGAAGGGGAAGCGAAAATGGCATTCATCAGCAAAGTGTTATCCCTAATTATAGCGGCGGTCACGGCCCTGTGCGGCTTTTTGTTCCCGCCGAATGTGGAGGTGCCTCAAGTGGCGGAAGGCCAGGTGCGCATTTTATCCTTTAACGTCCGCTATGGCGGGGATGGCCTGCGTTCTGAGAAGCGCCGCGCCCCGCTGGTCATCCAAACCCTGCGGGATGCAAAGCCCGATTCCTTCGGCCTGCAGGAGGCGCTGAAGGATTGGATGGAGGATCTCACCGAAGGCCTGCCGGAATACGGCTGGGTTGGCGTGGGCCGCGATGATGGGCAGGAGGCAGGCGAGTTTAACCCTGTTTTTTACCGCAAGGATAAATATGACCTGGTCGATTCCGGCACCTTCTGGCTCTCTGAAACGCCGGATATCCCCTCCCTTGGCTGGAATGGCGGCTGCAACCGCCTGTGCACCTGGGTTGTTCTGCGGGAAAAAGCCACAGGCTTCACCTATGCGCATGTGAACACGCATCTTGATAATGCCAGCGAGGAAGCGCGCGTAAACGGCGCGAAGCTGGTGCGCGAAAAGATCCTCTCCTTTGGTGTGCCGGTGGTCTGCACAGGCGATTTCAATGTGAATGAGGGCAGCACGGTTTATAACCTGATGAATGACGGCCCGATTGGAGATAGCAAATATCTCGCGCCGGATACGATGGCGAGCGGCACGTATCACGATTATTTCCCCATCTTTATGAGCAAAAAAAGCCCGATTGATTATATTTTTGTCACCAAAGCCACGGTCGCCCCGCAGGTTTACCGTGTGTTGAATCATCGCGTCAATTGTCGCTTTGCATCAGATCACTATGCGATCTATGCGGATGTGGTGATGAAATAAAGCCTAATCACACAACCGAGGGGAAGAAAGGATGGTAAACAGTCATGCAGGCATTGCTGAAGCTCATGATGAATAAGGTTGTCGCTCTGGTTCTGTCTCTTGGCACGCTGCTCTCAATTATGACGGGAGGGCTTGTCAAAATCCCGGATGGCGTCCTCCCAGAGATCCCGGATGATCCGCCTGCGGCGCAGGTGGAGATTTACCCCGGTGCGGTGCGCGCCGCCAGCTTTAATGTGCAAACGGCGGGGGAGGGCGAAAATTTCTTCCTTTTCCGCATCCGCGCGGTTGCTGAAACGATCAAAAAATATGCGCCCGATTCCATTGGCTTGCAGGAGGCGCACCCCGGCTGGCTGGTCGCCCTTCAAACAGCGCTGCCCGCCTATGCCTATGTGGGCATTGGCAGAGATGGTTATGTGTTTGATGAATTTACGCCGATTTTCTACCTGAAGGAGAAATATGATCTTGTTGATTCCGGCAGCTTCTGGCTCTCCGAAACGCCGCAAAAGCCCTCTAAGGGCTGGGATGCACAGTTGAATCGCATATGCACCTGGGCGGTGCTCCGCAATAAGGAGACAGGGGAGAGCTATGCGCATTTCAACACGCATCTCGATCACGTCGGCGCACAGGCGCGTTTCAACAGCGTGCAGCTCATTTTGGATAAGATCGCGGAGCTGAACCTGCCCACGGTTTGCACAGGGGATTTCAATGTGTCGGAGGGCTCCGAGGTCTACCGTGGGATGACCGCCGTGCTGGGCGACAGCAAATATCTCGCGCCGGATACCATGAGCATGGGCACCTTCAACGGTTTTGATATGGAAGGGCTCGCGGGCAAAAGCCCGATTGATTACCTCTTCGTCACTAAGGATACCGTCACGCCCAAGGTCTACCGCGTGGTGACTGATCTGGTGGACGGCCGTATTCCTTCTGACCATTGCATGATCTATACGGATCTGCTGATCCATTAAACAGGCACCGAATGAAAAAATACGCCGCAGGATGCATTTCGTATCCTGCGGCGTATTTTTTAAACGACGGCCGCAATGGAGTTGAGGAGATCCGGGCCTTCTCTTTTCAGAATTTTAACGGAAGAACAATTTGATTTTTGATAAGATTGACAAATTGTAACAATTGATCTATAATAAGAATCAGTGAAAGAACATTTGTTCTATTTCTTGCCGGAACAATAATTCGTCGGAATGGGAAAAATAGAGAAGGGCTTGATTTTATGAAGCAACATGGTAGGCGGTCGGCTGCCTGTTCACAAAAGGGGTGGGATCATCTCGCTTATCAAAGCTGGGCCGGGCAGGCGTTTCTCTCCGCAGAGGAAGAGCGCCACAGGCAAACGGTTTGCAGGCTGGCGCGGGCGTTGGAGCAGATCATTCAGGAGGAGCTGAGCCCCTCGCAGCGGCAGCTGCTGGAACATAAGACCGAGGAGATCGACCGCCTGATGAAGGAGCAGAACGCGCGTCTGGAACAGATTTCGGGCATGAGTTCGGAGGATGCCAAGAACATCCTGATCGAGAACATGAAGGCCGAAGCCAAGAGCGATGCG
>ERZ827037.611-NODE-611-length-45586-cov-21.079946_pt1 | contig 45586 bp, 39 predicted proteins | sample MGYA00519924_ERZ827037 | MGnify/ENA primary metagenome ERZ827037 (study PRJEB31778, sample SAMEA3449250) | human gut metagenome | biome: human gut; feature: human-associated habitat; material: faeces | place: United Kingdom | collected 2010/2012 ... | reverse complement strand
GCGCCCTCATCCTATGGGGTAATCATAAAATTAAGTAGAGTTGAAACCTTATTTATCAACCGCGTTGACCATTGCGGACGCGGCTTCAGCTCTTGTAATCGTGGAAGTGGGACGGAAGTTGCCGGTACCGGCGTCGCCCTTCATCAAGCCGGCCTCTTTGCAGGCATAGACAAAGCTCTTAGCCCAGCTGGCAATGGCAGCATCGTCGTTGTACAGCTCGCTGGAGGTGCCGGTAGCACCGAAAGCCTTGGCCAGCAGGGTGGCGGCCTCCTGACGGGTGATCTTCGCGTTGGGATTGAACTTGCCCTCGTTGTCACCAGCGGCAATGTTCTTCTCGTACAGGTAAGCGATGGAGCTCACGCCGTAATCGTCATCGGCCACGTCCACAAAGGGAGAAGAAGCGGGCTCGCTGTTGCTGTGGCCCAGGGCCTGCGCCAGCATGATGGCGAAGTCGCGGCGGGTGATGCTCTCGCTGGGAGCGAAGGTGCCGTTGCCCTTACCGGACAGGATCCCCAACTCCACGGCGCGCATCACGTTGTCATAGTACCAGTCGCCGGGGTTCACGTCAGTGAACTGGGCGGAAACATTGGCCTTCAAGGTGTAAACGTTGGTGGTGGCCTCATCCTCGGAAGTGACCTTGATGGTGATGGCCTTGTTCAGGTCGTAGTTGTTGTTCGCATCGTAAGCAACACCATTCACCAGGATCTTAGCCATCTTAGAAGCGGTCAGGGTCAGCTTCACAGGGTACAGGTTGGTGCCGAAGGGCAGGTTCACGGTGATTTCCTTGCCGTTGATGGAAGCGGCGGTGTTGTTCACCTTCACGCCGGTCAGGGTAGCGCCCTTCTCAGCGTCGGCGACGACCAGCTTCACATTGTAAGGGGTCTTGTTCTTTCCAGACTCGGAAATGACATAGACCGTACCAGCCTTGTCGGTGGTCAGCTTCTGGCTATCGAGGTGCAGTTCGCCGCTCTCCACATGGAACTTATTATTCTTGGTGTCCAGGACGGTGGAACCATCCTCATTTGCGGCCAGAGTGGCCAGCTTGGAAGTGGTGAACTCCAGAGCGAACTCGTTGCTAGCAGCATAGGTGTGAGGAACCGTGATGGTGATGGTCTTTCCGGACAGGGAAGCCTTCACGTTGGCGTCCTCGGCAGACTTCACGCTGGTCAGGGAAGCGCCCTCCTGAGCGGCAGCCTTCTCGGCGTACACATAGTAAGCGGTGTACTTGTCGCTGTTATTGTCAAACCAGTTCTTATCGATAGCAGTCTCGTCAACCTTGGTTTTCTCGCTGATGACGCAGATCTTCAGGGCCTTGCTGTCGGTCAGAACGCCGTCGCTGCTGACAGCGTCAAGCTTGCCGTTGAAGCTGAACTCAGTAGGAGTGGTCTCGCCCACCAGGGCAACCGCATCCGCGCTGCTGTCTACCAGATAAGCGGTAGCGCCTTCGCTGAGGCCCAGAGCGCTCAGGTAAGCCTTTGCAGAGGTCGCGTCAAAAGAATAAGGAACGGTCACTTTGATGGTCTTAACAGTGCTGCCGTTCAGCTTAGCAGTGCCCACGGTGGCGCTGTAAGTGTTGTCAGCGGTGATCTTCGCCTCGTCGTTGGTGCCAACGAAGGTGGCGGAAGAAATGCTGCGGGCGGTCTTGGCGTTCTCATACTTGACAGCGATGGTGTTGGTCACCACAGTGCCGTCGGAAGCAGTCACTTTCAGAGTGATCTTATCGTCCGCGATCAGGTCAGTCAGAGTGGTGGTGCCGTTGGCAACTTCAGTACCGTTGTTGTAAGTAACCTTGGCGCCGGTGCTGGCCTGCACAAACACCTTGTAGTCGCCCAGCGCGGCCTTGGCGGCGTAGGGCAGGGTCAGGGTGTTGTTGGAGGCGGTGTAAACGGTCTCTTTGCCGTTCTCGGTGACCTTCACGGCAAAGCTGTTCAGCTTGGCCTCGGGAGCGGCGGCAGCGGTCAGGTTGATGGTGTAATCGTTGGTGGTCTTGCCGTCCTGAGACACAACGCGGATCACGAAGGTCTTGCCGGAGATGGCCACGTCAGAAATGGTATCGCCAGACGCAGTCTTGTTCTGAGCAGGCACGCTGACAGTGGCGTCCGCGGAAGCGGACACTTTCACAGCAGCGGCAGTGGCGAAATTGGTGTTGGCGGGCATTTCCACGTTCACAACGCTGCCGGTAACTTCCACCACGTTGCTGCCGCCGACCTGAACGGTCTTCAGAACAGCTTCGGGGTTCTGGGCAGGAGCAGTCAGAGTGACCTGGACTTCCGTGCTGTCGCTCGCGCTGGTCCACAGGTAGAAGGAAACAGGAGTGCCCTTGGTGAATTTGATCTCGGTCTTGCCGCTCTCGATCACGTTCTGATTGTAAGCGGTGTCCTTGCTGGTCACGGCGATGATGGCGTCATCCACAGTGAAGGTGGGGACGATCTTCTTGTCAAAGTCGGTCTCATAGGGAACATTGATCGCCACAGTGTTGGTAGCAGTGCCCTCAGCCTTGATCACGCTGTCGCCAACCTGGTTGGGAACAGTGAAGGAGGTGAAGCCGTCGGCAGTCTTTAGTTCGACGCTGTAGGTCACAGAAGTGCCGTCCTCAGCGGCAACCACCACGGAAGAGGCAGAAACGGAAGTCACCTCAGCCTTGTCAGAAGACAGGATAAAGTTGTCCGCGCTCAGGTTGGCGGGCTGGGCCTTGCCAAAAGCGGTCCAGATGGTGATCTTGTTGCCGGAGATGGTGTAATCCACCATATCTTTCAGGTAGTTGTTGGCGGAATCGTTGACCAGAGCCTTGATGCCGGTATCACTGCTGGCAGGAACGTCTTTCACAGTGATCTTCAGGGTGTATGCCTTGGCCTGGGGGGCGTCGTTGTCGCCCTGGGCCACCTGGGTCTCCAGGTTCAGGGTGTACACGTCGCCGGACTTGGTGGCTTCCTCCTTCAGATTGATGCCGGAGAGATTGGTAATTTCGGGAGTTTTCACGCCCTTAACAACCATCGTGACATTTGCATCCAGCACAGCGGAGATATCCACCGTGGTGCTCTCAGCAGTCACGGAGTACTCAGTGCCGTTAAGCGTCGCGAGGTTGTTATCCACGTAAATCGTGGGGTCACCCTCCGCGGCAGCAGCGCTGAGCGGAATCATTGCGACGACCAGCATCAAAGCCAGAAGCATCGCAAGTGATTTCTTCAGAAACTTGCTTTTCTTCATAATTTCAACCCTCTTAAATTTTAGATTCTCACGAGGCTTTTTCCCCGTGAGTTGAAGTTATCTATAAACTTCAACTTGCCCTGGGGAAATTGTGGAAAACCCGGCGGCTTCCCCTGGTATTTCCCGGGAAACGGGTAAAAAACTTCAACTTTTCTTCAACTTCTCTCGTTTTTTGAGGCCAACACCTTACAGCGGGACGATCCCTATGAACGCCAAAGGAAAAGGGGGCCGCTGCACTTTGCAGCGGCCCCCTGCGGGGAAACTTTACTGTTCCGGCAAGTCCCCCTCTTCCTCTTGCCGGCCCTTTTGAGTGGCCAACAACACATCCGCCATGCAGTCGCTGATGCGGCTTTCCGCCTGCTGCATCACGTGGCTGTAGATGCTGGTGGTGGTGGACACGCTGCTGTGGCCCAGCCGGTGGCTGATGCTCACACTGTCCACCCCGTGAAAAAACAGCATACTGGTCATGGTGTGACGAAAAGCGTGGGGGTTCAGATGGGGCAGATTGTGCCGCCTTTGGAACCTCACCAGCCAATTCCCCAGCTGGCTGGGGTTCATCCGTCCCCCTCGTTCCCCGGGGAACACATAGGGGGAATCCTCCCAGCGCTCTCCCAGTTCCTTCCGCCGCCCCTCTTGCCAGCTCTGGTACTCCCGCAACAGCCCCATGGTTTGCTCCGGCAGCTTGATGGTCCGCACCGAGTCCTTTGTCTTGGGGGTCCCCTCGTACACCCCACGGTCCCCGGCATACAACAGGGTGCAATCGATATGGATCTGTTGGTTCTCCCAATCCACATGATCCCACTTCAGCCCCAGCAGCTCCCCCCGGCGGCATCCCGACACCAGCAGCAGGTGCACGGCTGCCCGCCACTTCAAAGGTTCCCTGTCCAGGGCGCTGAGGATGTCCGTCACCTCTTCCATTTGGAAATAGTTGGGATCCGGGCGCTCCCCCTTGGGAGGGCTTGCCCGGTGGGCCGGGTTTAAGGGGATCCGCATCTCCTTCTCCGCCTGGCCCAGCACAATGGAGATCACCAAGTGGCAATTCATAATGGTGCGCCCGCTCAGGCGCTTCTCCTCCCGCTGGGTGGTGAACAGCAGGGAATAGGGCAGTTCCAGCGCCTCGGCCACCCGCCGGGCTGTGGCCGGCTTTACAGGCTCCCCCTTCCGCAACCGGTCCAAGCTGATGCGCCGTCCATTTTTCCCCACAAGGTACGCCGTTGCCTGCCGGGCATCCAGCACCTGCCACAGGGCAGGCCGGGCCAGCGCCCGCTCGTTGTCCTCCCTGGCCTCGGGCAGGGAAAGCTGTTGGTAGACATAATTCAAATGCTGGGGCCGGATCTCCCCCAGGCGCAGGTGCCCCAAAAAAGGCAGCACCCGCTTGAGGCTTTGGCGATAGTGGATCAGCGTCAGGTGCTTCAGGCCGGTGCGCTCCTTCAACCCCAGCACATACTCCGCATACTGGGCAAAGGTCTGCCGCCCGTCTGAGAGATACCCCTCCCGGCACTGGCGCTCAAACACGGCCGCCTGTTTTTCCGCCTCCTTCCGGGCCCGCTTTTCGCTCCATCCCTCCGGCACGTGCCACGTCATGGTGTAGGGCGTAAGCTGTTTCCCGGTGCGAGGGTCCCTCCCCTTGTACACCCGAATGCTGTACGAAACCACTTGTCCATCTTTGTTTTTCCGCGACTGCAAATAGGCCATACTGTTCTCCTTCCCGCGGATCCCATTCCGCTTTTTTCCGTTCAACTTTTTTTCAACCACGCCCGTGCTCGGGCAGAGCACTTCGGGAGCGCGCTTTTTCCTGGCTTACGCACTGGGTGAAAGCCCCGTCCCGCTGGCAGTGGGGACGGCCCAATTTTCAAAACCACAGCCCCGAACACAGTAAGGGGGCCCAGAGCGCAAATGATCCGTCTGGACACAAAAAAAGCCGCCCAAAAGGGTGGCTTTTTCTGAAACTACACTGTTGATTTATTGATAGACAAAGGCGGATTGCAGCGCCTCGGTGGGGAAGGTGAGGCTGGAAAGGGCAGCCAGGGTGGTCTGGTTCACAAATGTGGAGGGGCTTTCAAAGGTGTACACCGGCACCTGGGACAGCTCACGGCCCTCCATCAGCTCCACAGCCATATCGGCGGCCTTGACGCCCATTTCCCGGCCGGTGGCCCCCATGGCAGCCAGGGCTCCCGACTGCACCATGGCGTCCGATCCGGTGTACCAGGGCACTTGGGCTGTTTTGGCGGCCTGGGCCGCCTCTGCCGCCATAGGCGCCACTGTGTTGTCCGGCGGCGTGAACACCGCGTCCACACGGCCGCAAAGCTCCGCCATAGCCTGGGCTACCTCCTCTTGGGAGGACACCGTGGCTTCCGCCACCTCCAGGCCCTTTTCCCCACAGGCAGCTTTCACGTCCTCAATCACCGCCAAAGCCCCCGGGTCGCTGGGGTCATACAGCAGGCCCAAGGTCTTCAAGGTGCTGTCTGCCTGCTGGGCCAAAGCCAGAAGATCCCCTACCGGCGTGGGGGAAACCACCCCGGTGACCTGGCTGGAACTGGATGTTCCTTCCTCCAGGCCCAGGGCTTCCTGGCCGCTGACCCCGGCAAACACCACTTTCACTTGGGTGCCGGCCGCCGTCCCTATAGCCGCTTTGGCCGCCGGGGTGGAGATGGCCACGATCATGTCCACCCCGTCTTTCACAAAGGTATCGCAGATCTCCTCCGCTTTCACTGGGTCGCCCCCGGCATTTTGATAGTCGATCTCCACCCGGTCCTCGTCGCAGCCCCATTCCTCCAGGCGGCTCATAAAGGCCTCCCGCAGGGAGTCCAGCTCCCCGTGTTCCCGGTACTGCACCAGGCCGATCTTATAGGGTTCCGATGATACCTGGGAAACCTCTGGTGAGGGGCTGGGCGTGGGGGAGGGCTCTTCCTGGTGGGAGCATCCCGCCAGCACCCCCGCCCCAAGGGCCAGGCACAGCAGGACACTGAGAATTTTTTTCATGGTGTACCCCCTTTTCAAAAATCGGTCCGTCCTTTCTGGAAAAGCAAAATCTCCGCAGCCCCTCCCGAGAGGCCGCGGAGATTTGTTCACTTGCTGTGCCGTATCACAGGCCAACAGGCCTTTTCCAATCCTCTGGTTTTTTCATTAAAGCACAGAGGAAAGGCTTTGTCAAGGGCTTACTCGATGGCCTCGTTGTTGTAGGTCATGGGGATCTTCTCCAGCACGTTGCTGATCTCGCTGCGGCGCACCAGGCCGTTAAACTCCCCGTTGAGCAGGGCGGCATAACGCTCGTCCTGGCCAGGCACTTGGCAATAGGTGATCACATCGTCCTCGCTGCCGTCGAAGTACTCATAAGTGACCTGCAAGGCAAAGCCGTCCGCGTCGTATTTCACAGGGTCGGTGGAGAGCACCGACTGGGACAGCACCAGCTGATAGAGTTTCTGGTAGTTCTCATAATCCACCGCCTGGCCGTCGCCATTGGTGATCTCCAGGTCGTAGGAGGGTTCCTCCTCAGTGGAGTCCTCCTCGTTGAGAACCTGCTCCACGTCAAAGCGGTACTGGGTGCCGCCGGCCACAGTGAAGGTCACAGCGCTGGCGTCCTTAATGTTGGGCAGCCACACATAGCTCATGCGCAGCTCCATCAAAGTGGCGTCGGCCCAGGAGTTCACTGTGTCGCCCGCCACCTGATAGATCACATCGTTGTCATCGGCCACCAGGTACCGGTTGCCGGAGGAATCGGCGGCGCTGACCGCCACGGTGTGCTCTTCGCCGTTCATGTCATAGGTGATCTGGGCATAGGGCTCCGCCAGGCCGTACTGTTCCAGGTGTTCCTGGGTGCGGCCGGTGGCCGCCACAGAGCTGACAGAGAGGCTCTTCAACGCGGTGAGGATCTCGCTGAAGGTATTACTGCCCGATTCCGCCGTGATGGGGGAGGTGATCAGGTAGCTGCTGATCTTGCTGCCATCATACTCAATGGTGATGGGCTGGCTGAAATTGCTGCCGGAGAACTCGATGCGGTACAGGATATCCGACAGGGTGGTGGTAGAGCTGGAACCTTCGCTGTCCACGGTTTCCTCCACCCGGTCCGCCACGGTGTACAGGTCGGTGTCGATAAAGTCCAGGGGGGTGCCCAGCAGGTCTTTGGAGAAGGAGGCGGAAATGTACACCACGCCATCCTTCAGCAGGTAGCGCCCGGCGGATTCGCCGGCCTCGCTGCCCACTACATAGGTGTCAGTAGAGCCGTCCTTGTAATGGACCTCCACGTTGGTGGCGGTTTCACCGGAAAGGCCGAACTCTGCCAAGTCATCCTGTTCCCCCAGCTCCTTCATGGCGTTGATGGAAACCGTGGTCTTGGCAGCGGAGGTCACATCCGAGGTCTTCAGGTGAAAGCCCTGATACCCGTCAATGGTGAACTCCACATCCTCTTCGCTTTCGGAAGATTCGCTATCCGAAGAGTCCTCGTCCTCTTCCGAAGAGGTGGTGGTGTCGCTGCCCAAAGGCAGCAGGGTAAAGCTTGCCTGGGGGTTCTCCACCAGCACCGAGGCAATCTCGCTCTCTTCCCGGTCGATGACCGGGTCGCTCTGGATGCTCACGGTGGAAGAGGAGGAATCGCCGTCCCCGGAAGCGGGCTGGGTAAGGAGCAGCGCCGCGGCGCCGCCTCCCAAAACCACCAGCACCGCCACCATGATAATCAGGTTACGGATGCTTTTTTTCATAGGCTTACAGGTGCCTCCTCTTCAGGAAGATCACCAGCCCAGCCGCCAGGATCGCCACAGGGATGATGGCGCCAAATAGCCATCCCAGCATATTGATCGTGCTGCGGGTGGCGGTAACGTCGGCCACATTGGTCTGGACGCGTTCCGTGAGCACGGAAACATTGCTGCCGTCGTTGGCGGTGAGGTACAAAAGCAGGTCCTGGAAATACTGGCTGTCACCAAAGGCGGAGCTCATGAAGGAATCGGTAAAGATGGTGGAAGAACCGAACATACACAGGCTGCGGCTGACAGAACTGCCATCTTCCAGCTGGATCAGCTTGCTGGACAAAGTGGCCACCGTTTCAGAACCGGTGACAGGGTTCTCCACGTCTTCCTCGGTGGTGTTCTCGGTGATCACCGTCGCGGTATCGGCGGTGGTCCACAGGGAGTAGGTCACCACGCTGTTGTTGGCGTCAAACAGCAGCTCCAGGGGGGCGCTGTAGTAAGACACCAAGTAGTTGTAGCTGTTGTCTTCCAGGATTTCGCTTTCAGCGTCCACCAGGATACCGGTGCTGTCCGATACCGCCATGCGGCTGGTATCGGTTTCCGAAACCACGCCGGTGTTCACCTTCACGCCCCACTCTTCCAAGAAGGCGGCATAGTTGGGAAGCTCCCCTTGGGAGGGGTAAGCGGTAGCCAACAGGGTGATGGGCACATCGGTGGTGGTATCATTCAAATAGGTGCGCAGCTTATCCACCTCTTCGGCGGAGTAATCCGTGGTGGGGGTGGGCAGCATGAGGATCTGGGTGTTTTCCGGGATCCCCTCGGTGAGCAGGTCAAATTCCTCCACCTGGAAGTTCTGCTTTTCCATCATGCTGATAAAGCTGGACATATTGCTGGAGGTCAGCAGTTCGCTGTGGCCGGTAGCAATGGCCATCACGGGTACGTTGTCCATGTTCACCAGCTCCAGGGCGGCGGCCAGGGCGCTGTCCACCATGGAGTAGGTGTTGTAACTGCCGGAGGTCTGATCCTGCTCAATGGTGAACAGGTCCGACACGCTCAGCACCCGGTACCGGCGCTCGGTCTGCACCATCACCTTGCCGGTGGTAAGGCTCTCCTCGGCATACTGGCTGATGAAGGTGGGGTTGGTATCCGGGTCCACAAACTGCACGGAGATGTTCCCGTTGGCCTCGGCCAGGCGCTTGGAAAGGCTTGCCACCTGGCTGTACTCCAAACCGTAGGAGGAGTAGATCTGGTTGTTGTCATAGGCGTTTTCGCTGCCGATGAGGTAAATGGTGGTTTTCTGCTCCACGCCCTTTGCCACATCCAGGGCCTGGTCAGACAGGGTGTTCACCTTCTGGGCAGTCATATCGATGTCCATGGAGGGGAAGCGCTCCGTAAGGGCGGTGGCCAACACGTTCACCACCACCACAATGGCGATGAACACCACGGTCAGCAGGGTGGCCATGCCGCCCCGCTTGAATTTATTGGAAGCAAAGGGGTTTTTCCCCTTTTTCTTGGGAGCCTTGGGGGCCCCGGCCTGCTTGATTTCCGTCTGTTTCGTATCCATTTTCGACTCCTCCTTTAGCTCCAGCGGCGGCTTTCCACCTTACGGGCGGTGAGAAAGACAAACACGGCGGCCACGCTCACAAAGAAGATCACGCTGGAAATGCTGAACATCCCTTGTGTAAAGGTGCTGTAGCGGTCGTAGAACGACAGCCACTGGATGGCGGTGCTGATCACCTGGTTGGAAACCACCGAAGCCAGGGAATCCATGTACATCAGCAGCACCGAGATGATGAAGGTGCCGATGGCGGCGATGATCTGGCTCACCGTGAGGCTGGAGATGAACACGCCAATGGAGATCATGGCGCAGCCGTAGAGCAGGGCGCCGATGTAGTTGCCGATGACCTCCCCCCAGGCGGGGCTGGAGAAGGCGCTCATGGCCAGGGCGGGGAGGATGCCTCCCAGGGTGGTGGCCACAAAGTACACAAAGCAGCAGGCAAAGAACTTGCCCAGCACAATGGCGGTGACGCCCACAGGGGCGGTCAAAAGGGCCTGGTCGGTCTTGTTTTTCTGGTCATCGGTCATGGAGCGCATGGTGATAATGGGGATGATCATCATGCTGAAGGTGAACAGGGTGCCAAACACCTGGGCAATGTAGCTGGAAGAGCCCATCAGCATGGCCTGGTAGTAGTAAAAGCCGTACAGGGCCATCAAAGCGGCCACGCACACATAGCCCACAGGGGAGTTGAAGTAAGAGCGCACCTCGCGCTTGAAGATCGCTTTCACTCTGCATCCCCTCCTTTCTCAGTTTCCTTTTCCTTGGCGTCCTCCTGGCCGGCATCGGGTTCCAGGTCCAGATCCTGATCCGGGTCCAAGTGGTTTCCGCCCTCATCTTCGTCCTCGTCCTCTTGCTGCTGGAGCAGGGAGGCGTCACTGCTTGTCAACTGCAGGAACAGGTCCTCCAGGGTGAGGTCGGTGTTCTTCAGGGCCAAAATGGGCCAGCCCTTCCGGGCCATCAGGGCAAACACATCCCGGCGGATGTCGTTGTCCGGGGTGGATTCCACGCTGATCTCGAACACACCCTTTTCCTTTTCGCCCAGGGAGTAGGTGTCCACCACGCCGGGCACGTTCTGCAGGGCGTGGACCATCTCCTTCTCGGGGCCTTCTGCCCGGAGGATGAGCCGGTGATCCGGGGACAGGTCGTGGGCCAGGGTGTCGGTGGCGCCGTCGGCCACCACCCGGCCGTTGTTGATGACGATGATCCGCTCACACACGGCCTGCACTTCCGGCAGGATGTGGGAGCTCAAAATCACCGTGTGGTTGCGGCCCAGGTTTTTGATCAGGGTGCGGATCTCAATGATCTGCTTGGGGTCCAAGCCAACGGTGGGCTCGTCCAGGATCAGCACCGGGGGGTTGCCGATGAGCGCCTGGGCAATGCCCACACGCTGCTTATAGCCCTTGGACAGGTTGCCGATGAGCCGGTTATACACATTCTCGATCTTCACCAGCTGGCAGATCTCTTTGATGTGCTGCTCCCGGGACAGCTTGGCCTTTTTCAGGTCGTACATGAAGTTTAAGTACTCCTTTACCGTCATGTCCATGTAAAGGGGCGGCTGCTCCGGCAGGTAACCGATCTGTTTTTTCACCTCGCCCGGCTCTTCCAGGGTGTTCTTCCCGGAAACCGTCACCTCGCCGGAGGTGGCGGAAAGGTAGCCCGTGATGATGTTCATTGTGGTGGATTTACCGGCGCCATTGGGCCCCAGAAAGCCCACAATGGTGCCTTCCTCAATTTTAAAACTCACGCGGTCCAGCGCCAGGTTCTGGCCATAGCGCTTGGTGAGGTTCTTGACCTCGATCATGTCCGTGATTCCTCCTGTTTCCGTCGTTTGGCCGATGGGCCTCCTCGGAAGGTCCCGGCGTCATTAACTTTACTATAGTACCGCAATATGGCTCTTTTTGCAAGGGTTTTCCCCTTTGGCACCACAGTTTTCCTTATTTTAACCGGGTTTTGTGAACTTTGGGTGAAGGGAAAACGAAAAATCGTTTCTCATTTCCCCTGGTTTTCCCTGGGGCGCCCTGTTTTTTGGTTGACGGGGCCCAGCCCGATGGCTTACAATAGAAAGAAAAAGACACATGGAAAGGATGGGATCCCTATGGCAGACATCCGGCCCTTCCGGGCACTCCGGTACAACCTCCCCAAAGCGGGGGACATCCGGGAATTGACCTGCCCCCCTTATGACATCATCAGCCCCGGCCAGCGCCGGGAATACCTTTCCCGCAACAGCCGCAACCTCATCCGCCTGGAACTCCCCCAGGGGGACGACCCCTATGGGGACGCTGCCCGCACCCTGGCCCAGTGGCGCCAGGAAGGCACCCTCCAGCTGGACATGGAACCCGGGATGTACCTGTATGAAGAGGAGTTCCTCTCCCAGGCGGACCGGGGGGAAACCCGGAAAGTACGGGGCCTGGTGTGCCGCGTGCGGCTCTCCGACTTTGCGGAAGGGGTGGTGCTCCCCCATGAGGAGACCCTGTCCAAGGCCAAAGAGGACCGCTTCCAGCTGCTCTGTGCCACCCGGTGCAATTTCAGCTCCATCTACTGCCTGTACCAGGACCCGGGCCACACCACCGCCCAGCGGCTGGAAAACCTCTCCCAGACCTGCCCGCCCCGCTACGAGTTTTCCGATGGCCTGGTGACCCACCGGCTGTGGGTGGTGAACGACACGGTGGCCATTTCAGCCCTGCAAGAGGATTTTGCCGGCCGGAAGCTGTACATTGCCGATGGCCACCACCGGTACGAAACGGGCCTTCGCTACCGGGACTCCCTGCGGCAGCAGGGGGCCTACCTGCCCGGGAGCGAGTACATCCTGATGACCCTCACCGACATGGAGGACCCGGGGCTGACGGTGTTCCCCACCCACCGGCTGGTGCGGGGGCTCCCCTCTTTTGACAGCGCAAAGCTCCTGGCCGCCTGCGGAAAGGACTTCACCCTGGCGGGGAAGGCCTCCCGGGAGGAGAGCCAGGCCGCCCTGGAGGAGGCTTACCAGCAGGGGAAGCACGCCTTTGCCCTGTACGACAGCGCCGCCTGGACCCTGCTCACCCTGAAGGACCCAGCGGTGATGGACGGCCTGCTGCCGGGCATGAGCCAAGCCTACCGGGAGCTGGATGTTTCCATCCTGCACAACCTGGTGCTGGAGCGGCTGCTGGGCATCGACAAGGAGAACATGGCCAACCAGAAGAACCTGACCTACACCCGCTCGGCCCAGGAGGCGGAGGAGTCGGTGCGGGCAGGGGAGAGCCAGTGCTGCTTCCTTCTCAACCCCACCCGGGTGGAGGAGATCGGCCAGGTGGCAGCCTTTGGAGAGAAGATGCCCCAAAAATCCACCTATTTCTATCCCAAGCTCATCACCGGCCTGGTGATGAACGACCTGGAAGACCCCGCCGGGCTGTGAACAGCCTGGCTGCCAGCCGCCCAAAGGAAAGGAGCGCGTTAGTTATGAACGAGAAAACCTTAAAAGATACCACGGTGTTCGACGGCCATCTCATCCGGGTCCACGTGGACGACGTGGAGCTGGACAACGGCGCCCTGGCCAAGCGGGAGATCGTCAGCCACCCCGGCGGGGTGAGCGTGGCCATCCTCACGGAGAAAAACGAGCTGATCTTTGTCAAGCAGTTCCGCTGCCCCTACAAGGAGGTGCTTTTAGAGCTGCCCGCCGGCAAGCTGGAACCCGGCGAGGACCCCTTTGAGGCCATGAAGCGGGAACAGCTGGAAGAAACCGGCACCACCGGCAAAAACTATATCTCCCTGGGGAACCTGTACCCCACCCCCGGCTACTGCGGGGAGATCATCCGGCTGTGGGCCTGCCGGGTGGACAAGGAAACCGGCGAACTTTCCCTGGACCCCGACGAGTTCCTGCAAAACCTGCGCATCCCCCTTGACAAAGCAGTGGAAATGGTGTTAAATAACGAGATCCCCGACAGCAAGACCCAGGTGGGGATTTTGAAAACAGCCGCCCTGGTGGAAAAGGGCCTGCTGTAACGGGCAGCCCGAAGGGGCGGCCTTCCTAACGGAGAAAGGAGATCCTTTATGAAACGCAGAATCACCGCGCTTGCCCTGTGCGCCGCGCTGCTGCTGTGCGCCGGGGCCTGTTCCTCTCTGGGGAAGGGGGGCTCTTCCCCAGATTCCACACCTTCTTCCAGTGTTGTGGAAAGCTCTCCCACCCCCACGCCTTCCCCGACCCCCACTCCCAGCCCTGCCCCCAGCCCCACGCCGGAGACGGAAGAACCTTCCGCAGCGGAGGAGGACCCCGAGTTTGAAGAGGCCTTTGACCTGAACCCCATCGATGCGCAGATGAACCAAGATATGGCCACCGCCGCTTCGGCCTCTGCCATCCAAAAGGTCTATAGCAGTGCCGTTACGCGCTGGGAACGCTTTATCGGCACCTTGTGCGCCCAGGGGGAGGAAACCCTCACTGGGGAAGCGCTGGCCCAGTTCCAGGACGCCCAGAAGGCCTGGGAAGAGGGGTTGGATGACGCCCTCCAGGCTGCCCAGGAGGAGAACCCAGACGACGCCATCTCCGCCGCCCGGGCCGCCACTGAGGTGTACCGCGCCCAGGCCAAGGCCCTGTGCCAGCTGCTCTATGAAGCCACCGGCTCCATGCCGGAATTCCCCGCCATCGACGGCCAGGCCGCGGGCTGAGCTTCTTTGGGCCATGGCCCTGCCACAATGAATCCAGGAGTTGAAAGACATGGACATTTTCTCTGCCGTGGAGCTTTTTGACGGCTTTATGGGTGACCTGATCCACGTGCTGGTTTCGGTGGCCATCCACCTGTTTGAATTGGTGGGGGTCATCGTGCTCATTGCCGCAGGTGTGCGGGGCGTGGTAAACTATGTCCGCCGCGACCCCATGGTCCGGCTGAACCTGGCCAAGGGCATGGCCCTGTGCCTGGAGTTCAAGCTGGGCAGTGAGATCCTCCGCACCGTGGTGGTGCGGGATCTCAGCGAAATCGCCATTGTGGGGGCCATCATCGCCTTGCGGGCGGCGCTGACCTTCCTGCTCCACTGGGAGATCAAAAACGAAGAGGCGGAAGCCGAAGCCAACCTGAACAAGGAGTTCCGGGAGAAAAAGACCCAGCATCTCTCCGGACAAAAAGAGGAAGGCAACCCCTGAAAAACACAAACAGCAAAAACCTGCCCACGTAGTACGGGGCAGTTTTTTTTGGCCTGTAAAACGCAGGAGCGCCTTCCCTCTGGAAAGCGCCCCCTTTTTCTGCCCTTTTGGGGCTTATTCTTCCTCGTCCGTGTCTTCCACGGTTTCTTCCTGCTCTTCCACCTCATCGGGGGTGTCGGCGCCCTCGTCGGCGGTGCCGTCGTCCTCGATCTCCAGGGTGTCCACTTCGTCCTCTTCGTGAGGCACCCGGGCCAGGGTGACCACTTTGCCGCCTTCGGCTAATTTCATCACCCGCACGCCCTTGCTGGGACGGGCGCACACCCGCACGCTGCTGGCGGCGATCCGGATGATGACCCCGTCCTCAGAGATGAGGATGATGTCATCCTCCATGTCCACCACCTTGATGGCGGCAACAAGGCCAAACTTCTCCGTGTGGTAGTTGAGTAAGCCCTTGCCGCCCCGCTTCTGCACCCGGTAGTTGTCCTGGCCGGACAGCCGGCCAAAGCCGGTTTCCGTCACCGTGAGCACCAGGCCGCCCTCCCGCAGGGTGGACATCCCCACGATCCGGTCCTCTTCCGTGAGCTTCATCACCCGCACGCCCCGGGCGGTACGGGAGAGCTCCCGCACGTCGGTTTCGTGGAACCGGATGGCCATGCCCTTCTTGGTGGCCACGATCAAGTCGTCCTGGCCGCTGGTGACCCGCACCCAGCTCAGGGCGTCGCCCTCGTCCAGGTCAATGGCGATCAGGCCCGCCTTCCGGGCAGAGTTGTAGGCGGAAAGCTTGGTACGTTTGATCACACCGTTCTCCGTCACCATCACCAGGTAGCGGTCCTCGTCGAACTCCGTCACCCGGATCATGGAGCTGATCTTCTCCTCCGGCTGCAAGGGCAGCAGGTTCTTGATGTTCATGCCGCGGCTGGCGCGGGAACCCTCGGGGATCTCGTAGCACTTCAGCCGGTACACACGGCCCAGGGTGGAGAAGAACAGCACGTAGTCGTGGCTGCCGGTGACAAAGATCTCCGTGGCCACGTCCTCGTCCCGGCGGTTCATGCCGTTGACCCCCCGGCCGCCCCGCTTCTGCTGGTGATAGTCATCGGTCTTTTGACGCTTCACATAGCCGAAGTTGGTCATGGTCAGCACGCACTCTTCCTGGGGGATCAAGTCTTCGATATCCACTTCCCCGCTGATGGCGGCGATCTCCGTGCGGCGCTCGTCCGAGAACTTCTTCTTAATTTCCAGGGCCTCATCCTTGATGATCGCCAGCCGGCGGCCCTCGCTGGACAGAATTTCATTTAAATCAGCGATGCGGGCATGAAGCTCGTCCAGCTCGTTTTCGATCTTCAAGATCTCCAGCCCGGCAAGCTGCCCCAGCTGGAACTTGCAGATGGCGTCGGCCTGGAGGTCGTCAAAGCCAAAGTGCTCCATCAAGGCCAACTTGGCTTCGGGCCTTCCGCCCTTGCAGGAGCGGATGGTAGCGATGATCTCATCTACAATATCGATGGCCTTTTTCAAGCCCTCCAAGATGTGGGCGCGGTCCTGGGCCTTTCTCAAGTCGTACTGGGTGCGGCGGGTGATCACTTCCAGCTGGAAGCGGATATACTCCTCCAAAATCTGCCGCAGGTTCAAAAGCCTGGGCTCGCCGTTCACAATGGCCAGCATGATCACGCCAAAGGTGGTTTGCAGCTGGGTGTAGGTGAACAGGTGGTTCAAAACGATCTGGGGGGAGGCGTCCCGCTTCACGTCGATGACGATGTACATCCCGTTCCGGTCGGAGTGGTCGTCGATGTTGGAAATGCCCTCAACACGCTTATCCTTCACCAGGTCGGCGATGCTTTCAATGAGGCGGGCCTTGTTCACCTGGTAGGGCAGCTCCGTGACAATGATCTTGGAGCGGCCGGTTTTTTCGTTTTCCTGGATCTCCGCCCGGGCGCGGACGGTGATCCGCCCCTTGCCGGTGGCATAGGCCGCCCGGATGCCGGACCGGCCCATAATGATGCCCCCGGTGGGGAAATCCGGCCCTTTGATGTGCTCCATCAAGTCCTCCAAGGTGGCTTCGGGGTTGTCGATGAGGCAGCACATCCCGTCGATGACCTCGCCCATGTTGTGGGGCGGGATATTGGTGGCCATACCAACGGCAATGCCCGTGGAACCGTTGACCAGGATGTTGGGGAAATGGCTGGGGAGCACCGTGGGTTCTTTCAGGCGGTCGTCATAGTTGGAGGTCATGTCCACGGTTTCCTTATCGATATCCTGGAGCATGGCCACCGACAGCTTCGTCATGCGGGACTCGGTGTAACGGTAGGCGGCGGGGGGGTCGCCGTCGATGGAACCAAAGTTGCCGTGGCCGTCCACCAGCATATAGCGCATGGAGAAGTCCTGGGCCAGGCGTACCAGGGCGTCGTACACAGAGGCGTCGCCGTGGGGGTGGTACCGGCCCAGCACAGCGCCAACGGTGTCGGCGCACTTGCGGTAGGCCTTCTCCGGCCACAGGGTGTTCTCGTACATGGTGTAGAGGATGCGCCGGTGCACCGGCTTCAGGCCGTCCCGCACGTCGGGCAGGGCCCGCTGCACAATGACCGACATGGAGTAGTCCAAAAAGGACTGCTCCATCTCTTTTTTCAGGTCAATGGGAATCACCTGGCCAACAGGTTCTTCCGAAATGGGAGGGGTATTCTGATCCATGAAATTCCAACTGCCTTTCCCCAGGCGCTGCCTGGAAGACTGGGTTTTCAACCATCGCTGGCAAACCGGTGGAAACACGCCCAGCGAGGGCCTGCCCTATTCTGACTGTATCCGCACGCCCAGGGGGCGTTGCTGTGTTTTTTTTCGGGAAGAAAAGGGGCGCCGGGGCCCCCGCTCCTGCACAGCAGGATGCGGGCCTTACAGACCCACAGGGGATCCTCCCAGTACGAGTTTTGTTTTTATTTCGCAGAGAATCCCGGTTTTGCGCAAGCAAAAATCATACGTCCCAATTGGCCTCCTTGGCCCGCTTCATGATGAAGTCCCGCCGGGGCTCCACCTTGTCGCCCATGAGCACGGTGAACACCTCGTCCGCCTCAATGGCGTCCTCCACTTCCACACGGCGCATGGTGCGGGTTTCGGGGTTCATGGTGGTTTCCCAAAGCTGTTCCGAGTCCATTTCGCCCAAGCCCTTGTACCGCTGGATCTCGTACCCTGCGCCCAGTTCTTGCATGATCTGGTCCCGCTGGGGATCGGAGAAGGCGTAATAGTGGCGCTTGCCCTTGGTGATCCGGAATAGGGGAGGCTGGGCCAGGTACACGTGGCCCTCCTCCACCAGGGGGCGCATAAACCGGAAGAAAAAGGTCAGCAGCAGGGTGCGGATGTGGGAGCCGTCCACGTCGGCATCGGCCATGATGATGATCTTGCCGTACCGCAGCTTGGAAAGGTCGAAGTCCTCCCCAATGCCGGTGCCCAGGGCCGTCACCACAGGCATCAGCTTCTCGTTGGAGTACACCTTGTCCAGCCTTGCCTTCTCCACATTGAGCATCTTGCCCCACAGGGGGAGGATGGCCTGGAACTTCCGGTCCCGGCCGCCCTTGGCAGAGCCGCCTGCGGAGTCGCCCTCCACGATGTAGATCTCTGTTTCGGTCACGTCCCGGCTTTGGCAGTCGGCCAGCTTGCCGGGCAGGGTGGTGTTTTCCAGGGCAGTCTTCCGCCGGGCCAGGTCGCGGGCCTTCCGGGCGGCCTCCCGGGCACGGGAGGCGGACAGCGCTTTGTCGAAGATGGTCCGGGCCGTGGCAGGGTTCTCCTCTAGGTAGGTCATCACCTTGTCGTAAACCGTGGAACTGACCAGGGAGCTGATCTCCGTGTTGCCCAGCTTGGCCTTGGTCTGGCCTTCGAACTGGGCCTCCTTCAGCTTCACGCTGATGACGCAGGTCAAGCCCTCCCGCACGTCCTCGCCAGAGAGGTTCTTGTCGCCGTCCTTCAAAATATTGTATTTCCGGGCATAGTCGTTCATCACCCGGGTGAGGGAGCGCTTGAAGCCGTCCTCGTGGGTGCCGCCGTCGGTGGTGTGGATGTTGTTGGCAAAGGAGAGGATCTGCTCCTGGTAAGAGTCGGTGTACTGCATGGCGATCTCCGCTGTGGAGTTCTCGTCCTGGGCCACCGCGGAGAAGTGGATCACATCCGGGTGGATCACCTCCTTGTTGGCGTTGATGAACTCCACAAAGGAGGACACGCCGCCCTCGTAGCAATAGTCGTTCTGATAGGGGACCTCCCGGTCCTGCTCATTTTCCGGCCGGTCCTCCCGGGGGCGCTCGTCGGTGAGCTGGATGTTCACCCCGGCGTTTAAGAAAGCCTGCTCCCGCAGCCGTTTCTGCAGGGTGTCATACTCGTACACGGTGGTTTCTTTAAAGATCTCCGGGTCTGCCTGGAACCGCACCACGGTGCCCCGGCTGCGGCCCTCGGGGGCCGGGCCCCGGTTTTGAAGTTCCGTAACGGCCTTGCCCCGCTCAAAGCGCTGGAAATAGAGGATGCCGTCCGACACCACTTCCACTTCCAGCCAGGTGGACAGGGCGTTGACCACCGAGGCGCCCACGCCGTGGAGGCCGCCGGAAACCTTGTAGCTGCCGCCGCCGAACTTGCCGCCGGCGTGGAGGATGGTGAACACCACAGTCACAGCGGGCAAGCCGGTCTTGTGCTGCACGCCCACAGGGATACCACGGCCGTTGTCGGAAACATACACCACGTTCCCGGGCAGCAGGCGCACATCGATCTTGTCACAAAAGCCCGCCAGTGCTTCGTCAATGGCGTTGTCCACGATCTCGTATACCAGGTGGTGAAGGCCCCGGGGGCCTGTGGAGCCAATGTACATACCAGGGCGCTTGCGCACTGCCTCCAAGCCTTCCAGCACCTGGATCTGGTCGCCGTCATATGCTTTTTCAGACGTTGTCATGTCGGTCATTTCGTTAATTTCCAAGCAAGAACCCTCCTATAGGAAACACCCGCCCACAAGAACAACCGGGCTGGCTGCCCGGCTGCTGAGGCTTTGTAACTGCCTATCAAAATCGAAATTTTCCTATTTATTAGTATAGCAGATTTTCACCCGGTTGTAAACAATAAACCTTGGAATCCCCCGGAAGAAAAAACCCGGAAGCCCCTGTGGGAAGGGGCTTTCCGGGCAGGAGCCGGAGAAAGGTCAACGGTCTTTTCCACCCTGTTCCAGCTCTTTTAAACGGCGCTCCACATAGGCGGGGTCGTCGTATTTTTTAAAGAAATCCCCGGTGATGTCAGGGATATCCACCGGCCGCGCCGGCTGGGCAGGCCGCCGGGGGGGAAGGGGAGGTTCGGGCCTGCGCTGGGCCTGGGGAGCCCCCTCCTGTACCGCGGTGACCCGCCGCCGCACCTGGCCGGCCTGGGGCGCGGCCGTACCGGGGCCCTGGGAAGCCGCCCGCTGGGCCGCCTGGCGCCGCTGGGCTGCCGGGGACACCTCCCCCTGGCCGCGGGAAGGCTGGGCCGTGGGCCGGGAAACGGCGTTGTTCACCGGCCTTTGGGCCGGCGTCTGGGCAGGCGCGCCGCCCTGGCCCTGGGGCACAGGGCCGGTGCGGTAGTTCCGGGGAGGCAGGTAGTCCCCTTGGTCCACAACGGCTTGGCTGGTGTGGGAGGAAACCGCGGCCCGCCTTTTCTCGGCAGTGACGGGCGCCCGGGACACTTTGCCGTTTTCCTCACGGGGCACCCGCCTGATCACCGGTTTTTCCAAGTACACCAGAAACAGGCTGACCAAAAAGAACAGCGCGAAAGGCAGGATCACCTGGAAGCAGGTGCCCAGATCCACGTCGTCCAGCACGAACTTATGGAAAAAGTACACGGCCCCTCCCGCAAACACCGCCAGCAGCGCCAGCACATACACCAGGGGGGATAGGAAAATGTTGGAAATGCCGCCGCACCGGGGGCACTGGTACTCGCCCTGGCGCTTTAAGGACCAGGTGCGGATCAAATTGACCCGCTTTTTGCAATAAGGGCAGCGGGGGACTCCGAAATACTGCATAGCTAAACCAGCCTTTCCGAAAAGGGTACTAGATCTCCCCTGCCCCCAAGGGCAGCCTGCCGGAAGCCCGCCGCAGCAGGGTAGCAGTGGAGATCTGGGAAATGTAAACGGCCTTTTGGCCGTTGTTTTCGCACAGGATAAAGGACTTTGGCAGCTCCATGGACACGTTCACCACCCGGCCCTCTTTCTGGGCTTTGGCAAGGAACTCCCGGGTGTGGCGGGAAATGGTGGAGTTGTCCATATCGAACACCCCCACGATATCCCGTTCGTTCACAATGATATCTTGTCCCAAATGCAGGTACATGATAACCTCCCGAAAGCCTGGCCGCCTGGTTTTCCCCAGAACTAAAAAAACTTGTGGAAAACCGCTTTTCACAAGCCGCCTCCGCGTTTCAGCCCGGGGCGACCTCTTCGGGGAACACCTCCCCGGCTTCCACCCGGAACCGGGCGCCGGTTTCCTGCAAACCCACCGTTTCGGGGCTGCAGCAGGTGAGGAACACCTGCCTTCCCTGCAAGTGGTTCAGCAGGTAGTCTTGGCGGCTTTGGTCCAATTCGCTCATCACATCGTCTAACAGCACAAGGGGGGGCTCCCCGGAAAGCTCCGCCAGCGCGGCAGCTTCCGCCAGCTTCAAGGCCAGCACCGCGCTGCGCTGCTGCCCCTGGGAGCCGTACATCCTGGCGGAAAGCCCGGAGAGGGTGATGTCCAGGTCATCCCGGTGGGGCCCCACGCTGGTGAACCCCGACCGGATATCCGACCCCTGGGTGCGGGCCAGCTCCTCCCGGAAAAAGCCCTCCCAATCTGCCGTGGCCCCCCCTTGGGGAGGCTTGGGCGAGGGGGCGTAGGTGAGGGAGAGGTCCTCCCTGCCCCGGGAGATGCCCTCATAGGCCTCCTGGGCTTTGGGGGCCACCTGCTCCACATAGCGGCGGCGCTCCTCCATCACCGCCACCCCCAGCTTGGCAAGCCGGGCGTCCCACACGCTCAAGGTGTCGTGGAGCTCCGGGAACCGGACGATATCTTTCAGCAAAGCGTTCCGCTGCGCCAGCGCCCGCTGGTACACGTGGAGCATCCCCGCATAGCTGGGGCGCAGCTGGCACAGGGCGCCGTCCAAGAACCCCCGGCGCCGGGCGGGGCCCTCTTTCACCAGCAGCAGGTGCTCCGGGGAAAAGATCACCGCGCAGACTTTGCCCACCAGGGCAGAGCCGGTTTTCTTCTTCACCCCGTTGATCACCGAGGAACGCCGGCCGTTCTCCAGCCGCAAGATGGCCTTCTGGTCCCGGCCCTCGCTGAAAAAGTCCAGGGCCAGGGCGGCGGCAGGGGCGTTCTCCCCGGTTTTGGGGTCCAGGCGGGGGAGTTCCGCGTCCTTTGCCCCCCGGAAGGAGTGCCCCCCGGTGAACAGCCACAGCCCCTCCAGCAGATTGGTCTTTCCCTGGGCGTTGTCCCCATACACCACGTTCACACCGGGGCAGGGGGAAACCTCCCCGTCCCGCAGGTTCCGGAAACCCTCAAAGGCAAGGCGCGTCACAACCATGGGCGCTCACCCCTGGGCAGCGGCCACTTGGAAGCTCTCCCCCAGCAGGGAAACGGTGTCCCCGGGGGTGAGCTTCTTCCCCCGCATGGCGCACACTTCCCCGTTGACCTGCACCTGGCCCTCCTGGATGAGCACCTTGGCCTGGCCGCCGGTATCCACCAGGCCGGTGAGCTTGAGGCAGGCGTCCAGCCGGATATATTCCGTTGTGATGGCAATGGTTTCCATACAGATGACTCCTTATTCGCTCTTCAGCCGCACCGGCAGCACCAAAAACAGGAAGCTGTCCCCCTCTTTGGGCACCACTTTCATGGGGCTCAGGGGGCCGCCCAGCTGGACTTTCACCTCGTCGCACTCGGTGTTGCGCAAAGCTTCCAGCAGGTAGCGGTTGTTAAAGCCGATCTCCACGCTCTGGCCGGTCATCTCCACATCGATCTGGTCGCTGGCGCGGCCCATGGAGGTGGTGCAGTTGAGCTTGATTTCATTTTCATTGAACAGGCAGCGCACCGGGCTCTTCAGCCGGTCGGTGATCAGCAGGGAAACACGCTCCACGCTGTCGATGGCTTCCCGGGTCTTCAGCACCACTTCGGTCTGGCTCTCCGGGGGGATGGCCGCCTTATAATTTAAGAACTCGCCCTCCAGCAGGCTGGAGATCACGGTGTAGTTGTCGATCTTAAAGAGGATGTGCCGCCGCCCCGCGGAGATCTCCACCGGGTCGTCCGTTTCCTTGATCAGCTTTAAGATCTCGCTGAGGGTCTTGCCAGGCACCACAAAATCCAGGCTGTCGGAAAACTCCACCGGCTCCCGCCGCACAGCCAGCCGGTAACCGTCCACGCTGACCACGTCCATCATGCCGTTCTCCAAATTGAACAGGCTGCCCTGATGGATGGGTTTGGCGTCGCTTTCTGCGATGGCAAACAAGGTCTGGCGGATCATGCTCTTGAGCACGCTGCCGGCCATGGAGAACTGGGTGGAATCGGTGAGCTTGGGCAGCTCGGGGAACTCCTCGGCAGGGATGCCGATGATGGAGAACCGGCTATAGCCGCTTTCCAAGGTGGCCATATTCTTCTCATCCACCGTGATGGTGATGGTTTCCGCAGGGGTGCGCCGGACAATGTCCGAGAACAGCTTGGCGCTGAGCACCGCCCGGCCGGGCTCCACCACAAAGGCCGGGATCACCGTGGTAATGCCCAATTCCAGGTCGTAGGCGCACAGCTCCAGGCCCTCCTCGCCGGCCCCCAGCAGGATGCCCTCCAGCGCAGGGATGGAAGTCTTGGTGGACACCGCCCGCTGGATGTTGCCCACTGCTTCGGTGATATCGCTTTTATTCACTGTAAATTTCATAATGTCCCCTTTCCGGCCTGGCTCCGTAGAACAGGAAAACCCTTGCCGAGCCTGCCTTTTATCCTTCTATTCTATCTTTTAGATTTAGACGTAGTAATAAGGGCTGTGAATTTGTGGAAAACTTGGAAGAACCCGCATCCTGCCTGAATGTTTCACGGGAAAGTTTTTCTTTGTCCTCTGTGAAAAGACAGTGGAAGCGGTGAAAAGAGTTTTTCACATTCCCCAGGCTGTGGAATCCTGTGGAGGGAATGTTGAGGAAAGTGTGGAAAACTTTTCGGGTAAAAAAAGAGAGGGGCAGCCCCAAAAACCAGCCAGGGGCGTGCCGTTATCGCGGCTTTTCCAAAGAAAAGCGGAGATCCCCCTCTCAGCCAGCGGCGCGGGGAATACGCGCCGGTACGGGCCTGTCCCCTTACCGGTCGCGGATGTTTTTGATGATGTCGTCCACCATGGCCTTGGTGCGGGGGTCTTTCTTCATGTCCTTTTCCACCTGGCGCACAGCGTACACCACGGTGGAGTGGTCCCGGCCGCCAAAGGTTTCGCCGATCTCCACCATGGACATCTGGGTGATCTCCCGGACGATGTACATGGAAACCTGCCGGGCCTTGGAGATGTTGGCGTTGCGCTTTTGGGAGCGGATGTCGTCGGGGGTGATGCCGCCATAGGTGCGGGCCACCTCCTCGATGATCTTGTCCACGGTCACCGGGGTGGGCTGGGAGTTGTTGATGATGTCGCTGATAGCTGCCTGGGCGGTGGCGACGTTGATGGGTTTGCCCTCCAGCAAGTGGTAGGCCCGCAGTTTTTTCACCGTGCCCTCCAGCTGCCGGATGTTGCTCTTGAGCTTGTTGGCAATGTACTCGCACACCGACTCCGGGATCTCAAAGTGGAGGCTCTCCGCCTTCCGGGCGATGATGGCCACCCGTGTCTCAAACTCCGGGGGCTGCACGTCCGCCAGCAGGCCCCACTCAAACCGGGTTTTCAAACGGTCCCCCAAAATGGCGATGTCCCTGGGGGGGCGGTCGGCGGTGAGGATGATCTGCTTCTTGGCGTCGTACAGGGTATTAAAGGTATGGAAAAACTCCTCTTCGGTGGAGGACTTGCCGGCGATAAACTGGATGTCGTCCATCAGGAACAGGTCGGCCTTGCGGTACTTCTCCCGGAAGGCCGGGGTGGTGCCCTGGGCAATGGCCGCGATGATCTCGTTGGTGAAGTCCTCGCTCTTGGCGTAGATCACGTTGCGGTCGGGGAAGTTCTTTTTAAACTCTTTGGCCACGGCGTTGAGCAGGTGGGTTTTCCCCAGGCCGGAGCTGCCGTAGATGAACAGCGGGTTGTACAGCAAAGCCGGCTTGGCCGCCACCGCCTGGCAGGCGGCGTGGGCAAACCGGTTGGACGGCCCCACCACGAAGGTGTCGAAGGTCAGCTCGTAGTCCTCCTGTAAAAACGGGTCGGGTTCCTGCTGTTTGGGCTTTAACTCCTCGTGGACGCAGATCTGGAACGAGATGCCCCCGCCGAACACGTTTTGGAAAGCCTCCCCCAGCAGGTCGCTGTAGCAGCGAAGCAGGGTTTGCTTGTGGAATTCGTTGGGCGCCTCGATGATGGCGGTGGCCCGGTCAAAATCCAAGCTCACAGGCTTTAGGCGGCTGAACCAGGTGTTATAGGCAACCTCGGTGATATTTGATTTGCAGTATTGGCAGATGAGCTCCCAAGCCTGATCGAATGAATCCAAATTGATTCCCCTCCAAGTAAACGCAATCTTTCGCGGGCTGCCCCGCTCCATTTCCCTTTGTTCGGCTCCCGCCCCAAAAGGCGGATACTTAAATGTCAGTATATCATAGTTCCCTTTCTTTTTCAAATTTTTTTCCCCCTTTTTCCACATTGGCTCTTGCATTGAAAAAAGCACAACACCTTGTGGTGCCTTTCACTTATCCCTGAAAATCTGGAAAAAGTTGTCCTCCAGGGGGCAACTTTTGAAAAAAAACTTTAAAAAAAACCTTCCATGGCCCGGAACTCCCCCGAAAAATGGTGTTGACAGCTGCCAAGAGTTTAAGGTATAATGTTTTCTCGCAAGGGAAAGAACCTCGAAAGGAGGGTTTTTATATGCTGAGAACGTATCAGCCCAAGAAGCTCCACAGAAAGAAGGAGCATGGGTTCCGGAAAAGAATGTCTGACAGGAACGGTCGCAAGGTACTTGCACGCCGCAGGGCAAAAGGCAGAGCGCGTCTTACCTATTGATGACGCTTCAAAGGTCACCTTATGCGGTGGCCTTTCTTTGTTATGTGCCCCTTCGCGCAAGGGACCGGCAGGAAAGGACAGGTTTTTTCCATGGGTAAAATCGTGGCGATGTGCCGGAACAACGACTTCCGGCGGGCCTATGTCCGGGGGAAAAGCTATGTGTCCCCTGTGGTGGTGGTGTATGTAATGAAAAACCGCCTGAAAACTGTGCGGGTGGGTATCACCACCAGCAAAAAAGTGGGCAACGCGGTGCAGCGCAACCGGGCCCGCCGGGTCATCCGGGAGGCCTACCGGGCGCTGGCCGGCCAGGTGCGCCCCGGGGTGGACCTGGTGTTCGTGGCCCGGGGCAGGACGCCCACTGTGAAGAGCACCGAGGTGCTCCGCCACATGGAGCGCCAATTGAAAGCAGCCGGAGTGCTGCAGGAGCCGCCGGCGTGAAGCGGGTGCTCTTGTGGCTGATCCGGTTTTACCGCAGCGCCATCTCTCCCCGGAAACCGGGAATGTGCAAGTATATCCCCACCTGCTCCCAGTACGGTCTGGAGGCCATCGAGCGGTTTGGGGCCATCAAAGGGGGGGCGCTGACCCTTTGGCGCATCCTGCGCTGCAACCCCTGGAGCCGGGGCGGTTACGACCCGGTCCCCGAAAAAAAGACCAAGAAAAAGCAAGGCTAAAAGAGGAGCGTAACATTCGTTATGATGGCGATTTTTAATTTCTTCGGAAGTATCCTGGGCTATTTGCTGTGGCTGCTGTACAATATCTTCCACAACTACGGCGTAGCCATCATTTTCTTTACCATTATCGTCAAAGCTGTGCTGTTCCCCTTCTCCATCAAGTCCCAGCGGAGCATGGCCAGCCAATCTAAGCTTTCTGTCAAGCAGAAAGAACTCCAGGAAAAGTACGGGAACAACCGGGAGAAGTACAGTGAAGAGCTGATGAAGCTCTACGAGAAAGAGGGCGTCAGCCCCAGTTCCGGCTGTTTGACCAGCCTGCTTCCCCTGCCCATCATGCTGGGCATTTACTACTCGGTGATCATGCCCCTGTCCAACACCCTGCACATCGCGTCGGAGCGGATCGCGGAGGCCACCGATTTCATCGGCCGGATCCCCGGCATGGTGGCCACTACCACCACCAGCGGCATTTACTCCGAGCTGGAGATCATCCGGAATTTCGACGCCCTGAAAAGCCATTTGACCATGTTTACCCCGGAGGACCTGGGGAAGATCGAGTCCTTTACGGAAGGCTTCCACTTTTTGGGATGGGACTTGCTGGCCACCCCCAACACCGCGGGGTTTGCCAGTATGCTGTGGCTGATCCCCGCACTGTCCTTTGTTTCTTACTTCGGGTCCCAGCTGTATATGTCCCACATCCAGAAGAAGACCAGCGGACAGAACCAGCCCGGCTGTATGAAAGTTATGATGTACGTGTTCCCCTTGATCAGCGTTTACTGGGCTTGGATCATGCCCGCCGCTGTGGGCGTGTACTGGATCGTGTCCTCTGTCACCAGCACGCTGCAATACGTGATCGTCAACAAGTTCTTCAGCGTTGACCACATGGTTGCCCTGGGCGAGGCGCGCCGGGCCGTGACCTTGGAACTGGCGGAGGCTGGGACGAGGGTTCTGCCTGAAACAGCCCAGCGGGAGATCGCCCAGCGTTTGGCAGCCGCCCCCCAGCAGGAGAGACAGCAGAAGCAGCAAAAACAGAAGCAGGGCTCGAAAAAGAAGAAGTCCGGCAGTTCCGGCAGCTCCAGCGACTATATGGGCGCGAAGAAGTAAACCGAAAGGAAGGGTGCATCATGATTAGAGAAGCCATTGCCAAGGGCGAAACGGTAGAAATCGCTTTTGCCAACGCCTGCCGGGAATTGGGCGTGGAAACCACGGAAGCGGAATTTGAAATTTTAGAACTGCCCCAAAAAAAGACCTTCGGTTTGTTTGGCGGCGCCCCCGCCCGGGTGCGGGCCTACATCGAAGAGCCCGACCCCGTCCCCGAGAAGCCTGAGAAAGAGGAGCGGGACCCCGCCCAGGAAGCCGCCGCTTACTTGAAGAGCGTGCTGGGTGAAATGGGCCTTCCGGAAGCCACGGTGGAAATCCGCCCGGTAGAGGCCGGTGCGGAGTTGGTTTTGGGCGGCGACGACATTGGGTTTATCATCGGGCACCGGGGGGAAACCCTGGACGCCCTGCAGTATTTGGCCTCTTTGGTTGCCAACCATGCGGACGGCTCCTATTTCCGAATCACCCTGGACGTGGGCAACTACCGGGAGAAGCGGAAGGAAACGTTGGAATCCCTGGGCAAGAAGATGGCAGCCCGGGCGGTAAAGACCGGCCAGAACTCCTCTTTGGAGCCCATGAACCCCTACGAGCGGCGGATCATCCACACCGCGGTGCAGACCGTGGCCGGGGCCAAGTCCTGGAGCGAAGGCGTGGACCAGGGCCGGCACGTGGTCATTGGGCCGGAAGGCGGAGAGCGTCCCCAGCCCCGGCGGAACGACCGGCGCGGCGGCGGTAGGAATGGCGGTGGCCGCGGCGGCTACAATGACGGCCGCCGCCGTCCCCGCAGCGACCGTCCCCGGGTAAACCCGGCGCCCCGGGCGGAAGGGCCTAAGACTGACGATCCCAGCACCCCCATTTACGGGCGGATCGAAAAGAAATAAACCAGATGGGGCAGCCTTGGGGCCGCCCCATTTTTCACGTTATGGGAAAAATCTGTGGAAAGAGGGAGTGTCAACATGGAAAAGACCATTGCCGCCATCTCCACCGCCCCGGCGCCGGGAGGCATCGGCATGGTGCGCATCTCCGGCAAGGGCGCCTTTGCCGTGGCGGACCGTGTGTTCCGGGGGGTCAGCGGGCGGGCTGTTTCCCAGATGAAGGGCTATACCGCCCAGCTGGGAGGTGCCTTCACCCCGGCCGGGGAGCGTTTGGACGACGTGGTGGCCCTGGTGTACCGCAGCCCGAAAAGCTACACCGGGGAAGACGTGGTGGAGCTCTCCTGCCATGGGGGCCTGTATGTGACCAAGCGGCTTTTGCAGCTGGTGCTGGACGCCGGTGCCTCCCCTGCCGGGCCGGGAGAGTTTACCCGCCGGGCCTTTTTAAACGGCAAGGTGGACCTGGCCCAGGCGGAGGCCGTGATGGGGGTCATCGGGGCCAGCGGGGAGCAGGCTTTGAAAGCTGCCCAGGCGGGGAGCTCCGGGGTGCTCTCCAAGAGGATCCAGGCCATCAAGGCCCAGCTGCTGGTGCAGGCCAGCCACCTGGCGGCCTGGGCGGATTTCCCGGAGGAGGACGTGCCCGCGGTGGAGGAGCAAGAGCTGCTTTCCGCCATCCGTGCGGGGGAGGAATCCCTTGCCCGGCTCCTTGCCGGGTTCGAGCGTGGGCGGATGTACCGGGAGGGCCTCTCTACCGTGATCGCGGGCCGGCCCAACGCGGGGAAGTCCACCCTGATGAATCTGCTTTCCGGGTGTGAGCGGTCCATCGTCACCCAGTATGCGGGCACCACCCGGGACGTGGTGGAGGAAACCGTGCTGCTGGCTGGGGTGCCCCTGCGGCTGGCGGACACCGCGGGCATCCGGGACACCGATGACCCGGTGGAGAGCATTGGGGTCCAGGCGGCCAAACGGCGGCTGGAAAGCGCCCAGCTGGTGCTGGCTGTGTTCGACTCCTCCCAGTCTTTGGAAAAAGAGGACTGGGAGCTGATGGACACCCTGCAAGGGATGCCGGCGGTGGCCATCGTCAACAAGACCGACTTACCCACCCAAATGGACGTGGGGGAGATCCAGCGCCGGTTTGAAAAGACCGTGTTCCTCTCCGCTGCCACAGGGGAAGGGTTGGAGGAGCTGGAACAAGCACTGTCCGAAATTCTGGACACGAAAGAGTTTCACCCCGAGGAGGGGGTGCTGTTCACCCAGCGGCAGCGGGCGGACGCCCAAATGGCTTTGGACAGCCTCCGGGAGGGGGAGCAGGCCATGGCTCTGGGTATGACGTTGGACGCGGTGACTGTCTGCGTTGAGGATGCCTTAAACGCCCTGTCCGCCCTGACCGGGGAGCAGGTCAGCGAGGAGATCGTGGACCGGGTGTTTGAGGAGTTCTGCGTGGGCAAGTGAGTGTAGCTACCGCAGGTGCGTATCACTTCGCCGCTTGCTTCGCCCGCTTTGGGCGTGATACGCGGGAGGTTTTTCGAACCCCTCTGCGGACCCCGGGTCCGCTAGAGAGAACCCCCGGCGAGGGTTCTCTCAGGAAAAATCGTCCACTGGACTATTTTTCCTCTTTTTCCTGCGCTTTTGGAGGCAACAAAGGCCGCAGGGTGCTGCCCTGCACCCGCAAACTTTTTGAAAAAAGTTTGATCAAAAACTTTTACGCGCCTTTGGCGTTTTGGAGGTCTTCCTATGAGTTATGATGCAGGTTCCTATGATGTGGCGGTGGTCGGTGCGGGCCATGCGGGGATTGAGGCCGGTTTGGCCGCCGCCCGCCTGGGCTGCTCCACCATTGTCTTTACCATCAACTTGGACGCCGTGGGCAACTGCCCCTGCAATCCCAGCATTGGCGGCACAGCCAAAGGCCACTTGGTCCGGGAGATCGACGCCTTGGGCGGGGAGATGGGCCGCACCGCCGACGCCTGTACCATCCAAAGCCGGATGCTGAACCTGGGCAAGGGGCCGGCAGTCCATTCCCTGCGGGCCCAGATCGACCGCACCCAGTACGCCCACCTGATGAAGCACAAGCTGGAAACCTGCCCCAACCTTTGCCTGCGGCAGGGGGAGATCGTGGCCATCGCCCAGGAGGAGGGGGGCTGGGTGCTCACCTCCCGGCTGGAGGGGGAATACCACGTGAAGGCTGTGGTCATCGCCACCGGCACGTTCTTGGGCGGCAAAGTTTTTGTGGGGGACGTGTCCTATGAGAGCGGCCCCGATGGGATGTTCCCCGCAGCGTTCCTCCCCGACTCCCTGAAGCAGCTGGGCATTTCCCTGCGGCGGTTTAAGACAGGCACCCCTGCCCGGGTGTTGAAGTCCTCCATTGACTTTTCCAATCTGGAAGTCCAGCATGGGGACGAGCCGGTGGTGCCCTTCTCCTACGATACGGAGGAGCCTCCCACCAACAAGGAGGTTTGCCACGTCAGCTGGACCAACGACGCCACCAAGCAGGTGATCCTGGACAACATCCACCGCTCCCCCCTATACGGCGGCCAGATCGAGGGCGTCGGCCCCCGGTATTGCCCCAGCATTGAGGACAAGGTGGTGCGCTTCCCGGACAAGCCCCGGCACCAGCTGTTCATCGAGCCCTGCGGCCTGGGCACCGAGGAAATGTACCTCCAGGGCATGAGCTCCTCCCTGCCGGAGGATGTGCAGGTGGCCTTTTACCACACCATCCCCGGCCTGGAGCACGTACAGATCATGCGCACTGCCTACGCCATTGAATACGACTGCTGCGACCCTCTACAGCTGTCTGCCACCTTGGAGTTCCGGGACTGGCCGGGGCTTTACGGGGCGGGGCAGTTCAACGGCAGCTCCGGTTATGAGGAGGCCGCTGCCCAGGGCTTTGTGGCGGGGGTCAACGCCGCGCTGAAAGTCCAGGGGAAGGAACCTTTTGTCCTGGACCGTGCCAGCTCTTACATGGGCACCCTCATTGACGACCTGATCACCAAGGGCGCTTCCGACCCCTACCGGATGATGACCTCCCGTTCCGAGTACCGGCTAGTGCTGCGCCAGGACAACGCCGACGAGCGCCTGACCCCCATGGGCCGGCAGCTGGGGCTGATCCCCGACAGGCGGTGGGAGAAGTTCCAGGAAAAGCAGGCCCAAAAGCAGGCGGAATTGAAACGGGTGCACAGCACCACCCTGCCTCCCTCGGAGGAGCTCAACGCCATTCTTGTTTCACGTGGAACATCCCCTCTCACCACCGGGGCGAAACTGGCAGACCTCCTAAAGCGCCCCCAGATCACCTACCGGGACTTGGCTCCTGTAGACAATGGCCGGCCGGACATCCCGGAGGCGGTGCTGGAAAACGTGGAGATCGAGTTGAAGTACGAGGGGTACATCAAGCGCCAGCTGGCGGACATTGAAGAGGCCCGGCGCTTAGAGCGGAAGCGTCTGCCCCAGGACTTGGACTACACCACGCTGAATGGACTGCGGCTGGAGGCCGTGGAGAAACTGAACAAGGTGCGGCCGGAGAACATCGGCCAGGCGGGGCGCATTTCCGGCGTCAGCCCGGCGGACATCTCTGTGCTGCTGATCTGGCTCTCCGCCAAGGAGCGGGAGCGGCGGGAAGGAGGCAACCCATGACAGACATTCGGCAAACCCTCATTGACAAGGCAAAGGCCATGGGCTGGAAGGTGACCCAGGAGCAGGCGGGCCAGTTCCAGACCTACATGGAGCTGCTGTTGGAGTGGAACGAAAAGATGAACCTCACCTCCATCACGGAACCGGAAGAGGTGGTGGAAAAGCACTTTTTGGACAGCATGGCCCTGCTGTCCTGGAACAAGCTGAAACAGGGGGCCAAGGTCATTGACGTGGGCACGGGAGCGGGCTTCCCGGGCATCCCCTTGAAGATTCTCCGGCCTGACGTGGAGCTGACCCTGCTGGACGGCACCATGAAGCGCCTGAACTTCCTGGGGGAGGTGTGCAAGGCGCTGAAGCTGAATGCCAACCGGGTACATAAGCGGGCGGAGGAAGCCGGCCTGGACAAGACCATGCGGGAGCGCTTTGACCTGGCCACGGCCCGGGCGGTGGCCGGGCTGCCGGTTCTGGCGGAGTACTGTATGCCCCTGGTGAAGATGAAGGGCTTTTTCGTTGCCATGAAAGGCCCCGGGGCCCAGCAGGAATTGGAAGAGGCCCAAAACGCCCTGGATACCCTGGGCAGCGGGGAGCCGGAAGTGCTGTCCCTGACACTGCCCGGTGGGGAGGAGCGAAACCTGGTGATCTGCCAGAAGCTGCGGTTTACCCCCAAAGGCTATCCCCGCCACGGGGGCACCATTTTGAAACATCCCTTATAAGGAGGAACCAACCATGGAGCTGAAACTGCGGAAAGCACAGGAAAAGGATCTGGACGGCCTGGACCAGGTGATGCTGGTGATCAGCGACGCCCCGGGAGAACGGGAAACGGTAAAGCGCCTGCTGAAAAAGATCGACGCCGACCCCCAGAAATACCTGCTGGTGGCACAAGACCTGGAAACAGGCGCCATTTGCGGCAGCCTGTTTGGCGTGGTGTTTGAGGATATTTGCGACAGCTGCCGTCCTATCCTGCTGGTGGAGAACGTGGCCGTGCTGGAAAGCTTCCAGGGCAAGGGCGTGGGCCGGGCCATGTTCCAGGAGATCGAGCGCTGGGCAAAAGAAGAGTGGGACTGCCATTACGAGATCCTGGCCTCGGGGCTCAACCGCACCGGCGCCCACAAGTTCTATGCCGCCTTGGGGTTTGACGAGGTAAAGGGCTTTAAAAAATACCTGTAAAAAAAGAAGTGGGCGACACGTTCCAACAAATGCCGCGGCTTTCCTGTGATAGAATTATTCTCGAAAGGAAGGCGCGGCGTTATGTTTTTTAAGGACAAGCTAAAATTGACCCGGTTACCGGTGAGCCGCGTTTTGCCCAACCCCTCCCAGCCCCGGAAGGTTTTTGACCAAGGAGAGCTGGAAAGCCTGGCCCAAAGCATCAAGGAAAACGGGCTGTTGCAGCCGGTGACTGTACGCCGGGAAAACGGGGCTTACTTCCTCATCGCCGGGGAGCGCAGGCTGCGGGCCTGCAAGCTGGCGGGGCTCAGGGAGATCCCGGCCCTGGTGGCGGATTGCCCTCCCGAGGACAGCGCGGTGCTGGCGCTGCTGGAGAACATCCAGCGGCAGGACCTGCAAATGTTTGAGCAGGCCGCGGCGTTGCAAAGCCTTTTAGGGGAGTGGCACATCACCCAAGAGGAGGCTGCCAAACGACTGGGCATCAGCCAGTCGTACCTGGCCAACAAGCTGCGGCTGCTGCGGCTTTCCCAGGAGGAGCAGCGGGAGATCCTTTCTTTCAAACTGACAGAGCGCCACGCCCGGGCCTTGCTCCGGGTGGAGGACCCGGCTGCCCGGGAGAAGATCCTGCGGCAGGCGGGGGAACGTCACTTGAACGTAGCCCAGACCGAAGAGCTGGTGGCCGCGGCAGTCCAACCCAAAGAGCAGGTGGAAAAGCCAAAACGGCGGTTTATTGCCAAGGACATCCGGCTGTTCATCAACACCATTGACCACGCCGTGGACGCCATGAAGACAGCGGGCATCCAGGCCAAGGCGGAAAAGACCGAAACCGAGGACTACATCGAGTGTACGGTGCGCATCCCAAAATCCCATCGAGTACAAGTTTAACCCATTCCCTTATTCATTTCCCACAGCAAGACGGATGTTTCACATGAAACATCCGTCTTGCTTTTTGGCGTTTTCCGACGCGCGTCCCCGGGATATATGTGGCACTTCAAAGGGGTGGCCGGGAAAAAAGTGGTGAAATCCGCTTTGCGGGGGCCCGTGACCCTTCCCTTTCAGGAGCTTTTGTGGTAGAATACTTCTCAGGGCGCCGGAACCGGCGGGGAACCTCCCGGAAAGACTGCTTTCCGCCCGAAAACCAGGGGAAGGGTGAGGGTATGGGCAAGATCATAGCCGTAGCAAACCAGAAAGGCGGTGTGGGGAAAACCACAACCGCTGTCAACTTGGCCGCCGCTTTGGGCGGCAAGGGCAAGCGTGTGCTCCTCTGCGATACCGATCCCCAGGGCAACTCCACCTCCGGCGTGGGGGTGGACAGGCGTTCCTGCAAGACCAGCGCCTACGAGGTGATGATCGGCGGGGCCAAGGCCAAAGAGGCCCTGGTGAAAACCGAGTTTCAAAACCTGTGGCTGCTGCCCTCCCATATGGACCTGGCCGCGGCGGAGATCGAGCTGGCCTCTTTGGAAAACCGGGAAGCCATGCTGAAAAACGCTTTGGGGGCTGTCCGGGGGGACTTTGACTACATTTTGGTGGACTGCCCCCCTTCCTTGGGGCTGATCACCACCAACGCCCTCACCGCGGCGGACACCATCCTGATCCCCATCCAGTGCGAGTATTACGCCCTGGAAGGGCTTTCCCAGCTGATGAACACCGTCCGCCGGGTGAAGCGCCAATACAATCCCCTGTTGGACATTGAAGGCGTGCTGCTGACCATGTACGACGGCCGCCTGAACCTGACCCAGCAGGTGGTGGAGGAAGTGAAGAAGTACTTCCCCCGGAAAGTCTTTAAAACTGTCATTCCACGCACGGTACGGCTTTCAGAAGCCCCTGGCTTCGGCCAGCCCGTGCTGTACTATGACCGCAGTTCCCGGGGGGCCCAATCCTATGGGGAGCTGGCGGAGGAAATTGTCAAAAACAACCGGTGAAAGCCGGGTAAGGGGGAACTATCCCATTGAAAAAACGTGGACTTGGCAAAGGCTTGGACGCTATCTTTGCCGAAAATGCCGCCGACAGCACCGAGGGCTCTGTCAGCGTGAAGATCAGCGAGATCGAACCCAACCGGGACCAGCCCCGGAAAGAGTTTGACAGCGAAGCCCTCTCCGAGCTGGCGGATTCCATTTCCCAGCACGGGGTGCTCCAGCCGCTGCTGCTGCGGCCGCTGCTGACAGGCGGATACCGGATCGTGGCAGGCGAGCGCCGTTGGCGGGCTGCCCGCATGGCGGGGCTGACCGAGGTGCCTGCGGTGGTCCGGGAGATGAGCGACACCGAGGAGATGCTGTTTGCCCTGATCGAGAACTTGCAGCGGGAGGACCTGACCCCCCTGGAAGAAGCCCGGGGTTACCGCACCTTGATCGATGCCCAGGATTTCACCCAGGAAGAGGTGAGCCAGGCGGTGGGAAAAAGCCGGCCTGCCGTTACCAATGCCCTGCGGCTGCTGAACCTGCCGGAGGACATCCAGCAGATGCTGGAAAACGGGGAGATCACCGCGGGGCACGCCCGGACGCTTTTGAGCTTTAAACGGGAAGAGGATATGCGCCTGGGTGCCAAACGCGCCAAAGAAGGGGCTTCCGTCCGTGAGCTGGAAGCTTTGGCCAAACGGCTGAACCAGCAGAAGGACGCCCCGGAGCAGAAACCTAGGAAGAACCAGTATTTTGAAGAGGCCCAGCTGGCGGTGGGGGAATACCTGAACCGGAAGGTAAAGGTGGCCGGCACCAAGAAGAAGGGCACTTTGCAGATCGAGTTTTACGGGGAAGAGGACTTGCAGAACCTGCTCCACGACCTGCACATGAACTAAAAGAAGAAACCGAAAAACAAGAGAAACCTGCCCCCCTGGGGCTGAGGAGGAACAGAATATGTTAGACATCAAGCTGGTCCGCTCCAATCCGGAGCTGGTCAAGGAAAACATCAAAAAGAAATTCCAGGATGAAAAGCTGCCTTTGGTGGACGAGGTGCTTTCGCTGGACGCCCAGTTCCGTGCCTCCAAGGGCCGGGGCGACGAGCTGCGGCAGCAGCGCAACACCATCAGCAGGGAGATCGGCAAGCTGATGAGCCAGGGCAAGAAGGACGAGGCCCAGGAGGTCAAGAAGCAGGTCCAGGCCATCGCCGGGGAGCTGGAGGAGATGGAGCGCAAAGAGGCCGAGCTCACCGCCGAGATCCGCAAGCGCATGATGGTCATCCCCAACCTCATCGACCCCTCTGTGCCCATCGGCAAGGACGACAGCGAAAATGTGGAAGTAGAGCGTTTTGGCGAGCCTGTAGTGCCGGATTTCGAGGTGCCCTACCACACCGAGATCATGGAGCGCTTTGGCGGCATCGACCTGGACAGCGCCCGGCAGACCAGCGGCAACGGCTTCTACTACCTGATGGGCGACATTGCCCGGCTCCACTCCGCGGTGCTGGCTTACGCCCGGGATTTCATGATCGGCAAGGGCTTCACCTACTGCATCCCGCCCTTTATGATCCACGGCAACGTGGTGGAGGGCGTCATGTCCCAGACCGATATGGACGCCATGATGTACAAGATCGAAGGGGAAGACCTGTACCTGATCGGCACCAGCGAGCACTCCATGATCGGCAAGTTCATCGACTCCATCCTGCCGGAGAGCTCCCTGCCCCAGACGTTGACCAGCTATTCCCCCTGCTTCCGCAAGGAGAAGGGCGCCCACGGCATTGAGGAGCGGGGCGTGTACCGCATCCATCAGTTTGAAAAGCAGGAAATGATCGTGGTGTGCAAGCCCGAGGACTCCATGAAGTGGTACGAGCAGATGTGGCGCTATTCTGTGGAGCTGTTCCGCTCTTTGGACATCCCTGTCCGCCAGCTGGAGTGCTGCTCCGGCGACCTGGCCGACCTGAAGGTGAAATCCTGCGACATCGAGGCCTGGTCCCCCCGGCAGAAAAAATACTTCGAGGTGTGTTCCTGCTCCAACCTGGGCGACGCCCAGGCCCGCCGGCTGAAGATCCGGGTCAAGGGGGAGGACGGGGAGAACTACCTTCCCCACACCTTGAACAACACCGTGGTGGCCCCGCCCCGGATGCTGATCGCCTTCCTGGAGAACAACCTCCAGGCAGATGGCTCTATCAAGATCCCCGAGGCGCTGCGGCCCTATATGGGCGGCAAGGACGCCATCCGGTAAGTAAGCTTTCCTTAAAAATGAGAATGAAAAAGGGACTGCCACGGATTTGCGGCAGTCCCTTTTTGCGCGAAAAAAGTTTTCAAGAATGTTTTGAAAAGTTGTGGAAAACTCAGGCGGCCTTTTTTCGAGGCTGCCTCTGGGTGAGGAGGAACACCCCCACGCTGAGAAAATACAGCGTTGCCACAAAGAGGTAAAAGGGTTTAGCCCCCATTGCGTCAAACACCAAGCCGCCCAGCAGGTTGCCCAGGATCCCCGCGACAGAGGACACCGCAGAGAAAAAAGCCTGGGCGCTGGCCTTTAGATGGGAAGGGGCCAGCTCGTACAGATAGTTGAGGGAAGACCCAATAAACAGCCCGTTGCCCAGTCCAAAGAAGGTGGCGCACAGGAGAATGGACATCAGGGAGTTGGCGAAAAGACCTAAAAAGACGCATTCCACCGCCATGAGCACGGCAGCGGCAACCACTAGACGGCCCAGGGAGAACCTTCTGCGCAGCTTCACCATCAGCAGCAGAAAGGGGATCTCTAAGAAAGCCCGGTAGGAGAGCACCACCACATAGCGGTCCGTGGGCACGCCTACCCCTTGGATGAAATAGGGGAAGAAGGAGGCTTCGCAATTGGCGGCGATGTAAAAGAGGAAGCCAAAGACCAAGAATGCCACATAAGATTTGTTGCGGAACAGCTGGGAAAGGTCCAGCTTTTCCTTAGGGACGCTTTGAGCTGGCTGCGCGTTGGGCTCCCGGGCCAACAGGGTAAGAATCACCACGGGGATCATCATCACCCCGGAGAGCCAGAAAGTGGAGGGAACCCCTACCAGGGGCAGCAGGGCGGTGATGGCCAGGCCGCCGGCGGTGAACAGGAAGGACCCCACGCTGCGGAGCAGGCCGTAGTTCAGCCTTAGTTCGTTGGCGTTGCGCACCAGGAGGTTTTCTGCGTAAGGGGACATGGAGCCTCGGAAGAAGTACACCACGGGGATCAGGGTGAGCAGCAGCAAGGGGGAGCTGGGCAGCCCGGTGGGAATGGCGGGAATCAGCGCGAAAAGCACAGCCCCGCCCACCAGCACCGTGATAAGCACCTTGCGCAGGGAGCGGATACGGTCGCTGACCATGCCCCAAAATGCCAGAGAGGCGATGGATACCCCGGAGGTCAGGGCGTTGAGCAGGCCCAGCTGGGAAGCGGAAAACCCCACCTCTTGCAGGTAGACAGTTTGGTAAGAGCTGAAAGACCAGGCCAGCCAGAACAGGCTGTTGGCGCCGGTGAGGATCAGGGCTTGGCGGCCACCGTTAGGAAGGCGGGGAGAAAAGCGCATGATAAAAACCTCATTTCCAAGTGAGAGGGATGCGGGCGTGTTAAAAACACAAGATACAAAATAATGCAAAACCAGGGCGTTGTCAATGGGTTTGGCAAAATAAAAAGAGGCTCCCTAAAAGGGGAAAAAACTTGCAAAATGGCAGGGAGGATGGTATAATTAACACTTAATAAATGCGGTAAAAAGATTGCGGAGAAAGAGAGTGTGGTACTATGGAATACAATGAGAAATTTGTAAAAGAAGGCCTCACCTATGACGACGTGCTGTTGATCCCGGCTGAGTCCAATGTGCTGCCCAACGAGGTGGATTTCTCCACCAACCTGACCAAGAAGGTCCGGCTGAACACCCCCATCATGACGGCTGCCATGGACACGGTCACCGAGTCTGACATGGCCATTGCCATTGCCCGGGAAGGCGGCATCGGCATCATCCACAAGAACATGAGCATCGAGCGCCAGGCCGACCAGGTGGACCGTGTGAAGCGCTCGGAAAACGGCGTCATCGTCAATCCCTTCTTCCTGGGGCCGGACAACCTGGTGAAGGAAGCCGACGAGATCATGGGCCGGTTCAAAATTTCCGGCGTGCCCATCTGCCAGGACGGCGTGCTGGTGGGCATCATCACCAACCGGGATATGCGGTTCATGGAGGGCAGCGATTTCGACCAGCCCATCAAAAACGTGATGACCAAGGACAACCTGGTCACCGCCCCGGTGGGCACCACACTCAAAGAGGCCCAGGAGATCCTGCGGCGTCACCGCATTGAAAAGCTCCCCCTGGTGGATCAGGAGATGCACCTGAAGGGGCTGATCACCATCAAGGATATTGAAAAGGCTGTGCAGTACCCCAACTCCGCCAGGGACGCCGGCGGCCGCCTGCTGTGCGGCGCCGCCATTGGCGCCACCAAGGACGTGCTGGACCGTGTGGCCGCCCTGGTAGAGGCCCAGGTGGACGTGGTGGTGCTGGATTCCGCCCACGGCCACAACAGCGGTGTGCTGGGCGCTGTGAGCCTGGTGAAGAAGCACTATCCCGACCTGCAGGTGATTGCCGGCAACGTGGCCACCGCCGAGGGAACCAAGGCCCTGATCGAAGCCGGCGCAGACTGCGTGAAAGTGGGGATCGGCCCTGGTTCCATCTGCACCACCCGCGTGGTGGCCGGTATTGGCGTGCCCCAGATCACCGCCGTGTTTGACGCCGCCCAGGAAGCTGCCAAGTACGGCATCCCCGTCATTGCTGACGGCGGCATCAAGTACAGCGGCGACATTGTGAAAGCCCTGGCCGCCGGCGCCAACGTGGTCATGCTGGGCAGCATGGTGGCCGGCTGCAAAGAGGCCCCTGGCGAGTACGAGCTGTACCAGGGACGCCAGTTCAAGGTGTACCGCGGCATGGGAAGCTTGGGAGCCATGGGCAAGGGCAGCAGCGACCGCTATTTCCAGGGCAGCAACAGGAAATATGTTCCCGAAGGCGTGGAAGGCCGGGTGCCTTACAAGGGGCCCCTGGCGGACACCATCTACCAGATGGTGGGCGGCCTGCGGGCAGGCATGGGCTACACTGGCTGTGCCACCATTGAGGAGCTCCACGAGAAGGCGCAGTTTGTGAAGATCACCGGCGCTGGTTTGAAGGAGAGCCATCCCCACGACATCCAGATCACCAAGGAAGCCCCCAACTATTCCATCCATTCCTAATGGATGACAGGATCTGGGAATAATTTCCGGTTTTTCCGGAAAAATCCTGGAAAACCCCCTTGACAAAAGGGAATCCTTCGATTATAATTAGTAGCGCTCCATCCGTGAAGGCTGGGGCGCAGATATGGCGGTATAGCTCAGTTGGCTAGAGCATTCGGTTCATACCCGAAGTGTCACTGGTTCAAGTCCAGTTACCGCTACCATATGGCCCGGTGGTCAAGCGGTTAAGACACCGCCCTTTCACGGCGGTAACACGAGTTCGATTCTCGTCCGGGTCACCAACAGCGCCGGATTCCCCGTAGGGTCCGGCGTTTTACTTGTTCCACAGGATTTGTTTTGGAGGAATCACCATGCTGAAAAAACTTCTGGCCCTGGCTGCCTCCGCAGCTTTGGCCGTTACCCTTGCCGCTTGCGGCGGCACTGGAGAGCAGCTGCCCAGTTTGACTTTGGAAACCTCTTCGGTTTCCGCCTCGTCCGCCGTTTCCGGGATAGACGTCCCCACCGCCCCCAGCCAGGAGGACGCCCCGGTGGAGATCCAGGAGAAGGAAGTGGCCGACTCCCAGTTTGAGGACACCATTGACGGCCTGTGCGACTATTTGAGCGCCAACAAAGCAGTGACCGGCGACCCCACGGAGATGGCCTATGAAACCATTGGCGCCACCGGGGGCTACCGCTTCCGGTTTATCCTGGGAAAGAGCACCGTGCAGGTAGAGGTGTACTCTTTTGATTTGGACAACCTTGGGGACCAGGCTCAGGCTGTTTTGGACAGTGTGCGGGAGAAAGGTTCCTTTACCATGCTGGACAATGAGGTGCCCGCCGTTTTGAACAGCGACGGGAAGTATTTGCTCATCTACACGGACGCCGGCACCGACGCCGTGAACACGGCCCAGAAAGAGCGGGTGACGGGGCTGTTCACCAGCTTCTACGCCGAATAAGCCGGACGCAGACAGGCAGGCTGCCGCGGGAAACCGCGGGGCCTGTTTTTTTCTGCTTGCCGCCCCTTGATTTTAGCACAGTATCGCGTTAGAATATCCATGTCCGTAAAAGCAATTGAAAACCATGGGGGAGGAGGAATTACCTTGGATCAGAACAAGGGATTTGTATGGCAGGCCCGGGTGGAGCGCACGTTGAAGGCGCTGGCCAAAAACCGCATCCCGGCGGTGTATGTGCCCAACCGGGAGGAAGCCGTGAAAACGGTGGAGAGTATGCTCCGGCCCGGGGATGTGGTCACCTGCGGCGGCTCTATGACGCTGGCGGAAACCGGCGTGATGGACCTGCTGAAAAGCGGCGCCTATGAGTTTTTGGACCGGCAGGCCATGGACCCGGAGGAGGTCTACCGCAAGACGTTTGGGGCGGATGTGTTCCTGATGAGCGCCAACGCCATCACCGAGGACGGGGAGCTGTACAATGTGGACGGCAACGGCAACCGGGTGGCAGCGCTGATCTTCGGGCCCAAACGGGTCATTGTGGTGGCTGGCATCAACAAGCTGGTGCGCAACTTGGACGAGGCCATCGCCCGGGTGAAATGCATGGCGGCCCCGGCCAACGGCGTCCGCCTGGAGACACGCACGCCCTGTTCCCGCATGGGGAGATGCGCCTCCTGCGACGGCGGCATGACTTCCGGCTGCGCTTCCGAGCGGCGGATGTGCTGTCAGTATGTGGTCACGGGATATCAGCGTACCGACCGCATCCGCGTGGTGCTGGTGGGGGAAGAACTGGGCTATTGAGCGCAGCCCAGTGACAGAACACGGCCTTTCTGGGGCCACGCGCCCGCTTTGAACGATTCGGCCCCGGGGGAGCAAGCTTCCCCTGGGCTGTCTACTGTTAAGGGAGTGTAATATCTATTTTGAACCTACTTGCGAAGCTGAAGGGGCGGGGCCGCTCCTTTGAGATCGACATGACCCACGGCCCCCTGTTGGGGAAGATCGTCCGGTTCGCCATCCCCCTGGCCATTTCCGGCATTTTGCAGCTGTTGTTCAACGCCGCCGACATCATTGTGGTGGGGCGGTTTTCCGGCAGCCAGGCGCTGGCGGCGGTGGGCTCCACCAGCGCGCTGATCAACTTGATCGTCAACCTGTTCATCGGCCTCTCTGTGGGCACCAATGTGCTGGTGGCCCAGTATTACGGCGCTGGGAAGCAGAGTGACCTGCAGGAAACGGTCCACACCTCGGTGGCGTCCAGCCTGGTGTTTGGGGCGTTCCTGCTGGTGGTGGGCGTCTCCCTGGCGGCGCCGCTGCTGGAGCTGATGGGCACCCCGGAAGAGGTGCTGCCCCAAGCCTGCCTGTATATGCGCATCTATTTCCTGGGGATGCCCGCCAGTATGCTGTATAACTTCGGCGCGGCTGTCCTGCGGGCGGTGGGGGACACCCAGCGGCCCTTGTACTTTTTGACCTTGTCCGGCATTGTCAACGTGATCTTGAACCTGTTTTTGGTGATCGTGTTCCACCTGGACGTGGCCGGTGTGGCCATCGCCACGGTGATCTCCCAGTGCATCTCCGCCGGGCTGGTGCTGCTGTGCCTGGTGAAGTCTGACGCCCCCTACCGGGTGGACTTAAAGCGGCTGCGCGTCCATCCTAAAAAGCTGCGGGGCATGGTAAAGATCGGCCTGCCCGCGGGCATCCAGGGCTGTTCGTTCGCCATCTCCAACGTGCTGATCCAAAGCTCTATCAATTCCTTTGGAGCAGTGGCCATGGCGGGAAACACCGCGGCCTCCAATATAGAAGGGTTTGTGTCCACCGCTATGGACGCCTTTTCCCAGGCTGCCCTGAGCTTTTCCGGCCAGAACCTGGGCGCCGGTAAAACCGGGCGGGTGAAAAAGATCTTGGCCCTATGCCTGGCACTGGTCACCGCCACAGGGCTGGCCTTGGGCGTGGGCGCCTTTTTGCTGGGGAACCAGCTGCTGGGGATCTATTCCACCGAAGCCGAGGTCATCGCCTTTGGCATGAAGAGCATGGCGATTTGCTGCGTTCTGCAATTTATCGGCGGCTGGATGGGCGTTTTGGTAGGCACCCTGCGGGGCATGGGGTACTCCTTCATCCCCATGGGCATCACCATTGGGTTCGTGTGCGGCTTCCGGGTGGTGTGGATCTTCACCATCTTCCGGGTGTGGCACAGCTTGGAATCCCTGTACGCCTCGTACCCCATCACCTGGGGCTTGGCGGCCCTGTGCGACGTCCTGTGCTTCTTCCTGGTGTTCCGGCACCTGCGGCAAAAACAGCGCGCGCAGGCCCAGGAGAGCGCCTGAGAGGCCCATGGCGGCATTTTATCAACTCAAAAAAACGGAAGGGGGCGGTCCTATCACACGCCCCCTGCTTTTCGGGAAAATGGATTTGGAGGTTGGGACACAGTGAAACTCCCCTTTGGCCCCGGCGCCCGCCGGAGCTCTTATGAGATGGATATGACCAACGGCCCCCTGGTGAGCAAAACCATCCTGTTCGCCATCCCTTTGGCCCTTTCGGGCATTTTGCAGCTGCTGTTCAACGCGGCGGACATCATCGTGGCGGGGCGCTTTGCAGGCAGCCAGGCTTTGGCGGCGGTGGGTTCCACCAGCGCCTTGATCCAGCTGATCGTCAACTTGTTTATCGGGCTCTCCATTGGCGTCAACGTGCTGGTGGCCCGGTATTATGGCGGCAGCGACCAAAAGGACCTGTCCGAAACCGTACATACCTCGGTTCTGGTGGGCCTGCTCAGCGGCGTGGCGCTGATCTTCCTGGGGATCGGCCTGTCACGCCCCCTGCTAGAGTGGATGGGTACCCCCGCCGACGTCATCGACCAATCAGTGCTGTATATGCGCATTTATTTTGTGGGTATGCCCGCAGGTATGCTGTACAACTTCGGGTCGGCCATCCTCCGGGCGGTGGGGGATACCCAGCGGCCCCTGTACTTCCTGTTCATCGCCGGGGTGGTCAACGTGGTTTTGAACCTGTTCCTGGTCATTGTCTTCCATCTGGGGGTGGCCGGTGTGGCCATCGCCACGGTGATCTCCCAGTGCATCTCCGCCGGGCTGGTACTGCTGTGCCTGGTGAGGTCCGACGCCGTGTACCGGGTGGATCTGAAGTCCCTGCGGGTGTATAAGCACAAGCTGCTGCAAATGGTGAAGATCGGCGTGCCTGCCGGCATCCAAAGCGCCACCTTCTCCATCTCCAACGTGCTCATCCAGTCCTCCATCAATTCCTTCGGTTCCATTGCCATGGCAGGCTCCACAGCCGGGGGCAACATCGAGGGCTTTGTCTGGACTGCCATGGATGCCTTCACCCAGTCCACCCTCAGCTTCACCAGCCAGAATTTCGGCGCTAAGAAGTTTAAACGCATCACCAAGGTGATCTGGTACAACCTGGCCCTGGTCACCGTGGTGGGCCTTGTCCTGGGAGTGGGGGCCTATTGGATGGGCCGGCCCCTGCTGAGTATCTACTCCACCGACCCGGAGGTGATTGCCTACGGCCTGGAGCGGATGCTGCTGGTGTGCACCCCTTATTTTACCTGCGGCATTATGAATGTCCTGGTGGGCGCCATGCGCGGCTTTGGCTCGTCCCTGACCCCCATGGCGGCGTCTATCTTCGGTGTGTGCGTGCTGCGGGTGATCTGGATCTATACGGTTTTCCCGCTGAACCACACCTTCTTTATGCTGTTTTTGTCCTATCCTCTCAGCTGGGTGGCCACGGCCCTTATTGAAGCGGTGTGTTTCTACTTTATACGGAAACGCGCCATTGCCAAAGTGGGCGGCATGGCGGCAGACCAGGATTGATGCAGCTGTCAGGGGAACTCGGTTTGCCTAATAATAAGGTCGCGGAAAACGCCTCCGGCTGCGGGGGCGTTTTTTTATTGCCCCCCGGCAGACAGCATTGCATATACCAGGATGTTTATCAGCACCACCACAAAAAGTTCCCACAGGGCCAGCAAGGGGCGGTATTTCCCATTGCCATCGCGCATTTGCTTCCCTCCTTTATCGTTATCACTATAAGCGGGTACAAGTGATTCTATGAGCTACTTTGCCCGAACAGGATAAAATCCTATCCAAGGGAAAAACTGCATAAAGGAAAGAGGGATAATTAGTGGGAAGAAGTAGCCTCCTACACTAGATAAGGGAATAAGGAAGAAAAAGACAAAATATCGCAAAAAAGCGTTGACATTGGGAAACAGGCATGATATAATACCTGAGCACTCGAGAGAGAGCACAAAAAACAAGGATGACTGGAAAGCCGCGGAAGCGAGCGAAGTAGAAGGTCGAAAATCTTTGAAAAAAGTGCTTGACAATCGAGAGCGTTCATGATATAATATCTGAGCGCTCGAGAGAGAGTTCAAAAGTTTAGAGTGGACTGGGTGATCGTGCCTGACGGCAAACGGAGCGGTTCGAAAAAACTTGAAAAAAGTGCTTGACAA
>ERZ827037.595-NODE-595-length-46151-cov-11.345648_pt1 | contig 46151 bp, 40 predicted proteins | sample MGYA00519924_ERZ827037 | MGnify/ENA primary metagenome ERZ827037 (study PRJEB31778, sample SAMEA3449250) | human gut metagenome | biome: human gut; feature: human-associated habitat; material: faeces | place: United Kingdom | collected 2010/2012 ... | reverse complement strand
CTCTGACATCTAAGACCATATCTTTATCACTTAGATGTTCAGGATTGACTTCACTGTTTAAGACAAAGAGTTCCTGACATTGAATACCCGTAATGCCTTCAATAATGATCTTAAGTAAATAATAACAGCGAGAATCATTGAGATCACTCAGCATAAATTTAAAGACAAGATCATTTTTAAAATCGGTAATTCTTTTAGGTTTGATTTTTGTTTCCATAGTTTCTCCCTTCATTATTTATATGGACAACAAAAATCATTTTTTCTTTTAAAAAATTAAAAAAACGAAATAATTTTCTTATTTCGTTAACATCTTTTTAGCTACTTGATACATTTTTTCATAATTTACAGTTTCACAAGTTCTACAATATCCTATTTGTAAATCCATATTTTCAGAAATATCAGATAATTTCTTTTGTGAAAACATTCTTAGAAGTTCTTCTTTTCTTACATAAGCAAGTTCCTTAGACATCATATGATTAACAAAACATACAAATTCATCTTGATCAACACGCCCTAATATATCTATATTTTTAAAATTCATGGAAATGAAATCACTCATTTCTTTTACTAATTTATCTCCTCGATGACTTCCTTCTTGTTTGTACACTTCTTCTAAACCCTTTAGCTTAAATACAAACAAAATTTTTTGACCTGTTTTATTTTCATCTAATTTTTCATCAATAAGCCATTTAGCAGTATCAAATTTATATATCTTTGTTAAATCATCAATTTGTTGATTATTCATTAAAGATTCTCGTAATTTCTTTAATTCTTTCAATCTTAAATAATTACTTGCTGCATTTTTTACTCTTTGTAAAACTACTTCTTCATAAATAGGCTTTTGAATACAATCATAGATACCATAATCAAAAGCTTGTATTAAATCTTTAGGATTATCACTTGCTGTTAAAGCAACAATAGGAACTTGTGACAATCTTTTATTCTTTTTTATTTGTCTAATTAAATCCATTGTCCCTGGCGTAATTAAATCAATCAACATAACATCAAATTGATAATCTTCATCTTCAATTATTTTTTTAGCGTCAGCTATATTTTTTGATAATGTGATTTGAAAGTCATTTTCTAATAATTTTTGTAATAAAATCATATAAATCGTAGCATCTTCTACTAAGAATAATTTCATAAACATCACATTCCTCTCGCCTTTATTATATATCAAAAATATACTTTTTATAAAATAATTTAAATTAGTTTACATATAATAAAACGGTGGTAACTATGAAAAAAAGAAAAATACTTCTTATTGTATTTATTATTCTATTTATCGGTTTATTAATGGTCTATAGTTCTTCACATATATGGGCGCAATATAAAGAAAATGACAGCTTCTATTATTTTAAAAGACAAGCTATTTTTGTAATAGTCGGTCTTCTTTTACTTTTTTTCTTTTCTAAAATAGATTATCACCTCTATCAAAAACATAGTCTTAAAATTATTATTCTTGCTACAATTCTTTTAGTTCTAGTACTCATTCCTGGAGTAGGTATTGTCAGAGGTGGTTCAAGAAGTTGGTTTAATTTAGGACTTTTTGCCTTACAGCCTTCTGAAATCTATAAAATAGCGCTTATTATTTATGTCAGTGACTATATCAGCCATCATTATCACCAAATGAAAAAACTACGTTATTGTTTAAAACCACTTATTGTTATGGGAATCGGCTTTTTTCTTATTATGTTACAACCTGATTTTGGAAGTGGCTTTGTCATGTGTTGCAGTATTCTTTTAATGATTATTATTACCCCTTTCCCGTTTCGATATATTATTTTTTTAGGACTATCTGGAATTTTAATGATTATTTTAATGATTATTTCTGCCCCTTATCGAATGAAAAGAATTTTTGCTTTTTTAGATCCTTTTCAAGATCCATTAGGATCAGGATTTCAAATGATTCAATCACTCTATGCTATTGGTCCTGGAGGAATTTTAGGAAGTGGTTTTGATCAAAGCATTCAAAAACATTTTTATTTACCAGAACCACAAACAGACTTTATTTTTGCTATTTATTTAGAAGAATTTGGTTTTATAGGAGGGATTTTATTAATTCTTTTATATGCTTACTTATTTATTACTTGTTTCAATTATGCAAAAAAAGTAGACGATCTCTTTGGAAGTTTTTTAATGATCGGTATGACTTCCATGATTGGAATACAAACTATCATTAACTTAGGGGTCGTTGTTGGATTATTTCCTGTTACAGGTGTAACTTTACCTTTAATGTCTTATGGAGGGACTTCTTTACTTGTTACTTTGATTGAAATCGGTATTATGTATAATATTATCAAATCTATTTAAATATGGTATGATTTGAAAGAATGGATGTGATAATATGACAATTAAACTTTATGACAAAGATGCTTATCTGACAATTTTTGAAGCTCAAGTCATAACATGTACAAAAAGAGAAAATGATTATGATATTGTATTAGATCAAACTTTATTTTTTCCTGAAGAAGGTGGTCAAACTTGTGATCATGGTACTTTAAATGATGTTGAAGTCATTGATGTACAAATCATCAATCAAGAAATTCATCATTATACCAATGCTCCTCTTTCGGGAAGTGTTAAAGGAAAGATTGATTTCAATTATCGTTATAATAATATGCAAAATCATAGTGGTGAACATGTTTTATCAGGACTTGTAAAAAGTATGTTTGGTTTTGATAATAGTGGTTTTCATTTAAGTGACCATGAAATTACAACAGATTATAACGGCTTTTTAAATGAACAACAGTTACAGATATTAGAAGCTAAGGCCAATGAAGTGATTTTAAATAACAAAGTCATTCATTGTTTCTATCCAGAGGATGCTGATCTTTATGATTATCGAAGCAAAAAAGAAATCAATGAAGCAATTCGTTTGGTAGAAATCGAAGGTGTAGATTGTTGCGCTTGTTGTGCCCCTCATGTACGTTCAACAAGTGAAATTGGCATGATTAAAATATTAAAAGCCATGAAACATAAAAATGGAATTCGTCTCTATTTTGTATGTGGCCATCGTGCTTTTGTAGATTATCAAGCTAAGCACCTACAAGCAATAAATATTTCTCAAAAGCTTTCATTACCACCTGATGACCTTGTAAAAGGTATTGATCAACTTTTAAACGAAAACAATCAATTAAAACAAGAACTTTCAAGCTTAAAAAAACAAATAATTGATCAACAAGTACAATCATTACCTCAGCAAGATCATTATTTAATTTTTACTAATGATCTAGATCGTTCTTTACAACAATATTATTTAAATCAATTATTTCCATTGTGTTCTAATTATGTAGCTATTTTTGTAGGAAAAGATGAAAATTATCGTTTTATAATTGCAAGTAACAATGACTCTAGAGAACTTTTAAATAAGTTAAAAGGTCACTTTGAAATCAAAGGTGGCGGTAAAGCAAATATGGTTCAAGGACAAATCAAAGGAAATCAAAAAACAATACAAGATATTTTAGAGAATAACTAAGGTTATTCTTTTTTGTTGTAACCGCTTTCTTATATAAAGAAATCATTGTATAATATAAATAGTTATATAAGAAAGGGGAATGTCTATGAATTTATATCACTCAAATAATATTGGAAATGTAGCTGTTTTAGGACATCTTGGTTCAGGAAAAACAAGCGTTATTGAAGCCATGGCAAAACGTGCAGGAATTTCTCAACAAATAGGAACTATTAGTCAAGGAACAACTATTTCTGACTATGACGTTGAAGAAATTAAACGTCAATCTTCAATTAATTTATCACTTATTCCCTTAGAATGGGATCATTGTAAAATTAATTTATTAGATACTCCTGGTAATTTTGATTATGTAGGAGAAGTAGAAGCTGCTTTACACGTTGCAGAATCAGCTGTCATTGTTGTTCCTTCTTATAAGGATATCAGTATTGGTACAAAGCAAGCCATGTTTAGAGCAAAAGATAAAGCTAAAATTATTTATATTAATGGCTTAGATAATCCAGATGCCAATTATAAAGAAAAATTAAATCAATTGAAAAAAGTCTATGGTAAAGGAATTGCACCAATTCAAGTTCCTATCATGGATCATGATAAAATGATAGGTTATATTAACGTAGCTAAAATGGAAGGTCGTATTTTTAAAGGAGAACATACAGAACCTTTCCCTATTCCTGAAGATATGATGGATGAAGTTATGCCTATCAAAGAAATGATTGATGAAGCTGTCGCTAATACAAATGATGATTTATTAGAAAAATTTCTAAATGAAGAACCTTTTACTAAAGAAGAAATTTCTTGGGCTTTACGTCAAGGAGTTATGAATCAAACATTGATTCCTGTTTTATGTGGAACAAGTAATATTGGTATTCAAATTTTATTAAATTCAATGGTTGCTTTCTTCCCTGCTGCAGGTGATACATGTAATTCTATCATTGTAGAAAATATTGATACACATGAAGAAGATATCATCGGTTTTAACGAAAGTCTACCACCTTCTTTATTCATTTTTAAAACAATTGTTGATCCTTTTGTAGGAAGAGAATCACTCTTTAAAGTTTGTACAGGTTATATTCAAACAGGAATGTCTTTATTAAATGTCAATAAAAATGAAGTTGAAAAAGTGAATAAACTTTACATAAAAAGAGGAAAAGAACTTATTGAAGTTGATGAATTATGTGCTGGTGATATTGGATGTATGACAAAGCTTTCTCATTCTTCAACAAATGATACTTTATGTACATTAGATTATCGTATGAAATACCAACCTATTCATTTTTCTAAACCATATTATGGTAAAGCTATTCAACCTATTGGTAAAGCAAATGAAGAAAAGATTGCTAGTGGTATTACAAGATTATTAGAAGAAGACCAAACTCTAAAATTTGAAAATAATCATGAAACAAAACAACAATGTATTTATGGTATTGGAGATATTCATTTAGAAAGTGTTGTTGCTAAATTAAAATCTAAATTTAAAATTGATGTTAAATTAAGTGATATGAAAATTTCTTATCGTGAAACAATTCGTAAAAGTTATACTCAACGTACAAAGTTTAAAAACAATCAGGTGGTCATGGTCAATATGGTGAAGTAGAAATTCTTTTTGAACCAACAAAAGATTATAGTCAATCTTATACATTTAAAGAAAAAGTATTTGGTGGGGCTGTCCCAAAAGCTTATTTCCCTGCTGTTGAAAAAGGATTGATTGAAAGTGTTAAAGAAGGAGTTATTGGTCATTATCCTGTTTTAGGTATACAAGCTACTTTATTAGATGGTTCTTATCATAGTGTAGATTCAAGTGAACAAGCTTTTAAAACAGCAACTATGATGTGTTTTAAAGAAGCGATGAAACATCTTGATCCATGTTTATTAGAACCTTATGTCATTTTAAATATTTATATTGATGAAGAATATTTAGGTGATTTGATGTCACATGTTAATAAAAAACGTGGTAAAGTCCTTGAAACTGATAGTTTAGACGATAGTTTAATCAAACTTGTTTGTCGTATTCCTCAAGTAGAAATATTAGAATTTGCGATTGATTTACGTTCTATTACTCAAGGTCAAGGATTGTATGATTATCATTTTGATGGATATGAAATCGTGAATGATGATTTAGTAGAAAGATTGTTAAAAAAGTAAAACTTTATAAACGTATTTCAAGAAGTCCTAAGGGACTTCTTTTTTTGGACTATCCGTCCATTGAAAGAAGGAAAAAAGAAGATAAAATGATAATAGAAATGAGACAAATGTGAAACAAATATGAGACGAATTATCTTTAAACATATGATGCAATTAAATCAAGAAAGCTCCTTACATCAATATTAAAAAAAGAGAGTATGCTTTGTACTCTCTTATTTTTCATTTACATATTGTTTGAAAATTCTTCCTCTTTCTTCATAACCCTTGAATTCATCAAATGAACTTGTTGATGGAGAAAGTAAGATGATATCTCCTGGTTCACTTATTTCAAATGCTTTATTAACAGCATCTTTTAAAGTTTCTTCATAATAAGCATCTTGATGATGCATATCTTCTTTAAAACGTTTACCTGCCGCTCCAAAAGTCACGAGCTTTTTAATACATGAATTATAAGTAGACATTTCTTGTAAGTCTAATCCTTTATCAAAACCACCCATTAATAGAATAACCGGTTGTTTAAAAGCTTTTAAAGCAATAATACTTGCATCTGTATTTGTTGCTTTTGAATCATTATAAACTCTAACACCATTATATTCTCTAACGAATTCAATACGATGTTCAACCCCTTTAAAATGACTCACAACATCTTTAATCACTCGAGGACTTACTCCAGCAACTAAACAAATAGTAGTCGCAATCATAATATTTTGGACATTATGATCTCCTACAATCTTAATATCCTTTAAATCAATAATATGTTCCCCTCTAAAATAAATCGCTTGATCAATAATGCTACAATCAGCTGGTTTATTTAAAGATTGTGTTAAAACACAACAATAAACATGATATCTTTGTAAATATTCTTGTAAAGTTTCATCATCAATATTATTAACAAAAACTTCATCATCACTTTCACAATTTTCATAAATACGCATCTTAGAAGCATAATATTCATCTAATGAAGCCATATAATCTAAATGATCAGGTGTTAAATTAATAACAGTTGAAATTTCTGGTCTAAATTTATCAATATCTAGTAATTGGAAATTAGACATTTCAATAACAATATAATGATTTTCTTCTTCTAATAAATTATTTTCTAAAACAACATCACATAAAGGTTTACCAATATTACCTGCAAAATGAACATGTTCATATTGTGCTTTTAATATTTCATAAATCAAAGTAACAGTTGTTGTTTTACCATTTGTCCCTGTAACAGCAATATAATGTTGTTTCTTAGCCATTTGATAAGCCAATTCAATTTCTGTATAAACAGGAATACCTCTTTCTTTTAATCTTAAAATAAAAGGTTTATGATAATTAATTCCTGGATTTTTAACAACAAAATCAAAGTCTCTTTCAAAAAGCTCATCAGGATGTCCCCCTGCTACAATTTCAATACCTGCATCCAAGTATTCTTGATATCCTTCAATCTTTTCTAATTCTTTTCCTTCATTGATTGTAATTGTTGCATTTAACTTTTGTAATAACTTGACTGCTGCCTTACCACTTCTAGCAAGGCCAATCACTAAAACCTTTTTCCCTGTTAACATTTTACATAACTCCTATCACAATAGCGATAATACCACAAATAAATCCAATAAACCAAAATGAAATCGTTACTTGTTGTTCAGACCAACCTAACATTTCAAAATGATGATGAATTGGTGCCATTTTAAAGACACGTTTTCCTCTTGTTTTAAAAGAAACAACTTGAATAATTACTGATAAAGTTTCCATTAAGAAGACACCACCAACAACAATTAACAATAATTCTTGTTTTGTTAGGATTGCTAAAATAGCTAAAAATCCACCAAGTCCAAGAGAACCAACATCTCCCATAAAAATACGTGCAGGATGATAGTTAAAATACATAAATCCAAGTAATGCTCCAACCATTGCTGTAGCATAACTTGCAATCGTATAATCTTTAATCATAATAGCATAGATGATAAATGGTGCAATTGCAACCATTGAAAGACCTGTCGCAAGACCATCCAAACCATCAGATAAATTAACACCATTACTTTCACCGGTAAACATAATAAATACTAAAACAGCATAGAACCAACCAAAATCAATATTTACTTTCACAATTGGAATAGTCACTTCTGTTGTAAAACCAGGTACAAAATTTTCTAGATACAAATAACATCCTACTGCCAAAATAGCTTGCATCAAGAATTTTTGCCATGCTTTCAATCCTTCATTTTGATGTTTTAAAATAATTAAAGCATCATCAATAAATCCAATTAAACTATAACCTACTAAAACAATTGTAATTAAAATCAAATTAGGATTTGTTATATTTTTATAATTTACAACAAATGCCGCAATCACTGCCGCTAAAACAAAAACAACACCACCCATTGTAGGTGTTCCACCTTTTTTCTTATGTGATTCTAATCCCTCTTCTCTTTCTACTTGTCCAAATTTCATTTTATGTAGAAATGGGATGACTTTAGGCATTGCAAGTAAAACTAATAAAAGTCCAATACCAAATGCCAACATTAACTTTATAAAGTTTTCCATAAACTTCATTCCCCTTCACTCTTTATTTCTTTTACACTATACCACACTTTTTTATCTCCTTCAAATTTCTAAAAAAAACGTTCTCTTTTTTTGAAAATTATCATTTTTCTTATAAAGACATATTAGAATTCACTACCTTTTATTAATAAGGGGGAAATTATAAAAGAAAACAACACAAGTATGGAAAATCTTTACAAATTAGATGGTAAAGTTCCAATTTTAAAAGCAATTCCTTTTGGATTGCAGCATATCTTAGCAATGTTTGTTGCTAACCTTTCACCAATTACTTTAATTGGTCTTGCATCTGGTTTAAAACAAATAGAAATTGTATTTTTATTACAAAATGCAATGTTTATTGCAGAAATTGCAACTTTGATTCAATTATATCCTATTTGGAAAATCGGTTCACGTTTACCTATTGTTATGGGTGTCAGCTTTGCTTTTGTAGCTATCTTAACCTATGTAGGTGCTACTTATGATTCATGGGTGCAGTTTTAATAGGTGGACTAATTGAAGATTGCTTAGGACTACTTGCACGTTATTGGAAAAAAATTATTACACCAATCGTTGCTGCATCTGTTGTTACATCCATTGATTTTTCACTTTTTTCTGTTGGAACACGTTCTTTTGGTGGAGGTTACAGTGAAAGTTTTGGCTCTGCTAAAAATTTACTTTTAGGGATTATCACTTTAGCAGCTTGTTTATTATTTAATATTTTCGCAAAACCATATTGGAAACAATTATCTGTTTTATTTGGTTTAATTGTTGGCTATATTCTTGCTGTTTTTATGGGAAAAGTAGATTTATCTGTTATTTTTAATGGTGGATTGATTGCTTTACCTCATCTACTTCCTTTTAAAATGAAGTTTGATCTTGGCACGATTATCGCTGTCGTCGTTATTTTCTTAGTTTCAGCTGCTGAAACGATTGGTGATACTCAGCCCTTGTAAACCCAGGTTTAAACCGTGAAGTTACAGAAGAAGAAATTTCTAGTTCTTTAGCTTGTGATGGTTTTTGTAGTTCTATTTCATCATGATTTGGTTGTCCACCGATTACTTCTTTTAGTCAAAATGTTGGTTCAATCAATATGACAAAATTCGTCAATCGTTTTACGATTGCTACAGGAGCTATTTGTATGATCTTAGCTGGTTTACTTTCACCTATTGGTAATTTCTTTTCATCATTGCCTGAATCTGTTTTAGGTGGTTGTACAATTATGATGTTTGGTACTATTCTTACAATTGGAATTGAAATGATTTCTAAAGCTGGATTTAATCAAAGAAATGTAACAATTGTTGCTTTATCATTAGCTGTTGGAATTGGGTTTACTTCAGGAACAGAAGCTGATATTTGGCATATTTTTCCACAAATCATTCAAGATGTTTTTGCTGGAAATTGCGTTGCTGTTGTTTTTGTTGTTTCAATTATTCTAAGTCTTGTTTTACCTAAAGATATGGATATTAAAAAGATAAAATAAAAATACGCTTTTGCGTATTTTTATTATTGGATTGTTCCAATTTCAAGTGATTTGATTTTTTCAACAATCATATCCATTGCTGTACCTTCATCTTCACCTTCTACAACAATTTCAATTTTTGCCTTATGAGGAATTCCAAGAGACAAAACACCCATTAAAGACTTCATATTTACTGATTTTTCATTATAATTGAGCGTCACATGACTTTTATAAAGTTTAACCGCATCCACTAATTCAGTAGCTGGAGAAGCATAAAGACCTACAGGATTTGTAATTTCAATATTCACTTTTTTTGCCATAATAATCTCCCCTTTTCTATATATTTATTATAGCACGTTTTTACTGATTTGATTTACTTTTTTTCAATAATAACAACATATGGCGAATTGTTTTTATTCATCATCTCAAACTTTGCTACATTATATAGTTTATGATCTAAAGTACGAAAATATGCATCCAAATTTATACTTTCTTTCCCTTGATCATGTCCAATATAAACAACCACATACAAACATCCACCTTTGACTAAATGTTCCAAAGCTTTTTTTATTGTTTTTAAGGTTGTTTCATACTGTGTTACACATTCATGATTGCCACCTGGTAAATAACCTAGATTAAAAATTCCAACCTCAAAATCTCGAACATCTTCATCAAAATATTCATGACTTTTTAAAAATAAAGTAATATTCTTTTTTCTCTTTACTAATTCTTTTGTATTATTTAACGCTAATGATTGAATATCATAACTATAAACATGATGACAATAATCACTTAAAAACAGTGTATCATGACCATTTCCCATCGTAAAATCAATCCCATTTTGATATTTATGTTTTTTTATCCTTTGATGTACAAACTCAATCATAGATTCCATTTTCTTCACCTCTTATTTTTTACCATAAAATTCTTTTGGACAATCCACCTTAAATTCATATTTCTTTTTAGTAACAGGATGAATAAAACCAAATGCATGTGCATGTAATCCAAGCCTTCTCAGTGGATTCGTTGTTGCTCCATATTTTTTATCGCCAACAATTGGATGATGAATATTTGATAATTGAACTCTGATTTGATTTTTTCTACCTGTATCTAATTGTATTTCTAAAAGGGTTTGGTTTTTCATTTCTTTAATGGCTTTATAATGCGTAATCGCAAGTTTCCCATTTTCTTTACTTGTAACATAAACTTGTTGACTTTTACTTTCTGCCAAATAGTTTTTTAATGTTCCATTTTTTAACCCTTTACCTTCTACTAAAGCCATATAGCCTCTTAAATAAACGATTTTATTCCAATCTTTTTGTAATAAATCTCTTATTTTTTCATTTTTACAAAACATTAAAACACCAGATGTTTCTCGATCTAAACGATGAACAATAAATACTTTTTGTTTTCTGTCTTGTTTTTTTAAATATTCACTTACATAATGATAAGCTGTTTTTTCTTTTTCTTTACCATCTGACATGCTTAATAAACCAGAAGGTTTATTGATTACAACAAATTCTTGATCTTCATATAAAATTTCTAATGAAGATGTATTTTCTTTTTTGATTTCTACTTGGTCATTTTCATGTAATAAATAATCAAACTGACTAATTTGTTGGTTATTTACATAAACTTGTTTATATTTTAATAAGTTTTTAGCATTTTTGCGATTATAAGATAATAACAGATAATCCATTAATAACATTTCTTTTTTTACTTTCATTTTTTTCTCCTAAAAAAATGCAAAGAAATCTTTGCATTTTACATTCTTACAATATTTTGTGAATTCAATAAAACAAGTATTGATTCTAAAATATAAATTAAACAAGCTACCCACCAAGAAATAAATGAAATAACTGCTAATAATACAACAAGCAAGCTAATCACAATCCCAATAAAAGTATTTCCAATATTAATACTCTTTTGTTTTCTAGCTATTTTTAATAAATCAATAATTGTATCAAAATTAGAATCCGTCAACATAATATCACTATTACGTTGTACTTTTTCATTATGCACACCACCACGAGAAATGGCAACAGAAGCCTTTTGAAGTAAAGCAATATCTTTATCACAATCTCCAATATAAGCAACAGGTCCAGCAACAAGTGTTTTGTCCATAACTTTTAATTTTTGTTCAACACTATAATTGTTATAAATTGTATATTCATCATTTTCTAAATCAACCGGTCCGTCATTAAAAATAATCAATGATTTATGTAATCCTTTGATTTTTTCAAAAAGATCCATTTCTTCTTCTGTTGTTTCAATACCATCAAAACGATCATAGATAATTGTTGTGCATGTATTTAAATCATCCAACCCGCTATTTTCTTTAATCGCAATTTTTTTAGAGAATGCTTTAGCTATTCCCGCAAGTAAAGTAAAGGATGCTCCTTGAACATAGGCAAAACTTCCAGAAACAGTCAACATAATAATTCCTAAATACATATATTTTAAATTATCTGTTAAATTTATTAATGGTAAAACAACACAGCATACTAAACCAACAATAATTAAAGCTTTAGAATAAACATCAGAAACTTTAAAAATAATTTTTTCTGTATGTGATGAAGACATTGGTGCATTCATCGCAATATCTAAAACTTTAGACATTGCTGAATCTTCATATAAAGCTGTTGTTTTTACATGTAAATATCCTTCTGTAACAACAGTTCCACTATAAACTTCATTTCCAATTTTTGATTTAATACATACATCACTACCATCAATGGCATAAACATCCAATTTAGCATTTCCCTTAATAATTTTACCACCTAAAGGAATGGTTTCACCCTCATTGACAACGATAACATCTCCAATATCAAAGTCACCTAAAGGAATCATTTCTTCTTTTCCTTTACGTAATCTTCTTCCTAAGTTTTGATGCGCTACTAAATCATCGATCTTTTCCATAGACCATTGTGTTACTTGCATAATCAATTGTTTACCAGCTTGATACATGATAGAAACAACCAACGCTTCAATAAATGCTCCATAGATCCATCCCATAAAACAAGCTAATAAAAAGATATTATTTTCTGATAAATAATTTTTTAACTGTAAATCTCTTTTAGCTTCAACAAGTACTTTTTCATTACAAATAAGTAAGGCTATCATCCATCCTACATAAGTTAAAAATGAAGTATCTCCAAAAGTAACCAATCCAAGTGCAATACCTACACATAATAAAGCAATTCTTGCATACTTTTGTACATATTTTTCATTAAATAAATCTTGTGATTTAAAGGGCTTTTTCCATTGTTCTACTTGTATTTCAGGATTAACATTTTCAACAATACGTGAAATACGAGGTAATGCTTTTGCTGAAGTTGTTAATGTTAAAAGTTTGTTTTGAAAATCTAATTGAACATTTTCATAAACACTATATTTAGAAAGAATGTTTTGTATTTCGTGTGCATCTTCTTCACTTTCCAAATTCGTAAACATGAAGATTTTTTCTACTTTTGCTTGATTAGAAACATACTCTCTTTTCTTTCGATTGACCATTTCTTGAAGTACATAATCCATCTTTGATTCATCTAAATAGTTTTGTATATTATCTGGTCGTGCACAATTAAACGAAATAGAATCCTTATTTATTTTAATATGTGACACTTCTTGCATACTATTTAACTTTAAAGATAAAGCATTAATATCATCATTACTTACATGATCAATATAATATACACGTTCCATATTCTTTACTCCTTTTTATGCAATTTATTTTATCATACTTCTTATAAAATTCAAAATTTCTACTTTCCTTCATTCGTCTTTTTATGTTTGATAATCAAAAAATTTTGATGGAATTCTTTTTCTGTACAAGATAAAGTGAACTCATCACCATATACTTTATAATAAAGTTGTTCATTTATTTCTCCTTTAATAACACAATCATAGATTGCTCCTTTTTCAAATAAAGTATTTTCTTCTTTTCCAATAATGATGTTCATTGACTTTATACATCTACATAAACATCTTTTACCTGAATTTGCGATGATGATCACCTCATTTCTTTATTATTGTACATCAGCTTTCTATTTATGACAAACTTCCTTTGAATATGATATAATAAATGATGAATAAGCAAAGGGGGCATTTTATGAAAATAAAAAAATTATTTATTTTTTTTATTTCTACAATTACATGTCTTTTTTGTATTACCGGCTGTTCAAACAATGATTCAAAAAAGGAATCAAAAAAATTACGTGATTCATCTCCACAATTATATTTACCTTCTACCGACTATCAAGTTACTTATCAAGAAAATAACGTAAGTGTTGATGCGTCACATACATCTTCAGGATATATTATGGTTAATTATAGTGGACATAATGAAAAAGTTAAAATACAAGTAACCTCTCCTGATCAAAATAATTATACATATCCTGTTACGTATTTAAATCAATTTGTTACATATCCTTTACCAGGAGGAAATGGTACTTATAAAATAACTGTTTTAGAATCCGTTGATCTGACTAAAAATCTCTATGCAACTTGTTTTACACAACAAATAGATGTCTCTTTAGAAAACGAGTATCTACCATTTCTTTATTCTAATTATTATATTTCATTTAATAAAGATTCTCTTTGTGTCAAAAAAGCACAACAACTCGCTAAAAAATGCTATTCATCTTTAGATGTTGTTTCAAATGTTTATAATTACATTATTAAAAATATAAAATATGATAAAGAAAAAGCAAATAATGTACAATATGGTTATGTCCCTGATCCTGATCAAACATTAAATGATAAAACAGGTATTTGTTTCGACTATGCCTCTTTAACTTGTGCGATGCTTAGGTCTCAAGGAATTCCTACAAAACTCGAAGTAGGTTATGTTGGTGAAGTATATCATGCCTGGATCAGTTGTTATGTAGATGAAACTGGTTGGATAGACAATATTATTGAATTTGATGGCAAAGACTGGTCTTTATTAGACCCAACTTTAGGAGCGAATAATAAAAGTAAAGATGTAAAAAAATATATCGGTGATGGTAGTAAATATATAGTAAAATATACATATTAGAGGGGATGATATTTATGAATAAAAAGAATGAAGTACTTACAAATTTAGAATTATCTAGCTTTTGTAAACAAATGTCTATGATTTTAAAAGCTGGTATTTCACCAATAGAAGGTATTTCTATGATGATAGAAGATAGTCAAAATGAAAATGAAAAACAACTTTTAGAAAAAATCTATGAAGATTTAACAATGACATCTTCACTTGCTATATCTTTAAAGAAAACATCTGTTTTTCCTGATTATATGATCCAGATGCTAGAAATCGGTGAAGAAACTGGAAGAAATGATGAAGTTATGGATGCATTGTCTCATCATTATCAAAGAGAAGAAATGATTTTACAAAGTATAAAGAATGCTATTACTTATCCAATGATCATGATTTTGATGATGGTTGTCATTATTGTTATTTTAATGACAAAAGTAATGCCTATTTTTAATCAAGTTTTTCAACAATTAGGTCATGAGATGACTGGATTATCTAAAGGAATTCTTTTACTTGGAAATACTTTATCTAAGTATGCTACTGTTTTTATTATTATTTTATTAATTGTAATTGGTTTTATCTTTTATTTATTACACAATAAAAAAGGAAAAGGAAAAGAAAAATTTAAAACTATTTTCTATCATTTTAAAGGTATAAAAAATTTATTTCATAAAATATATGCTTGTCGTTTAGCTGGAGGAATGTCTCTTTCTTTAAAAAGTGGGCTCCCTTTTGATCGTTGTATCGAATTATCCAAAGAACTTATTTATGACAAACATTTTCAAAAAGAAATCAATGATTGCCAAAATCTTTTAGATGAAGGATCGAGTCTAGCAAAAGCTTTTCATGATAGTCATATTTTTACTGGCGTTCAAGCTAGAATGTTGAATATTGCTGAAAAAGCCGGTCAAGTAGATTCTATTATGGATGATATCGCTAATCAATTAGAAGATGAAATTGATGAAAAAATAAGCTCGTATATTAATATTTTAGAACCAACACTTGTTATTATCCTTTCTATTATTGTTGGAGTTATCTTATTATCTGTCATGTTACCACTTTTAGGAATTATGTCAAATATATAGGGAGGTACTTTTTATGAGATTCACAAATCAAAAAAGAAATCATCCTTTTAAAAATATTGTTATTTCTGTCATTATTTTTTTAAGTGTTGCTGGTCTATTTAATTATGGTGTTCAATCTATGTCTAAACAATCTATAGATGAACAACAAACCAATTTAGAAACGGCCATTGAAAGATGCGTTAGTCAGTATTATGTTCTTGTTGGTCACTATCCAGAAAGTTTAAATGTTTTAGAAAAAGAATACGGTTTAACTTATAATAAGAAAATCTTTTTTGTAGATTATCAAGTGCTCGGTGAAAATATTGCTCCTGATATCGTTGTCATCAGGAAGGAGGGAGCATATGAATAAAAATAAACATGTAATTGATATGATTTTTCCAATTGCTTTATTCTTTGTTTTTATCAGTAGTTGTTTTATTGTTTTAATTCTTTCTTTTCATACGTATAGAAAGACCGTTCAATTAGAACAAAGTAATTATCAAACACGCACTGCTCTATCCTATATTACTCAAAAAATACATCAAAATGATTTGATAGACAGTGTTTCATTACAACAAATTGATCAAAAAGATGTTTTGGTATTAAGGTCATCTTATAGTCAAGGCAAATATACAACTTATCTTTATGAAGATAAGGGTTATTTAAAAGAGTTATTTATTTCTAATCAACTTGAATTTGATAAAGATGATGGTAAAAAAATAATGCCTGTATCACATTTAAAAATGCAACAAATCAATCCTTATTTATACCATTTTTCATGTATTGTAGATCATAAAGAAATTAATACAAATGTTGCAATCCAATCAAAATAAAGGAGGTCTAAAATGAAAAATATTAATAGACAAACACATATTTTTATTTTCGAATTAGTAATTGCCATTGCTTTTTTTGCTTTAGCATCAAGTATATGTGTTCAATTTTTCGTTAAAGCCCATTCTTTATCTAAAGAAACAAATGATATCAATATTTCTATGAATTTAGCAACAGGCTATGTAGAAGAATTTTTAAATGATCCTACAATTTATCAAGTTAATCAAGAATATATTCATTATTATGATGAAAACTGGAAAGATTGTCATAAAAAGAATTCAACTTATTCTATTAAAATTTATTGTAGTGATAAAGACTCAATAGAAACAATTCATGTAAGAGTTTATCATTACCACAAAAAGATTTATTCTATTACAAGTGATCAATATATAAAGGAGGATAACCATGAATCATAAAAAATCTTTTCCAATTATTAATATGGGAACTTCTTTATTACTTGTTGTTTTTATTGTTATTTGTTTAATTGTTTTTGCAACACTTTCTCTGTCTAGTTCTCTAAGAGATCAAAAATATACAGATAAAGCTGTTTTAAAAACTGAAAATTATTATTTAGCTTATTCTCATGCACAAAAACAATTAAAAGAAATTGATCAAGCAATCATTAGCCATAAAGATTTATCTTCTCTTAAAAATATAGAAATTTCTTTAAAAGATAATAATACTTACATTTCATTTAAAGAAAACATTGATCAATATCAAGATTTAGATGTTGAAATTCAATTAACTCAAGATCAAGACAGATATAAAATTATTAAATGGCAAGAAGTAACTTCCAAAGAATGGAAAAATGAAAGTACACTTCCTCTTTTAGGAAGTGAATAGGAGAGTATTATGAATATTGTAAATTTATTAAAAAAAGCTGTCGAAGCACATGCTTCAGATATATTTATTGTCGCTGGTTTGCCTATCTCTTATCGTGCAAGTGGTTCTATTCATCATGAAAATGAAGAAAAACTTATGCCACCTCAAACAAAAAAATATCTAGAAGAAATATATGAACTTGCTGGCAATAGAGAAATTAATATTCTAGAAGAAAAAGGTGATGATGATTTTTCCTTTGCATTACCAGGAATTTCACGTTTTCGTGTAAGTTCCTATAAGCAAAGAGGTGCCTTATCTGCTGTTGTAAGAATCATCACTTTCGATTTACCACAACCTGAACTTATAGGTATTCCTCAACAAATTATTGATTTTTCTAAATTGTCTAAAGGTCTTGTCTTAATTACTGGACCTGCAGGAAGTGGTAAATCAACAACACTTGCTTGTATTATTAATGAAATTAACAAAACACAAGAAAAACATATTATTACACTAGAAGATCCTATTGAATTTTTACATAGACATCAAAAAAGCATTGTAAGTCAAAGAGAAGTAAAAGTTGATACTAAAAGCTATGTAGTCGCATTACGTGCTTCACTACGACAAAGTCCTGACGTTATTTTACTAGGAGAAATGCGAGATTATGAAACAATAGATGTAACTATGACAGCAGCAGAAACCGGTCATCTTGTTTTTTCTACCTTACATACAATTGGTGCAGCTAACACAATAGATCGTATTATTGATGTTTTTCCAGCAAGCCAACAAAGACAAATTGCTGTACAACTCTCAATGGTATTACAGGCCATTGTTACTCAACAACTCGTTCCTGATATTAATGGAGAACTGATTCCTGTCTTTGAAATTATGACAGTCACACCTGCAATTCGTAATATGATTAGAGATCATAAAATACCTCAAATTGATGGTATCCTTTATGCATCTAATAAACCTGATATGATTTCAACTGATATGAGCTTACTCAATCTCTATAAAGAAGGAAAAATCACAAAAGAAACTGCATTGAACTACGCTACAAATGAAGAAATGTTAAAAAAGAAATTGTAAAATTAGAGCCCATTTTCTAAAATGAAAATGGGATTTTATTAACAAATGATTTTTAAAACATCTTCTTCACTATTAATGTTAAAAATATTTAATGTAAGTTCATTCAATTTTTCTAGCGATGTATTTGTGAGTTGTTTTTCTAAAGGTCTTGATAAAGTTCCTAATTTTACTTTAAGTTGTTCTTTGTTAAACCGCAAACTCTATACATAATAAAATAAAATACAACCGCAAATTAAAATAATAAACAGGTGGAAAGTGTATGCCCTGCAACGGCATAACATTCCTCGTCTCTTAATAACTGTTTACAGGTTGTATCACTTGCATTTCTTATTTGCCTCATTTTTTTACCTCCTTACATGAGTGTTTTATAGTTAGTCATCATCGCTTTTTATCTCTTTTTTAATATTGATGTAAGGAGCTTTCTTAATTTAATTGTATCATATGTTTAAAGATAATTCGGCTCAAATTTGTCTCAAACTTTATTCACAAATATTTCTTTTTTATTATTTTATCTTTCTATTTTCCTCCTTTCAATGGACAAATAGTCCAAAAAAAGAAGTCACTTAGGACTTCTTAAGACTATTTTTTAAATTCTACTTTGTGTAACAAACTTCCTAAAATTTCTAATAATAGAATAAATGCTATTAAACAAAATAAAGCAATTTTACCACTACCTGTTGTCAAAGATTGTGCAATACCACCAATGACAGGAATTGATAAAACAACTTTACCCATATAATTATTATAATTTACAGGGTTCATATCTTTTGTTTGATTTGCATCTCCTTTTGTAATAAATTCACCAGAAATTTTTTTATTCGTAACAACTCTATGTGTCACTATAGAAGAGGCATCTTTAGCACCATAAAATGCAATAACATCTTTTTTTTGAATTGTTTCAGGTTCTTGATACTTTACATAAACAAGACTACCTACAGGAATTGCAGGTTCCATACTACCACTAATGACAGTATAAATATTATATCCAAATGCTTTAGGAACAGTTAATGGTATACACCCTAATATTAAAACAATTAATAAAATAGTACCCAGCAAGCTACATACTGTAGCTACTGGGTTCTTTTTCTTTTGTGACATTAAACTCTTTTCTTTCTAATTGTCATAAATGCTACAATAATTCCTACAATTGCTGCAAGCGAGATTGCTATACCTGCATAAATTGGTGTTGAATTATTTTTTTCATTATTAACTGAAATATTAGATTTTGGTGTATCTTCATCATCTAAATCAACTAAACCTTGTGGAACATCTTCATCTCCAGCTGTTGTCGTATCCCCATCATTATTTTGTGTTCCGCCTGTTGCATTTCCTGTTCCATTATTACCTTGATTTGCATTTGTTGAAGGTGTTGTTGAAATAACTGTTGTAACAATATTTGTATTTTCTATTATTTCACCCGTTTCACCTGGTTTATAAGTAAATGTGAAGACATTTTCTTTCTCATTTTCAACAAGTGTTTTTGTAAGAGCATAGGCTTGAGGTATATAACTATCAATATATTTATAAGCTACAACCGGTTTATCTCCTACATTTCCATATAAAACGGTATCTTCAGATAATTGCTTACCATTTTCATCTACATAACGTATCGTATAAGCAACCTGATTACCTTTTACTCCATAAACAACAACATAATCTAAATCACCATTAACTACAAAAGTTGCAGGATCCAAATTATCAACACTATCATGTCCACTCAAACGAATACCTTTAACATAATATTTACTATCTTGAGGTAATTCTATTTGTGATAGATCTAAAGAAACCATTTGTCCTTTAGAAACATTTATACTCATTTCATTTTGACTATTAATTGTTCCTTGATTACCAGTATATAAAGTAACTTTATATCCATATGCACAGACTTGTGTATAAGCAAGAGAAAGGAAAACTGTCAAAGACATCATCATGATAAATAATTTTTTTAATCGCTTCATCATTTATTCTCCTTTCTTTTCATCTTTTGATTTTTTCTTAAAGAAAATTGCAAGGATAATGAGTAACAAACCACTTACTAAACCTAATGCACAATACCATAAAATATTTGTACTATCTCCCGTTTTAACAGTAGAATAAACATTTTTATGTTCTATTTTATTAACAGTTACTGCTGGATTAGAGACGTTTTCTACAGCGAAATTCATTTCCAATTGTGCCATTGTCGCTTGATAACTATTCCCTTGTGTTTCTCCATCAACACTTAGTGTAAGTGTGACATACCCAACATCATTTTTAGCCAATCTTCCTAAATAGAAATAATCATCAAGACCTTTAATTTCTTTTAACCCTTGTGAACTATCTCCTCCAACAGTAGAACTGTCATAAATTAAAGTTTCATTATTTTGACTATCTACATAAGCTAGACGATATTCATAAGCACCATTAGTTGCCTTTGATCCATCTTCCAATGTCTTAATAATTTCATTTGTCATATACCAATCAGTATATTGACTATTTTTATTTTCGATTTTAACTTTTAAAGTCATTGAATCTCCAGGCTGAATATTACTTAATTCATCATTCATTTGATCTTTACCAAAATTAGTTGTCATTTGGCTACCATCAAATGAAACCTTCCAATGATCTTTTCCTACTAATTCTTTAGCTTGAACTGTTGAAAAAGTACCAACCATCATCATAAGTGCCATAGCAAGGCACAAAATTCTTTTTTTCATCATCTGTACCCTCCTATCCTAAACTCAATTCAGTTTCATCGTCATTAACATTCACATCAATTCCCCAAGCACTCTTAATAGCATCTTTCGCATTATGAGTTTGTACTGCATCAACTTCTGCATCTAATGTAAATGTATATCCATTATAAGTATACTGATATTTAATTGTTTTTTCATCTTCTACTTTCGTATACATTGTTGACAATTGATTACTAATACGAATAGTTTTCATAAAATTCGGTGTTGTTTTCTTACTTTCAACTACCTTTGTATAATATAAAACAACACGTTCATCTGTTGATTGAGCCTCATTAATGACCCATCCATCTTGATTAAATCCTAATTCAATCAATGCTGGTGATAAATCAACATTTTTCCCTTCTTTATCTTGCCAACTCTTTGTTAAAACAACTCTTACGAAAGTATCAATATTACCACTGTTTTCTACAGCTAACTTTTCATCATAAGTTTTTCCTAAAACAAACTTTTCATCATCTTTTAATAAATTTTGAAGAAGTTTACCTTCACCATTAGTTGTTGCATCTCCTTGATCATCATACGTCTTTGAACTAACAACCTTTCCATTCTCCTTTAAAGAAACTCCAATTGTAGACATATCCATAGAGGCTGAATATTGATCACTATAATATGTGAGTGCTGCACGTGCACTTCCTACACCACTTCCAAGTAATAAAACAGCAGCTATACCAAGAAGGATTGTAGGTTTCATAAAAATCGATTTCACTTTTTTCATTACCATAACCTCCTACTCTGTTTCATAAACTTGTTGCCAATTAGCAATTAAGTTTCCTTGATCATCATAAACAACCGGTGTAAATTCTTGAATAACAACGATATTATAATCGTTATCCTTATTATCATCATTTACTTCAGGTAGTGTATATTTAATATTTAATTCACTTGTTTTATCTTTAGAAGAAAGCACTTTATTATAATAAATATACCCATCATCGCTTTCTTGCCAATCTTCACCTAAATTATATCTAATTTTAAGGTTATCCGCTGCAAAAACTTTAACTCTCACAAAACAATCATAATCACCAACATTAGTAATCACAACATGTTTCCCATCTTTATCAACATCTTCCTCAATCTTCGTATCTGTAAAACCTAAATCCATTTTATATCCACCAGTTGCATTCGTATGAGTCGTAAAATATCCCAAAGCCTTACCAATACCTAAAGTAGAAATCATCACAAGAGCAACAATAGATAATACTAATTTTTTGTTAAATTTTCTCATATCTCTATCCTCCTACTCTTGAACTGTCTTATTTTCTTTACTTTGTTTAACTGTATAATCTTGATCTTCTTTTGAATATTTATAATTATTAACAATTCCATAACCACCATGAATTTCACTAGAAGCCTTATTTTCAAAAGTTGCACTAGCAATTTCTTGACTATCTTCATCTGCCACTAATGATTCCAAAACTTTTTTAGAATCACCAACAATTTCATAACCAGCTCCTGTATAAACTTCCGTAACAGTTACTTTTGAACCTGCTGGAATATCAGCAATTCTAATTGTTTTCTCTTTTACTTCATCAAAATTTAAAGTAATAAATCTTGTTTCTTTTTGATTTTCAATTGTTTCAATATCAACTTGATAAACAAATGTTGCATTTGTTGTTAAAGTTGTATTTTGACTTGTTAATTTTTTAGTAATTTGAATAGAACTCATTCTTAGTTCTCGATCAGCTTTAATACCAATAGCTTTCGAACCAACTAAATCATAATACCATGTATCATCCTTTTTAGTTGTATAATAATAATTATTTGGAAGAGAAACTAAATAAGGTGTAAACTTATAAGAATAATATTGACTATTCATATCATTAACAACAACTAAATAAAGTCCTGTTTGTAAATTTGTTAACTTAACATCTCCGCCTTTTAAAGTTGCTGTATAAGCTGGAGTAGCATCTTTAATAACTTTAGAAGCTTCACTTGCTCTTTGTTTCCAAGTCTTCGCTGATTGAGTTGCATCATATTTAACAGTTGACCAATCAATGTCTTTAAATGCATCTAAACCTGTATAATTGCCACCTTGGCTAATAGAAGCAACCTTATAAAGATCCACCTGAACATCATTTTTCGATAAATCCTCAGCATAACTATGAGAGCTAATTGAAATTTCTAAACTACATTTTTTATTAACATCTACAGGTAATGCTGCTTCAACATTTGGTAAAACAACAACCGTAAACATCATTATCAACGCTATAAAGATAGCCGATAACTTACAAAATTTCTTTTTCATCCTCATATCCTCCCTTATTTCTTTTTATTAAAAACATATCTCATTATAATAATAACAAGTATCGTAATTGATAAACCTAAAACTAAAATCAACATATAATAGTTTTTAATAGACTCTAGCATTCTATCTCCAACAGATTGTTTAACATCTTCTTCACCATTATATTCAACACGATGTCCTCTTACAATTAAACGATGACTATTCACTCCATAAGGTGTACAAGTAAATAATGAAACATAATCTTGACCCTCAGTAATAGACAAAGCATTTTGTAAAGTTTGATGATCATCTTTATCAACCATTGGTAAAATTTGATCTACTTCATAAGCTAAAACCTTATCTAAAATATGCAAATAAAATTTATCACCTGTTTGTAGTTGATCAATATCAGTAAACAATTCTGCACTAGGAAGACCTCTATGCGCTGCTAAAACACAATGTGTACTTTCACCTCCAATAGGAAGTTTAGACCCATTAATATGACCAACACCCGTTTGTAAAACATCATCACTTGTCCCATGATAAATAGCTAATTTAATATTGATTTCAGGAATAGAAATATATCCCATGATTCCATCATTATTCATATTTAAAACTCGATTATATTCACTATTTTCACTATCCTTGGACTTTTCACCAAACACATCAGCAAAAACATTATTCCCACTTATTGTTTCATTAAATGCTTGTGCATTTTGCCATTCTTGACTAAAGTCTTCATCAGACATATCATCAACTATTTTTTCATAATTACTAATCAATTTATTTTGTCGATAAGTATTCCATTGATTAGAAACAGTAGGATAAATCATAATACCCAACCCAACTAAGAATAACAATCCAACCAAAATACTCGGTAATCTCTTTTTCATATAACTACTCCTTAGATCTCATCTTTTTATCCTTTTTATATAAAATAAAGATAAAACCACCAGTAACAGCTAAACCAACAATAACCCATAACAAATAATTCGTATGAAGACTTGTAAAACCATTTTTCTTTTCCTTATTTACAACAGATTTGTTATAAGAAACACGATGACCTGTTACAATCAAACGTTGAGTATTCACACCATAAGGTGTACATGTAAGCAACGAAACTAAATCTTTTCCCTCTTGAACAGCCAAAGCTGATGTATCATCAGGTTCAGTTTCAACAATACTATCAACTTCATAACATAACGTTTTATTCAAAACATGGACCAAAAAGTGGTCTCCCTTTTTAACTTGATCCAAATCAGTAAACAATGTTGCACTTGGCAACCCCCTATGTGCAGAGATAACTGCATGCGTATCTTTACCCCCTACAGGTAAAGAACTTCCTTCCAAATGTCCAGCAGCCTTACTTAATACTTCTTCACTCGTTGTATGATAAATAGGTAACTTCACACCTATTTTAGGAATTTCAACAATACCCATTATTCCATCACCAGCAAGATTTAAAGCTGAAGTATATGACTTATCTTCTGACTTTTGATTTTCTGCTTTAATAAATGAATCCGGCAAAATATGTGGTGCTAAAGCATCATTATATGCCTTTGCTTTTTTCATTTCTGCATCATAATCTATTGAATCACTCTTTTGACTTACTATCTTTTCATAGTTACTGATTAAACAATCCTGTCTATAACTATTCCACTTATTGGCAACAAATGGATATACCAATAAGGACAAACCAGCAACGAATATCAAGATTATAACTATATTGTTTAACTTCTTTTTCATCTGGACTCTCCTTATTCTTATATCATTTTAAGAATCAGAGGCTAAAAGCCTCTGATAATTATTTTATTTTTCATGTTTCTTTTTATTCATAAAGAATAATGCAGCAGCTACAACCATAATTGCACATCCACCTACTGTAAAGATTGTAGTACCAATACCACCAGTTTCAGGTAAAGCACCTACTTCTGTATCTCTCATATCTGCATCAGCAGTAAATTCTGCAGTTGCTTTATCACCAGTAATTGTTAAAGTAGCACTTGAATTAGTTTCATTAATAGAATATCCATCAGGAGCAGTAACTTCTTTAAATTGATATTCACCTTTATCTAAACCTTTAACTACTAATTGACCATTTGCACCAGTTACAACTTCAGTTACGACACCAGTAGTTACTGTTTGATCTTTAGCTAATACATAAGTGTTATTACCTTTATCAACAAATTTAAGAACATTTCCATCTTTATCTAATACGTTGAATCCTGCACCAGCTAATAATTTTTTATCACTTTCTTTTTCATAATCATTTGTTTTTGTTAAAGTAATTGCACCTTCATATAAATCTACAGAATCACTTGAATAATTTTCTGAACCTGTACGACTTACGTTAGCCGTATTTGTTACTTTATCATTTTCAGAAGTTACTAATACATCATAAGTAATTGTAACATCTTTTCCAGCATTACTGTTTGTATCATCAATGAAAGATGATAAATCTAATTCAAATGAATTAGTTGCATCATCAAATGTAGGAGCAATATTTATTTTACTATCCCCTAATTTAACAACAACTGTATCTTTTTTGTATTCTGCACCTGTTAATGCATCAGTTACTTTAAATAACTTATTTGTTGCAGTTGGATTAATTGAAGGAACTTTTACATTAATTGTATAAGTCACTGTTTGACCATTGTGTACAGCACCATCTGCATCATTAACTGTTTTAGTTAATCTAGTTTCTGATCTTTTTACATTTAATTCAGCATTTCTTAATGTTGCTGGATTTCCAGCATAATCAAAATTAATTGGAGCAGCCATAACGTTATAAGTATATTTATTTGAGTTATCTACAACTTTAACAACATATAACCCTGCACCATCTACTTCAGTTTTTCTTCCAGCGTTATCTGTAAATTTAGTAAATCCATTTAAATTTCCTAATCTAGCTAACGCTTTAGAATGAGCAGCACTATTAGCTAATGAAGCTAAAATAGCTTGAGCATCATTTTTTTTATACTCTTCTTTAAAAATTTTAGTTACTTCATCGCTAACAAAAGCCCATCCTGTTTTTGTAGTTTTATCTTGTTTAACAACTTTTAAATAAGATAATGTTACATTTTCGTCTGTAGCAATGTTTTTTACTGTAATTGTTGGATTAGCGGCAGCTACTGGTACTACCATTGCTAGTGCCATCAATAATGAAACCACCATTGCTGAAACTTTTTTAAATAATTTCATATTCTATCTCCCTTTCTTTTTTTATATATATAAGAGTTATGAATAAATAGGAAAACTATTTGTTCATATACTCATAATACCTTTTTCTATATATAGCAACTGCTGCTACCATCATAAGCAACATACCACCTGCCATATACCAATAAATTCCTGTTCCACCTGTTTCAGGTAAAGTATATTTCACATGTATTCTATAAATACCATATTCAGATTTATTCTTTTTACAATTTTCAAAATCAGTAACACATTCTTTGTCATTACCATTTTTACCATCGTTAATAGCATATCCTATATTAGATTCACTATTACCAACCTTATTTCCATTGGTATTTGTGTTACTTTCATCAGTAGCACTACCACCATCATATCCTACTTTTAAGAAGAAATCCGTTCTACCATCTGGTTTAACTTTAGAAATCTTATCTTTCGTAGTTTCTGATGTACATTGATCATCAGTATACCATTGTATAGTTAAATCGCCTTTTGTAATTTTTTCAAATTCTTTCGTTGATTCATTGTACTTATATACAACATTACCCTTACTATTAACAACATTTCCTATATCAAAGACTTTACTATTTCCAATATTAGTATCATCAACTGGAACTGTCTCACCACTATTGATCCAAATATCATCATTACTGGTTGCAATATCAACTTTTACATTCACTTTAGGTTGAGGTAAAACAGCTTCACCAAAACCTGTCGTTATTTTTGAATCTGGACTTACGTTAGTTGGAACGTTATTACCACCTATATATTTGTCACGTGCTTTAACAGTTATTGTTGTGTTCCATTCACCAATATTAACATTTGGAATCGTTTGGTCAGTCCATCTAATTGCTTGGGTATTATTAACTTCATCATAATACGCCATACCAACTTTGCCATTAGTTCCTGTAATTTCTATTTCACCTTGCTTAAGTTCATCATCTGTTATAACATTTCCATCATTACCTACTAGTTGGAAACGTGGATCAATTACATCAACAATATTAGCATTTTTAATATCAATATTTTGTGATATTGTTTGTTGAATTTTAGCAAAGATTACCTTTAATTCATCAACATTTGCTGCTGTAAAAGCACAATTTGTTGATGCAATATTTTCAGATAACCAATTAGATGTTTCATCATTCAACTTTAATCCAACTGTATATACCGTTATACCCGATTCTCTTAATTGTCTTGCTATTTCTTTGGAATCATTTTTATCCGTGTCTTCAGAAGGTGCCCCATCTGTAAATAAAATAACATATTGAGGAACATCTGTACGTTTAGAATTAGCTAAATTTGTTTGTGCTATACTTAAGCCTTTTTGAGGAGACGTACCACCAGCTGCATAGATACTTGCAATTGTTTGTTTTAAGCTATTTTTATTATCTCTTGCATTTACTAGATTGCTTAAATTATTTCCATAAGCATTGAATGTTGCAACACCAATTCTACTATTTTCTGAGGATTCTGCTGTTGCTGAAATAAATGCTGAAGATGCTTCTTTTAATCCAGTTAATCCACTATCCAATGTATAAATTGTTGTGTTGTTATCCCTTTTATTTCCATAATAACTTGAAATCTTATCTGGTACATTTACCCAACTACTTCCGTTATAATATTTCCATGTATCATTTATATAAATCATTGGATATTTAGCGTTTTTATAAGTATATGAATTACCATTAGTATGCTTATATGAAACATCTGTTAATGTATTATCATAATAATACACCTTATTAACATCTAAACTATTTTTTACATCACAGTATTTTCCAACAGTTCTAAATCCTCCATTATCTGTAGGATTGTTACTATTCCCATTGTAAAGCATACTACCTGAAATATCTAAAACCATCATAATATCAGCTACTGCTTCTTTTTGAACTACGCTTGAACTTGTAGATAAAGATTTAGCAGTAATGTTAATATCATATGTTCTTTCATCCCAATCTTTTACTTTTGCAGTCTTGTCATATTGTAAAGAGTTTTCAATAATTTCTTGAACCTTTTTATTTTCAATTTTATATTTACCATTTGTTTGTGCTACTTCTTGTTCTTGATCATCTTTAACCAAGTAGAGCTTTGCAACTGCGTTATTATTGCTATCAACTGTAACTCTTACTTTCCATGTATCATCAGAAACTAAATAGCCATCTGGAGCACTTACTTCTGTTAAGGTATAGGTACCTTCTTTTAAACCACTAAAAGTAATATTTCCATCACTAGTTGATTTAACTCTACTTGCTTCTTTTGTTGAATCATTTTCTAACTTAAATACTGCATCACTTAATCCATTTCCGTTTTCATCAACCTTTTGAAGATTCAAATCAGCTTTTGGCTTTTCTATAACATCAACAACTTTTGCATTTGGAAGAGTAAATTCCATTTGACAATTAGATTCTCCAGCGCCACGTTCCATATAAAGAATTGTTAATTTATGCGTTTGATTTTTTTGATCTTCTGTTAAACTTCCAGGAGTTAAGCCTAATTTACTCCACAAATCAACACTATCTGTAGCTGCAGCATGAATTCCACCTAAATCAATAATGACATTGGTATTATCTAAAACCACCCACATATCATCATCACCGGTAAATTTATAAGTCAAATCACCGACATAATCACCTATTGCGAATTCAACATCATATCTCATTCCAAAAAAGTAATTTGGTGTTCCTTCTGTAGAATAATCATTAAGTGGGAAGAAATTTGAACCACTTGTTGTCACTTCTTTATTATTTTGTGCTGTATCAATAACTGAAGTTAATTTATAAGTATCACCTGTTTTATGAAATTTCAAATTCATACTATCTATATAACGTCTAAGATAAGTTTCTTTTCCATTGATTGTTACTGTTTCATTACTCTTAACAAAGAATCCTGGTTCAGTATAATTAAATTTTACATTTCCATCACTATCTATACCATTCAACAATCCTTTAATTACTTTGCTGCTTCCTGTATAAGCATTAACATCATAGTCATCTTTCATCAATTCATAAGAATATGTTTCATAATTGTTTCCTGTACCTAAATCACTTCTACTTTGATATTCAATATTTTGCCATCCATTCCAATAAACACCTTTCCATGAATTTCTAGATGTACCAGATGTCAATCTTTGATTAGTATTATCTCCTAACATATTAAAAGAATAATATATTCCATTTGATTCACCAGCTCTTACTGTGTAATCATAGAAAGAAGTATCTCCTAATACATCTGTTTCTTTGGCAGTGTAATTCACTACAACCGTTGCACTTCCAGTTCCTGTCAATTCAATATAATTTTTATTTGATATGGCATTTCCATCAACAGTTACACTACTTACATCCCAATTTATTGCTTTAGCGTAATCGTTGATTTTTGATCCATAAGATAGAGTTTTCACATCATCTGAATAGATTTTTTTGCTTCCATTATAATGTTGAATTGTAACTGTAATATCTTTTTTATCGCTACTTTTATTTTCTATTACATAACTAGAAGCAGTTGATTGAACTGTTGCACTTCCAGTATTGCCGCTTCTTTCATAAGCAGAGGCAATAATCGCACTACTAATAACAACCGCTATTGCTAGAACAAATAAACTAATTCTTCTCATACGTTTCAGCATAATTTTTACCTCCCATTTTAATATATATATTCACCATTTTATTAAATATTCCTATAAGACGGTAAAAAGCCGCCTATTCTTTTTTTGAATTGGGCGGCCCGGCAATCATATACTTTTGTACTTAGACCCGTAACTTTGCGTCATTAGCTTTCACTAATTTTGTCATTACCCTTCATTAATCTTCTATCATAAAATCAACGCTTTTTCAATTTTTCAAAAGCCATTTTTTATAACAAATTTTCTCAGTTTTTCACATATTTTTTATTTAATTTTATTATTTTATATCCTTATTCAATTTTTGACAATCCTACAAAACCAAACGACATTTTTTAAATCTAAACTGCACTAATATTCCTTTCTCCGTTCTATCTATTGACATATTTATTATAGAAAATATATGTTCATAAATATATAAGGGGTGTCCGCCATAGTTACAAATCTTTACTTTTTCAAACTTTTTTCGTTCCTTTTTATTATTGAGACTATGAGTATCATTCACTTATATTATATAGATTCATTCTTTGCTTGTCAATTTTATATAAAAGAAAAGTGGGATGAAATTCATCCCACACATCTGATAATTTAAAAGAAACAAATTATTCCCTTCTTTTTTCCTTTAAGAAGATAAAGATACACACTAAAGAAATAAACAATAAAATTACATAAATAACAATATTTGTATTATCTCCTGTTTTTACAGTTGTCACATTTGTTTTATAAACAACTTTTTCTTTAATTTGTTTAGAATTATATAAATTAAATGTTTGATCATCTACAAGTTGAGCATCTCCAGAAATCTTCGTTACAATACCATAATCATCTAATTTAAATTCTGTATCACTTGCTTTTACATAACCTGTTGGAGCTTCAACTTCTCTTAAGATATAAACAGTATTTACATTTAATTCTCTTAAAGTGCTAAAGGTATCCGCTGTAGAAACCCAATCACAAATAACTTTTCCAGTTTCTTTTTCAAGAATTTGTAAATGTGCTCCTGTTAAATAATTACCTTGATTATCTACTTTAGTCACATTTAACTTAGTTACTTCATCTGCTACTCCAATAGCTTCTAAGTTCACACTTGTATCTTCATTTTCTAATAACGCTATTGATTGTTGTGCATATAAGTTTAAACTATCCTCTTGTTTTTCTTCTTCTAAATCTTCTTTTTGACCATCATAAATTAATTTATAAGAAATTTTACCATTTTTATGACGTATCCATTTAATTGTAAATGTCTTTGTCTTATATTCATCAACTGTATGTCCATTAGGTGCAGAGATTTCTTTAAAATAATATTGATATTCAGGAACAGCTTTCATAAATGTCATATATCCTTCACTATTAGAAGTTTGTTTTTCAATAAGAATATCTGTTCCTTTTTCATTTACTTTATATAATCCATAAACAGCACCTTCCAAAGGATCTTTCGATAAATCTTTAGAACGTTTTTGAACAGTTAATGATAACGGATGATAAATATTATTAAATGTAACATCATCCACTTGTTTATCATCTAATAGATATTCTACTTCAGCTTGTAAATTATTACCGTTTCTTGAAACATCAATATTGACTTGATAAATAGATTGATCATATTCAACAAATGGATCATTATCATTCACATGTTCTTGAATATAATAAACATAATGTCCTTCTTGATTAAAATTCAATGTATTAAAATAAATATTACCTTGATCATCATTTGTTTGTGTTTCAACAACTTCATTATTACCATCCAATAAATCAAATTGATACATACCAGCTGATAAGACTTTACCACCAACTAAATTCTTTTTAGCAACCAATTGAACATCTACTGCCGTTGGATCGATATAAGTATTTGTAACCGTAATACTACCATCTTCATTTTGAATATATTGTGTCTTATAATAATCTACTTTATCTTCTTTAACAGTATAAACGTTTAAATTTCCTTGACTATCTTTTATTGGTAAATTATCAATCGAACCACTCCATTGATTATCATTTGATAATACAATAGATTGTCCTTCTACAACTTTACCATTTTTAACTAAATGCACTGTTACAGGTTGGATGGTGTCACTATGTCCTTGATCATTCCATACCTTATTTACTTTTAATGATTTAACAGCTTGGTTTGTAAGTGATAAATCTTGTGAAGTCTCTACAACTACCGATTGATCTTTAACAACTTGATTATTTTCATTCGTTACTTTAACCGAATCAACATTCAAGCCACCTTTACCATCTTTATTTACAACAGCTTCTACATGATATTGATGATTTGTATAAGCAATACCAGCAACTTCCTTACCAGCATTCATTTCTTCAATCGTATAATGATAAGTACCCGGTTGATCAATTTCTACATCATCAAAGCTATAAGCTCCTACTGTATCATTTTTAGCAGTATCAATCATATTACTTTGTTCATTATCATTTCCTTCGTATAAACCAAATCTAAACAAACCATCATCCATTATAACGGATTGTCCGGCACTGACAGTTTTAATACCACCCATCGATAATAAAGCTACTTTATATTCAAAAAGTCTATTAGTAAAGTCAAGTTTATCTTGATCAATATGTTCATTTTGACCATTCACAATATCAACTGAAATATCAAATTGTTTACTATCATTTGCTTTTACATCAACTTTTACAATATATTGAGTTGTATCATAAGTGACCTCTAAATTATCACGTACTTCACTTACACGGTAATAATATATTCCTGCTTTTTGATAATGAATTGTTTTAAAATGATAATTACCATCTTGATCATTTTCAACTGTTTCACTATATCCATCTTTTTTCAAAGTCGCTCCATCTTGATCTAATTCTTCAATTTTAAACTTGAAATCACCTGCATCAAAAGCTACATCTTGTCCATCTTGATCAATAAAATTCTTATGTCCACTTAAATCAATCTTTCCAGTAGCTTTAAATTCATTTTCAAATTCAATACCTTTATTTTTATCTAATTGATGTCCATCTTGGTCATATAACGTATTAGTTACTTTCAATTGATTATCTTCAAATACAGCTTTCGCTTCAACATAATAAACAGTTTCATCATATTGAATACCTGTTTTCTTTTTATCAGCTTTTTCATAAACCTTATAATAAGTTGTACCAGCTTTTCTAATATCTTGAATATCAAAAATAAATTGACCTTCTTTATTTGTTGTTTCTAACTTTCTACCATTTTCCTTTTCTTTACCTTGAATACCATCAACTTCAACTAATTCAAAAGTAAACTCATCATCTACCAATTTCTTTCCTTTTAAAGACTTCGTTCCAATAATTTGTGTTTCACCACTTGCATTATATTCATTTGTAAAAATTATTTCATCATGATCAATAATTCGATAAGAAACATCATAATTACCATCTTGTTGATCACTTACAGTTACTTCTATAATATAAACATCATTATTTTTATTATAGGTAACACCATCTTTCGTCAATCCACTATTTTCTTCATCAATTTGATAATAAAACGTATAACTATCCTTTTTAGAAAAATCTAAATCTTTATAAGAAATATTAAATTTAAATTGTCCGTTTTGATCATTTTTAACGGTTTCTTTTTCAATCGAATCTAAGATTTCTCCTTTATACAAACTTCCTTTTTCATCATTTACTCTTGTAATTTTAAACTTAAATTCTCCACCGCTTAATACTTGACTTACACCTTGATCAAGTAATACTTTCTTACCATCAATCCTTACCTTTCCTTGACCACGATAAGTATTTTTAAAATTCATTTCATCAACAGAAGTATTATCTTTAAGAATTTCTTTTGATACTTCTAAACCATCATCACCATTTTCAACACTTACATGAATGATATATTCTTGCTTGTCATAATCAATATAGGATAATTTATTATTAACTTCTTTTACAACATAATAATAATCACCTGTTTGATGATACTCATCAAAATTTATAAATGAAAAGTCTCCATTTTCATCATTTGTTGTTGTCATCAATTGCTTTTCAACAGTATATTTATTGTTATTTTTATCATAATCTATTTTAGAAATACTAAAAGTAAACATACCTTCTTCTAATTTTTTATTGATTAATTTTTTATGACCTACTACTTGAATACCTACAGCATTTTTAAAAGTTAAATTTTCTTTTTCCTCACTTGTAGGTTTTGTCATTTCATCTACATAAGAAATACTTCTAGAAACTTCTTTGATATTTCCTTGTCCATCATCTTCCGTCTTGATCTTTATTTGATAGACAACCGAATCATACGTAACATTTGACTTATGATTATTTACTTCAGAAACCGTATAATAATATGTCCCTGCTTGATTAAAATGAATCACAAATCGACCTTGACCTAAAGAACTATTTGTTACTGTTTGGCTATTACCAACGGTCTTTTTAAAGTTTTCATCCGTTTGTTGCAATTTAAACTTAAACATATTTGCTTTTAAAGTACCACCTGTTAATTGTTTATGAATAATTAACGTTGTAGAACCTTCAGCTTGATACGTATTTTTAAATTGAATATCATTATTTTCAACTGTTCTTTCAACTGTGGCTGTACCATCTTTTTGATCAGTCACAACCACTTTTACTTTATAAACTTTTTGATCATAACTTACACCTTGATAAGTTCCTTGTAAAACAGGATTAACTTCTTTAATAATATAATAATGTATTTGTTTTTCGCCATAAGTTAAATCTCTATAAGAAATCTTTCCAAAGTTAAAATCACCTTGACTATCATTTGAAACTGTCTTGCTTTCACCAATTGCTGTTTGATAATCTGATTTTGTTTCTTGAAGAACAAAATTAAATTCATTTGCATTTAAATCTCTACCTTCTAATATTTTATGACCTTTAAATGTCGTAGCAGCATTTGAAGAATACGTATTTTCAAACGTAATAGAATATACATTTTGTCCATTAATAGTCATTGTCTTACTAACAACTAATTGATCTTTCGATTCATCATATTGTACATCGACTATGATGTTATAAATTCTTTGATCATAATTTATACCACCATGATGTGTATTCTTTTCTTTTAATTGATAATAATGTTCACCTATATCTTTTTCATCATAAGAAAGATCAATTTGAATATTTCCCTTTTGATCATTTGTTACTTCTTTTTCATGTCCTTCTTTTGTTGAATATTCACTATCTTTGTATTCTTGTAATCCATAGGTAAACTCACCACTTTCAAGTTTCTTACCATTTAATACTTTTTTACCATCAAGACTTAAAGAAATCTTTCCAACAAAGTTAAATTCATTACTAAATTCAATCTTTCCACCTTCAATAACAGGCTCATTCGCTATTAAACGATCATCTTGTTTTTCTACATGAACACTTACTTTAAAAGTATGATCGTCATATTTAATATATTTTTGATTTTCATTTACTTCTTTAACAGTATAATAATAATCTCCTGGTTCTGTATAAGTTAGTATATCTACATTGCTAAAAACAAATTGACCTTTTTCATTATTAGTAGTTACAACAGCTTCACCATCTGGTGTATTATAACTACTATCTGTATATTTTTGTAATTCAAATTTAAAATCATTGCCTTGTAATTCTTTTCCTATTAATTTCTTTGTTCCACCAATAGTTTGTTTAGCCTCTAATTTTTCTGATGCACCATTATTAGACATAGATAAAGAATTATTCACATTGACAACTTTTTCTTTTTGATGAATTTCATTATCATGATTATATTTTGCTGCAATTACTTTTCCACCAATAGTTCCATTATGATAAAACTCACCCGCAGGTAATAAGAAAATACCACCATTTTGATTAGCTAATGTCACTTTACCTGTATAAGGTTGCACATCACCATTATTTACTGTATAAAAATTCCAAATAACTCCTGTTTCTAAGTTATTAAAATCTGCATCTAATTTATTGCCATTTTTCGTATAATCACCTGTAATATCAATGGTACTTTGTCCATCTTGAACTTCAACATTGACAACTGCCCATTTTTTTGAAGTATCAAAATTTAAAGAACCTACACTCTTTAAATAATCGGCATTATAATAATAAACTTGCACATCATTTGAATCTTGAGCATGTGCTAAATTCTTTGAAAGTGTTTTTAAATTATCAAATTCTTGATCCCATGCAATAGGTTGAAATCCATTTGTACCCGCTTTAATAATCTTTACTTCACCATTATTATAATAAGTTACCCCAGCAGGTACATTTCGATAATTATTTTTACCTTGATTGATAGCTTCTTTATCAACTGCGTTCCAATCATCTTGATTTTCAAGAACAACAATACTGCCATTACGAGGTTTAAAAATACTATGATTTTTAACTTGTCCAAATTGACTCACATTTTGGAACCCAGATTCCAAATGAATCAAACCACTATGATCTGCATTAACTTCTATCTTATTTCCATTTTCATCAATATAAGATGAACCATCAGGAATAATTTCCTTTTCAACACCATTTTCACTGATAACTTCTTTCACTTGATAGTCACCATCTATAAAAGAATATCTTTTATTTGAACTACTATCTTTCATCCCATCAAATACAAATTTAGCATTTCCATTGCTATCTGTTGTTTGTGTCATTTCATCAATCAAAACAGATTGACTACTATCCATTCGATAAAGTCTCAAAGTTACATTTTTATTTGCTTGAGGTTGATTATTGATCATAAATGATTTACTGACTGTCAATTGATTTTTATAAACTTTTGTATTATTCCCTGAAAAGTTATAATCAGCGCCTAAATCAGCATATTTAGCAGCAACACTACATTCCAAATCATTATATGATTTAGCATCTAAAGAAAATAAACCATAGTTTTTAGCAATACCTAAACCAGATTGAATCGTCGCATCAGACACTGCTTGATTACGTGTGATTTCTGAAACATTATTATCAAAAGCATAAGCCTTTATTTGAATATAAGCCACAATCATAGCAATAGCTAAAATAAATGCTGTAACTTTTTTATACATTTTTTTCATATGAAAGGTTTTCATTTTTCATTACACTTCCTTTCTATGTTTTTTTCTTTTTAAAATAATTACAATAACAATGAGAAATGCTAACAATCCAGCAACAAGATAATATACTTGCGATGAACTTGACTCTTGGCTTTGAGCATCTATATTTGCTTGTGGTACTGCTTCATCTTCAACATTTATACCATCAACCGATGAGGTACTTCCTTCATTACTATTATTTTCACTACCATCTCTATTTTCAACACCAACCGTTGAAAAAGCTCCTGTTTGATTATTTCTACGATAAATTGTTTGTCCACCAATAACAGAAGATTGCCCTTCTACTTCAATAACTTCTTCACGAATAATTTCAGTATCAACATTAATAGAATCATTAACATTTCTATAATAGATCGTATAAATACGTCTAGGAGAATAAAAACTATGATTAATCGTTATTGATTGACCATTGACTAAAACATATTGTTGTTGATTAACTGTTAACTCTTTAACGATATCTATTGTTGTATCTTCATCTTTTTTATTAATTTCTATTTTTTGTGAAGCAATTGTTTCATCAGTTGCAATATTTTTATATTGCACTTCTACAATATAGCTCTTTGGTGCTGTGTATCCTTTGGGATTATAGTAAACATAACTTACATGTTCACTTTCACCATAACTATGCTTTAATACCTGTGACATACCTTGATCCACTGTATAAACATTCCCATCGGAATCTTTGTATTCTTTTTCTACTTGATATTCAACACTTTGATCAGGTTGAACTTCTAATTGTACTACTTCTCCAAGAATCTTATTTGTCGAAGCATCCACTTTATAGATAGACCATTTATAAGAAGCATTTTCATCCAATTTCTTATAATAAATTGTATATTCTCTTATATCACTGGAAACTGCTTGATAGATTGTATTTTCTTGATTATCAGCTAATGTATAATAAACATTATTGATTTTCATTACTTTTGGAAGCATATACGTATAATCTTGATCATTTACATGAAATGATTTTTGCATCAATAAATCATTCGTTCCTTCTTCAACATATTTTAAAGCGACATCATAATCCGTTGTATTATTTGGATTATAATAAGTAATTGAATACGTATTATTACTTGGGTCATTATAATAAACTGACTTAATTTCACTTACTTGCCCTGGCATTTTTAAATAAGTCACATCACCAATTGTATAACTATCAGGCACAGCATATACTTGAGGGTTTTCAACTGTTGCTGATGAATCAATATCAAAAGTATCTTGTAAAAGAATCGTTCCTTCTTTTGAAGTAAACTGTACTTTCCCTTTAATCGTTATGGGTTGATATGTTCTATAAACAAAAATATATTGATCTTTACCTGCTTCTACTTTTTGATTTTGTTCACTCACTAAATCAAAATCCCCATATTTTTTATCAAAATAAGTCGTTCTTACTTTGATCTCACTTCCTATTTCAGAAGTAAAATCTTTATTTTTATACTTTACTTGAGCAACTTTATTTCCACTAGCATCTTGTAAATCATAGATAATAGAATAAGTTTGTGTACTTTTTGCTTGAACTGGCATTATAAAAAATAGTGACACAAAAAACACTAATGAAAATATTGCTATTTTCTTTAGACATTTCATAATATCTTCTCCCTTTTTATATAAAATTTCTTCCCTTTTTTCACTAAAAATTATAGCACTTTACCCTTATCGTGTGTAGAAAAGGACATATTTTTTCAAAAAAAAGAACTAAAAGTTCTACTTTTAGTTCTTAGAAAATTCCAATAATTCTAAACCTTTATTTTTATCTTGAGCCCATCTTACGCCCCAATCATTAGTGAACAATAATAATGGTTGCCCTTTTAAATCTTGAACTTTTCTTGTATCAGATGAAAGATTTAATGATTTTAAATCAGTTCCTTCTTTGACCCATCTTATATATTGATAAGGTAGAGGAGATTTATGAATTTCTACATTGTATTCATTCTTTAAACGGTGTTCTAAAACTTCAAATTGTAAAACACCAACAACTCCTACAATAATTTCTTCCATACCGCCACCTAATTCAGTAAAGATTTGGATTGCTCCTTCTTTTGCAATTTGTTCAACCCCTTTAACAAATTGTTTTCTTTTCATCGTATCTTTATTACGAATCATTGCAAAATGTTCTGGTGCAAATGTTGGAATTCCTTCAAAAGCAAAATGTTTTTTACCTGTTGTAATGGTATCACCAATAGAGAAAATACCTGGATCAAAAACACCAATGACATCTCCTGCATAAGCTTCATTTACTTCACTACGTTCATCTGCCATTAATTGTTTTGACTGATTTAATTTGATTTTTTTCTTACCTTGATAATGATAAACTTCCATCCCTTTTTCAAATTTACCAGAACAAATTCTAAAGAATGCCATTCTATCACGATGTCTAGCATTCATGTTCGCTTGAATTTTGAAAACAAAAGCTGAGAAATTTTCTTGATAAGGATCAATCACTTCACCATCTGCCGTTCTAGGAGTTGGTGGGGTTGTCATATTTAAGAAATGTTTTAAAAATGGTTCAATCCCAAAGTTAGTAAGAGCCGATCCAAAACATACAGGTGATAACTTACCAGCACGTACAGCTTCTAAACTAAATTCATTTCCTGCCATATCTAATAATTCAATATCTTCTTGTAATTTATCATAAAGTTCATCTTCCACATACTCTTTTAATTTTGGATCTTCTGCTTTTAAAATTTCTGTTTCAACTTCTTTTTTTCCACCATCTACAGGAATAAAACGAATGACTTCTTGATCATTTCTTTCATAAACTCCTGCAAAACGTTTTCCAGAACCAATTGGCCAGTTAACAGGACAAGTTTCAATTCCTAATTCTTGTTCAATTTCTTCCATTAATTCATAAGGATCTCTTGCTTCTCTATCCATCTTATTAATAAAAGTGAAAATTGGAATATGTCTCATTGTACATACTTTAAATAACTTACGTGTTTGATCTTCGACCCCTTTACTCGCATCAATGACCATGACTGCACAATCTGCTGCCATTAAAGTACGATATGTATCTTCTGAGAAGTCTTGATGCCCTGGAGTATCAAGAATATTAATACAATATCCTTGGTAATTAAATTGTAGTACTGAAGAGGTAACTGAAATCCCTCTTTGTTTTTCAATTTCCATCCAGTCACTTGTCGCATGCTTACTATTTTTCTTTCCTTTAACAGTTCCTGCTTGTTGGATGGCTCCTCCATAGAGTAAGAACTTTTCTGTTAAAGTTGTTTTACCAGCATCCGGATGGGAAATAATCGCAAATGTTCTTCTTTTTTCTATTTGTTGTCTTAAATCTTCCATTGCATCCTCCCATAATCTATATTTATTTTTTAATCTTTTATTTCAACAGTACAATTATTACCACAAAATGAACAGAATTACTACTATTATTTAATAAAAAAGAAAGCCTACTCCCTATAATCACCCCTTTTACATAATTATAATAGAAATCTTTTTTACTAATTAAAAAGTGGGGAGCAATCCCCACAGATCATTAAAATACAAAATTTCCATTTTCAAAGATTTTTACATGACTGCCATCTTCTAAAATACCATCAATCATTAAATCTTCTGTTCCCATCATAAAATCAACATGAACTAAAGAATCATTGACCCCTTTTTCAAACAATTCTTTTTTATCCATATCAATTCCACCTTTAATACATTCAGAAAATCCAATGCCTAAAGCCATATGACATGAAGCATTTTCATCATATAAAGTATTATAAAATAATGTTTTTAATTCATTAATTGGTGAATGATAAGGAATTAAAGCAACTTCACCTAAACGTTTACTTCCTTCATCACTATCAATAATTCCTTTTAAAACCTTATATCCTTCTTTAGCTCCAAAATCAATCACTTGACCATCTTTAAAACGTAAATAAAATTCATCAACAATATTTCCACCATAACTTAAAGGTAAAGAACTAAAAACAATTCCTTCTACATCATCCTTACTAGGTGATGTAAAGATTTCTTCTGTTGGTATATTAGGAAAATTGTAAACACCATTTTTTAAATAACTTCCCCCACCAGCAAATAAATAATCATCATTCAAACCAATTGTAATTTCAGTCCCTTTACTATTTTTATAATAAAGTTTCTTTAAATTTAGACTATTTAAATAATTAACACGTTTTTCAAAAGAACGACGATGTTGATTCCATAATTCGACAGGATCATGTTCATCATCAATCTTAGCTGCTTTAAAAATAGCATTCCATAAACTATCTAACGCTTCTTGATTTGACATATCAGGATAAACTTTATTCGCCCATTTTTGCGTAGCTCCACCTACGATACACCAAGCATTTGTCATATTATCGGATAAATCAAAATATGTCTTACATGCCTTTTTAACTGCTCTTTGCCAATTAGAAATCTTTTTAGGTTCAATACCTGCAAGCATTTCAGGATCTTCATCATCAACATAAAGAAAACAAGCATTCATTAACGCATAATCATTTCTAAAAGATGAAAACCAAGTAGGTACATGATTAAAATCTTCTACTTCCATATTTTCATATTTCATACGTGTGACTTCTTCATCACTATAATGAACAACAACTTCTTTAGCGCCTACAAGATAAGCTTGTTTAGTAACCGCTCTTACAAGTTGATAACTTTCAATAGATGCACTAATGACAACGGTTTGTTTTTCTTGAACATTCAAACCTGATTGAACAATTAATCTTGCATATTTTTCTAATTTTGTTTCAAAACTCATTTTTCCACCTCTAATTTATCTAATTCCTTTTGCGCTTCAAGATATCCTTCTTGAAGTGCTAATTGATAATATTCTTTAGCTTTTTCTAAATCTTTAGAAATACCATCACCATAATGATACATATAACCTAGCATAAAGCTTGCTTTTGAATAATGATAATGACTAGCTTGTTGATAATATTGCATTGCTTTATGCTTATCTTCTTTTTGTCCTATCCCATAAAAGAACCATCTACCTAAATGATAAAAACCTTCTCTATTTTGTTTTTGACAAGCTAATAAATAATATTCATAAGCCATCTGATAATCTTTTTCTACATAAATTCCATTTTCTAAATAATAAGCATATTTTACAAGTGCTGGTGAATAACCTTTTTTTGCACTTCTTAAAAGATAATCAAGCATTTCCTCTTTACTGACTTCTATTCCTTGTTCACCATAAAGTGCTAATTGATACAAAGACTGTTCCTCATCTTCTTTTAAAATTGCTAATTTAAAATGTTGAATTGCTTGTTGATCATCGTGCTTTTCTTTAAAATACTGTCCTATTAAATAAGCTGCAACAGGATACTGATCTTCTATTTTAATTAAGCCAGCAATCCCTTTTTCCTTATCCTGTAAAACACCCTTTCCTTCTAAATAACAAACACCTAAATAATAAAACGCTTCTCTTTCTCCAAGATTGGCTGCTTTTTGATAAGCTTCAAAAGACTTCTTTTCATCCTTAACAGTTCCAATTCCTTGACCATAGTAATAAGCCACAGCCAACGTTGATTGTCCATCTCCTTGATGACTCGCTTTTAAATACCAATAAAAACTATTTTTTTCACTTTCTGGATATTCACTATGCATTTCATAAAAATACCCTAAACAAAATTGCGCATTCATATAGCCCATATTCGCTGCTTTTAAATAATATTCTAAAGCTTTTTGACTATCTTTTTCTATCCCTCGACCAAATTCATAACAGGTTGCCATCGCTGTGATTGCTACTTCTAAACCATCTTTTGCTGCTTCTTGATACCAATGAAAAGCTTTTGGATAATTTTCATTGCAACCATAACCTAAATCATAAAAACGTCCTAATTTATATTTGGCAAGACTATTCCCTTCATAAGCTGCTTTTTCATAATAATGTAAAGCTCTTTGATAATCCTGTCTTGTTCCTTGACCATATTCATAACATTCACCTAGAGCACAAATCGCATCATTATGTCCTAAGGCTGCTGCTTCTTCATAACGTAAAAAAGCTTCCTCTAAATCCTGAGTTACACCATACCCATTTTGTAAAAAATAAGCCGTTGAAAATAAAGATCTTGGAAATCCTTCATCGACTCCTAAAGAATAAAGTTCAAAAGCTTTTTCATAATCTTGGTCAACATCTATCCCATATTCATAAAAATAAGCAAGATTACAAGAAGCAACAACATTCCCTAAATCACTTGCCAGACGATAATATGTCATGGCCACTTGATTACTTTGTTTGACCCCTTGTCCTTTTTCATACATATAACCTAACACACATAAACAATCAGAATCTTCACATTCTTCTCCTAAATGGAAACATTCTAATGCTTGATCATATTTTTTTTGGTCATAATAATATAATCCTACTTGATAATATTGATCAGGTGTTAATTCTTCTAAATCTAATTCATCATAATGATGATTATAAGTAAGTGCACATAAATCAATTCCTATCACTTGATGTTCTTCATTTTCTATCAAATATTGTTCAAATTCATGATAATCTTCATAAGTTTCCATCATCATTTGAATTGAATCTACTTGTTGTTGTAATTCATCAATACTTGCATGATGTGAATAAATAGAAATTAATTTAATATAGGCAATTGATTGTTGATAATCATCTTTTTTTACACGAATTAAAGTTTCTAATTCATAATCATTTAGAATTTCATCAATATAATAATGATGAAAAAAAGGTTCATATAAGTGAATTCTTTCTTTCATACCTTCACCCCCAATACAACTTGGAACGTTATTTTTTTTCATTTACTATTCTACTGATTTCATCAGAGAACTTTCCTAAAATAACAGTAACTTTGCCTGTAGCTTGAATAACACCACTTGCACCTAATTCTTTTAAAACATTTACTTTTACTAAATCATCATTTTCTACAAAGAAACGTACTTTACTTCCTTGACTTTGGCTCTCTTTAATATTATCAATACCCCCTAAAGCATGAATTAAAGCTTCTAAATCAATAGGAATATCTTTTAAAGTAACTTCTTTAGGTTTTTTATTTTTTAATACCTTTGCAAAAATAAACCATACTCCAACAATTACAATAATTGCAATTAAAACATAAATAAAATAATCTGACATATCTATTTCCTTTCTTAATAAACATTTTCTTTTATGATATATTTATAGTATACTATAAATCACTAGGGGTGACAAAATGAAAAAATATTTAGATTCTACAATTTGTTGGCCACTTGCCATCATTTTATTTATTCTATGTCTTATTAGTTGTTATACAATTAAATGTGCAGCTGGTTATATTACTTATCCCAATCCTACAGGTTATTGGAGTAAACAACTCCTTTATTATATGATTGGTGTCGGTTTGATTTTTTTAATCAATCGTTTTGGAAATGATCGAATTTACTCGGGAATGTGGATTTTTTATGGAATCTTGATTGTCTTTTTAGTCGGTCTTGTTATTCAAAGATTTGCTATTTATAAATTAGGAATGCAAATCATTCCCTTTGCGAAAGATCTAAATGGTGCTACATCATGGTATAACTTTCCAGGATTTTCATTCCAACCTTCTGAATTTATGAAAGTTGTAATGATTATTTGTATGTCTAAAACTGTTTCTTTACATAATGAAAAATATTTAATTCATACATTTGATACCGATTTACAGTTAATTGGTCGTGTAGCAGCTATTGCTCTACCACCAATGATTCTAACTTATTTACAAAATGATGCTGGTGTTACTTTGATTATGGCTTTTTCAGTGGTTGTTATTTTATTTGCATCAGGAATTAATAAGAAATGGTATATTGTAGGATTTGCTTGTTTAGCAGTTGTTCTTATAATTTTTACTTACTTATTTATTTATCGTCAAGATATATTTTCTTCAATTATCACAGGACATAAACTTGATCGTTTTTATGGCTGGGTCGATCCTGAAGGAACTTATCAAAATCAAGGATACCAACTTTATAATGCGATGATGGCTTATGGAACAGCTGGACTTTTTGGTCATGGATTTGACACAGTGATTATTTCTTTACAAGAAGCTCATACGGACTTCATCTTTTCTGTTATTACTTTAGGCTTTGGATTCGTGGGAGCCATCATTACGCTCATTGCTATACTAGCGTTAGATGTTTGTATTTTGTATGTTGGTTTAAAAGCAACGCATCAAAGTGATAAATATTTTATTGCTGGTATTTTTGGATGTATGATTTTCCAACAATTTTGGAACATCGCTATGATTTTAGGAATACTCCCTATTACTGGTATCACATTACCGTTTCTTTCATATGGTGGGTCTTCACTTTTATCTTACATGATTGCGATTGGAATGTGTTTTGATATCCATCGCCAAACAAGTATCGCTAAATATAATCAAATAGATTAAAGCTGTAACACAAAGTACAGCTTTTTTTGTGCAAGTATGTTAATTATATTAAAATAAATCGAATTGTATTAAGAAACGGAGATTAGTATGACAAAAAAAGAGATGGATCTTCATCAACAAAATCGTTTTTCAATTAAAATCAATAAAATACTTCAAGATAAAAAAGATAACCAACAATTTTTAAAATTAATTGCCCCTAAATATATGGACGTTTATGTCGTTGACTTAAAAAAGATATCTTCCGTGATATTATAGGCCCTTCCTATTTTTTAAAACTTGGAAAAGAACAACATAATTGTTTTTCTGTAACAATGAAACTTTATAATAATCTATATATTAGCGAAAACAATCAACAAAATGTTGCTCAATTTATTAATTACAACACTATTATCGAAAAACTTTCTAAAGATAAAAACATTGAACAAAAATACAGAAAAAAAGATGGCACACTCATTAAAATATCTAGTGAACTACTCCGACTTACACTTCGTTTAGAAGTCGGAGATTCTTGCTTCAACCACGACTGCCTCTAATGACAATACATTATAGGTCTTACACAGTGTCCACAAGCGTATAAGTT
>ERZ827037.579-NODE-579-length-46872-cov-10.470577_pt1 | contig 46872 bp, 41 predicted proteins | sample MGYA00519924_ERZ827037 | MGnify/ENA primary metagenome ERZ827037 (study PRJEB31778, sample SAMEA3449250) | human gut metagenome | biome: human gut; feature: human-associated habitat; material: faeces | place: United Kingdom | collected 2010/2012 ... | reverse complement strand
CGATTGCTCCTTTGATTTTTGCCATAATCTTTATTTTATTACGTTATCTTTGAGTTCGATTATTGATTATACATATCTTTGTGATAGAAGTTTAGAATATCTATCGCCATTTTCCGGGCCTGAACAGCAGGGCTGTCAGGATTAAGGTCGATAGCGTACTGGTAATTGTCCAACGCTTGCTTCCAGTCTCCTTTTTTCCGGTAGGCATTTCCCCGTAAATAGTAGAGAATATCTTTCTCGTTTTCGACAGAAGTGTCTAGGAGAAGTTGGTTCAATTGCTCAATCGCTGTGTCCACATCCCCCTGATTGATAAGCTCTTTTAGGTTTTCTATTTGCTCCATTTCTTTTGTCTTTCGGGATTCTGAAACGCAAAGATAGTTTTTATTTGTGTAAATGAGACAAATGAAGCCGGAAATTTGTATTTGGGAAAAGACTTTCCTGTGGATATTGTTATGCTCACAAGGATAAATGAAATAAAAAAAGACCTTCACTTTTTCTCTGTATCGACCTGTTTATCGGAATTGGCGGGTGAAGGGCAATCTTTTCACCTGCTGTTTCACCTTCCTTGAATCCGAATCAAATATACGGTCGCTTTAGTCTATTGTATTGGCAATAGACTTCTGGGAGACTAATGGATAACTTCGTGTACCTTATTAGAGAAACTCCTTGTTAGGGTAGACAAAGTTGCATTTCATTAGATGTATTCTATAAACAAAGGCTTCGTTTGTAAAAACAAAGGTTTGGTTTATATAAACGAAGCCTTCATTTATAAAAACGGAACCTTCGTTTATAGATTGTTTGTAGTAGAAAGCAAGTTAGGTTGTAACAAAAGTAAGTTTAGTTGGATTGAAAAATAAGTTCTACTACAATAGAAACATAGAGAATTAGCATATTATCGGATTGTATGGGTGAGGAGAAGGTGAAAGAGCTGCTCTTCACCCGCAAACATTGATAAACAAAGCGTTTTAGCGAAAAGGTGAAGGGCATTTGAAACAGGAAAAAGTGTGTAAATTGTAGGGGTGGACAACAATGAAGATTTAGATTTTTGCAAATAATAGCAGAAATAAGGGCAGATAATCTTTCAATTCATTTCGCAGAAGCTCCATTGTTTTTTGTTTGTACCGATTGATGGACTTCACGCTAAGATTCATTTCTTCCGCAATTTCCGCATGGGTCTTTCCTTCAAAGAAACTTTTTATAAATACCGTGCGATAACTTTCCGGGAGTTTATTCAGTGTTTCGTACAGCATTCTGTATAATTCGTCAAGGGTATATACGCTGTCCGGTTCCACTTCGTAAATGGGAGCTTTTTTTTGAATAACTTCTGCATAGTTCCATTCATACTCTTGATGTTTCAGATAATTCAGGCAGCTGTTTTTTACACACATTTTGATATATCCCAATGCCGTGTCCGATTGAAAATCAAAAGAATCTATTTTATCCCATAGTGAAGTAAATACATCCGAAACAATATCTTCCCGTGTCTCTTTATCATCAATAAATCTTTTTGCATATAGGACGAATGGAGCATAAAACTCTTCATAAAGTTGCTTGAAGGCTTGCTCCTTAGACTGTTTGGGAAAAGATATTTTCATTATTTAAAGGTCTGTTGTTTTTTTAATTTTGCTACAAATATATAATAAGATAATCTGTAAACCTTGAGATTTCTGTTTATTTTTTTATTCTTTTAATGAGAAACTTGGAAATAAAATAAAAAAGTCTTTTTTTCTGTCCCTTTTGAGAGGCTTTGATTGTATTATAAATGTAATTGCAATTAACAGATAAAGGTTTTGAAAGAAAATATGGAAAATATGAGTCCGGAATCATTGCTCCGCAAAGCACAAGCATTGGAAGATGATATTAGAGAAATGGAATCCATTGATATATTAGCGGCCTATCATAAAGCCCAATCTGATATAAATAAGGCGGAAAGAAAAAAGGTTGTTTGTAGTCAGTTGATGCGATATGCGGCACTGTTGGCCATACCTCTTTTAATGACATCTTTGGTTTTGGGATATTTATATTTTGGTGGAACGGAAGAAGTAAAGTATGCTGAAATTACGGCCGCTACTGGTTCGGTGATACGTTATGAACTTCCGGATGGTTCTGTGGTGTGGCTGAATGCTGGTACGACTTTACGATATCCTACGGTCTTCAAAAAAAACAATCGGAGTGTAGAACTGAAAGGGGAGGCCTATTTTGAGATACAGGCAGATCAAGAACGTCCTTTTTATGTAAATACCCGGAATGGATTGAGTGTCTACGTTTATGGTACAAAATTCAATGTAAATGCTTATGAAAATGACGATTATATAGAAACAGTGTTGGAGAAAGGTAAAGTAAATGTAATAACCCCCAGTCGGGAAACAATCGTATTGGCTCCTGGAGAACAATTGCTTTACGATAAACAGAGTCAGAAATCGGTAAAGAATAAAGTAGATGTTTATGGAAAGATAGCTTGGAAAGATGGAAAGTTGGTTTTTAGAAATACGCCGTTGGAGGAAATCTTCAAGAGATTGGAACGACATTTCAATGTGGATATTCAATATAATAATAGGTGTGAAAAAGAATATCGATATCGGGCTACTTTCCGGGATGAGACTTTGTCGCAGATATTGGATTATTTGGCTAAATCTGCAAAAATGAAATGGAAAATTGAAGAACCTCAGCAACAAGCTGATGATACATTTACAAAGAAAAAAATTATAGTGGATTTGTATTAGTAATAACTTAAAAAATAGAATAGCCTATGAGATACACACATTAGAGATGAAAAAAGGAAGAAAGTTGCTACCAACAACAGTCTTCCTCAAAAAACAGATTCACGGTATGAAGTCTTGCAAACACTTACCGGAATCAAACCATAGTTCATTTAGTTATAAACTTTAGTTAGCCGCAAATGTATGAAAAAAAATCATTCATTTATTGCATTATGTTCTAAATATGCTTTAAATCTAAAATTTCCTTTAGTTATGAGGATCAGTCTTACACTACTTTTCCTGGTAGTACTACAGCTTTCTGCTGAAAATAGCTACGCCCAACGAATGCGTATTGCCATTTCTATGAGTAATGTATCTGTAGAACAGGTACTGAACAAAATCGAGGAGACTTCTGACTACGTATTCCTCTATAATGATGAGACGATTCAAAAGAGTCGTATTGTGTCTGTAAGAAGTAAATCCGGAAAGATTACTGATATTCTGGATGATATATTCAAAGGAACGGATATATCATATACTGTGATTGATAAACAAATAATCTTGTCTAAATCAAATAAAGTTAATCAGAATGCTAAGGCTATTCAGATAAAAGGTACGGTAAAAGATGCCTTGGGAGAGCCGTTAATTGGTGTCAGTGTATTGGTGAAAGGTACTTCTAACGGTACGGTGACTGATTTGGATGGGAAATTTTCCTTGAATGTTTCCGTTGGAGATATTCTTGAATTTTCATATGTTGGTTATGCTGCCCAGTCGGTAACGGTAAAAAATGCGAATCCGTTGGATATCGTGTTGAGTGAAGATGCGCAAGCTCTGGACGAGGTGGTAGTAACCGCATTGGGTATCAAGAGAGAAGCTAAGGCTTTGACGTACAATGTGCAGGAAATAAAAGCAGCCGGTATTACAAAAGTGAAAGATGCTAACTTTGTAAATAGTCTTTCCGGTAAGATTGCAGGTGTGACTATTAATCAGAGTTCATCAGGAACTGGTGGATCTTCCCGTGTTGTCATGCGTGGAACGAAATCTTTGTTTGGTGAAAATAATGCATTATATGTTTTGGATGGTATTCCAATGCAGGGGTTAAGGACCAAACAATCCGATAATTTTTATGAGTCTGTTGAAGTAGCTGATGGTGACGGTATATCCAATATCAATCCGGAGGATATAGAAAGTATGTCAGTTTTGACTGGAGCTTCTGCAGCGGCTTTGTATGGTAACAGAGGAGCTAACGGTGTGATATTGATTACAACCAAAAAAGGTGCAATTGGAAAGCCTAGAATAAGTTACTCTAACAGTACTAGTTTCTCAAGACCTTTCGTTACTCCGGAATTTCAGAATACATACGGACGTAAGGAAGGTGAATTCAAGAGTTGGGGAGATAAATTGGAGAAACCTTCTACATATAACCCATTGGACTTCTTCCAGACAGGTTTTAATACGATGAATTCTATTGCCGTATCGACCGGAACGGAAACTAATCAGACTCATATATCTTTTGGAGCTGTAAACTCAGAGGGTATTATTGATAATAATAAATACAACCGTTACAACTTTACATTCCGTAATTCTTGGGATATTGTGAAGAATGTTTTGAGTATGGATATGGGATTATTCTATATTAAACAGAATAATCAGAACAGTAATGGGCAGGGTATGTATTATAATCCTTTGGTACCAATTTATTTGTTTCCACCAAGTGACGATATAAATAAATATGCTGTTTATGAAAGATATGATGCCGACAGAAATTTCAAGACTCAATATTGGCCTTATGGTAATCAGGGATTGGGTATGCAAAATCCGTATTGGATTATCAACCGTAATATGTTCAATACCGACAGAGATCGTTATATCATGTCATTGTCAATGAAATGGAATATAACCAATTGGCTTAATATTATCGGACGTGCCCGCATTGATAATGCTTATACCGATTTCGAACGTAAACTGTATGCATCTACAGATGGGTTATTCTCTAAATCTCAAGGAAATTATATGAATCAAGAAGATAAGAATACTTCAACTTATCTTGATTTCTTAGTGAATGTAGATAAGAAGTTCGGTGAAAATTATCATCTGTTGGTAAATTTAGGAGGGAGCTTTTATGATGAGAAATATAAATCGGATACGTTTGAAGGCAATTTAGTAGGGGCGCCTAATTTCTTCCACCCGAGTAATATACCTTCTACGGAAAGTAATTATAACAAATCAGAATTACATACCCAGACACAGTCCATCTATGGTAAAGCCGAAATCGGTTATCGGAACTTTCTTTATGCGGATGTCACAGGACGTATAGACTGGTTTTCTACATTGGTAGGTACATCTAAAGAATATGTATGTTATCCTTCAGCTGGTCTTTCAGTCATATTGTCAGAAATACTTCCTTTACCGGAAAAGATCATTTCTTTCTGGAAGATTCGTGGCTCATATGCACAAGTAGGTAATCCTCCAAGCGCATATCTTCCTTATGCTACGGTAGCATTGGAGAATGGTAATGCGACAAGTGCCAATTTTACGCCCGCCAGTCATTTAAAACCGGAGATGACCAAGGCTTTTGAGTTCGGTATGGACCTGCGCTTGTTCCATAATAAATTGAATATTGCAGCAACATATTATAATTCAAATACTTATAACCAATTGTTTAAATATGAACTACCACCTAGTACAGGGTATGCTTTTGCTTATGAAAATGCCGGTAAGGTAAATAACTGGGGTATTGAATTGAGTGTTGGTTTTAATCAAGATCTGGGACCTGTACAGTGGAATTCAAACTTGATTTATTCAATGAACCGTAATGAGATTAAAGAATTACTTCCTGAATATGTAACCGACCGCACTACGGGTATGACCGTAAAGTCACCGACAGAGTTTTCTGTGGCCACTGCTGATTCATATAGAATGATTTTGAAAGAAGGTGGTAGTATGTCTGACATTTATGCGACTAAACTGAAACAGGACTTGCATGGAAACATTCTTATTACTAATGGGGGCGTGTCGGCAGAAGAAAATACTTTCATCAAAGTAGGTTCTGCGGCTCCAAAATATAATTTAGGTTTTAGAAACAGCTTTTCTTGGAAGGGGCTGGAACTTGATTTCTTGATTGACGCACGTGTTGGCGGTGAAGTTATCTCGGCTACACAGGCTCTGATGGATCAGTTTGGAGTGTCTCAGCAAACAGCAGACGCACGTGATAATAAAGGTGTAGTGGTGAATAAAGGAAAACTGGATGCAGAACAGTATTATGGAACTGTTGCTTCAGGTAAGACCGGTTTGCTGGCACATTATGTATATAGTGCAACCAATGTTCGTTTACGTGAAATGTCATTATCATATATGCTTCCATCAAAATGGTTTGGAGAAAAGTTAAATATTTCTCTTTCTTTGACGGGACATAACCTGTTGATGTTCTACAATAAAGCCCCATTCGATCCGGAACTTACGGCTAATACAGGGACTTATTATCAAGGTTTCGATTATTTTATGCCTCCTAGTTTGCGTAGTTTCGGTTTTGGTGTAAAAGTTAACTTTTGATTTTAATTTTTTAAAAAGAAGAAAATGAAAAACAAAATTTATAACATCTCACATATTTGTTTCCTGATGCTTATTTCCTGTTTTTTGTTAGGAAGCTGTATGTCTGATACGATTAATCTGGATCCTGATAAAATTCAGGAAGAAGAATTAGACAAAGACAATTTATGGGGTAGTTATCTCACGACGATGCAGCGTAGGGTAGTTCCTGAAGATGTTAACTTGTTTCAGCGCTCGGAGGACCTTTTTGGTAATATGTATTCTGGATATTTTGCAGGAACGCAGAACTGGGGAGGGGGAGCAAATGGTACTACTTACGCTATTTCTGATGAATGGAAGGACGCTCCTTTTAAAAGCGCGTTTGTGGAATTTTTGTCTTCTTGGAATATTCTGCGTCAGAAAGTAGATTCTACATCTGTTCTTTTTGCTGTTGGTGAAATTGTAAAGGTGGAAGCTATGCATAAAGCTACGGATATGTATGGTCCATTACCCTACTTGAAATTTGGATTGACAAATCCTGTCCCTTATGATTCACAGCAGGCTATCTATGAATCATTCTTTAAGGAACTTGATCATGCCATTGATATCTTGGTTAAATTTGATCAGGCTAATCCGAGTTCTAAAGCCCTTGTTAAATTTGACCTGATTTTTAATAGTAATATCCCGAATTGGATTCGTTTTGCAAATTCTCTGAAATTACGTTTGGCGATGCGTATAAGTGCTGTTTATGAGGATGCTCAGAAAATAGCTGAAGCAGCAGTTGCTCATCCGTATGGGGTGATTGAAAGTAATGACAACAATCCGACAATGCAGTCCAATTCTAACCTTTCGTTTACCTATCACAATCCTATTCACAGTATTAGTAGTGCCGAAGGTTATGAAGAGGATGTAATGGGTGCCACTATGGATGCTTATTTAAATGGTTTTGAGGATCCTCGTAGAGCTGTGTTTTTTGCGTTGTCTTCTAATGGCAATTATCGAGGGTTGCGTAATGGACATAAGAATGGAGATGTTTTTAAAGGTGACGAGGGGTTGTCTAAACCTAATATACAACAAGGAACACCTTACATCTGGATGACTGCGGCTGAAGTTTTCTTTTTACGGGCGGAAGGGGCCTTAAAGCAATGGGATATGAAAGGTACTCCGGAGGCTCTTTATAAATCCGGAATACGTGCTTCTTTTGAACAGCATGGAGTCAAAAATGTGGAAAATTATCTGGTAAGTACTAAAGTCCCGGCAAGATATCCTGGATTTAAGACTAGTCCTTCCGCATCTGAGCCATCTGATATTACGGTTGTTTGGAATACTAATAGTACAAAAAAACAGTTGGAACAGATTATTACCCAGAAATGGATTGCAATGTATCCATTAGGACAGGAAGCATGGAGCGAATTCCGTCGTACAGGATATCCTAAAATATATGAGATTGTCAATAACGAAAGTGGCGGTGTTATTAGTACTTCTATACAGATCCGCCGTGTTCCTTTCCCTTATTCTGAATATCTGGGGAATAAGGATGAAGTAGAAAAGGCTATAAAACTATTGAACGGTCCGGATACCGGAGCAACTCGTTTATGGTGGGATTTAGCAGACAAATAGTAATAAGTATTATTTATAATAAGCGATATGAAGAAATTATTAATGTATGTAATTGTTTCTGTGATGATTGGCACGGGGATTATATCGTGCAATACGGATATAGAAGCTGTGGATATAGTAGTTCCTGATAATATGTCTGAAGAATATTGGGAAAATTTGAGAGCATATAAAGCTAGGAATGATCATGAAGTCTTTTTTGGTTGGTTTGGCGGATGGACAGCTAACTCTGCTGATATGATAAACTTCTTGAGCAGTGTACCTGATAGTGTGGATATTATTTCTATATGGGGTGATTATAAGGATTTAAGTCCGGCTCAAATAGAAGATTTGCGTTATGTGCAGGATGTGAAAGGAACTCGGGTGACATATACGATCTTCGCTCACAAAATTCCTGATGAATTTATGTCTGGAGAGAATCATGAAATTGCAACTCCGGAGGGAATAGAAGAATATGCAAAGTCTTTAGTCGATACAATGTATAAGTATGGTTATCAAGGTATTGATCTTGACTATGAACCAGGATATCAAGAGTTTCCTGGAGTTCCGTTCAGTGGTCCTTTGGTTGGACCTTCATATATGTGGCCTGACTATATGGACAATATGGAAATTTTTGTAAAAGCATTGGGTAAGTATATTGGTCCAAAATCCGGAACCCGTAACTTGTTGATTATCGATGGTGTGCCTTATCATTTGAAACAAGGACTGGCTGAGTACTTTAATTATGGTGTTGTGCAGTCATATGATTCTCCATCGTATTATGATTTACAGAGTCGCTTTGATAATGCTGCTCGGAATGGTTGGAAACCAGAACAGTATATCTTTGCAGAAACATTTGAAGGTGGAAAATATGTGAATGGAGGGGTTTCGCATACTTTAAGAGAGGGAGGTACAGTACCGTCACTGGAAGGTATGGCACGTTTTCTTCCTATGTATGAAGGTAAACTGGCTACTCGTAAAGGAGGTTGTGGTACATATCACATGGAAAATGACTACCGCTCTAATCCTAATTACAAATGGACACGTGAGGCTATCAGAATAATGAATAAACATTAATATTTGAAAAAATGAAACAGAATATAAAATATATACTATTGACTCTGTTCTCCTTTTTAATGATGTCTTGCCAGAAAAGTCAGGAATATTATGAAGGAGTGTATATTGTAGGAGCAGATAAATTATCTCCGGTTGCTAATTTGACGATTGATGATTTACCGGCAGTGATTGGTATTAAGGTTGCTTCATCTAATACAATAGAGAATAATGTGGAAGTAATGATGAAGTCTACTCCGGAATTGGTAGAAGCGTTTAATAAAGAGTATAAGAAAAATTATGAATTACTTCCTGAAAAGTCTTATAAGTTGGAAAATACAAGCTTGATGATTGAAAATGGAAAAAGTATTTCTTCAGAAGGTGTACGTTTAAGTATTATCAGTCGCGAACTATTGAAAGAGGGTACGACTTATGTGCTTCCGGTAAGTATTGCGGGAGTGTCTGATAAGAATCTTTCTGTCATAGAAGGCTCGCGTACTATATATGTCGTTATTAATCAAGTTATCATAACACAAGCGGCTGATTTGTCTAACAGTTGGGAATATTTCAAAGTTGACTTTAGAAAAGAGTCAAAATATAATACTGCGGCATTGACAAATGTTACGTTTGAAGCTCGGGTACGTTTTAAGAAGATGATACCTACAAGTGGAAAATGGTGCTTCTCTGTTATGGGATTGGAAGAGAACTTCTGTTTGCGTACGGCAGGCAGTAATACAGAGGGTTGGAAACTACAATTGAGTGGTGGAAGTCCAGCTATCGATTCTAGAGATGTTTTACCTAATGATAAGTGGGTGCATTTAGCTTGTGTTTATGATGGTTCACAAGGCAAGAAGTTTATTTATGTCAATGGTGAATTACAAGGAGAACTTCCAGATACGCGAGGTACTGTCGATTTAACCTACGCTTACGGGCAGGATGTAAATGCTGCATTCTATATTGGACAATCAGCTGCTGATGACCGTTATATGGATGGGTATGTCAGTGAGGCACGTGTATGGGCTGTCGCCCGTTCGGCTGCCGATCTGAAGAATAACGTATGTTGGGTAGATCCTTTAACCGATGGGTTGGTTGCTTATTGGAGATTCAATGAACCTGCTGAGGATAATGCTAAGGTTGTAACCGATCTTACCGGTAATGGATACAATGCTACTTTTGCTGGTTGGGGAAATCTTAGGTTTGTAGAAGGAGTGCGTTGTCCTGATAATACTGCTGAATAGTTATAATGAAGATATTTAAACAATAGTGTGAAGCCTAAAAGTTAGATAAAGGGACTTTTAGGCTTCTTTTTAATTTTAATCGATGTAGGTTTATATACAAACAGGAGGTATTTCGGAAAAATAAAGTCTCCCAATGCACAGATATCCAAATATATGTGCTATTTTTGTCATATACAAAAGTTATGTAATATGTCTAGATACGTCAATCCTTTTACAGATATAGGGTTTAAGATAATTTTCGGTCAGTCTGCCAGTAAGGAGCTTCTTATAATTCTACTGAATGAGTTGCTCGCCGGAGAGCACCATATTGAGGACCTTGTTTTTTTGGATAAGGAGGATCGTGCGGATAATGTTCATGACAAGGGAATTATTTATGATCTATATTGTCGTACTGATAGCGGTGAATTTATAATTGTGGAAATGCAGAATCGTTGGCATAGCCATTTTCTGGACCGTACACTTTATTATGTTTGCCGTGCCGTGAGCCGTCAGATAGAGAATCCTCTTCCCAAACATATTCCGATACCCGAGAATCGGGATGAAAATGGAATGTTGGTGAAAGAAGAATTTGTTCCTTATGGAAAACATTATCAACTTTTTACTGTTTATGGTGTTTTCTTAATGAATTTCAAGGAAGCGGGATTGGAGGAAAAGTTCCGTACGGATACGGTTGTCTCGGATAAGGATTCGGGAGCTGTGGTAAATCCCCATTTTCGCCAAATCTATTTGCAGTTCCCCTATTTTACAAAAGAATTGGCGGATTGTAATACCTTATATGATAAATTAATTTATGTATTGAAGAACATGAGTAATTGGAGCAGAATGCCTGATGCATTGAAAGACCAGGTGTTTGAACATTTGGCAAAATTGGCGGCAGTCGCAAATCTGTCGGAGGAGAATCGTATCGCTTATGATAAAGCGGTAGACCGCTATAGTGTGAGTCAGATTGTGGAAGAAGACGAACGTCGGGCGGCTGAAGAAAGGTGCCGGATTGCTTTAGAAAAAGGATTGAAGGAAGGTCGAAAAGAAGGGCAGCGTATTATTGCTTCTCAAATGAAGCGTGACGGAATATCTATTGAAAGTATTGCTAAATATACGGAGCTTTCTATAGAAGAAATAGAAGATTTGTAGTCTGGTATATTGTATGCATTTTAATAAAAAATCGGGAGAATATGATTGATACATTTGACAATCTCGTTTTTTTGTTATCTCATTTATTTGTTTATTCCACTAAAACACTCTACTTTTGGCACACATATAATCAATGTAACCTGAAAATCTCTGATGACATATCATGATGAACAACTGAAAAAGAGAAAATTCGAACAATTTTTTATTCTGACTTTTCCGAAGGTAAAAGCTTTCGCATGGAAGATTTTGCAATCGGAAGAAGATGCTGAAGATATTGCTCAAGACATATTCGTTAAATTATGGGATAATCCGGAAATCTGGGAAGATAAAGAAACGTGGGATAGTTATATCTATACAATGTCTCGTAACCAGATTTATAATTTTCTGAAACATAAATCCATTGAATCCAACTATCGGGAGAAAGTCATAGAAGAAGATTCCCCCTCTTATGAATTTGACATATATGACCAACTCTATGCCAAAGAACTTCAGCTCTTGATCAAGCTCACTTTGGATAACATGCCGGAACAAAGAAGAAAAGTTTTCCAGATGAGCCGTCAGAAAGGAATGACTAATAAAGAAATTGCTGATAATCTGCAACTTTCTATTCGTACAGTGGAACGCCACATCTATTTAGCACTACAAGAACTAAAAAAAATCATTTTAATCGCATTTTTTTTCTATTTCAGTTGAGTAGTCCATTTTAGGTAATTGTCTATATTATATAAGGCAAATCTAAAATGAAGAATTATATTCAAAAAATTATCAATGTATTCACAGCTTCCAAGCATAGTGAGAAGGTAACCGAAGAAGTGCATCAATGGTTAGTGGGTGAGGAACATGCCGATGAAAAGGAGCTTGCATTGCATGAGTTGTGGAAGGAAACGGAAGGAAAGGTCGATGCAGGTACATGGAATTCTCTGAGGAGTGTATATAGCAAAGTCGGAGTTACTGATGTTGCTAAGAAGCAGTATCAATTATTCGTATGGAAATATGTGGCGGCAGTCGCCATATTGATTATTACTGTATCCGGAACATTTTGGTTAACAAAAAATGCATTTAAAGAGGAAACGGTTGCAATGACGGAACAGTATATTCCTGATGGAGAAACGTATGAGTTCGAATTACCTGACGGTAGTCGTGTTCATGTTAATTCCGGAACATTATTACTTTATCCGAATATTTTTAATGGAGATACCCGTACTATTTATCTGATAGGGGAGGCTGATTTCAAAGTTAAGAAAAACCCGGATAAACCTTTTATAGTTCGCTCGGGCAATATGTCTGTAACTGCTTTGGGAACTGAATTTAATGTAGCTGCTTATCCAGAAGATTCGGAAATTGTGGCAACTTTAATTCAAGGTAAGGTGAGAATCGATTATGAGAAGTCGAATGAGTCCCATATTTTGCAACCGGGACAACAGGTTGTCTATAACCGGAAGACGGCTCAAAGTAGAATTGCAGATGCTAATCTGGAAGATGTGACGGCATGGCAGAGAGGGCAGATCATATTTCGTGGAAACACAATGGAAGAAATTCTGTTGATATTGGAAAGACGTTTTGGGGTGACTTTCCAATATAATACGAATTTATTTGCTGACGATAAATATAACTTCAGTTTTAGCAAGAATGCAGATATTGGAGAGGTAATGGAAGTAATGAAAGAAGTAACCGGAAAATTCACATATAATATAAATAAAAATATTTGCTATATGAAAGCGGTGAATTAGAATAGGCACATGAATGTTTAACCTTAAAAGATATCATTATGTGAAAAAGTATCCGGAACAAGGATGGCGCCCGGTTCCGGATATGAAATAAGTTTTTTAGTATTAAAATATAAAATACTAGATTTTTGATGGAATTAATATTATGAGTTTAACACTAAAAACGCTACGAAGATATGAATTTATATCTAAAAACAGCTAAAAGTACAATAATTATTTGTTGCTTGTTTATATTACAAACGGCAACATTTGCCCAAAGTAATATTCGTATTACAATAAAGAATGCAGAAATCACTTTGCAGAATGCATTAATCGAAGTTGAAAAACAATCCAAATTATCTGTTGCTTATAATCAGTCTCAACTTTCGGACAATCGACAACTATCCTTGAATATAGTAAATCAGCCATTGGAGATTGCTTTGAAAACGATCTTAAAAGGAACGGGATTTTCCTATAAACTGACAGACAAGTATATTATGATTATTCCTGAAAAGAAAGGGAGCGGTTCTCAGACTACAAAACCTGTGAAGGGAAAAATTGTAGATGAGAAAGGGGAACCTTTGATTGGTGTGAATGTGGCAGTGGATGGAACTACTACCGGCACTATAACCGATTTAGATGGCAATTTCTCAATGTCGGTCTTATCCGGTTCTACTTTGAAAGTATCTTATATCGGCTATGCTACTCAGTTAGTTGCGGTTTCGGGAAAAGATTTTCTTAACATTACCATGCATCCGGACAATGAAGTGCTGGATGAGGTAGTAGTTACGGCATTAGGTATCAAACGTGAAACTAAATCACTGACTTATAATGTACAAGAGATGAAAGCAGCTGATCTTACTACGATAAAGGATGCTAGTTTCATGAATAGTTTGGCCGGTAAAATTGCCGGGGTGACTATTAATCAAAGTGCATCTGGTATTGGTGGTTCCACCCGTGTTGTGATGCGTGGTTTGAAATCTATTACGAATGATAACAATGCTCTGTATGTGATTGATGGTATTCCTATGGCTTCCATGCGTTCCAATCAAGAAAAAAGTTTCTATGAGAATGCGGACGGAGGAGATAGTGATGGAATATCCAGCATAAATCCGGACGATATCGAGTCGATGTCTGTATTGACAGGTGCGGCTGCCGCAGCGCTTTATGGTTCTCAAGGAGCGAATGGAGTTGTGTTGATCACAACCAAAAAGGGAGAAGAAGGAAAGTTAAGAATTAATTATTCCAACGATACTCAGTTTACGAGTCCTTTGGTAATGCCGGAATTCCAGACAACCTATGGCTCTTTAGAAGGCGAGTTTGCCAGTTGGGGAAATAAGAAGGATGCGACATGGGAAGTTAAAGACTTCTTTCAGACTGGTTTCACGGAAACGAATTCGTTAGGCCTGTCTGCTGGGAATGACCGCAATCAGACCTATTTTTCTGCTGCTTCAACTAATGCGAGAGGTATAATCCCCAACAATACTTATAATCGCTATAATTTCACATTACGTAATACGACAGAATTAATAAAGGACAAGTTGACATTGGACATGAGTGCTTCTTATGTGATTACCAATGACAACAATATGATGTCTCAAGGACAATACCATAATCCGCTCGTTGCATTATACCTCATGCCTAGAGGGGATGATTTGAATAAATATAAGGTATATGAACGTTATGATAGTGAGAAATATTATGATGTGCAATATTGGCCGTATGGTAATCAGGGATTTGCGATAGAAAATCCTTATTGGATTGTGAATCGTGAGAATATGAGTAATCATAAATCACGTTATATGTTCTCAGCCAATTTGAATTATAAAGTTTTTGATTGGATGAGTGTGGTTGGCCGTATGCGTATAGACAACAGTAATGAACTGTATGAACGTAGAATCTCAGCTTCTTCCGACCAATTGTTCGCGTCAGAGTATGGTAACTATATGAACATGAAGTCGGGATATAAGAACACCTATGGTGATGCGATGGCGCAGATTAATAAACGTTGGGAAAATTGGGGAATTACGGCAAATGTCGGAGCCAGTTTTAATCATCAAACTTATGAGATGACGAACTACGAAGGACATCTGGCTACAGTTCCTAACTTCTTTTCTTTTAATAATATAAGTAAGAATGGTGCAAATACTAAGGCAGAGCAAGCAGGATATATTGATAATAACCAGGCTGTATTTGCGACTTTCCAGTTAGGATATAAGAGTTGGGCATATCTGGATTTGACAGCTCGTAATGACTGGTTTTCTACTTTAGCTAATACCGATAACGAGAAAAGCGGCTTTTTTTATCCCTCAGTAGGTATATCTGCTGTTGTTAGCGAGATGGTTGATTTGTCAAAAGCGTATGTTTCCTTTTTAAAAGTCAGAGCCTCTTATAGTGAGGTGGGTAATCCTCCGATGCGGCAGATTACAATGCCTGCTTATACAGTGAAAGATGGTATTGTTAACACTTCTTCTAGATTATTAAATCCCGATCTGAAGCCTGAACGTACGAAATCTGTTGAAGTAGGTATGAACTTGAGAATGTTTCAGAATCTGCTGAATATTGATTTCACTTATTATAATAGTAACACTTACAACCAGTTCATTAATTATACCATGCCTCCAAGCACCGGCTACAGTGACTATATGCTGAATGGTGGTAAGGTAAATAACTGGGGTATTGAAGCGCGTTTGGGTATTAATACCAATCTTGGTCCTGTAAAATGGAATTCAAGTCTGACTTTTACAATGAATCGTAATAAGGTTGTTTATCTATTGCCTGGTGGTGCTACTAATCCGATTACAGGAGAACCTATCTCAATCACAGAAATAGAACCTTTCAATCCGCAGGGTAGTTATAAAATGATAGTGAAAGAGGGTGGTACTCTAAGTGATATTTATGTAACGGGCTTAAAGATGGATTATTTGGGCAACATTAAAGTGGATGCGAATACCAGTGCTATTGAAGCCGACCCGAACACTTGGATAAAAGCCGGTAGCGCAGCGCCTCGATTTAACTGGGGATGGAATAACAGTTTCAGCTGGAAGGGTATTAATCTTGGTTTCTTGATTGATGCACGTATCGGTGGAGTAGGCGTTTCTGCTACTCAGGCTAAAATGGATTATTATGGAACGTCTAAAGCATCGGCCATAGTCCGTGATAATGGCGGAGTGAATATTAATAGCGGCCGTGTATCAGCGAAAGATTATTATAATGTGCTTGGCAATGGTTCGACCGGAGTTTTGGCAAATTATGTTTATAGTATGACGAATGTGCGGCTTAGAGAAGCAACTTTGGGATATACATTCCCAACAAAATGGTTCGGTAATCAGATACAGAACTTAACTGTGTCGCTCATTGGAAAAAATCTGTTTATGTTTCATAATAAGGCTCCTTTTGATCCGGAACTATCAGCTTCTACGGGTACGTATTATCAAGGGTTTGATTATTTTATGCAACCAAGTGTACGTAGTATCGGGTTTAGTGTGAAATTCCAATATTAATTAACCAGAAAGGAATAATACAATGAAAAAATTAGGAAAAATAAGATATATAATGTGCGTGTTGGGAGCGGCTATGCTGATTGCTTCGTCGTGTACGGATAATTATAAAGAATGGAATACAGATCCTACTGAGGTGCCCGAATATATGTTGGTAGGGTTGATGAAAATAGGGAATTTCTTCCCGGCTATGCAGATAGACGTTATACCGACTAGTGATGTTGATGCTAATCAATTTCAGCGAGCTCAAAACTTATGTGGTGATATGCATTCGGGATACATGACGCCTATCGGTACATGGGGATCGAACTCTGCTTGTCATTATAACTTACGCTATGACAAATGGAATGATGTCGCTTTCAAAGTTGCTTTTACCAATGTGATGCCAGCCTGGAAACAAATTCATGATAATGGTAAGGATGAATTTCCAGAGGCTTATGCGGTGGCACAGATTCTGAAAGTGGCTGCCATGCATCGGATTACAGATATATATGGTCCTTTACCTTATCTGCAGTTTGGACACGGAGGTTTGGAAACCCCTTACGATTCACAGGAAAATATTTATAAGTCTTTTTTCGAGGATCTTGATGAGGCCATAACGGAATTGCAAAATTACATTACTGTTCATCCGGGAAGTAAGCCTTTGAGTAAATACGACTTAGTATATGGAGGTGATTTTACGAAATGGCTGAAATTCGCGAATTCATTGAAACTTCGTTTGGCGATGCGTACTTGTTATGTAGAGGGATTTGAGGTGAATGGGAAAACTTCGCGGAAGTTAGCCGAAGAAGCTGTAAAGAATGGAGTAATTACAGAAAATGGGGAGAATGCTTTGTTGCAGTCCGGAAATGGTATCTCTGTATTTCATCCTTTAAAGATTTGTTGGGATAATTATGAGGATGTACGTATGGGAGCTGATATGGAATCCATAATGAAGGGCTACAGTGATCCCCGTCTTTCCAAATTCTTTCAAGAGTCGGAATATGGAGAAGTCGGTGATAAATATCATGGAGCACGATTAGGAGTGGATATTACAAATAAAACGAACTATATTAAGTTATCAGCTCCCAATATATTCGCCGAAACACCTGTGTTGTGGATGTGTGCTGCGGAAATCTATTTTCTACGTGCGGAAGGACGACTTCGTGGTTGGAGTATGGGCGGTGAGACGGAAGATTTATATAATATGGGTATTACGAAATCTTTTGAGCAATGGGGAGTAGCTTTAGGTGATTATCTGTCAAGAGGAGATGATTATACACCTATGCAGTTTACCGCACCGTCGGGAACAACAGGCAATACGATAGCTGCATCGACAATTACTATTGCATGGAATGCAGTTGACCGTGAGGAAAAAAAACTGGAGCGTATTATTACGCAAAAGTGGATTGCCATGTTTCCGGAAGGCCAGGAGGCATGGAGTGAACACCGTCGTACCGGATATCCGAGACTGTTTAATTTGTATGGAACGAATGCCAGTTCAGGGCAAGTAGAAAACTCAGGTCCCCGTCGTATTCCCTTTCCATCTACAGAATATGACACGAATACGACAGAGGTTAATAAGGCCGTTACAGATTTTCTGGGTGGTAATGACTACGGTAATGTAAAACTGTGGTGGGATAAAAAATAATTAATTATGTATCTAATTTTTATTGCTATGGATAAAATAATAAATAAAATCTTTTGGTTTTTCGTATTAGCTACTATTATAGCGTCATGTGATACTGAGATAGAGAATATTTCACTCCAAGCGCCGGTTGTACGGGATGCACAATATTATGAAAATCTGAGAGCTTATAAAAAGTCGGAACACCAGTTAGCTTTTGGATGGTTCGGAGGCTGGAAGGCATCTGGAACGTCTCCGGCAAAATATCTTCGGAACTTGCCTGACAGTGTGGATGTGGTTTCCATTTGGGGAACTTGGCATAGCTTGACTCCGGCACAGATGGAAGACTTAAAATATGTGCAGGAAGTATATGGAACTAAAGTGACATTTACTATATTTTCTCATAATATGTCCAATTTTCCCGGCAACTTTGAGAATGTGGCAGAAAACATTCCTGCTGTGGCTAAAGCGGTAGCCGACAGTGTTTTTAAGTACGGTTATGATGGAGTCGATTTTGACCATGAATGTAGCACAGGTGATTTATTCAACAAATCGGTGAATATGACTACTCTGTTGAGAGAAGTGCGTGCTAATTTGGGAGAGGACAAGCTTATCTGTGTAGACGGATATATAGGGAAGATCACGGAAGAAGGATGGCAATATGCGAATTATGCGGTAGCCCAAGCGTATGGAACAACTGCTCCTTTTGGGTTGCAAAATGATTTTAAAGCGGTAAGTAAATATATTACTCCCGAACGTTTTATTGTTACGGAAAATTTTGAAAGTTTTTGGTCGACAGGGGGAGTAGACTATGAGGATCCGGAGCTTGGCACTATTCCTTCTTTGATTGGCATGGCACGTTGGCAACCGGAAGGCATAGCGGAAGGACAGCATAAAGGGGGGATTGGAAGTTACCATATGGAATATGAGTATAACCATACAGATGTTGAATATAAATATCTTCGTGAGGCTATCCAGATAATGAATCCGGCGAAGAAATAAGATCTAAAAACAGAAAGGATATGAAGACGAAATACTTATTATTGATTATGTTTTGGGTGACCGTTTTGTCTGCTTGTACAAATGCGGAACCGCTGAAAGATACTTTGTACTTTACCGGTACAGAAAACTCTCCTGCCGTTAAATATACTATAGATGGTCCGGCTGACATTGGTGTGACGGTTTCTGCTTCTTGCCAGACAATGAGTGATCAATTGATTAAGGTGAAAGTGGATTCGGACAAACTGGAAGGTTACAATATGGAATATGGAAAGAAATACAAAATGGTTCCTGTTGAAGATTATATGCTCTCCAATGATGAAATCGTACTGAAGGCAGGTGAAAATATTTCAGAGCAGTTGGTTTTTTCTTTATTGAGGACTACTAGTTTTGAAGAGGGGGCTACTTATTGTGTGCCTATAACCATTACAGATGTGAGAGGGGATATGCCTGTATTGGAATCTTCCCGTACGATTTATCTTGTATTGAATCAAGTGATGATAGTCAATGCAGCAGCTCTTTCCCGGACTAATATGCAACTTGCATTTGAGGATGATCCTTCGTTGGCTGGTGTGCCTCAAGTCACGATGGAGGCAAGGGTTAAGGTGAATAATTTTGCTACTGCTAATCCGTACATTAGTACTGTAATGGGAGTGGAGGAAGAGTTCTTATTAAGGTTTGGTGATACTACTATAAAGCCGAACCAGATTCAATTGGCTGGTGGTGGCTATCCTGTAACGGGCAAGACTGAGTTCGAAGTGAATAAATGGTATCATCTTGCGGTTGTATTCGATGGGGCTAGTATCAAGCTTTATGTGGACGGTGAATTGGACGGGCAGGTTGATGCTCCACGTGGACCAATTGTTTTGTGTGGAAAGACGGATAAACGTAGGTTCTGTATTGGCTCCTCGCTGAATTCCAGGTATCTGGATGGCGCTATAAGTGAAGTCCGTGTGTGGAAAAAAGCTTTGACACAAAATGAGATTCAAAATAATATGTGCTATATATCTTCGGATAATTATCAGGATATGATTGCTTATTGGAGATTTAACGAAGGTGAAGGTGATATCGTCAGAGACTGGACTGGGAATGGTTGGAATATCAATATGTCTCTTGATTGGGTAGAAGGAGTTCGTTGTCCGGAATAATTAGAATCAATCGGTTTATAATAAAATAAATATGAAGAAACAATTACTATATTTAATGTTCGCTGCGGCTATTGTATGTTCGGCTTGTAGTGATGGTGATGATGAAATAAATCAGATAGAGGTAGTGGAAAATCCAGTTACCGGGATTTCCGTTGAAAATGAGTATATAACCGAAGAGGGAGATATTGTTTTTGATGAAGTCGGAATTACCACAACTTTGCATATAAGTGTTATTCCGGATAATGCCGGTAACTTGGAGGAATATTCTTTCCGGTTTGGCTCGAGTAACGTAGATGTTTTCACAGTAAACCGTGAAGGAGTAATCACAGGCGTTGCTTCCGGTGAGGCTGAATTGACAGTCACTTTGGTAGATAACATGAATGTGGCCCGATTTCAGTTTAAGTACAGGGTGGCTGTAGATTATCAGGTGAAAGTAGAAGAAATCATTGTTGCAGATGGACTGGGAGTTTTGGATCTGAAGGTTGGTGATACTTACGATTTAAATGCTACTCTTGTTGTGTTGCCGGATAATGCAGAGGATAGAACAGTATCTTATAATTTGAAGGAAGGTGATGAGGTCATTTCATTGGAGAATGGCGTCATTGAGGTTTTGGCTCCGGGTACGGCTGTCATTGAAGTAATGGCGAATGATGGTAGTGGAGTTGCAACTGAGCTCAGGATAGAGGCGAAAGATGTGCCCGAGACAGACCTGCTCTTTGAGGCTATGATAGCGGGATATCAACTTCCTGGTAGTTATCTGATGTTGGCATTTGTAGGTAATAATAGTGCACTTATAAATATAGTGCTAAATAAGACAGCTTTGCTTCCCGGTGAATATTCTAATACAGATATTATGATGGTAGTCTTTAATGGTGTGGAAGGTCTTGATAAAAACAGCAAGGTAGATCCTCTAAATCCTGGTTCATTGACTATCCAATATGATGAAACCACTCAAAAGTATACAATCAAGGGAGTACTTAATATAGCTGCGAGTGCTTCATCCCCGGCACTGACTTTGGGGCTTGAGTTTATGGGGGATTTGATGAAAATGGAAGGTTAATCTAGGCTGAATCATCAGGAATATGATAATTCTCCCCTGCTACAGATATTGTAGTAGGGGGAATTTATAAAAACGTTTTGCTTCTAAACACGGAATATATTTTAAAATAGAACTATATACATTATGGACAAATTTTTCTCTTTGTCAGTGTTGGGTATGCTGGCTGTCGGCTTGAATGGAAAAGTGTGCGCTCAGGCGGATACAGGAGTTCCGGAGAACGAACGTCCGAATATTCTCTTTATCTTAAGCGATGATCATACATCGCAAGCATGGGGGATTTATGGAGGAATACTGACAGATTATGTGCATAATCCTAATATTCGTCGTTTAGCTTCCGAAGGAGTGGTACTGGATAATTGCTTCTGTACAAATTCTATTTCGTCACCAAGTCGTGCTTCTATTTTGACAGGAACTTATAGTCATAAAAATGGTGTTTATACGTTAGCTGATTCATTGGATACTTCGTTACCTACCATTGCTACTGTTTTAAAACAAGCGGGCTATCAGACCGGTTTGGTCGGTAAATGGCATTTAAAATCTCAACCGCAAGGATTTGATTATTATTCAATTTTTTATGATCAGGGTGTATATCGTGACCCGTTATTCATCAATAGTTCCGATCCTTGGCCGGGTAATCGTAATTTTGGCGAGTGTATACAAGGATTCTCGACTGATATTGTAACGGAAAAGGCGATAGAATGGATGAGAAATAGGGAAGAGAGGCAACCGTTTCTGATGTGTTGTCATTTTAAGGCTACTCATGAACCGTATGATTACCCAATCAGAATGGAACATCTGTATGATGGAGTTGTTTTTCCCGAACCGGATAATCTGATGGATTGGGGGCCTGAAACTAATGGAAGAGGATTCGTAGGACAAAAGTTAGAAGAAATAGGAAGGCGGTGGGAATTAGCTTCTGCTGATCCGGATAAATGGTGGTGCCGCTATCCCGGACTGCCTTTTTCTACCAAAGGTATGCAACGTTCGGTAGCCCGTAAAGCTATATATCAAAAATACATCAGAGACTATTTGCGTTGTGGAGCAACGGTAGATGATAATATAGGGAAACTCTTACAAGCTTTGGATAATATGGGAATAGCTGATAATACAATTGTAGTATATGTTTCGGATCAAGGTTATTTTCTAGGAGAACATGGATTTTTTGATAAACGTATGTTTTATGAGGAAGCGGCACGTATGCCTTTTGTAATTCGTTATCCTAAAAAGCTTCCTGCGGGGAAAAGGGTGAAGGATTTAATTTTGAATATAGATTTTGCCCCGACCTTGGCACAATTTGCAGGTATAAACTCACCTAAGGACATGCAAGGACATAGCTTTGTTGATAATCTTTGCGGGAGGACTCCGAAGAATTGGCGTAAGAGTTTTTACTATCGTTACTGGACGCATCACACTATTCGGCCGGCTCATATGGGAATCCGCAATGACCGTTATAAACTGATCTTTCACTATGGTGTTCCATTAGATATGACGGATGGTCAGGAACTCCCTACTAAACCTGTATGGGACTTTTATGATTTACAGAAAGATCCGCGAGAGGATCATAATGTGTATGATGAGGAAGAATATGCTCCTGTCATTAGACAAATGAAAAAAGAGATGATAAAATTGCGTACAGAGGTGGGAGATACAGATGAGAAATACCCGCAAATGATAAAACTCCTTGACGAATACTTTTAGCTCTTGAGAGAGGGAATACAAAAAGAGAGAATATTCCTTTTGCGGAAATATCCTCTCTTTTTCACCTAAAACTTAGCCCTTTTATCTCAATTACTTACTATTATAAGCCACCAACATCCAAACCAGTTTTTCCTGTTCTTTCAGATAATCGCTCATCATCGAAACGGTTACTTCATCTCCGGCTTGAGAAGCGATAGACAAAATCTTGCGTTCCTCACCGATCAGATAGCTGATAGACTGGAGAATGCTGTTCAAAGCTTCGTCACCATTGCTCACCTTGTCCACTTCATTGATATTAGCCACTTTCAGATAATCACTGAATTTGTTGGCAGGAGTTCCGCCCAACATTAGGATTCGTTCTGCTATTTCGTCCACCTTTTCGGCTGTGTCGTCATACATCTTCTCGAACTGGCTGTGGAGAACGAAGAAATTATGTCCTTTGATATTCCAGTGGAAACCGCGAAGATTCGTGTAATACACTTGGAAGTCCGCTAATAGTTGTTGCAAAGATGCTACTACGTTGTTTGCTCCCGATTCATTCAGTTTGATAAATTCTAAAGTTTTCATATTCGTTTTATTTTTAATGATTTATACTCGTTTTATTTTTTCTGTACTGCAAAGATAAGGCGTAAAATGCTTGCTGTCAAACTGAAAATTTCTATCTTTGCATAGATGAAATCTATAACTTTAAATAATTTGATAGATGACAATACAACAATTGGAATACATATTAGCGGTAGATCAGTTCCGGCATTTTGCCCGGGCGGCTGAATATTGCCGGGTGACGCAGCCTACATTGAGTGCCATGATTCAGAAGTTAGAAGACGAGTTGGGCGTGAAACTGTTCGACCGAACCGTGCAACCCGTTTGCCCTACTACTATCGGGCAAAAAGTGATTGATCAGGCACGGGTGATTTTAGCTCAGGCAGCTCAGGTAAAAGAGATAATCAGTGAAGAGAAACAATCATTGTCCGGCATATTCCGTTTAGGAGTATTGCCGACGGTAGCTCCTTACCTGCTTCCGCGTTTCTTCCCCCAATTGATGGAGAAGTATCCGGAGTTGGATATTCGGGTGACGGAAATGAAGACGCAGGATATTCAGCAGGCCTTGCACGCCGGAGATCTGGATGCGGGAATTATCGCCAGCAAGCTGGAGGATAGTTTTCTGACGGAAGAAACATTGTTTTACGAGCAATTTTATGCGTATGTATCCAAGAAAGAACCCTCCTTCAAACATGATGTTATCCGCACCTCCGATATAACCGGTGAACGGCTTTGGCTGTTGGATGAGGGACATTGCTTTCGCGACCAACTCGTTCGCTTCTGCCAGATGGAAGCGGTGAAAGTCAGTCAGATGGCCTATCGTCTGGGCAGTATGGAAACCTTCATGCGGATGGTGGAAAGCGGAAAAGGAATCACGTTTATCCCCGAACTGGCTGTCGTGCAGTTGACGGAAGAACAACGTAAACTAGTGCGGCCCTTCGCTATCCCGCGTCCTACACGCCAGGTTGTGTTGGCTACAAGCAAAGATTTCGTTCGCCACACTTTGCTTTGCGTCCTCAAGGAAGAGATAAAATCAGCGGTCCCTAAAGAAATGCTGACGTTGCAGTCCGTTCAGTGTTTGCTGTAGTCTGTCAACTCGGTGTTTGCCGTATCAACTTACTTTCGCCGTTTTATTCTTGAGCCATTGGCTTATTTCAGCTCCTTTGAAATAGATAATCAAGGAGTTGACAATAATAATCATTCCTGCCACTGTACTGAATGTGGGATATTCGTCCGGCAGCATAACCCAACTCAGTACTGCACCGAGAATGGGATTGATCAGCCTGCACATATTGATATCGCTGACTTTCGCTCCTTTGCTTTGCAAGGCGATAAACCAGAAGCTGAAGGCGAAGACCGAGATAAATACGAGAATGCCGAGACTGATATAGAATCCGCTTGGCTTTCCGATGAAAGAATGATAACCTTCCGTGCCCAATCCTACCATATATATAAGTAGTCCTCCGAAAAACATCTGTACGGCATTCAGGAAAATAGGATTCACCTTTCCCTTATCTTCCGAAACGGAGATGGCGGAATAGCCTTGAAAAATGATACTAAGCAGCAGAAGCACGATACCCGTAATTCCTTTCCAGTCGAGCGGCTCGCCGTCACTTCCCATTCCGATGATAAGGAACAGTCCGATAAGGCTGACAATGAGACTGATAATCTTATGCGCGTTTAGGCGGTCATCGCTTGCGAGCAGATGAGCCAACAATACATTGATAAGGGGAGTCATTCCCATGATGATAGATGAGATGGCCCCGCTTACAAAGTCCACGCCAAAATAAAAGGCCGTGTATCCCATAAACATATTGATAAGCACCAGGTTCAGAAATAGTTTGCTGTGTTGCCGTATTTCCTGCCACATTCCTTTGTGCCAGGTATATGCGAATAAGATAATCCCCACAGTCGTGAAACGGAGTCCGGCAAAATTCATGGGAGTGAAATCGTAGCTCAGTCCTTGTTTGATAAAGGGATTGACGATAGCCCATAGAACAGAGGCCAATATAGCATAAAAGAGTCCTTTTTTCATTTGAAATAATTCCTTTGTTTAAAAAATGTTGCAAAGATAGCTATAATTGTATAGATATACTTTGATTTTCAGACTTAATTGCTTATTTTGGGAAAATAAACAAATAACAATATTGATTTACTATGAAGAAGTACATTTCAGAAATGATCGGGACAATGGTACTTGTCCTTATGGGATGTGGTAGTGCCGTTTTTGCGGGCAGTATGGCGGGAACAGTAGGTGCCGGTGTGGGCACGGTAGGTGTGGCTTTGGCTTTTGGATTATCAGTAGTGGCGATGGCGTATGCTATCGGAGGCATTTCGGGATGTCATATTAACCCTGCTATCACTTTAGGGGTATTTCTGACAGGACGTATGAATGGAAAAGATGCAGGAATGTATATGCTTTTCCAAGTGATCGGAGCTATTATCGGCTCGGCTATTCTTTTTGCTTTGGTTTCTACCGGAGCCCATGACGGTCCTACGGCAACGGGATCGAACAGTTTTGGTGACGGGGAGATGTTACAGGCATTCATTGCGGAAGCGGTATTTACTTTCATTTTTGTATTGGTAGTGCTTGGTGCTACCGACTCGAAGAAGGGGGCAGGTAATTTGGCAGGACTTGCTATCGGTCTCACTTTGGTGTTGGTGCATATCGTATGTATTCCTATTACGGGCACTTCTGTCAATCCGGCACGCAGTATTGCTCCGGCATTGTTCGAGGGAGGAGAAGCCTTGTCGCAGTTGTGGCTATTCATCATTGCTCCTTTCGTCGGAGCTGCCTTGAGCGCTGCCGTATGGAATTATCTGGGAGATAAGAAATAACTCATAAAAAAAAGAAAAGGACGGCAGTTTCACAACTACCGTCCTCTTTGCGTAATTAATATATTAAAAAAAGAGTGTTTTTCATCTTAGATTAGCAGATTAGGGAAATTTTACTTCATAAGTTTTAATGCCGCTATATAGGGTATTTACGCGAATTCTCAGTCCTTTCTTTCCTTCCATCCGGTCCTTGATTTTATCCAGCTTGAAAGATACGTATCCCTCACCCAAAGTCTGGGGATAGTCTCCCTCACTGTTGTGACGGAATTCAAGATTGATATATTCATCCTTTCCGCTACCGTCTTCTGTGGTAGGAGCGGCTTCCGCTTTGGGGATTACCAGATTCAGGAAATGTTTTTTATCTGCATTGTGCGTACCGTAGTATTGGAATTCAATCGTCAGATATTTGTTATCTTTGTTGATACGCATATCAGTAGTGTTTATTTTATCATCTCCGATTTTCTCTTCAGTATTTTCATCGTCATCCATCTCGACGATATCTTTTGTAAGTATTTCATTAATCTGTTTTACTAGCACATTGTAGTCATATCCGTTTACGGGAGTTTCCAGTTCGTTAAAAATGACAAAGGCGCGTTGCCCCTCTGCAAATTCCGCACTGTTCCATTCCTGGCCATTATTGGGATACATCTTTTCACCGTTATCGAGAGTGAAATAAAAATCCTTGCTATCCTGGCTGATTTTGTTGATCGTGCTGATAACCAGCAGGTCGGCCGGACCGTCGTTATCGTCCAGGCATGACTGAAGAATCAGCGTAGTGGTCATAATAGCAAAGATAAAGGCAATGAATTTAAATTTCTTCATATACATACTTAGGTTTTAGATTGATTAATTATTGCTTTGTATTGGAGAAATGCGTAGAGAACGGAAATATTGCATTCGAATCTGTTAAAGAAACAAAAGTGCAAAAAGAGTTGTTCTCTAGGTGCAGTATTTCTATCTTTGCTGCATTTATAAGGTAAACACGTGTATAGGAGAATGGAAGAATTTGAGTTGTCGGAACAATGCAGGCTAGGCAATAACCGTGCCCGCAAGGAGCTGTATGAGCAGTATGCGGGGCGGATGCTTGGCATTTGTCTTCGGTATACCGGCGACCGTGATACTGCCCAAGACCTGCTTCACGACGGTTTTATAAAGATATTCGATTCTTTCGACAAGTTCACCTGGCGGGGTGAAGGTTCCCTGCGGGCGTGGATGGAGAGAGTGATGGTCAACATTGCATTGCAGTATCTTCGCAAGAACGATGTGATGAATCAGTCGACACCTTTGGAAGAGCTGCCAGAGGAATATGAAGAGCCGGATGCATCCGATGTAGAGGCGATTCCGCAAAAAGTGCTGATGCAGTTTATCGAAGAGTTGCCCGTCGGATACCGTACCGTGTTTAACCTTTATACCTTCGAAGACAAGTCGCATAAGGAAATTGCCCAAGCATTAGGTATCAATGAAAAATCTTCGGCTTCGCAACTGTTTCGCGCGAAGAGTGTATTGGCAAAAAGAGTAAAAGAATGGATAATGCATAATGGATAGATAGAGATGGAAGAGAAAGAATTGTGGATGAATAAGTTGAAGGAGAAGCTCGCGGATTATTCCGAGCCTGTACCTGCTTCCGGTTGGGAACAACTGGAGAAAGAGCTTATGCCTCCTGTGGAGAGGAGAATATATCCTTATCGAAGATGGATGATGGCTGCTGCAGCCGTTATATTACTGGCCGTTGTCTCGTCCGTAAGCCTGTATTTTCTGGGAACACCTGCTGCGGATCATATACGTCATACGCAAACTCCGGCATTGGCTTCTATGCCCGATGCGTTGCCGGGAGTGCAACGACCGGATGTACAGGGCTCTTCCGTGGAACCTGTATTGAGACCGGTGGCTCGTGAGAACCGGTTGGCGAAGGCGGCTCCTGCAGTTGCCGAACATAAGGCGATAGGAGACGAATTTGCAGTGAAGGAGGTTGAATCTGTTTTGGAAGAAGTTGAACCTACGGTGAAGGAAGAAGCGGAAAAAATGGAAGAAAAGCGTTCGGATATGACACAGACAGAGAATGATGACCGATCTACTGTCAGAAGACCTCGCCGGCCTTCCGGTAAGGATAAATATCATATTCCGGCAGAGAAAGCGACTTCCCGAAAAGGGACATGGTCGATGGGGCTTTCAGTCGGCAATTCAGGAGGGGCTTCGACGGAAGTGGGGACAGGAATCAATCCTTACATGTCTCGTGTGAGTATGCTTTCTGTTTCAGACGGTTTGATGGAGATTCCTAACGACCAGACATTGGTTTTTGAGGGTGGAGTACCTTATCTGCTTCAAAAGGAAAGGCGGGTAGTAGACATTAGGCATCACCAACCCATCTCTTTCGGATTATCCGTCCGTAAAGCTTTGGCGAGAGGCTTTTCCCTTGAGACGGGGCTGACCTATACATTACTTTCTTCGGACGCGAAACTTGCAAATGAAGAACATCAGATAGAACAGAAGCTGCACTATGTCGGTATCCCATTGCGTGCCAACTGGAATTTTCTGGATAAGAAACTTGTGACTCTTTATGTATCCGGTGGTGGTATGGTCGAGAAGTGTGTTTATGGCAAGCTCGGTTCGGACAAGGAGACGGTGAAACCTCTGCAATTCTCGGTATCCGGTGCAGTGGGTGCGCAGTTGAATGCCACGAAACATATCGGTATTTATGTAGAACCGGGTGTCGCTTACTATTTCGATGATGGTTCGGATATTCAGACGATACGAAAGGAGAATCCGTTCAATTTCAATATACAGGCGGGTGTCCGTTTAACTTATTAATCAGACTGTAACTATTCAAAATTTTGCTTTTGAGAAAGCATTTTTATTTGTTTCGTTTTTATATTGCCCATTATTATACTGTATGTCAGTACTCTTTGCCTTATTGGTTTGGAATGCGAAGTCGAAAGAAGTGGATTAAAAGTGAGTACATTAGGTTAAAAATAAAGTCTTAGTTTTCGAAGTATTAGTTATTATTTCGGGTGAGAGTTATTATAAGTCTTCCCGGAATAGTTTTTATTTATTTAATAATTTAATGTGATTGTTTTATGAAACACGTATTTGACGATGAGTTATTTTGTTCGTTGAAAAACGAACTTAGTGAGGTAAGCGCACAGATTGATGCGCAAAGTGCAAAATTGATGGGTCTGATCGACCAAAAAAAAGAATATCCGCTCAACTGATTCGGGAAACGAAGTCGGAGATACCTGCTAGCATAGAATATCTGGGAGATCCGAAAAGATTCATCGCCATTATTCTGCGGGCTATTGATCAGAAGAGGTTGACTTTCAATGGAACTGCTAATAGCGAACAGACTATCCGTTATTTAGCGACTGTGATAGACGTGATTAGTCCGAAAACTGGCAAGGTACTTAAGGTAGAGACACTGGTATCTTATGCGAAGAAGATACATGCCGGAGAGATAGAGGGCTGTAAGGAAGAGGAGTTTGACTGGCTTGGATAAGCCAGGTTGCTGGATTGAGAAAAACGTGGCGGGAAATTTGAAAAAGACGGTGGGCTTTTTCAGATTTCCCGCTGTCTTTTTCAGAAAGAGAATACAAAAGTGTGAGAGGTGTGAGAGAGAGTTTTCAACTTTCTACTTTTCGATGCAGCATATTTACATCACTGATTATCAGTGACAATTCATTTTAATCGGTACAACCTCTGTTTTTACAAGTACACAGAATGTGGGGACAAATGCAAATCGTTGTATTTCATCGCTTTGCATATACGTGTTGTACCGTCTTCTTTCAGCCATTTTGTGGAAAGTCCGCTATCAGATTCAACGTGTTGAATGATAGGGATTTTCCGCATGGATGTTACAGAACGCTTGTTGAATACAAAGGTAGTGGTTTTCTTTGGATTTATGTGGGTTGCGGTGTGATTTTTATTAGTTTGGCACAATAAAATATTTGATTCGTTGGAAAAAGTGCAACGAAACTGAATTATTCGCTTGGAAAAATGTGGAATGGTGCCTATGTACTTTAATTTGTGGTTTTGAATCTTGCTGTATTATACCTTATCTGATATAATAATGCTGGTAACAAAATTAATTATACCCCTTGTGGTATAATATGAGATATTTGTATTAACTTTGCACCCGAAAAGGTATAAAGTTGAATGCTTATGAACAATCTTTCTACTACAGTTAAGATGCTGCGAAAGCAGTATAATCTGACACAAGAAGAACTCTCGTTGAAGTCGGGGGTTGGATTGCGCTTTGTGCGAGACCTTGAACAAGGAAAGGAAACGCTGCGCCTCGATAAGGTGAATCAGCTCCTTGATTTCTTCAATTATGAAATGGTTGCAACTTCTAAAACTGATAATCAATGAGGCAAGCTCATATATTTTACAAAGACCAATTGGCGGGGATTCTGACAGAAAACGATGCCGGATACGAGTTCCGCTATTTGCCGGAATATCTCTTTTGGGAAACGGCAAAGGCTGTCAGCCTGACATTGCCCTTACAAGCAGATGCATATACAAGTCCTGTGTTGTTTCCATTTTTTGATGGTTTGATTCCTGAAGGATGGTTGCTAGATGTTGCATTGCGGAATACAGATATCAGTATTCTTGACCGGATGTCGTTGTTGCTGACATGCTGTAAGGATTGTATCGGAGCGGTAAGCGTTGTTCCTATCGAAGAAAAGGAGGTAAACCATGTGTAATTGTCTGTATTGTTACCGTCCGCTCCTAAAGGAAGAAAAGGATATGCACACGGCTTGTATAAAGAAGTTCTTCGGAACAACAACATTGCCTGTTCTTGATTATACGACAGAGCAATTAGACCAGCTTGCCCTGCAAATCATTCAAGAGCAAACCTCTTTGACAGGTGTCCAGCCGAAGTTGTCCTTGCACCTGAATGAACATGAGGGGAGTAAGCGATTGACCATTGTCGGGCTGTGGGGCGGTTATATCTGTAAGCCACAGACATCGCAATATGAAATGATGCCGGAGGTAGAGGATTTGACCATGCATCTTGCTGAGGTGGCACGTATCGAGACGGTTCCTCATACACTGATGCGAATGGCGGATGATTCGCTGTGCTATCTTACCCGTCGGATTGACAGAACTTCTGCCGGAGAGAAGACAGCAATGGAGGATATGTGCCAATTGACGGAAAGGCAAACGGAGCATAAATACAAGAGCAGTTATGAACGCATCGGCAAGGCTGTTTTGAAATATTCTTCTTTACCCAAAATGGATGTTACCAATTTCTTCGAGTTGGTGCTTTTCTCTTGGCTAACAGGGAACAACGATATGCATTTGAAAAATTTCTCTTTGTATGAGGCTGCGGATAAGATACGTTTAACCCCTGCTTACGATTTGCTAAACGCAGCTATTATCAATCCAAAGGATGATGAAGAACTGGCATTAACCTTGAACGGACGGAAGAAAAAGCTTCAAAGGGAAGATTTTTTCAAATCGGCAGTTACTTTGGGTATAGAGAATGTGATTGTAGAACGTCTGATAAATAAGTATATCAAGCTCTTGCCTAAGTTCGAGACTGTCATTCAAAACTCTTTTCTAAGTGACGAACTAAAAGAAAAGTATGGCGAATTGTTAAGAGAACGAATCGGTCGGCTTTCACAAAGAATATAAAACTGTCTGATGTTTACTTGGTTATATTGGAATTTAGATGTATTTTTGTTTATGATTTAATGAGTATAAATTGAATGAACATGTCGAATAATCAACAAATAGTGATGAATAGGATTAAAGTGGTACTTGCAGAAAAGCAAAGAACCAATAGATGGTTGGCGGAACAAATGGGCAAATCTGAGAACACAATTTCAAGATGGTGTTCAAATAAATCGCAGCCTTCTATTGTGCAATTACAAGAGGTTGCCAACTTATTAGATGTTGATGTTCGTGTATTATTAAAATCACAGAAAGAGTAATTTGTAATGTCAAAACGTATTGATTATATAATAGATGATATCAAGGAACAGTATCTTGAAAATGATAATAATATACCTTGGATTATCGGATTTAGCGGAGGTAAGGATAGTACGGTTGTCCTAACTTTGGTATGGAGAGCGTTGCTTGCTATACGAAAGGAACTGGGAAACATTGTCCTTGTTCGACAAGTGTATGTTGTAAACAATGATACACTTGTTGAGAATCCGATCATAACAGATTATATTGTCGAGGTGATGGATAGAATTCAATCAGCCGCTATCGAACAGAAATTGCCAATCAATGTTCAAACAACAGTTCCGAAATTAGAGGATAGTTTTTGGATTAGTTTCTTGGGTAAGGGATACCCTGTGCCTAATAACACTTTCAGATGGTGTACTGATAGATTAAAGATTAAGCCTACTACGCAATTTATATTGGATAAGGTGGATGCAATGGGAGAAGCAATTGTACTTATTGGTACACGTCTTACAGAAAGTGCTACTCGTGCCAAATCTATACGCCGTCATGAAATCAAGGGTAAACGTCTGACAAAACATCCTCTGAATCCCAATACTTATACATATTCTCCAATTAAGGATTTATATTTAGAGGAGGTTTGGTATATTCTTAATAACGAGCCTTCGCCTTGGGGATATGATAATAAGAAGTTGTTTCAAATTTATGCTGATGCAACAGCTGATGATTATGAGTGTCCAACTGTGATAACTGATAAAACTCAACCTTCTTGTGGTCAGAGTCGATTTGGTTGTTGGGTATGTACTGTTGTGAAGGAAGATAAATCAATGAAAGCTCTTATTAACAATGGCAACCAGTGGATGGCTCCTCTGTTAAAGTATAGAGATGAAATGGTGGCAGGTCGTAACATATCGGAGAATCGATATGCAACACGCCGAAATGGACAAGCCGCACAAGATGCAGATGGACACAATCAAGGTAATTATACTTTTGAATATCGTTGTGAAATGCTTTGTAAATTATTGGAGTTACAGCGAGATATGCAGCAGGTTAAGCCACATATGGAGTTGATTTCAAACCAAGAATTAGTCGCAATTCAAATTAATTGGTATCGAGATGGTTTCTTTTCACCTAAAATAACAGACATTTATAATGAGGTATACAATCGAAATATGCCTCTTGAGAATATGCAGTACCAAGAGCGCTTGATTCTTGAAAAGGTTTGTATAGAACATCCTGAAGATTATCATTTGATTAATGACCTAGTGTCGCTTCAAAAAAGTAAGACTATTTTAATGAATAATAATGGTCTTCAAGGCGATATAGAGAAGCGATTAGATAACTACCTTAATCAACAATAAAATATGTTTATCGAGTCTATAATATTACATAATTACAGAGCGTATAGAGGGCATAACAAAACCTCTTTTAAACCAGATACAAAGAATATATTTCTTGTGGCTGGCAATAATGGTTTTGGTAAGACGACATTCCTTACATCACTTGTGTGGTGTCTATACGGTAAACTAATGGTAGATGTTGATGAGAAGTTTAGGAGAGACATCAACGATGCTCAAGGATATAAGAATTATGCTCGTCAGAGTCTACATAAGGAGCTAGCAAATGCTGTTAACGCATATGAAGTTAGTTTAGAAGAGCGAAAACAAATTATAAAACATGGTTATTCTTCAGATAGCGAATACATAAAAGAAGATTCTCAGTACTATGTAGAAATCAGTCTAACTGATGTATTTATTCCATCTATACCTTGCCGAACTATAACCATTCGTAGAACCTATGATTATTTTCTTGACATAGAGTCTATTGAGGTTTTGATTGACGGTCAGGTTAATGAACTGGCCAAAGAGGTTGGTTATGATATCTTTATTAATGACTTTATTCTGTCAAAAGATATTGCAAAGTTCTTCTTCTTTGATGCCGAAAAGATTGTTAATCTTGCTGAAGTGAAGTCTATTGATGAGAAGCGTCGTTTGAGTACTGCATACAGTGAGGTTTTGGGTATTAAAAAATATGAGGATATTAAACGAAATCTTGAAAATCTTCGACTTAAATTTAGACGAAGTGCCGGTTCGACCGCAAGTAAGGCTAAGTTAGATAAACTTACTAACAGTGTCATTGATATAGAGGTTAAAATTAAAACCAAAGAAGCGGAGCGCGAAAATGTAGATAGTCAAATCCAACAATATAGAACCGAGTCTGCTCAATTGCAAGAACGATTGATTCGAGAAGGTAATGCAATAAGTGTCGAAGAACTGAAAAAACAAAAAGAATTGCTTGTTGCACTAAAAGACAAAGATACGAAACTAAAAAACCAATTACGTGACATGTTGGATATAGCACCTTTTGCTATATCAGGAAAATTATTTGCCAATTTGATGAGGCAAGTTGCAGTAGAAAATGATGTCAAAACGTCTGCGGCAAGTTGTACAGCAATCAATTCAGCGTTGCAATCTGCCCACACTCAAATTACAGAAGCTATAGCCACTTTAAAATTTCCTATTTCACAAAAGCAAGCAATTGACCATATAATAGCCGAGGTATTTGCTAAAAATATTCTTGACATAAACGATGCTACTATTGATGATGTTAAGATACTAGTTGATTACACTGATAATGAGGCAAATGAGTTTCGAGCATTATTTGACAACATTAGATACTCTTTCAGTGCCATATTCAAGCAATTAGTAAAGGATATTAAAAATAATGCATTATTCTTAGCCAAGACACAGCGTAAGATTGTGGAGGCTGAATATGATGATGGTAATGCAAATGTCAAAGAGATAAGAATGCGTAAGGCTAAGGTTGATGAATTGCTGGCACAGCTAGATATTCAAACACGCCAATTGTCTGAACAGATTGGAACACTCAATAAAGATATTAAAGTACTAAAGAAACAATTATCCGAAGTTGCGAAAAATGTTAGAGTTGATAAATCTGATAAAGAGAAAGATATTATTGCAGAACGACTCATTGGTGAATTGACTACTTTTTTATTTGAATTGCGAACAAAACGCAAATTATCACTGGAAAAGAAGATAATGGCTGGTATTGATGTGTTGATGCATAAAGTTGATTTTATATATAATGTGCGGATTGATTTGCAGGATGATATTATTGAAATAGAACTATTAGATAAGACTGGAGAAATTATTAGCAAAGAAAAGTTATCAAAGGGAGAGCAGCAATTATACGCAACTGCGATTCTTAATGCACTTGTTGAGGAATCGGGTATAGAGTTCCCTGTATTTATCGATAGTCCCTTGCAGAAGTTTGACAGCATTCACTCTCGCAATATTATAACAAAATTCTATCCTAGTGTATCGAAGCAAGTAGTCATTTTTCCGTTGCTCGGCAAAGAGCTATCGGAAGATGAATACAAAGCATTGCTACCAAATATTAATAGAGTTTATGTTATAGAGAATAAGGATGGCTGTTCTTCGTTTAAGAAGATTGTTCCTAATAAATTATTTGAAACATTGTCATAGCTATGTTTACATCAATAAAAACATCAAGGGCAAACAAAGATATTGTTACAGACCTAAGTCGAAAGTTTAATCTGGGAGCAGAGAATATAATTGCTAGAATAGCATTAACATATTCTCTCTCTAAAGATCGTTTGTTGTCTTTGACTGATATTGCAGATTCTCAGGGTAAGGAGTATAGTAAGAATGTTTTATTCGGAAATAATTTACCATATTATATTGGACTTATTTGTGTAAAATATGGACTTTATAAAACAGATAAAGATATCCCTAAATACATTAAACTACATATTGATGACGGACTGCAACTAATGAATAAAGAGTTACAAGATAATCCGAATTTAAATGGTTACGATTATCTTATAGATAAAATTACTAATGGATTGGAAGATATAATATGTTAAGAGATGTGCAATTCAAACATAGTTATTCTTCAGGATATGATGAACCTAAGGATTTTTTTACTGAAGCTCTGATTGAAAGTTCTACTTTCGATTTGGGCTTGGGATTCTTTTCATCAAGTGGAATAAGAAGTTTAGCATATGGTTTTGCCTTATTCATTGCGAATGGAGGCAAAATGCGTGTTGTTATGAATCATCTTCTTAGTAAAGAAGATAAAGAGGCAATAGAAAATGGTCAAAAGCATTTGGTTGAAGATTTTGAAAATCGTATATTGTCAGATATTAAAAAATTAGCAAGAACACTTTCTAAGGAGGATGACCATTTTTTTCATTGTTTGTCATATCTAATTTCAATCAATAGAATTGAATTTATTGCGACTATTTCAACTAAAGGTGGGATTGGTCATGATAAATATGGCATCTTTACTGACGAAGAAGGGAATAAAGTTGCGTTTATAGGTTCTGCAAACTTTTCTCGTTCAGCATTGGAGCTTAATGGTGAAACTATTACTGTATTTACATCGCCAGCTGATAATAAAAGAATATCAGAATACCAAACCTTGTTTGATAAATCCTGGGAAAATAATACGCCCCATTTGATTCATATACCCATAGATGAGGTTAAAACTTATATTAGTGAGAATTTTCACAAAGAATCATTAAAACAGTTGCTTGATACTAGCATAGATTTGAGAGAGGATAAAACTATTAATGATTTTTGTAAGCCCTTGTCTCAAAGAGTTCTTGACAAAATAGAATTGAAAGAGCTGGAGCCTCGATTCCCTTTTCCAGAAGAAAGAGAAATACAAAAAGAAGCATATAATGCATGGCTTTGTAATGGTAAAAATGGTGTATTTGCTATGGCTACAGGATCTGGGAAAACAGTGACGGCTTTAAACTGTTTGAGAAAGCAATATAAGGAGAATGGATTTTATAAAGCAATTATTGTAGTGCCGACACAAGCTTTGGCTGTCCAATGGAAACAAGAAGCTGAATCATTTAATTTCCAGAATATAGTTTCAACATATGCGGATAAGGATTGGAAGAATACATTGAGTCGTTATACAACTAGAAGTTTGTTAGATCATACCAAGAGTATAATTATAATTACCACGTACGCAACGTTTAATCGCAAAGATATTCAGATTTTCCTTGATAAAACAAAGGGAATAGAAACATTTGTCTATATTGCAGATGAAGCACATAATATTGGTTCAACAAGTTCACTTAAGCATTTACCAGAAGCGATCAAATGGCGTATAGGTTTATCCGCAACCCCAGAGAGGGTATATGATGAGTTAGGTTCTGAAAAGCTATATGAGTTCTTTAATTCAAGACCTCCTGAATATACGTTTCGTTATACAATGAAACAAGCAATTGATTCAGAAATCTTATGTCATTATGATTATTTTCCTATTTTCGTTGAATTGACAAGTTCAGAGATGGAGGAGTATGAAAAGGTGTCATCTCAACTTCGGAAATTTATAGATTCTGATACTGGGAAATATAAACCTGAGGCTGAAAAATTATTATTGAAGCGTAAAAGGATTATCCATAAGGCAGAAAACAAAAAAGAGGCTATCTCAAGCTTGTTGGAAAACCTAAAGCAGAGGCGTAAGTTAGATTACACTTTTGTCTTTGTCCCAGAAGGATATGAACCTGATTATTCAGAAAGAGATTATTACGATATAGACCAAGAGGATGTTCATATCATAGATGAGTATGCTCAAATGTTCAAGAATCAAGGATATAGTTATCATAAATACATTAGTGGACTTGATGATGCTTCCAATATATTGAAAAGTTTTGCAAATGGAGATATTCAGATTTTACTTTCAATGAAATGCTTGGATGAAGGTGTTGATATACCACGTGCAGAACATGCAATCTTTTGTTCAAGTACTGGTAATCCTCGTCAATTTGTTCAACGGCGTGGACGTGTTTTGAGAAAAAGTAAAGATAAGAAGAAAGCAAAAATTTGGGATTTGATAGTCACTCCCCCTAATGTGGTTGAAGGTGCAGAAGAGATAGAACGCAATATGTTTATAAGTGAAGTTAAGCGTATTGTGAATTTTGCTGCATTGGCTGATAATCAGATAGATATATTATATGGAGAATTAAAAGAGTATTGTGAAATGTTGAGAATTGACTTGTTTGCAATGCTTGAAGAAGAAAATAATAACTATAAATAATGATACTATGGCTATACAAGACGAAATGTATAAGGCAATTGAGAAGGAAATAGATCAAACTGTCAAATCTGGTACTGAGAAAGTTACTGTGAACTTTGAAAAAGCAAAAGAGGTTGCCAAAATGTTGACTGATCTATCAACTAGTGCTGGAGATGCAGATGCATTAACCAATCAGTATATTGCCAACATTAAAAATATATGTAACTCATAATACGTAAAATTATGATTATCAAAAATATTACTATCGAAAATTTTCAATCTTACCATGAAAGTCAGACTATGGATTTTTCTAATGGTTTGAATCTTATAATAGGTAATGGTGGAAAAGGAAAATCCAAGCTGTTTAATGCTTTTTATTGGGTATTATTCGGTAAGATATATATTACTGGGATTGGTTGGTGTACAACTGATAATTTGCCACACTCAGCAAAATTTGCAATGCAGCGTTATGAGTTCATCAATAAAAGAGTTTTATATAATGCACAAGCAGATGATGAAATTACTGCATCTGTACAGATAGAGATTGAAGATGATAGAGGTGTAAATTATATAATAGAACGCTCTGTCAGTGCATTAAGGCTTGATGAAGATGAATGGGATTCTGATAAAGCATGGCAAGTAAGACCTAATATGTTGAAAGTATCTTTTGATTCCAATACAGGAACAAAGGTATTTAATGATATGATGGCTGAGGATAAAATTAACGAATTATTCCCTGATGGTATTAGAAATTACATTTGGTTTCAGGGTGAATCACTTGAAAGCCTTATTAATTTTAGAAATAAAGAGACATTAAAAGCAGCCGTAAAACATATTTCTTATTTTCCTTATTATGAAAAACTTTCAGAAATAATCAGCAAGTCCAAATTGAAGATTACTGGAATTGAAAGTCGTAAACTGAAAGAAGTAAACAAGCATAATTCAAGTGTTAAAGGTTTATTATCTACCATTGATACTTTGAACTACAAGATTGCTAAAGAAGAAGAAAATAAAAAGCAACTTGAAGTTAATATTGAAACTATTAAAGTAGCTTTAGCTGATGGTGAGACAAAAATTTCAGGATTAGCGAGCTATTCAATGTTGGTAAAAAAATATAAGGATTGCGAAAATGAAATAAACAAATTATTGACAGAAACGACTCGTGTAGATGAATTTCAGAGAGAAAAGCTTCCATCTTTGTGGATTCTTCGTGGAATAGAGCCGATGATTCAACAATGTAAAGACATTATTGAGAAGCATAAAGAGGAAGAATACACTGTACCCGAAAAGAAATATTTAGATAATCCTAGTCGCTCTAAGTTAGAAGAAATACTTAAGGATAAAAAATGTTTTGTGTGTGGTACTGAATTTACAGAAGAAGATGCTCCATATCATTATATAACAGAAAGATTAAGATTGCAAGAAGAGTATTTAAAGGAGATGGAAGAATATACTAGCAATATGCAACTGTCTAAGCAGTTTAATATGTTTGTTGGTAAGATTCAGGATTATCCAGATTCCTTACTAATATCTTTGCAGAAAATAGACAAACAGTGGAAAGACAGTGAAGATGAACTGGAAAAATTTATGGTTCAGCGAAGAAGAAAGCAAGAGGAGAAACGTAAGTTAGACGAGCAGATAGAAGAGATAAAAAAGAAGCATGGAGTAGATCCTGTAACCCAAGCAGAAACAGCTGGGATTATCAATTCTACGATACGAGCAAGTAGAAGTAACCTAGAGACTCAACAGAGGAAATTAGAAGCTTCCAAGCAGACTCTTAATAACTATCGAAGTGAATTGCGTGCTGCAGAACGAGAGCTAGAGAAACTGGGTGTAAAAGATGCGACCGTTGCAAAAGTTCCAGAGACTGAATGGAAGCATATTTCAACATTTCTTGAAGATATATGTAAGAGGGTTCAGGAAAGTGCTAGAAAAGATTTGCTTCATAAAATTGAAGAAAGGGCAAATATCTTTTATGCCAAATTTACGGAACACGATAATGGTTATAAAGGTAATGTAAGGATTGGTGAGGATTACTCTATTGAGTTTGATGCTGGTCTTAATACTAGCCATGAGGATAGAAAAAAGATGAGCATTATAAATGCATTATTGTCTTTGAATCAAGAGGCAATGGGTATCTATTATCCATTTATAAGTGATGCTCCAACATCAAGTTTTGACTTAGAAACTACTCATAAATATTTACTTGGTATCAAGGATATATTTGGACAGTCTATAATACTGACTAAAGATGTAGATTTAGAAAGTGATAAATATCTTGATTTACAAAGTCAAAGTAATGTGTCAAGAATTTACAATTTAGAGAGTAAAATATACAGCGGAGGTTCAGATCGTGGTCAACATGAGGTTTCAACGCGAATAACAATCTTAAAATAAAGCTTATATGGAAAATATATTTGAAATTAAATTTTCATTTGAGCAAAATGTTAAGGATAATGTAATCCTTAAATTCTCTAATAAACAAGGTGGTGCTTACAATGTATTTTCATATCATTGGCAATGCTTTGTTTGGGCGGCAGTTGTTGGATTTATACACAATGAACGTAGACCTCTGCAATCACCTCTTGCTGATAGACCATTTGGTTTGAATACAATGTGTAATAGCGGTGGCGAAAAAGATGCTGAAGCTTTATTGTGTATGTGTATCGCTAAGGTTGGTTCTCTTGACATTATGAAAGAGCCAATCAAAGCAATAGACTTGATAAATGAGTATGCTAATGGGGGTTTTTATCATATTATGAAGATGATGCAGGACGAGTCTATAACTAATGACTTGGAATGGGTTAAACAAGAAATTTTTATGAGGTAATTCATATGAAGAATAAATATACTATAATTGAAGCTGCAAAAAAAGTTCTATCTGTAACTAATAACTTTATGTCTGTTACTGAAATTTATACACAAATTTTAGAGCACTCATTGTATGTTTTTCATGCACAGGATCCTATATCGGTTTTGAGAGGAGAACTAAGAAGTCATTCTATCGGTATAGATTTTCCTACAGCTTCTTCTAAAAAATATTTTCTTTATGATGAATCTCAGAGACGCTTTCGTTTGTTAGGAGATGAAAAGCAGACTGTTAAAAAGAATGGAAAAGAGCAAATATCATTGCGAACGGTACGAGAAATGCACCGGGAATATGTTGAAGTTTTTCGGTTGAAAATATTGAATCAACTAAAAGGTTTAAATCCATATGAATTTGAAAAATTTTGTATGAATCTTTTAGATGCATATGGTTTTATTGATTTATCTGTCACTCAGAAAAGTAGGGATGGGGGCATTGACGGGTTCGGAAAATTAAAGATAGGTTTAGCGTATATGAAAGTAGCATTTCAATGTAAAAGATGGAATACTGGAGTTGTTGCAAGAAAAGAAATTGATGCTTTTAGAGGAGCAATTCAAGGGGAATATGAACAAGGTATCTTTTTCACGACATCCTCTTTTACGAAAGAAGCAATGAACTATTCTATCAAGCAAGGTGCAGTTCCTGTGATTCTTATAGACGGAAATATGATTGTTGATTTTATGATTGAAAAGCAATTTGGAATCGAACATGAAAATTTACCTATTTACATAAACGCATTAGATCAAATTTTATCGTAAATAAATTATAAATATGAATACTAATATAATAGAAGGAAACCCAACAAAGACATTTTTTATAGATATGATTACACGTGATATATCTATAAAAGATGCAATTATTGATCTTCTTGATAATTCTGTTGATGGTGCGAATAATATCAATCCTCATTCATATTCTGGATTATATATTGATATTGATATATCAAAGGAACATTTTATAGTGAAAGATAATTGTGGTGGATTCGGATTAGAGACTGCGAAAAAATATGCATTTAGATTTGGGCGACCAGAAGATGCGTCAGAAACATCAGGGTCAGTTGGTCGATTTGGTATCGGAATGAAACGAGCCTTATTTAAAATGGGTAAGAATTTTTCTGTTGAATCGAAAACGGATTTGGACCATTTCTGTGTTAATGTTGACGTCGATGAATGGAAATCTAAAACAAGTAGAACATCTGATGATGTGCTTGTTGATGATTGGAGCTTTAGCTATGAATTAATAGTAAATGGAAATATAAGTGAAAATGGAACATATATATCTGTAACCAATTTACTTCCGGATGTAGCGTCTTTATTTGATGATGAAGATTTTATAACTGGGCTTAAAAACGAAATAGAGAGGTTACTTAATTTAAGCTTGGAAAAAGGCATACGAATAACCATTAACGGTGAGGTGTTAAGCCGGAAAGATTTAAACATCATATATGATGAATTATGTAAGCCTTATGTATTTGTTGGTGAAAAAGATGGTGTCAATTTTAAAGTTATAGCAGGTCTAGGTGAGGTGGGGTATCCATCGCAATCTGGGTGGTATATTTATTGTAATGACAGATTAGTTGTAGAAGCAGATAGAACTGAAATAACAGGTTGGGGAACGATGTCGATACCTCAATGGCATATTAATTATGTAATGTTTAAAGGTATTGTGTTTATTAATTCAGATGAAACGTTTAATTTGCCTTTAACAACAACCAAGAAAGGTATTGATGCTACTTCTGAAATTTATAAAGTTATCTTATCAAGAATGCGTGAAGGCATGTTGAGTGTTTTTCCTTTTTTGAAGCAAATAGCCACAAGCGTTGAGTTTCCTAATGAATATAGAAGATTACTATACGAACAATCGTCTAAACTTTCAGTTGTAGAACTTAAAACTATAATTAATGATGTTCAGTCTGGTTTTTTGTCCCCATCTATAGATCCAGAACAGATAGCTGTGCGAGATGAATTAGTTAGAATTTCTTATCAAATGAATAAGGAGAGAGCACTTCTTGCAAAACAACATTCCGGCTCAAGATCTTATAAAGAACTGGGTGAGACAACTTTTGATTATTATATGAAAATGGAAGAAATTACTGAGCATGAATAGTCCAACAAAATTAAATTATGAAGTTCGCCCCTGTAAATTTGTCGAGAGAACAATGTTGTTGGCAGTCCTTCAAACGATCACAAATAAGTTTGAAGGGAAATACCAATATGTTGGTTTTGGTGGATTGACATTTACAGATTTTAAATTATTTCATAGGAATCTTCATATAGATACAATGCATAGTATTGAAGGAGGTTCATATACGGAAGAGCGTTTAAAGTATAATTCACCATATGGATTCATACAAATACATAAGGGCATGTCCTCAATGGAGCTGACAAAAATAAGTTTTGATATAAAAACAATTGTTTGGTTAGATTATGATGGTGTAATTGAAAATGTTACATTTTCAGATTTGTCCTTACTGCTTAGAAAAATGCCAGTAGGAAGCATTTATATCGTATCATGTAATAGAGAACTTAAGAATAAAGAAAATAGTGAATATTCAAGTGTCGAGGAATTTATTTCTGTTTTTAAGGAACTAGCACCATCAAAAATAAAAATGGCTGATTTGTCAGCTTCTAATGATTATAAAACCATACGGAAGATGTTGAACAAAGCAGTTAAAAATGCCATAAAAGATAGAAATTTATATGGAAACAGTGTGAAATTCGAACATCTATTTGATATAATATATCAAGAAAATAGAGGTGCGAAGATGTACACATTTGGTGGTATAATACTTGAAAATGACTATGATGTACGTCTGCTAGAGCTTGATGATTTCCCATTTGTATATAAGGGGGATGAAGATGCTTATAAAATAGATGTTCCAAACATTACATTAAAAGAATCATTGTTATTAAATTCATGTATTGGAGATATAAACTATCGTGAAAAAATTGATGGTATAATAACAGAATCTAACTATAATAAATATATTAAAGTGTATAAATATCTGCCACGTTTTTTTGATGTGAGATTATAGATGAAATTTATGTCACAAGAGATACAATTCATATTATACAACCTCCCTGATGAAGATGGGAAGGTGCAAGTAATCATCAGGGATGAAACCCTTTGGTGTACCCAAAAGGCGATGGCTCAACTTTTTGGTGTGGATAGGACAGTCATTTCCAAACACCTCAAAAATATATTCGAGTCATCTGAGTTACAGCAGGATTCAGTATGTGCAAAATTTGCACATACTGCTGAAGATGGCAAAATATATAACACACAGTTTTATAATCTTGATGCTGTTATCTCGGTTGGTTATCGGGTAAATTCGTTGCAAGCCACTCGCTTTCGTCAATGGGCTACCAAGATTCTCAATGAGTATATCAATAAAGGATTTGCACTTGATGATGAACGCTTAAAGCAAGGAACAGCTGTATTCGGAAAAGATTATTTCCGTGAATTGCTTGAAAGGGTACGTTCTATCCGTACCAGTGAACGGCGTATATGGCAGCAGATTACCGACATATATGCAGAATGCAGTATTGACTATGACAAGAACTCGCCTACGACACACGATTTCTATGCTATGATACAAAACCGTTTTCATTATGCTATTACAGGGCAAACGGCTGCTGAAATCATATACACTAAGGCAGACCATACCCAAGAACACATGGGGCTGACCACATGGAAGAATGCACCTGACAGACGCATCTTGAAATCTGATGTGTCAATAGCCAAGAACTATTTACAGGAAAATGAAATCCGTCGGCTAGAACGTGCGGTAACTGGATATTTCGATTATATTGAAGATCTTATAGAGCGTGAGAACACGTTTAATATGGAACAATTTGCAGCCAGTGTCAATGAGTTCCTGACTTTCCGCAAATATCAGATATTGCCGGACAAAGGGCGCATTTCTGCAGTACAAGCCAAGGCAAAGGCTGAAAGCGAATACGATATTTTTAATAAAACTCAACGGATTGATTCTGATTTTGATAAGCAAATAAGAAAGATGTTAGAATAAGGAGAGGAAAAATCCCCTCCTTAACCTAAACCCAAATATCAGACATTCAAATCTTTCATCGCCAATCCATAGTTCTCTTGTCCGAACAGGTCTTGGTGGATGAGTTTCAATCCGAGTGTTTGATAATACTTGTAGTCATCACCTTCGGTGCAGAGGTATCTGTAACCGTAGCGTGGCATATACTCCTTGAAGAAACGAGCCAAGTCTTTCAGGCTTTCGGCTTGGCTCTTCTTGAAATTACTACGCACAATGATAATGCTCCAGTCGGGGAAGTTGCCTCTTCCGTCGCTGTACTCCCAGAAACGGATGTAGCAGTCCAAATCACGCTCACGGATGTCCACACAAAAGCCATTGGCGTTTTGCATCACGCTACAACTTTCTCTGTAGCCAAACTTCTCACACAAGTAGAGATTGAAATCAAGAATCAAATCTTTCTGTTCCATAAATAATTGAATTTAAAAAGTTAATAAATAGTGAATTATAAATGAAAGCCTCGCTTACGCTTAGCCTTTTTCTTTTTCATCAGGCGATTGAACTCAGCTTCTTCTGCGGCAGTGGCATCATAGGAGGAACTGCTATTCAACAGACCAAGACTAATACTTGAACCATTGTCGGAATGGGAAACACTTTGCTGTACTTCTTCATCTTTATGTGTGAATCCTTGTTTGGGGTATTCAAATGAGGATACACAAGTATTTTGCTCCAATCGGTTGTCGATATTCAAATAGCTGAACTCCCGGCTGACTTTTGAGCCGGAGAAAGAAAAGCCGTCATACTCAAACTTGACACCCTGTATTTCTCGTGTAGTCCGGCTGACCTTGAATTTCATATCAATATCACGGTCGGCAAGGGCTTCTTTCAGTTCATCCCAATCTTGAGCTTTGGGCAATTCTTCTTTCAACGCTTTGTATATCTCGTGCTTTGCCCGGTCGTATGGGCGCAAGCGTTCCTCCTTGATATGGTCTTTGCCGTTGGCAAAGTGCAAGCGGTATTTTGCCGTCAGCATCTTACACGCCTTTTCATTTCTGCGGAAGTCGTTCTTGTTGCTAATCGTCCTGCCGTCATTATCCACCCGATTGAAAACGATGTGACAATGTGGATGCTCACGGTCGATATGCCGGGCGATGATGTACTGCGTGTTTTCGATGCCCATCAGTTTCATGTAGTCGTGGGCGATTTGCAACATCAACGTATTATCAGACTTCAAGCGTTCGCCATCTTCAGGAGAGAAGTTGAGCGAGGTATGCCCGACAATATTCTTTACCTTGTCATTGAGCAATGCCTGTAATTCAAATTGCTCTGCCATCTGTTCGGATGAACCATCCACTCCGACAGCTTCCAGTAATTTAGATTTTTCCTCTTTGAGGACATAGCGGACACAACCACTGAACGATGTTCCTTTGGTCTGTTTACCTATCATCTTTCAGTTGCTTTATAAGTTGGTTAATACGCTGCGCCATCTCCTCGCATCTTTTGGCAACGGCAAAGAATCCGTAGGTGTTTGCCTGTTTTGCCAACTGGTTGAGGTTGGTACTTTCACCTATCAACTGGCGGATGATGTGGATATGCTCTTTCGTGATTCGCTCACGTACCGAACCGTTCTCAATGAGCGAACGGATGACTGCGCTTTGGGTCTGCTTGCTCCGTCTGCAAAGCG